>WLWD01005689.1_pt1 | contig 166530 bp, 125 predicted proteins | sample 6712731 | NCBI WGS metagenome assembly WLWD01 (sample SAMN12718690, study PRJNA576275) | sponge metagenome | isolation source: marine sponge | host: Mycale hentscheli | place: New Zealand: South Island, Marlborough, Capsize Point | collected 2014-11-01
GTTATTCTTTAGCTAAGCAGTAGCTGTAACACACACCACTTTCACACACACACACACACACACACACACACACTTGATCACTGGACATACCTACACAAGACTTATTTTCGTGGTTAGACTATTGGACAATGGATTTTCAAGTAAGGAACAATACAACACTGCTGCGTAAGATGCATAAATGTGACAAATAGTGCATTAACTTTATCACAGCCACTCATTGAATAGAAAACGAACTGCACCCACAAAAGAGAATTCAAAGCAGTAAACAATTAAATTCCATTGGATGATACAGGTAATGATTGATAAACAAGAGGATTCTGTTTAGTGAAGTTTGGGACGGGGTAGACGACCATGTTACCGCTGATAGTGTCTCGCTTGCTTCACTTGCTTGCCAATAATATTAACAATCTTCAACTCAATTCCATATGCGTATGTGTACCTTTTTTGCCGTAGGGTACATGTAATATTTTTTCTACTGAAGTACCTGCGCATGATATTAATTTCCTTCGCAACATTTTATTGCGTGGTATTTGTTGAAACAAAAGAAATAGCTAGGGAGCTAGGGAGGTTAATGCCAGAAACTAAGCAACCCAAATAGCAGAAAAATGGAGACAAGACACACGCACACACAAAATGAAAAAGACTTGTCTTTTTGAAAAGTGGCTAAAAAGCTGCTACCATAGAGCTGGTAAGATATATAGTAGCTATTTATATCAAAACTACATTAGCCAACTTAATGTGAACCATTGTCTAGTAATGCAGGTCTATATCCTCATTCCACCAATGATACAAAATAGTTGCTGGCAATTGAGATTGTCTCAGAGACTACATATTTATTAATTTAAATGGTATGCACCTATAATTAATTACAAACATTAACTCACTCAATTAACTTAATTAGTATCCAATTAATTAAAACCATGCTTTTGCTGTCAGACTTTTAAGTGAGAAAATTACTTGGTATTAACCCTCAGTGCTGGTTTTGGTCTTAATAGCCTTCACAAATCAAAACGCTTGACGCTTTCTTGTATAATGATGTCTTTCTAAACTGAAACAGCGGCATTAAATAATTTGAATACCAGATAATCATATGACTGGGAAAAGCCATCATCAATAGTAAAGCTTAATACCATATGGCATTTGTAATGGATGAACAAGTAAAGTGAGGAAGACACTGTACGGTGAAGTCAGTCGAGATTCTGAGGTATTTATTAATTTTATATATATGGTACATGTGACTTGCTCACATGTCTACTAACTTATTGTTATGTGGTCTCAACAATTTGTATTTTTTTGCAGCCTCATTTAATTACATAAAGTTGGTGAAGCATTATAATATTCTTATTGCATAGAAAAATAGGGTATATGCTTTGATTCAGCTTATAATTGTAAGTTAACTCTTTGCCATTACACAATTCTGTGCCATCACAAGTGAAATTATTATATTTTCCGCTTTCTGTTGGTAGGTAACATAGTGATTGATGAAATATGCAATGAGCTATGCATTAGGGAATTCACTCTCCTTTAGCTCATGAAAAGACCTCGTGTGCATGAAATAATTTCCTTACAATTATACTAAATATTCATTGAAATAAATCTCCTGTATCTCCCAGGAGAAAGGCATTCACTAACTTGTTAAGTTATTGTCTATTTTTTTTTTTTGCTAATAACAAAAGTATGGCAAGAACGACAATATTGGCAAAAGTTACAGGTGTAGAAAAACAGAAGGATTCTTACCATATTCATCCACACAAGTAAGAGAAGTTATCCTCCTGCTAGAACAAATATGAGCAGGGCGTACATCAAATTGGTGAGTCTGCAGCAATGGTACATAGTGGTCTCCCTAAATTAAACAAATTTTTTTAAATTCTATTTACATTTCCATCACAACAAAATATTTCTATAGCAAAGCTATCAAGTTTGACTACGTTTTCAGTGACATTAACTTCAGAAGCGACAGTGACTTGGTCTATTCTTTGCAAGAGATGTACTGGGCAAGCACCTTTGGGGGGGGGGGGGGGGGGGGGGGAAGGAAGTGTTAATTACGTTTACATGTGGTAATATTGTCACTCAGTGTGTTGTGCAAATTGTTCCTTTTTTATGACAACCAGGCAATTTCCCTTACTGCAGTACTTTTCTACATATTTAAAAAAACAATGGAGTTGTGCCCAGGTATGTTGAATGGTTACAGTTTGGACGTAAATCAATGGATAATTGGCATGTATTCTCTAACAAACACAACACAAATAGACAGACAACTACTACAACCTTATCGTGCATGTGCGCTGCGGGTTAATAATTTGTTTGCATCCCATATTATTCAGATGTCGAAACTAAAAAATAAAATAAAATAATTTCTTGGCTACAGGTGTGGATTGACAAACCAACAGACTTTTTATGACGTAACCAGGGTTGCTTAAACATCACATAAAAGTGAGGGTCAAAGTACAAATACATATGTGTGGGGCTGGAGAGCAGCAGAGAGAAGAAAAAGAGGAGAAGAGATAAAGAACATTTGACTGTGTGCCGTTTGCAAAGTTGTAGTCATTATGTGTGTGCATTATTTAGAGTGTTATAGTCATGAGAGGTAGTAGCTATTGTGCTGTGTCATTGTGTCGTGTGCAAAGTATAGTCATGTGAGGTGTGTGCGGTTTAGTGGGAGCACGTGTCTGTTAATTTAGTTCTGTCTTTGTTCTATTAATTCCGTCTTTAATTGTTATTGTTTGTGTGTTTGGATTAAAACGCCTAAACTCTCACTGACCGGTTGGTGGCTTGTAAAGGGTAGCTAACAACAACGCCGCTAGGAAGGAGCCATGGAACTTGGTGGCAGCTTATCGTAATACCCGGTGCGGCTGGAATCGACGTAAAAACTCTAATTCTCAACTGCAACCCCCCACAACTGGCGGCAGCGGTGGCCCACAATATGTACATCCAAACATCCTGATTTTAAATTGTGTTGCCCGTGATAGTGTACCACTCATTAACCCATTCACCAGCATCAGTACCATATATGGCGGTCGCCGTTCATTATCCGCACTTCTCTCCAATTTAAAAAAAATCGATTATCCAATATAATGTTCTAGATTTTTGTTTATGCAGTACTTCCTGTAATAAAAAAAACAACAACTTGAATTGGAAGCAGTGGTACTTAACTTTTTTTTTAATATGGCTACTGAAACAATACCTTGAAGTGTCATTCAGCCCGAAATTTTTTTATTGTACAAGGCTCTGAAACTCAGTCAGTTTTAGTCACCAACTACCCAGAGACCATTTTAGAATGCATTACAGTAACGTATCGCACAAAACACTTAGAAACAATGTCACATAATTAAGAAATAAGTCACGAGTACCTTAACAGAGGGAAAACAAAATATTTGTGAGCTATAAAAAGAGAAAGAAGAGAGTACTGTTTGCCATTGATGCAGCTCAATTCAACTGCACAGGGTGCAGCATATCGTCAGAGTACTACTAGATACTATCCTGAAGAGCCAATTGGTATTTGCACACACACACACACACACACACACACACACACACACACACACACACACACATGATTCATACATGGACATCTGGAAGGAGTTCAGAAAGTGGTAAACGAGGCCACAGATATTGCATACAGAGAATACCATTAACTTATAAACGCAACCTCTATGTTTAAGAGAAACTTGCATATATTTACTTTTGCCATCGACCTGGCTCAAATTAAACTGACGGTATTAAACAACACAACACAAATCATAATACTTACCATCCATTTCTCCGCAGCATGTAAGATACTAAACCGGGAATGCAAAGAATCCATGCAAGTCTGACAGTAGTAAGACTGAGGTCCACATTGCAAGCATCTTATCAGGGCATAATTTTCTTGGCAAAGTGTGCAAGTTTGATCAGTAGGCATTCCCTCTGCTTCAGTAACTGCAGATAGCACTTTCTTTCTTATTGCCGCCCAACCTATGGTAGATGATTTTGACTCTATGGAGTACATAGTAGGCTCCTCTAAAACTGGTTGCATTTCATTCTCCAGCACATCTGCAGACCTCGATGCAACAGATGCTGAGGGATTAGGATTAGGAATATTTTCACTACTCTCTGTCTGGTCTAATGAAGTTCCTGAGATATTCAAGCCTTGGTGCAAATTCTTCCTGCTAGGAGCACCGAAAGCAGGTCTAGAAGTCCATTTTAGAGGCTGCAGGACAAAAGATCGACGAGCCATTAAACCCACAGAAGGAGCACGGAGCCAGTAGTATGATGACAGTAGGCGTGGCTCATGAATGGGTGGAGTTTATTTGGAATGTAACGTACTTCCAGGACTACTACGTACATTCCCTTGATTTCTACTTCCCGAACTAGGCAATATTCCTGAACCGGGTGCCCAGCAATGCTCTTCTCTCTCTTCTACCCTTACCTAATGTGTAGTATTCGTCCTGAAACCTCAACGTACGCGCGCGACTCTTGAAGCGAAAGTAAGATGGCGACTGTCCGTTTTACTTTCCTGTTCTTTTGTTTTTTCTCATTTGTTCTACAAAGTGTTTACAGCCAGGATTTGAGATGGCTCTCCCTTCAGATGGAAAGAATTAAAAATCACAACGTTAAATATCTTGACGGAGAAGTCGCTCCTCAGACGATCAGTACGAATGACGACATCTTCGATCTTCATTTGGATATAGAAGAAGCGTTACGGGACTTATGGATTGAAGGTGCCAAAGAAGAGTGGCCGAAATTACTGAATAGGTTGTCCAGTGGGTGTGTGGATTCAGCTAGTTCTCTAGTATTCAACTCATCTGTGATTTCAATTCTACGCAAGATAATGCCCCTTCTTGATGCCAGTGGCAAGCCAGGTGCTGGAATGTTGAATGGTAACTTTATTTACGATGGAGCCTTCGACGAGTGCTACAGTTACAACTACACTGCATTTTGTTATGCCACTGGGGTCACTCTGGTCAACCACACTTTGTATCCCCAGTGGGTTCTTGGACTGTGTGTTCCTAAGCATTGTACGGGTAAAGACATCTCCTATCTCATTAATTCTACCCGCATGTTGCAAGTTTCTGACCAAACGGTGTATTGCGAAGATGTCAAAAGCCCACCGTATAGTACAGGGGCAGTAATAATGCTGGTAATTACTGCATTGTTTGTTGCTATGGTTTGCATAGGAACAGCGGCTGACGTCCTAATGAAATATCTTCCTCTATTATTTGCTAAAAATGGTGGATCCATTCCAGTGAATGCAGGTGTTGACAGAGAAGATGAGAGAAAGCCATTATTAAAGCTTGGTATACCTAAACGAAAGAATGGTGTAATGCCTTTGGACTTTCTCACTGCTTTCTCTCTGCTACGTACGGTGCCGAATTTACTTGCTACGAGACAGGCAGAAAGTGTCATCACAAACTTGAACGGCCTTCGCGTCATAAGCATGTTTTGGGTTATTCTGTGCCACACTTACTTTTGGATCATGTCCCCGGGGCACGTTGACAATCCCATCGTCATGAAAGGTGTCCTTTCTCGCTTCTCCTTCCAAGCAATTGCCAATGGATTTTTCTCAGTGGACAGTTTCTTCTTTCTGAGTGGAGTGTTAGTGGCTTACCTTTCACTTCGCGAGATGGGAAGAAACCGCGGGCGCTTCCCTATTTTACACTACTACATTCATCGCTACCTTCGCTTGACTCCGGTGTATGCCTTCATCTTGTTCTTTTCCTGGACTTTGTTCGGCCATCTCACCACAGGTCCAGGGTTCATTGCTGGAGCTCGTCTTCAAAGCGGTAATTGTGAAAAGTATTGGTGGACCAATCTCCTTTATATAAACAACTTCTACCCGTGGAAGTCAGCAGAAGGGACGTGCATAGGCTGGACGTGGTATCTGGCCAACGACATGCAGTTTTACGTCATTTCTCCGCTCATCCTAATCCCCATGTACTTCCTGTTTCCCGTGGCTCTGGGAATTGTCCTGATCCTTCTCGTGTGTAGCTTTGCGGTGACTTTCGCTCTTGCCGGAGTGTATGATTTTCAAGCTAATACCTTCGCTCCATTTGCTTACAACTACACAGTGGATTTAACAAGTCCTCAGTACTTTGATCTCGTATACCAGAAGCCTTGGAGCCGCATTCAGCCCTACCTGGTGGGGCTGCTGCTGGGGTATGTCTTGTATAAAAAGTTGCGATTCCGATTTGGCATGAAAGGCAACGTTTTAGCCTACCTGCTGCTGTGGGTTGTAGCTGGACTGATTATGATACCTGACCAGTACGGCCTATACTTTACCTTCCACGGCCACGTACCAAGCAAAGCTGAAAACGTCCTGTATATCGGACTAAGCAAGTTCGCATGGGGGTTGGGCCTGGCGTTGATTGTTTTTGCATGCCACAATGGCTACGGCTGGTTCATCAACTCCTTCCTCTCTATGAAGATGTGGACTCCCCTAGCTAGGATGACGTACAATGCGTATTTGGTTCATCCCATTGTCCTCAGTGTAGTTTACGGGCAATTGCAGAAGTCGTTTCACTACACTGACGTTACGATATCAGTTTTTGCCGTTAGCTTTGTGGTGATTTCTTACGGTATTGCTGCTGTTGTCTGCGTACTTGTGGAGTTCCCTCTAGCAAACATCGAGTCGTTGGTATTTAAACTTGTGGGGGTGAGAGGTCGCGAGAGCCTCAGGCAAGGTATAGTTGCAGAAGCTGTTAATAAAGAGGAAAAGAATGGGCTTCAGGCTTCAAGTAGTTTATTCTCAAGGAATGTTGCCTAAGAGTTATTTCCACATTCATATATCCACATTCATACTTGAAACTTGAAATCATAGTTGTGTGTGTTAATTATAGTAGTACATGGCTATTGTAGTAAGTGTGTTAGTGGGGGCAGGAAGAAGGGAAGTGGTTTTGAAACCACAGGAATATCGTATTTATAAAATTAAGCCGACGTCCACACAAAGATTTGGGTAAAGGGTGTGTAGGCGCCAACCTTCACGTCATCACTTTTACCGGGAGGAAAAGAACTCTGTTCGTCAAGCCTGCGGTGTGTGTAAGGTGTAGATGTTAGAGTGAGTGTGATCAGTAAATATGGAATGTTGTAGTGAGTGGTTCGGCAACATAATTTTTTGCTGTCTTCTGTTACCATTTTGTAACGGACAAGATCTCAATAGACTGTCTCTCCAGCTGGAACGGCTGAGGTCACTGACTGCCGCATCAGACAGCGTCAATTCCTTCAACGTGGAATCAGATTTACTGCTGGAATCACTGCACGAGTTTGGGTCACAGAATAGTCTCGAATCTTTCTTCACTAATTATTCAGGTATAGTATCAAAAGAATGCCTGGACTCCGTAGAATCAATCGTATCCTCTTCAAGTTCACTACCTTCTCTATTACTAAAAGTCCTTCCTTTTCTTGATGCATCTGGAAAACCAGGGGCAGGAGTTCTGGAGGGTAATTTAATCTGGGATGGTGCTTATGACGAATGCATGAGCTACGATTATACTGCGTTCTGCTATGCTACAGAAATCAAATTGGCTCGAGCCAACCAGAGTCTGTTTCCTCAGTGGGTGGTGGGTCTGTGCGTAGCCAAGCACTGTGGCAGTAGAGACATGGCTGCCGTCATCAATGCCTCCAAAGTGTTTCAAGTCAGCGAATCAACCATTTATTGCGAGGACTCTGGCAGTGACAGGAAGTACAGTACAGGGGCTGTCATGATGATTGTGGTGACCTTGGTGTTCATGGCTTTCGTTATTGCGGGCACCGTGGTTGACGTATTAATTCAATATGTGCCGAGGTTTTTACACCAGGGAGCCATCATCAAGTCTGCTGTCAATGATGGCAGAGATGCCGGTGAAGATGTGGAAAAAATCCCATTGTCACCTAAACTGACTATCAAGAGGCAGAATGGCGTAGTAAGGCCGTGGGATTTCGTCACTGCGTTCTCTCTATTCAATACTGTACCGACTCTGCTGGCAACGAAGCAGAGCCCGAATGTCATCACCTGTTTGAACGGTATGCGGGTGATCAGCATGTTCTGGGTCATCCTGTGCCACACCTTCATTTGGGCCTTGTTCCCAGGTCGCGTCGACAACCCTAAAGTGATAAAAGACGTTTTATCTCGGTTCTCGTTCCAAGCCGTTGGAAACGGATTCTTCTCAGTGGACAGCTTCTTTTTTCTTAGCGGCGTATTGGTCTCTTACCTCTCTCTCCGTGAGATGGATAAAAAGAGAGGACGTTTCCCTTTCTTGCATTTCTACATTCATCGGTACCTTCGCCTGACACCGGTGTATGCCTTCATCCTGTTCTTTGCGTGGTCTCTTCTCACACACCTGGGTCATGGACCTGGTCTGGCTGCAGGTGCTCTGGCACTGAATAACAAATGCTACAAGTACTGGTGGACTAATTTCTTGTACATTAACAATTTCTACCCGTGGAAGTCAGCTGACGGGTCTTGTATCGGCTGGGGTTGGTACTTGGCCAATGACATGCAGTTTTACGTCTTCTCTCCGCTCATCATTATCCCGATGTATTCTTTCTTTTCCATTGCACTTCTTACCGTCTTGTCCCTTCTGCTGTGTAGCTTTATCATTACTGGCTCTCTGGTTGGTGTTTACAACTACCAAGCCAATTTTTTATCTGCTTTGGCTTACAATTTCACCGCAGATCCGAACGGTCCTCAGTATTTTGACCTGGTGTACTACAAGCCTTGGAGTCGGGTCCAGCCGTACCTCGTGGGACTTCTGCTAGGTTACGTCCTCTTCAGGAAAGTTGAGGTCAGCCTCAGCAGGATTAAGAACCTGGCTATATACCTGTCTCTGTGGGCTTTGGCTGGTGCCGTCATGTTCCCAGATCTGTATGGGTTGTACTTTACCTATCACGACCACGTTCCGAGCAGGTTCGAGAACATCTTGTACATATCGGTGGGCAGATTTGCTTGGGGGGTTGGGCTCGCTGTGATCGTGTTCATCTGCCATAACGGTTACGGATGGTTTATCAATTCTTTCCTGTCGATGAAGATCTGGACACCACTTGCAAGAATGACGTATTGTGCATATCTTGTGCACCCAGTAGTGATCAGCGTGATATACGGGCAGTTGCAGAAGTCCATACACTATACAGATGTCACGGCGGCACTGTTTGTCGTGGGCAACGTGGTGATATCGTATGGTATAGCCGGTGTGATTTGCGTTGTGGTGGAGTTTCCATTGGCTGCCGTGGAGATGTTAGTGTTCAAGCTTGTTGGGGCTAAAGGCCGTGCTAAAGAGGCGAGCTGATTGGTTAGTTGTTATTGGAAGTGCTACTTTATTACTTAAAATAACTCCTCATGTTTACTTGCTGGACACTACAAGGTTTCATTTGGGAACCAATTTGTGTTGTGTACAATTTTATTCAATTATCTATGTACAAATTTTCTGAATCCAGTATCCACAAAATGGGGGCATAGGGACAGGCGGAAATGGGTTTAACTTAGTTGTTATAACATTAAAATAATTTTTTTATAGAAAAACCTTTTTTCTTTTTTTTTTTTACTCAACAAATAACGAGTGTTAAATGCTGGGGGGCTTATCAGTGTGCTGATACAAAGGTGATCTCTGTGAGAGTAGTGTGTGTGTGTGTAATATATTGTACTATTCCAACTGTACCAATTTCATTTGTAGTTGCAATTTTCAATGATTCAGTCGTTAAATAGCAAATAATATACTTAATCGGGTGTTTTAACTTCTTGCTGGAATTCTCCTCAGGAGTCTGGAGGATCAGCAAGAATTTGAAATGTCGGGTTGAGATTATTAATACCGAACACGGAACCATTGTGGAGGTGCAGTGGATTCAGCATTTGTCAGTTTGCAGTCCTGCATGTGAACTATGCACTAACCTCCCCCTTCCCTTCAAAAGTCAGATTTAAAAAAAAAGGGGGAAAAAAAAAAGAAAAAACTGCTACTATTGTAGTTATTTCATTATCCTTGACATTTATAGTGAGTGAGAAATAGTTTACGTTTGCAAATTAAGGCTACAATAAATCAATCAAGTCACCTGCATTGAATACAGGAGAAGCAGCTTTTCACAGTGACCACTCCCATAAGTCAAATGAAGGGGTCAGGGGTACCATTTATAGGTTACATACTTGTTAAAGGCTTCTTTTTGTAGACATTATACAGTATTGAAATGAATAATTAATTCAGTACCACTCTTATTAACTTGCAAAAAGTATTTTTTATTAAAATTGTTGTAGAAGTGATTGAGGTTTGAGTGGGAACAAATGAATGAACAGAAAATGGTATTGGGGAAGAACATGACTTCATATGGTGAAAATGAGACAGTGAATGTATTTAACTCAGAGAAAGATGGTAAAAAAAAAAAAGAACAATTTATTGATCAATTGATAATCAAGGGTGAATCAAAGTGTTAAGTAGGAGTCATAGATGATAATACAATGGGGAATGTACGCGCTGTATTACAGTAACACATATTAATTCCTCCACTTTCTAACAGTCGGAAAAATCTTTTTCGCTGCAGCTACTCAGTAGGCGTGTCCTGCTGCTCACCGAAAAACTCCTACTTTCGTTCAAGCCCTGCTTCGGCACTGCCTCCAGCGATTCCTTGGAAGATTGCCTGGAGCTGTTCTGACTGGATTGTGTAGACGTGTCATTAACATCCAGGAGCCTCTGCACAGACTTTCTGGAGCTGTTCTGACTGGATTGTGTAGACATGGCATTGACGTCCAGGGACAGTCTCTGCACACGCCTCGCTCCTTCTTTATCAGCCACTCTGTCACCGCCGCTCTGAGCCATTCGATGTCTCTCTAATTGCGGTGACTCTGACAGTGACCTCTTTGACCTCCTCCTAGCCGGTGATACCTTGGTGGAGTCCGCATATGCTCTATCAGGAGTATCGTGACCTTGGAAATGTGGCGGAAATTTCCCTTTAGTGTCCACAAAAGATACCTTCTTTGACCTGCCTGTGTTTGGAGACTCCGTGTTGGTCACTGAAGATGGATCAGATGCATCAATGACAAAATGGCTTCCTTGGGGCGTGGTGTTGCTATTGACATCAGTCATCATGTCGGGTTTCTTGCACTCATCCACATTGTGGTGATTGTCATTACCGTGGTGGGCGTGTGAGACGTGCTGAGTTCGAAGTACCAAACTGTATACAAAATTAAAATATAACAATAAAAGGAGAGAGGGAAAAAAAAGAAGAAAAAAAAAAAGAAAAAAAAAAAAGATCACTAAAGTTGTGTAAGGGTCACAGACAACTTGCTAAGCAGTCAGGCAACCAATGAAGCACTTCTTGTTTGCTAGGTATATTGAAATCTTTCTGTCGTACACACATTACATATCATATTTTAGAACGTTTTAAAAAAAAGAGAGAATACACGGTGTGTCTACTAGAAGTGCTGCTATAGACATGCCCAAGGTATACAGGTGTCCTCAACGTGGAATCAAAACTGGATGTGGATCTTATGACAATATCTCTTCCAGTTGATATTAAAATAACTAATTCTGTGGCCATTCGTGTGATAGCTAAACAAACTACTCTAATGAATAAATTCAATTCCAAAAAGGACATCCCATAGGGGTTTAGCAATTAATTTTGCATCAATTTCAGCTCCACCCACTGTGATCACACCCTTGACTCCATTCACTGTGATCACACCTTTGACTCCACCCACTGTGATTTCACCCTTGACTCCACTCACTGTGATCACACCCTGACTCCTTGACTCCACCCACCATGATCTCACCCTTGACTCCACCCACTGTGATCACACCCTTGACTCCACCCACCGTGATCACACCCTTGACTCCACCACTGTGATCTCACTTGTCTTGAGCACTGTATTTACTTACATGACATCTGTAGCTCTTAGAATAGTCTTGGGCGGAGGATTGGGAAGGACATAGCAGCGAGTCTGGCCACACCCACACATAGGAGGTGCTACAAATACGACAAAACCAATTAAAATTGAATTAAAGGTTCAGGTGTTATGAAACGTCCCTAAGATACTAGGCTCCATTAGTTGGTACATACTCTCAGAGCTACTGTGCACTGAAACTAGACTAACACAAAAATCCTGATTCAGATTAAAAAACAAAACAAACAATCAAACAAAACAACAACAAAAGCAAACAAAAATAACAACACTGGTTGGCAGAGTCTACAATAACATGTTGCCTGCAAGTTGGTATTGTACATTTAGTTTTAAGATCCACTGCTGCCTGAGTGACAAGAATGGATTATAACGTTTCTACATCAACACATACATGCAAACACGCAAACATACATACAGCGTACACACATACATACATACATACATACTCACAAATACATACAGCGTACATACATACAAACATACATACATATACACATACACATACATAATACATACATACACACATACATGTATACAGATCAACACTTTACCAGAAGACTCTGTCTGCAGTCCCATACTCTTCATTCTGGCTGAGAGGAAATTAGCAATTCTCTCTCCATCACAATCTTGCTCAGGACTGGCGCTCTACAGACACATATTATACAAGTACATAACTCACTCACACGACACATAGAAACATATGATGTGTTTTTATAACAAATCCTTACTTACTGGCACATTAAATGGACAGAAATACTTCAAATATCAAATATTCATACTTGATTTTTCACTAGGGGGAAGGGGATTTTGTAGAGTCACAAAAAAAAACCCGTTTAGCCACGTGAAAAAGGTGAAGTCACAACTACGAAACAGATTGTCAGATGAAAACTTGACAAACTATAAAGAATTGCTACTCAAGGACCAGAACTAGAAAGTGTTGATTTTGAAGAAGTATTGGACATTCTTAAAACGAACAACAAACAAGAAGAAGGCTATAACATTTCATATCCTATACTGATCATTAATTTCATTTATTCAGGGTAAAAAATTAAGGGGGGGGGGGGGGGGGAACTACAAAAAATGTAGGAGAGGAGGGGGAATCCTAGGGGTCCCATAGTCTGTCACATTATGTTTGATAGAACTCATTCACCACAGTGGGCTCTCACAAAGCCAGTAACACCGACCTGGTTATCCATGTAGGATGTCCGGTAGATGCCCAGTGGTATTTCCTTGTGGGTGGAGACTAGCCTCTGGAACAGTCTGTCGTACGTGTTGAGTACCAATAGGTCTGGAGTCATGTGGACCTGATAGAAGAGGTAAGGGATGTCAAGAATATAAAACATACAATAAAAAAAAAAAAGCCACTAAATCATGTTTATCAGAATCTAGTTTATGACAATATACACCAAACTTTACTGAAGGTGAGAATTCATCATAACCTATACCTTCATAAGACTGAGGCATTTACTGCGTATCCTTCTGATAAAAAAAGTACAAGCCCTGCCTGATATACATTAGGGGTGTTACCAGCTACCTAAATAGCCAGCACAAAAAAAAAAAAAAAAAAAAAAAAAAAAAAAAAAAAGTTAGATAAAAAAATTTGACACCATAAAAACAGCCAATACTACAACCTGAATCTCCTTCAATGCTCTGGTGTAGCTGCTATTCCAGGAAAGAATGAATGAATGAATGAACGAATGAGCAAATGAATGAATGAATGAATGAATGATGACTAATGCAACTTGTACATGGAACTAGTATATGCTTACCTTCCAAAGGAACCCGGATCCATGAACCTGTTTGCAACCCAGCAACTGCCGAATCAGATCAATGATGTAAGTCTTGACATAACTCTGGACAAGCAAAACAAAAGGAAACAATAGTGACAATAAATAATAACAAAACAATGCTTTATATGCATATTGAGTAAATTAACTAGGGCATGGGAGATGTCTCAATATGAAGCAATGGATGAAATCAAACAGGAAAATAAAATGATAGCTTGTAAATTTAATACACACTAGCAAGTACCCCGCCACACAGTGGCGCTTGACGTATTGTAAAGTAAGAATGCAGTAGCATAAGTTATTTTTATTCATTGTTATCATACTCTACCATTGGTTAAGGTTATATCAGTTCCCTCTCTCCTGCTCTCTTTATTCCTGAATTATCTCAGCTTTTCTTACCCCCCACTTTTCCTTTCTTTCTTAATGAGTCATGGAGTCCCTTCGCCTCCTTTGTCTACCTCTCCTGCTTCTGAATCTCTCTGTCCTTCTGAAATGATTGCGGACTTAGGCTATGCAAACTGTTGCTTTCTCATTTGTACTTACACCTTCCTTTTTTAAATCTACGCCGCCTTCCCTCATCTATTCTACCTGCTTCTCAGTTCCAATTAACCACCTTCTACTGAATGTGACTGACACTTTACCCACTCTATAGCAAAGACAATGCTTCACCAAACTGTTTAAAGCTCATGGATTATTCAGGAATACACACCGTCGTCGTAGTCATTACTGACACACATGCACGCACACACACACACACCACCACCAAGGTTTAATTTTCCATGTACCTGATAGAGAAGGGTGTCCAGCATAGTGGAGCAGAAGGCGTGGCCACCAGCAAACGGCGGTAGGAACAGGTAGGTCAGGTGATCCGTCTGACGAAGCTATATATATTGACAAGCACAACACAAAGAATAACAAACAGTAGCAAGGTGCAACAAAAACAATTGTATGCGATTGTCATGCATAATTAAATGATTTTTGTGCAACTTATATTAAACAGTACTATTAAAGAGAAGTTGAATAAGAAAAAAGACTAGAACTTGTATTTGCCACTTAAAATTCCAATTTTAGTCACTTGAGGAAAAACAAAAACAAAACAACAACCACTGCACGCACACACACACACACATGCACACACACACACACACACAACCAGAGCTTACCAGAGTCTTGGCAGTGGTATGTATAGCATTCTTCTCAGCATAGAACATGAACCTGATGTTGAATCTGTAATGGATGTCCGTCACAAAGTGGACCTTGGGGAAGAGAGTGATGAGTTTCTGCACGGCCAGGATATGGGCGGCGTCCACCATGTGCTCCTGGTAGTCATCCTTCTCGTGGTCTGGAGACAGCTTGTCACACAGAATGACAGCATTGCTGGCCACTAGGATGCCCGCCTTCAACCAGTGGTTGACACTGCAGTCACACAATAACAATCACATTTGAGGCAAGTAGTCAAACTTATTTAATATAACTTAGATCATTGTGGCACCTGGTGGCGAAAGAAGAAGTGGAATAGAGAGCTGAGATGTGGTTTGTTGTTTGTAGTTTTTATTATTTATTTATGGGTTGGTTTTTCTACTTGTTCTTTTTTTTTATTTTTTTTATTTTTTTTTAGGGTGGGTTGGTTGTCTATTTGTATGGATGCTTACATAACACTTAAAATTCACTAACAACTACACTGTACTTACTTGGAAAGTTCTCCCACAATGTAGTAAATTAGTGGTAGCCAGGCTATAGTCTCCACAAAACAATCCTCAGGCCTAACAACAACAACAATAATAATAATTTACACCAACAACCCCCAGCAGTATTATCTTCCTCACTCTTTGGCCAGCATGATGACAATAGGTTTCAGCAGCGATGCATGCAAGTAGTAAGCTCTGAGGGGAACGAGGAAATGGTAGAGTTCATCGGATGCAGTAGGTGAGTAGACTATGACAGATCCCATGTGCGTGGCGTGGTCCATGAGTTCCTTTCTCACGTCCACTCCTCCCACTTCTTCTCCCTCCAGTGTCCCGGCTGATTTGCTGTCTGCGGCAATCCTTATCTGGTTCTTAGTTCGATGCTGAGGAAGGAGGTGGAGCTTGGCATCGTCAAACCCAAGGTACGGTGGAAGAGGAAGTGTGCCTTTCTCATACCTAAGGGCAAGGAAATTAAAAACATAAAACAAAAACAAGCTTTTCAGGAAGGAAACTACCCAAAATTGTTTCATCTGACACAGTAAATAGGATTACTCATTTTGGTACAAAAAGTAAAGAGATGTAATTATTTCAGCTCTAATAATGTCACACTTACCAAAAATAGCAGTATAGTGCATGCATACACTTACCTGTGATGGTGATGATGATGGTGGTGATGGTGCCCATGGTGATGATGGTGATTGTGGTGATGGTGATGGTTGTGATGATGGGGTCCATGGTGATGATGGGTGTGGTGTCCATGGTGATGGTGACCATGGTGATGGTGCACGTGGTGATGATGGTGGCTACCCTCACGGTGTGATCCTTCAGCATCGCCACTGCCAGTCTGGGACTGTTCCTCCGGTGTTTTGAGAGAGCTGTTCTCTGACACGTCTTGAGCATCATCAATCCTGCCTTCTGTGGTATCTCGACTTTTCTTCTCTTCATCTTCCTCTGTCTCCTTCAACTCTCTCCTCTCTCCTACTTCTTCCTTCTCCTCCTTACATCCCGTCTTTATTTTGGGCCACTCTCCAGTTGTATCTTTTCCTTGCTCTATATCGCCTCTTTCTGATTCTTCATCATCATCATCATCATCATCATCATCATCATCTTCACTACCAGACTCTGAAGAAGAGGTACAGCTGGAGCACGTGCCACTACTGCTGCCACTGGTACTGCTGGAGTCTTCATCCTCGCTGGCCGTGGAACTCTCACACTGACCTTCCTCGATATGGATCAACTCATTCTTCTCCTCATCATTGTCCAACTCAAGCTCCAAGATGTCATCACCAGTGGACTAGACAAATAGAAGGATGGATAACAACAAAACAACAACAAAAAACTTACTAGACAAAAAAAAAGACAACAACCAAGTGCAAACTAAAATTATCTTTAACTGACTTGCCCCTCCCCCCTCAAACAAGCAAACAACAAACAAAACAACCCCCCAACCCCTTTTATCCTCCACCACTACACGTGGTTATTAGTCACAAAACTATGGTTTAGAAATGTTTTCATAACAAACTCATTGAACTACTAATCTCCTCATACACACTATCTTCCACAATATAACTCCTTTTCAGACCCGACTCACTTTTATCTCGTGCACATTGTTGTCCAGTCCGTGGGAAGACCTGCGGCGATGGATTCCTTTAAACAGACTGCTCCTCCGGGGAAACAAATGATGAGGTTCCGAAACCTGGGACCGCAACTCATGTCTCTTCACGCTGGTCGGTGTAAGGAGGTTCTGGTCACTCAGGCACAAGTTAATGTCTATCCCTTCCTCTCTTATGGTGTCCTCTCTGATCCTCAGTCCGTCTGACTCCAGCTCCTGAGTCAGGTGGAGGTGAGGGAGTCTGGGAGAGCTATCTGGTTTCTTCAATTTGCTGTCGCTGGCCCAGCGTGTGAGTGGGTTGCTCCCAGCAGGTGCGAGTCTATTCGACGATGGGATGGAATTCTTTGATCGCTTCTTCAGTCCAAGGTCGCCTGTGATGGTCACAGTTGGTACGCTGAACTGTCTTCGAATCCACGGGGCCTTGTGTAAAATGGGAACCGATCCCTTCCTGCGGACTTCACCAACAGGCTCCTCAGGTTCTTCCTCGAGTGTGATGGAAATGTGACAAGGCTCGATGGCAGATCTCCCATTCACTTCAGTACCATAGCTCCCTTCATGCATGGGGTCTTCGACCAAATTGCTCAAATTCGGGGCTCCTCTGGAGGAATATTTAGTGGGAGGGGAGGTGAAGTCTTGCTCCTGCCCGGCTAGAATTAGCGGAGGGACATCAATGTGAGCTTTATATGAATTCTTCCTTCCTGGTCTGCCTAGCAGTACCTTCTGGCGGTTATATTCAGGAGTGTTGTGCTGACGTTGCGAAGATTTAATGCTGGGGGTGGGCGTATTGGAGGCAGAAGACCGCGTCGACATGATCGGCGAAGGCCACTGGAAGGCACTCTCTCTTTGCACGACGTTCACTTTCACAGGAGGAGCGGTCGTAGAGTGAAATCGAAGCAGCTGCATTCCTCTCAAGGCGTCATGTTTCTGCTGGCTTTCTCGGCTCCCTCTGGCCGGGGAGGAAGGTGGATGAACCGGAGAAGGGATGTGACTGTCTTCATCAACGGTGACTATATCGGGAATGGTGCCATCACATTCTGCCAGACTCGGATCTGCAGATTTTCCATCCACTGATTTGGTGTATGTGCCTATAGAAGAGCTGTCGCAGCTATTGGGCTTGCTATCCGACCCTACCTTATCTGGGCCTTTCTCCTTATCTGATTCCTTCTGTTGCAGCTCAAATGGGTTGATCCCGCAGGTCGCCATGGCAATGATGGCGAAGTTAGCGCAGGCGTGGTAGAGGGTGTGCCTCTTGGCTACACCTTTGAGCTTGGTGTTTTTCTCACTGGCGAAGGCGATGTAATAGACCGTGTCATCCTCCTTCAAGATATGCTCCACACCTGGGTTGAGGATAAGATCCTCTGCCTCCGCCCCCTTCACGCCTATCAAAGTCACCTGGTATCTGTAACAAATATGAACAGCTAGACAAGACGTATTTTATGGCACAATTTTATTACATTGACTTCACATCCTCAACAAACTTTGTTCAAGTACCATATACTGTGAAAATTTTCACTTCCACTCACTTCCTGTATCCCACCCACCAGAATCCACTTCCACTCACTTTCTGTATCGCACCCACCAGAATCCACTTCCACTTACTTCCTGTATCCCACCCCACTTACTTCCTATATCCCACCACAGCAGCGTAGAGGAAGTTCTTGCCTATGAAATGGTGGAAGTAGAGGCTCTCCCCCACAAGGCTGTCGTACACCTCACACGGGGAACACTCGCTGTAGAACTTGCGGTCCTCAGACGCATTACGTCGCTTCTCCTCCTTGAACGTGTGTAGCAAGAGAGTGACCTGCTCAGGGAGAGGGAGGGAGGGAGGGAGAGAGGCGGCCATAGAAAGAGGGAGGAGGGCGTGAACACATGAGGGTGGAGTGTAATGGGAGAGATGAAAGATATTTTCACACACATAACACATAATACAAGTTGTGAAACTTTACTAAGAAAAATAATGCAAACTTTTGTAACCCAATTTTTCACTACTGTTGAAAGACATTTTCACACACATTCACATAACAACATAATACAAGTCGTGAAATTTTGTTAAGAAATCAAAAAAAAAATTGCAATATTTTATAACCAAAATTTTTTCACTACTGTTGATTTTAAACAACATGTATGATTGGACAATCGTGACAACAACAATAGTCCCCGCCCCTTGTTTACCAGTGTGCTGATGCCAGGGCAATGGCTGTTGTTGGCGAGAATGGCATGCTTGAGTTCTCCCTCCACAACCACATGGTCGGCCACGCCCAGGTGCAGTCGGTTCTCTGGCTTCACGATCTGCACGTACAGCTTGCATTGGGGGGCGTAGTTTCGCACTGACCAGGCACACATGATCGTGTGCTGATCCTGTAATAATTAAATAACAAAACCCTACTAATAAGAATTAATAGTCAGAATTAATAGTGCATGAACGCCTCTTTTTAAAACAAAATACAACAGTAACAATTATTGCAGCCTGTCAAAGGACAAATGTCCGGCCAATTGGGCTAAATGTCAGCCCAACTGTAGCAATCATCTGCCATAAACGTCAGTCTATAAAATACTCTCCTTGCATTGTGTGTCCAGGTAAAAAGGTCTGATCAAATTAGCATTTGGTCCAATTCTTTATGAGGTAAATGATACATTTGCCCCTGTATTCATAATTTCATTAATTATCTTGTACCTTTAGCAATGCTTACGTTTGACAACACAGTAAATACATTCTTGAGAAGGAATCACCTATACCACTATCAGCATCATCACCATCCATTGCTCACCTCTGCCTCTATATTGCATCCTCTGTTCGTGTGAATGAAGCAAGCCAGAGCAGAAGAAGCACGTGCTCTCTGCAGGTCCACTATCCTCAGGGGAGTGCCGATAAGAACTGTGACACGACGTCTCCATATGGGATGAGTCAGGTACAGCTGGGAAATAGAACCAAGCTCCTTCTCTACCATAACTACACAGTGTAGATCCTGTGTGCATGCAAGCAAACACACATACACACACATCAAATTCCCACTCAACAATAGTATGTACTTTTTCTGAGGTGAATTAATAAATTTAAAATTAACATTTCATGAGACTTCTAAAATAAAACACAGGTCCAACATGTCAGTATGCATGGCTACAACTGGCTGAGGCATTATATACCAATATTACTATGTACATTTTCTTTTTATGAATAGAGAATAATAACAGGATATGGATATATGTACATGTAAACATTGAAAGTGAGGCTGTCTGTTACAGTATATCTATAATCACTACACGTGTGATAGAATGCCATTCATTCATGCATTAGGAAGTCATTCTGTTAGCATTGGGTCTCAAAAACTGCAGCCACCCAACTGATTAAAGTGACTTCATCAAGTATTAATCATCATGTCCTTGATAAAAGTAAATCTGTAAGTTGTAGTTTGAAGAAAAGGATGTTGCTGCTTCAAGGCAGCAATATATGTAGGCACTAGGCAAGTGTTCACTCACTACAGTTAATATCTCTCCTGAATTTATAGTGCTACAGTTTTAAATGAATCACACGTGCATACAAACCCTTGGCATGGCCATGATTTTATAGTCCTTTGTAGTAAGCATTTTTCCCCTCCCCTTGTGAAGGCCACAAAAACTGAACAAAGTACAAATTGAAAGTCCTTTTATAAATGAAATAATAACGAATGTGTGATATGATTGGTTGATAAAAGATGGTGATTCTAAAAAGTTATGTGCTAGTAGCTAGAGGATGTGCGTGTTGATGTTTTGCCCCCCCCCCCCCTTCCTGAAATTTCAATAAAGTTGATTTGACCACTCTAACTAATCACAGCACTGATGGAAAGAAGAGGAGGCTGCTTGGCAATGGCTGAAATAGCTGGGTAACTTACACTGGTGTATTCTCATGTGCATGTATCTATCTCACTTCAGGTATAGATGCATATATGGTACAGAATTAGTTGGAAGACAAGCTGCTGATGCATTACAGGAAAATTAACTTTACACGACATGTAAATAATGCTTGTAACCATGTAAGTGACGATACCAGCCTTTTGAAGAAGACCCTCAAACAAAACAGAGCCTGAATCGGCTTGCCCCCCCCCCCCCCCCCACCCCTCTCGTATGCTAAGGATATGATATACAGCGTGACATGTAAATACACACTCACTATTAGCACCAATTTACACCATATGCCAAGATACAGCGCGACATGTAAGTACACACTCACTATTAGCACCAATTTACACCATATGCCAATGATAAGACTGCGGTTAATGAAAACAAAACATTTCACACCACAACTCCTTGGAGGGGAGGGGGGAGGGGGCTGGCTACCATCAAACACTTGCATTTCACATGTTCTTACAATAGACCCTTTAACAACAAATAAACTCACATAATGTGCAGGGTCAGAGTAAAACTCAGTCAAAAAATCCCTCAGCACTACTGGCTTGAGATTGGTGGAGCAGATGAGGACAATCTTCTGTCCCTGCTTGACGCTGACGGAGTTGCTGAGCTTCTGCTGTGTCCTGAATGCCTCATAGAGTTCCTCCAGTCGCGGGATCAGGTAAAGGATGGCTGTGACGATGAACAGGATGACTAAGAGCTTTCCGATCCAGGTGACCGGGTAGTAGCGACCGTATCCGACTGTACTCATGGTGACCATGATGAACCAGAAGGTGTTGAAGTAGTCCAAGTGAGCATCCACACGGAGAACATGGTGGATGAAACTCACCCTGAGTGGAAGTGTAGGTAAGGAGGGAGGAAAAATGGGAAAAGAGAGAGGAGGGAAGAAAGAAGGGAAAAATGGAGATGTAGAGGAAAAAATGATAAAGAGATACGTTTGCATTAACACTCTGTCTATCTGAACTAGGACCATTTATTGTGTATGGTAGCTATTGCATGCGTGCACGTGGTCTAACCAATCTTACACCAATGATTATCCCAGCTTAGCTAGGGAGCTTACAAGAGGTCCCTAGCATAGATTATAAGCCATTTCTTCACCTCAAATTAAAAAAAAAATCCATTTTTCCCGTATAACACCTAAACATTATCGTGGCCACACCCACCAAGTGAAGACGAAACAGGCGAGGAAGATGGCCAGCCTGACTCCTTCCACTTTAAAGTGGTTGGGATTCTTGTAAGACTTCCTCTGCAAAGATTGGACAATAGCCACAGTCAGACCTTGACCTGCAGGCCAGCAGTAGAGGAAGGAAGGGACGAACAGGTTCTTGAGAACGGGCGGGTAAAGGAGCGTGAGCAGGTAGATGATGGGCATGAGCAGAACAACCAGCACATGGAAGTCCATGGTCTTGATGAAACCACGCAACGATAATTCCTGAAATAAAATAAAATTAGAAAAAAGTCAGTTTTTGAAGTAGTAGTTTTGGCTTCATTCATTAGAAAGTGGGGGGGGTGGGGGTGAATATCCAGGTGAGTCCAAGAGGCAGATTAATATATGAATGAAGAACTTGCATGCAATTAGCTCGCAGTTTCCTATGAACTAAACTGCCGGTATTGATACCCTTGTACATATAAAAAAAGTTGGTTTGAAAAGATAAGGAAATTCCCCCCCCCCCCCCCCCCCCCATCCCTTCACTAAAATTGTAACAGGTACCACACATGTGCCAGCTAACATTACTTGCATACACAGTCCACTGTATCTCACAGCTCAATACTCACTACTCCTACTGCTGTAGATACATATGTCTACCAGCAGTACACCAGAACAGTACATGCATACATACAGTACTACACTAGCCTTACTGAGAAAATGTATATAGTCATTGAAGCACTGATGAGAGCACACGTGGACAGCAGCATCTGTAAGATACATAACTCACTTGACATACATGTATGTAGTCAACACACATTTCTAATGTATTTACATTTACACTATACGACAGTATTAACGTGTTCATGCATTTACTGATGGAAAAACAAAACAAAAACAACAACAAAAAACAAAAACAAAAAACAACAATAAAACAAAACAAACAAAACAAAAACAACAACAACAGTTTGAGAGCATAAAATAAGTCATCATAATTATACTGCAAAAGTTTACCAAGAATGTAAGGTAGTGAGTGTGTGTAACAGCTGTGTAAGGGAAAGACTAATGTGATTATTAATTTCCTTCCACCACATCCCTTTTCTAAATAACCCTTCCTTTTCCTCCTCCCACACAACTGGTAACAAGTATGAATGTTACAAAACATTGCGTCCAAAATACATCTCGGCTCTTGTCTATAAGATATTCATGCGGAGCCAAAATTTTCATGTGAAACCAAACAAGCGTGGGTGTGGCCTTGTACCACAGTATTCAGTTAATGATGGGACATACAGTATATAAATGGATATCATACCTGCACTATCCATAGAGCATACGGCTTGCTACCAACGATTAAAAGTGCATAAAACCTGCAAAAAATAAAAATAAAAAATAAAAATTACAACCCGATAACGTCCTAATGGCCGTCAGTCATGATATCACGATTCACTTATTCTCCTGTAGCTCCGTCACTCACTGTAGGAAAGTGCATCTTGCTGAGACGGTGGTCCCGTTGAGGTATCTATCCTGGTCTATGTCATAGTAGCAGTCAGTCTCCAGATCCACTCCGATCTTCTCGTCAGTGATGTAATCATAGTAGGTGACCTCCACCAGGTACAGAACACAGATGAACAGAAACAACGCCGCACGAATGTAGTGCAGGCGAATACCTGAACAAAACACAGAGATGAAATATAAGCAGCCCCGAAGGAAATACACAAAAAAAAGAAGAAATATAACCAGCTTTATTTAAAGCTTGAACCAATTAGAGGAATAGCAGAATTTCATGTAAACAGTAATCTGTGTAAGCCAAGGGGCATGCACACAGGAATAGAAACAATCATTAATTCTTAAACGAGGAGGTCGTGCATCAAAGGGCGTACCTGGGGACATATTTCACAACTAGTGGACAATGATGGCTGCCATTGTCACCAATGGTATGGGTCAAATTGAAATAACAGTGAGCTATTCTGGAGGGTTATCTTAGCACGGCTACCTTTTTAAAATTGAACAGAAGGAGCTGGAGGACAAAAGGCTGCCAGGAATTCTCCTTTTTACACTCGGACCTCCGGAATAAGTTCAGAATGTAGTAAACGGGGCCACAAATTTCACGTACGCAGAATAGCATTGAATTATAAATGTGACCTCTACGTTTAGGAATATAACCATCAAGCTTTGACGTTAACCACAATATGGTCTATTTACACAAAGGTTACAAAATTTATTTTGAGCACACAGTCAGCTCATTAAAATGATCTCTATCAATGGGTTTTACAGTACCTGCTAATCTTCAGGCCAGAGCTCACTAGGGTAATGCCTTAGACAACCCAAGGACTCCATGAATACAGAATACTACACCAGAGTGGTGCATTGATATTGGAAATCATAACAAAATAATCAACCAAACACTCTCCCAGCAAGATCACTGAGAACCCAGGATATATACAATACTATTATTGAGCAATTATTTAACATAGTTGACGTTTGAAACAATAGGATAACGTTTCGGACTCGAAGTCCTTCATCAGCTCACCAACTATGTTAAATAATTGCTCAATAATAGTATTCTATATCATATATATCATTCCTCAACGTAGTAATGAGTCTATAATCTATAATATATATATACAATATATAGCAAATCATGATTCTAGACTAGTGTAACGGCTATTAACACAGAGTTAAAATTTGCTCATGTGCCAAGCACACGAAGAAATTACCACACAAATCGACTAATTCAAAGAAATTTAACTTACTAAAGTGTTTTTTTCTGGTTAGCTCTTCCATAATTCAATCCCACCATAGCTAGTAAGACAGAAACTGAGCTGGTATATTTAATCCCACCCTATAAATACACTACCCTCCTCAAACTCCTTGCCCATAACTTCCTCTAAATCCTCTTCATCTCTCTTGCCCATCAAAGAGTGAAACACATTCAAGCATTGACCACTAGTCATCAGTGCTAGGAAGTTGGGCAAAACAATTAATACAGAAACAACCACTGGCAAAGGGTGGGAGTAGTAAAGGGTGGGAGTGGCAAAGGGTGGGAATGGCAAAGGGTAGGAGTGGCAAAGGATGGGTGTGGCAAAATGTGGGAGTGGCAAAGGGTGGGAGTGGTCATGGGGACAAAAAGAAGAAACATAGGATTTACTTCCACTAATTCACAGGAACACGAAATAGACAATGCATGTTGTATGTATGTACTGTATATGTGTGTGCTTTTCAGTAGCTATGCTTTATTGACTTTCTGCTGTGAATCTGATACACATTGAAAGTCAGCATACTGTAGCCTTTCCCCTTTCCAACATGCACACACACACACAAGTACTAAATATTTTAACAAAGTCCTGTCGAGCCACAACTTTTGCACTGCACAGATCACAAATAACCCGGCTGTATCATTACAAGTACTAGCAGGACAAGCCACGCCCAGCACAAACAAACACACTAACATACAATGCAGAGGACATTACTCAACTATCTTTGTCAGCTTACCCAATTTGGAGTTGCCTAGAGATAGCAGCCTCATGCGTTCTCTGAATGTCTTGTCCTGGGAGTGATGCTCTACATCCACAGATACACTGTAGCACGTGCACACACACACATGCACAAACAAAGCATACATATTTAAAAACAACGTTCCAGTGTATATTAGGACAAAATTACATTTAGTCTGCCAGGAACATCACAGTAACTACATTGCATAAGCATTACCCTACTTCGAATATTGTTAACTAAGCTGGACTTACTACACGATGCTCCTCCCCCAACATGGATACGCACACACACAATCACTTTTTTTTTCTAATCTGATACCAACTAATAAATCTAATACATTGTCAACAACATTTTTTTTAAAATTCTTTAATTAGGTAAATGCATTACTGAGACTATTGTAAGAAACCAACCCAACAGCAACCTACTTTCATTCAACTCTCTTTGACTGAACTATGATTGATCTAATATGATCAAAAAAAATAATAATTTTTTTTTGTGAAATGTGGGACAAATGAACCAAATCATGTTGACCAAAAATGTGTGATTTTGACCAAAAATGTATCCATGCGGTTGAAATTATGAAATCCGCCTACTGCTCATATTAACACATGCTTCAAAAACACGAGACAGTATAAAAACAAGCCCAATTTTGACTAAGACGCATTTACACAAGCCCTACATAGTAAAGACAAGCCGCATGCAAGTCAACGACCAGGTGACAACATACCAACTGGCTCGTTATTGTGGCCAGAATAGAGTGATCTAGACTAACAGCCCGTGCTGGACACCCTAGAAGCACATGTGCTACTATTGTTAGTAACCCATGCCAACAAGAATCTGCTGAGTGGAGACATGATGTAATGGTTGCCGGGAAGTGGCACCATATGCCTCTACCACACATACCACATGCAAACACTATAGGCCCCGGCACGTGAAAAAAGTACAGAAAATTAACACACACAGACAAACGCTATAGTCACTGTCATGTGAAAAAGTACAGAAAATTAACACTCACACGCAAACATGTACACACACACACTAATACCAGAATCAACACCCGTGGAGCCACTCCTACCAGTATAACTGATGACCAGCCTTGTGTCTTTGGCTACAGTTTACTACTGCTAATAACACTCTATCTATTCACAACAAAAATATTAGATTGAAACTTTCTCACTTAAAACGGTCTAGAGAGAAGCAAAGGCAAAATGTGAAAAAATCTTAGTTGTTGACGGGGAATCGAACCCAGGACCCTTGGCTTTAGCCACCAGTGTTCTAGCCAAAACGTTTTATATTCACGTAGGATGGTAGTGTATTATAGTGCTTTATACTGAACTCACATTAGTACAGCCGAGTGATTCCGTAGCATGTGTGTAAAATAGTGAACACTAATGTAGACCTACTATATTGTATGTACGTTTACAGAGGTGTGATATTTATTGGAATGTTGTTGTTACCAATGTACCAATCCACACTTCCTTGTTTCTTTACTTGAATCACAGTAGGAAGCTAAGATAGGAGATGTTGGAAACTAAAAAAATCCTTAACTATCGGTCACTATCAAAGTATTAGTTGGTATAGTGGGTGTGGTCAGCTACGATATACGTACTGGCAATTTATCATTATGCTAAAGTTTTCTTGGATACCAAGAGATGAACTGAAGAAGAAATAAATAAATGAAGTGATAATTTCTTTGATGTTGTTATTCCTATCCTACTGCAGCACTAAGTATGTCCTCACCATTTTTAAACAACAAAGTACACACAATCACCCTGCATCAATGTTGCTAGAAAAATGAGATAAGTCAGAGAAAAAAATGGACAAGTGTAAAGCTATTTAGTCTAGCCAATCTTTCCTCCACTAAAATATACACCAGTAACTTACTACAACAACAAACTATGTATGCACACTCCTTGCAAACTAACACTCTCAATCAAGGATTCTAAATACGTAAGACTTCTTCACACTATTTAGGAACTCTAAACAGAGTTAAATCACTTTGAAGCTTAGTCCAGCTACTATTCATGTGCCCCTACACTCTCTCTCCCTCTCTCGTTGCCAAATTCATAACATTTGTATGAAACAAAGGAAAAAACCTGGAACCTGGAATGCAAAGCAATCCTGTGCATCTCCACTCTAAGTACAAGTGAGCCATGCACTCTGGCTTATCCTTCTTAGCCATCCAACTGCACACAACGTCATACAGACGCAACTATTCCACTGTTTGTTGTCAGCACCGAGTCCAAAGTGGACCATCACTGGGTCTTAAGTGGACCGTCACTCTGCCATTTTCACACTACTCCTAATAACATTCAAAGCTGCTACTTTATTTTTTGGCTATAAATAATCGAGCTAATCATAATCAGCAGGCTTCACCCACTCAGTGTTTTATAACAATGGAATTATTGTGTGCAAGCATACATAGTACAGCTACAACTGCTTACAATAAAGCTGGCTGCCAATTGCTTAAAGGCACTAAGAGCATCTATTTCAAATATAACCTAAATCCTTTCTCTCCCCCCCTCCCCCCCCTTTTTTTTATTTTTACAAATATGAACAGACCTTTCTGCAAACAGTATAAGCAACTCCATCCGCAAAGCTTCTTAGATTAATCTTACTTGTTTCATGGCTCCTGGTTAAACTGAAAATGTGGTTGCCAACAGTGACTATATCACTAAGTTCTGTAGCTGGAGTCATTACTCAGAAAAAGACGGCACTTCCAGAACAATCAACACTGATTGACTGAAAACCAATTTTAAAAAGGGTCCTTATATATGCTGAAGGTGTTGACTTTACTGTTCTCATTAAGCATCCCTTAGCAAACCAATGGACTTACAATCAAAGGCTGAATGAAAAAAGAAAGTAAACATTCCGCCCTAGCATGCAATGCAGAAGTGAAATCAAGGACTACACACATACACTCTTCCAACTGTTATATAGACATGCAGCTATATCAGGCAGTCTCAAATCACCACATCCAACACAATGCATTAGGGCGAGAAAAAATAAATAAATAAATAAAATAAAATAAAAAGAGAGAGCATGGATTAGTTAGAGGGAATTCCCCTTCAGTCCCACAAAACTGATCATGGGCCATTGAGCGCCAGGCACTGAGCCCATTAGCTTGCTAAGTGAGCCTTCTCCTGTTTACTCCGTGTCCTAATGGTCCAGTCTTAAAAAGAAAAACATCCTTTTCCTAGCCTCCTTCACCCAAATTACCAATGCTAGGAGAGTTACAGCAACAATAAAACAAATGGTAACACTTGTTAGTAAGCTGTTACTATTGAAGCTTTACGTATACTCTTGTTAAACTGTAAATTAGTAATGGTCTGGTTACTTTCATGTGGCACTTGTTAAACCTGAAATACTTATGAAGATGTCAACACAGTAGATAGAAATAAATATTTCCAACATTCGTTTAACTGTTGCTTGCAATGTCACAACCTGTACACTAGTCCAGCTCATACAAACAACTCCTGCCTGGCTATCAACATCACATGCGTCCTATCACAATCCGAGACAAGACTAAATGACGCCAACTTCAAAGAAAAATAAATGACAAATGGCCCAGCCCTGCCAACGAAAGAATTTCCCCTAATTTCAAATTGTATGCAAAATAGAGTTTGCAGTACCAACTTCTGCTTATGTACGTAGAGCAAGTTTATTCAGTAAAGGTGTTGTTATTAAAAAAAAAAAAAGAAAAAAAAGAAAAAAAAAAAAAAAAGCATGTCTATTTACATTTTCAGAAGAAATCGATCCAAAATACAAAAGTGAGCTCTGTGGAGCCTATTACAAAAGGAGAGGCTTCAGTATTTCTACACACTTCCGAAGAAGTACGATGAGTCTTATCCCTGTTGGAGTGAATGATTAATACAATTTGTATTGTAGTATGGCTTGACATACTGCAGTGTGCTCTGACTATTGTACGCAGAAATCCTAAATATGTAAATCATACAATAGAGTATAAATCTATTAGGATATGGCCGTAATATACGTATATATGCTGACTGGCTATCAGCTGCCTCAAACACATTAATCAACACATTGTCTCACTCACTCACTCACTCAGCAGACAATAACTCCAAACGCTACGCTCAGCAAGACACCCACCCATATATGTACTGGATTATAATCTTAGTAGTCCTTTAGTATTTCGCAAAGTTGAAGGCTTAGGACTGAACCATGTTAGCTATCAGCAGCCAATCCACACTAAACTGGTTGGTTGACCAAAGATGATTTGATAATTGAGAGGACAAAGTTCACCTAGTAATCCAGCCACACCATACCAGTGGTTAGGGGATATATAAAAAGGATATCTGCAGACCTCAGACATTCCACAGGTCAGTTTATAAACAACCTATTATATTACCCATAACAACAACACATGGAATGGTTCAGGATTAGTTCATGTTTTAATCCTTTTGGAAAAAGGCATGTGAATTCAAACTATTGATGGCAATTATTGCACAATACTATATGTAAAATATTCATTGGTTGACCAAATACATCATCTAAATACATGAAGTCAATAGAATTCACTAATGAGAACAACCCATAGAATATTCATAATGGTAAAACAACATAACAGATGTATGTAGTTATAGTTAAAGAGCCACCTGGAGCTAAAACTAATTTTTTCAAAAATAGTTGTCAAAAATTGAGGAGTCCAAACTATCTAGCTTGACTGGATACAAAACTGCCTGACATGCATACATTTCAAACACAGTATGTATACTTACCTATAAGCAAATCATGACAATTTTAAACAAGCAACTAAACACTACAACTTGCTGATGTAGGAGTTCTATTAAAAAGGAATAATGTATGAATAAAAAGATAGAAATACTACCATTGTTTTCTGCAATTGCCGAAGCAAAGCATCAAATGTCATTGACTTCACATATGAAACCATCAACAGTCAATCATAGTAAAGCTGCATATGTTATAAGTTACTAAAGAAAGTGAGAAAAATATCCTCCAACCATTTATCATATTATTATGGACAGCAAATTGCCCACTTTCCAGACCAGCTGGACAAATTATCGTCATCCACCTACTCATTCCTGCCCAGAACTTGGGTCAGCCGATGGACCAAAGGATGTTAACTTGCAGGGAACCCTATGGTGACTTGATGCAACGAAACTATGAGTGAACCCATCTTAAACTGTATCTAATCACGCTGGAAGAACGAGGACAGTTTGTTTTGGAAAAACAGACAGTCAATGAACTGTCAGTAAGATTGATATGATGACCAAAACAAAAACTATAAATAAAAATTTCCTTATCTCTATTGTAGTTTTTGGCAAAATTAATGACGCGTTTTAATCATAATTCATATCTCCTACATAAATATGTCTTTGTGGACTTAATTTACTTAACCAGTAATAAACACAACTTTCTTTAATTATTCAGCATCACACCAATGTTGTTGCAAGTGCCAAGCATAAACTAAACTCACGTTACTCCATTTACTGTTTTCAACACTTCTAGATATAGCTAACATCACACCACCCAAAACAAACAAAGTGCTCACAGCTATTTCTCCTCTTGTCCCACGCATACACACACACACATACATACAGGGGCAAGTACTACACTCACTCGTACGAAGTGGAGTGACTGTCATGAGGATGGAAGAGAAGACCAAACAGATCCCTTACTCTCACATGCGCTTCTTCTGCCACTGGAAGTTCATCTGCAGCAGAGACAACACTTGTAATTATTTACAGCACTTTGAAAACTATAGTTCAATAATCTTTTTCAGCCTAGTAACAAGTAGTTTTACTTCGCACCTCACTTGTACCAGTGTTAATAACTATATTTGCTACCAATTGCCACTTTGCTAAGTTCATTTGGAGGTATCCGGCCAGAACAATCCACAAGATTGAGCTCGGTAAGATGAGCGATCTAAACTTACCGTCAACAGGAGAGTCCGTTTCTTCTTCGGCCTGCATTTCTTCTGTTATATCTCTAAAATTTTTCCCCCGATCAGGTTGGCTAGTGGACCGCTGCCTGAACATTTTAACTTGGAAGTACTAGAAGTGCTACATAAGCAATTTGTCACATAAAGGAGTACACACTTTCATCTTACTTAGCATATCAAGCTAAAGAGACTGCTAACGTCAGCACAAAATCCGCACGGGCAAGAACTCCGCGTCTCCTTAGATACAACATGTAGATTACGGAACAGCGGTCATGTGATCAAAAGGGATAATTTCTTGCAGAGCTGGGGAAAGGTGGAGGAAGAGCTGAAGAATGACAAAGTAAAGGCGTTCGTTCGTTGCTCTTTGGCATAAGAAAATTTGTAAAAAAGATCACTTAGTAATCTCGATGCTTAGACAGATTTATCTGTAGTAGCAATAATTATATCTTCAGAACCAGAATGGGGTGCATGAACGGCAAGTGTTCGGATGAGAATGATTCTCCGGACGATTCCAGTTTGATCCCAAGGCAGCAACAGGCACACTCTAGCGAATATTCGGTGAGGCCCTTGCCGGATACGCCGTGCATTCAAAGCAGACAGGGAGTGCACGGCAAGCAGGAGGACGGTACGTTCAACTCTGCGTCACAAGAGCTGAGGGACGACTATCTCATCACGTCTACACCTCCACCCAGAGGCATCGACAAGAAAACCGGTAAACTGATTTATGGAGCTGAGGGAGTATAGTGATTGTGTGAGGCAGTAATAAAAATTGAAGGTTTTATCATTGCATGTTGACCAGTCTCACCACTTGGTTAGCAGGATTAGAGAGTTTAGGCACAGCTGTTATTTTAGAGGAAATTTAGCAGAGTTGTGGCTCACCAGTGACCTTTAAAAAAATGCTTTCCATGACTAACAATACCGTTCTGAGTTAGTCATATTTTAGAATTGGTTAAAAAAAACATGGACTATTCCAACGCTAATCAACAGCCAGTGTCAGTAGCTGATTGTTATGAAATTTGACTCTGGATCAACAATGAAAGTGAATTGAAATAGATTTACCTAAACCCTCTACTTTATGGTATACTCATGTGTATGTATTGTGAGGGAGCGAGTGAGTGGAATAGTAATACTGACGTAAGAATGTGTACATCCACAATCTCTCTTGACTTCACTTAAACTGCTGGATGGCTCTTTAAATGGCTACGTTTTACTATCCAATCCCTACTAGATACTTCCACGGCGGGTTGTTTTTTGTTGTTGTTGTTGTGGCAGTTAAATAGCCCAATGTACCTGCACAAGAATTTCTACTTGGCATTCTATAAGAAGTGTGAAGTTCTTCAATTTCGGTGTTGTGCTCATCATGTATGTAGTAGTACCAACGTTTGAGAAAGCCATTGACTTGCCATATACGGCACAATAGCCAGCATCTTGTCCAGCTTGTGTTCTGTATACAGCATGATTTGAATTTGAACTTGTCACCAAGGGATATGACAGGTGTGAGCTGTCAAATGCCGAATGTGTGAACGACTGAATGCCTGATTTCTGTGAAGCGTTGCTTGTTTCAGTGAATAATCTTTGAATTGGTCTTGTCATAAAAGTTAGTTCAGCCATCTTTTGTGTGGTTTGAGCAGGCTGTTAGTGTGTCTAAAACCGTTTTAAAATTATGAGACCTTTTCTCTTATGTATCGTGAAGATTGGGTTATATTAAAGTTGAATTAGCTATGTATTTGCAGTTGCTACTACAACATTTGTATTTAATTTGTATACTGCTTAGTTGCGGTGTTCGCCCTATGACTTAGTTTCCAGAGGAAGTATAGACAGCCTGCCTTACCTCAAGGTTTCTGTAATGAAAAATTGGTGATGTATGTATATATATTATATATAATATATATATATATATATATTATATATAATATATATATATATATATATATAAATAATATATATACAAAGTATGCTACACCCACACTTGGCCTAAATTTTGTAATGAAGAAAGCTATATACTAAACCTAAAATCCTTCTGTTAGACTTGATAGTAGTATCACTCGGCAATAATACTCGTACAAAATGGGCTTCACTGCTGCTATTGTATCCCAGACTAGCTATTATTTATTAGTAATGCTCTGTTGTTCTTTTAACTAGATAAAGTGAGCAGCTATATTCTTGGCTCTATTTTAAATCTGAATTTAGTCAATACGGTAAAGAGGTAAAGGGTTATTAAACATCAAATTAGCAACAACCTGTACCACTTCAAATTTATTGTGTATAATGCATTTATTGGGCTTCCCCACTCATCGCCATTCAATATACACATATGTGAATGAATTCAGAGGAAGTCCCTTCTGCCGTAGTTTCTATCTCCCTCATTCTTCTAATTTTGCTCTCCAGCTTCCTTTGATCGTTTTCTCACTTTCCTCTCTACCTGCCAAATTAGCTGAGTTACCCTACTGATTGTTGAGGTAATTGTAAACTGTCTAATGGATATAATTAGACTATGCTGTTGTACCAATCTCTTGACATGTTAAAATCCTGGATGATTCGGTCTTAGCCGTATGATTTTTATGAATTCAAGCCTATTTGTGGCTTGGGCTGAAAACTGGTTTCTTTGTCACTATCTTTACATTATATGGTTTCTAAATTAATATTTGTGACACTTGTTTGCTTCCTGTAGGTCACTTGGTCAATGGCATGACGCCTACAAATGGGGTGGGGTCTCCAAAGGACGCATCACCTCCCGTGTCTGTTAACGACATCCGTACCAGCCGGGGGCAGGAGATATACCAGAACTTGAAGAAGGCGTACTTTTGGAGAGACCAGTTCGAGTCGCACACCCAGGAGTTTCTGTCGCTCATGGATCGCCTCTACATGGAGTGCCAGCTGCATCTGACGGCACTATCTTCCCGGGATGCTGTGGAATTTAGGCGAGAGGCGGACATGATTGTCCAGGAAATGATCAGCGTGCGAAACCACTGGGGGCCTGAGCTCCTCCCAAACTCCATATGCAACGCCTTCGTAAGAGAACGCATCTCCGTGAAGCTGGGTGAAGCCCCAGATCGCCAGTACAGAATAGACTGCGCCCAGTTCTTTGAACCTGTCCCATTCTACGGCCCCCAGCAGGCCGGCAATCCGGGGGAACTCATGAAGCTCTTCCGATTCTCCGTGTACGACCTGCTTAGGAACGAGGTGGTCCTCCGCTATTACCTGGAGCGCAGCAACGTCACCCAACTGTACCACGTTCTTTGCTTCACGTGCGAGAGTTGCCGCGGCCAAGTTCACCCATACGGTTCTGAGATCCCCTCATATTGGGACATCCGACAGAGAATGGTAGGGGATGTGTACTCCAGACTACAGAGCGCCATTGCTCCTTCTAATTTCTCTCCACCTCAGCCTCACGTTGCCACCATCTATCCACAGCCGCAGAACAAAGGGAACGTCATCATCCAGGTTGCTTCCCATTAATCAAGAGCTCACACTGTGAGGTTTTTGTTTGTTTGTAACTTCATCAGTAATTTCTTCTTCTCCCCCCCCCCCCCCCCCCCCCCTTAATTTCTGCTTACTTATTCGTTTGCTATATTTGAACATTGGAACTGGTGGGGTGGGTTTTTTCTTTCTTTAGGCAAGCAATATCATTTCTTTGCTTCCTCATTTTACTTCTTGTTTGTATTCAGATTGTTTTGGTTTGATGTACTGTTTTTTTTCCCTTCTTTCTTTCATCTTATATTTGGTTTGCACTAACAGCACAAGTTTCAACTTTTAAAAAGCATTTGCTCCATTAATTTTCTCTTTTTTTGATGGATATAAAGCCTATTGTGAATTATGCTATATAAAAACCATGTTATTAATGCTGTTGGCACTAAGATAATAGTAATAATACTTGGTTGCATCGTGATTAATCGTATAGTACAGTTACCCGTTTAACAACTATCAGAAGACATGAAGAGCATGAGAGAGAAGTTCAAATAAGTTACCTTTTTAGAATCGGTACTGGAGTAAGTTCCACTGCACAAAGTGCCCGTGTGAACTATCCAATGTGTGGTGTTGTTGAGCTACAGATGAGGCTCTACAAGAGGCTTGTATTGGTGCTCCTCACGGAATAGACACTGTAGCAGACAGCATGGGAGCAATTGTATGTCAGAAGCAATTATAATGTGAGAAATTGTATGTGGGAATCACGATGTTCTGAACTTGGCGAGTTTTATCGTGTAGGATGATGCATTAATTTGTAAGATTACTTCAAGAAGCCTGATGTGTGACCTTGTGGTGATGACATGGAGATAGCATGTCACTGCTCTAAGAACAGTCATTCAGTAGCTGAATTATGGGCGGAGAGAAACATTAACAGTAAACCTCAAGAAATATTTTTCTGGTTGATGTGCTACAGCATATAATATTGGTAGAGTAATTATAGGATGTAACTTGGTGTCCTTTACCTATAATGCTTTTTTTTTTTTTTTTTTTTTTTTTAGCTATGGTGAACCTTACCAAATTCATTAGCTTTTGTGTTTTTGTACAAAATGCTTAACTGAAGTAGGAAAAATGTAATGGATACATTTTGCTCTCTATTCAACCACTCAGTACATACTTGCTACAGATTGTATTAGACATGCCTTGATGAGGAGGACTACTTGCTGTCAGACTGATGATCTCCATAGCTCTGTCCTGGAAGCCATCACAAGTCTGACATTCAGACGAACACGCACACGCTCTTTCATCAAACAGGGATCCGGTTCCTTGCTCTCCTTTGCCCGTGCTATTGTTAAGGAAGGGTTAGCTACATGTGTTCATGCAGTCTGTAACTTGTCATGTGACTTAGAAAATACAGTTGCACAACATTGACAGTCAATTGCCTTATTCAAGTCTAGTGTTTAAAAATTACATATTAAGTACAGAGTCCCTGCACATACAGTATTATATGAAATCAGATTTATATACAGCTGAGCTGCAGTGCATTGCTTAGTGTGGTAGTTTGCGTATACCAAATCTGGATTCAAGTGTACAAATGTTACACATGGCTTAAACATATAAACATGTCATTCTACCAAATCTTTTGAGTAACATTAAGTGTTTTACCTTTTAAAAAGAATGAAATATTTAGGAAATTTTTTAATTCTTTAACAGCTATTATCAAGAGATAGCTAGTTTAGATGAACCAGAGCCCCTCCCACTTAACATCATTTTCTTACGTCTCCTCAGCCTGTAGTATTATCTATGACCTCAAAATTGTTATATTTTATGCTCACCCATTTTTCCACTTAATGCACACAGCAAGATGGTTGGCATTTTACTTGCTGGAACGTGTGTGGAAGTACAGTACAATGCTATCATCACATTTTGATCACTAACTGGGACTCAATTTAGTCCAATAGTTTCCATTTGCCCAGCTGTGGGTCTGGAATCAGGTAGAGAAGAACTCCAGAGCCTAGGAAGGTAGTTCTAAGGAGCCAGGTGATGGTTATCCTAGGAACCAGGTATGCTGCTACCAGGGAAAAGGCGATCCGAGTGTGTGTAGCCCCAATTGTGCCAAATTATTTAGTTTTTTTTATTTTTAAGTTCAGCATAGAATATCCAGATGGGTAGCCAAATCCAACAAAAATGGACAAAACTGCAGTATATAATGTGCTATGACAAAAATGATCAATGAGGCACACTGGCACTAGTCTGAAAGGCTTTCATTTGGTTAGCTTAGCACATTGAGCTATTCATGATTAAAAATGTAAGTATTTACAATAGCACTGGGATATACATCCTGATAGGCAAGTTCTCATTGTGACCAATCAAAGTACCTATCATCAAAGAATTCATGCATTATTTTTTACAAGTTCATTGCATCGGTAGTAGTCCATTTAAATACGGGAGGAAATTACTGAAACCATGAAACTAATCTGGGTCTATAAGACTGGCACCTATAATTACAGAACATCACTATTATAGAATATTTCACATTACTTCAGAGGATTCACAATTGAACATAAAGAAAATTGAAAAATGGTGAAATGCATTTGGTAGAGAATATATTATGTATATTAGCCATATTTAGGGCTTTTTTTTTTTTTTAATTGTAAAAAACAGATGTTATTGATCAAGCCTCACAAACATACAAGAGTTCTTAGTTCTTTATGGTCTGTACTATAAGCTAGTAGTGAACACAGGCCAACGTCTTCATCTACTCTGTTTCCCACAGATGAATGACTGTCCTAGTTCTCCTACACTCTGACTGCAATGGTTCAGGTACCAACAGCTGATGGAACAAGGCTTGGAGTACACAGGAGTCACATAAATACAGCTGGAGAGGTGGGCTATATTTATTGTGACTCGAGAATAAAGTAGCACAGTACTCTTTTTGATTGCTTAAAATAATCTTCATAGCTTTTTATATATATATTGCCATAAATAGTTAATAGAAATGAGGGTTATCTTCCCACAATTCTCTACCTTCCATTTTCAATGTAGTTTAGGGGAAAACAACAATGACAAAAACAAACAGACACACCAGGGTTCAACACGCAGCAAAATATTTGTTTAACCACACCCACTTTTGTTGAAACCACACCCATTTGATTAAAAATTGTTTGTCTAGAATTAGTGACATCAATCTTGGAAGACTTATGCGTATTGCAATTGAAGGACCTCAATTAACTGAAGTGAACCTTCACCTACAAACAACTAAATCAGAGAATACCATTACAAATCATAACCACAGAATACCATTAAGTAGTAAATATTATTAATTATTATTAATTTATTCATTAGGTGTATTCTCTCTCTTTCACAGGCTTTTTTAACAATAAATATTTAGTCGCCACCGGGAATCGAACCCAGGACCGCTTGTATAGCGCAAATATTTTTAATTCTGTATTATTTAAAAAAAGCCTGTGAAAGGAGAGAATACATCTAATGAGTAAAAGAAGGCTGAGAAAGAAATTGTGAAGTGATATATTAATTTATTTCATGAAATTCTGGGGGGGGGGGGTGAAACCCTGCAGAGACACTGAATTAAAAACGATTTTTTGGATTGTATTTCATTTAATTAGATGTCTTTGTATAGTAAGTCATATTTGGGGACATTCTGCGGGTCTAGAGGACTGGGGACGATGAGTTTTCCCTTCATGGCTCCACGATATATGACTTCCACCACATCAACGAAGTCCTGCGAACTTTTAAAACTGCCGATGAATTTAGTGTGATCAGCAGTACTGAAAAACAACAACAACAAACAAACAAACAACCACAAAAAATCTAAATGCCTAGTCAGATATACATAGTAGTACATTTCATAAGGACAGGATTTGACACTCCTGTAAAAAAATAATAATTATCTTGTGACTGAGAGGGAACAAAGTAGGCAGGGAGAAGAACGAGTGAGGCAATGCCTAGCTCAAAAACTTATTTGCACATTATATTAATTAATTAATCAGAAAAAAAGACGTAAGCACAAATATACAGTTATAATTAATAACTAGCACTAATGTGGAATATGTTTTGCTCCTCCCTCTTGTATTTAATAAATTCTTTGTGAGCATGCCCGTAATCCTGAACAAACTCACCCCCAGTCCACTTTCATATGCTGTCCATTGAAGAAGAACACAGTGGCAGGGATGAGAGAGATGTCAAAGTATTGGGTGTAGACTGGGACCTGATCGACGTCCACTAAATAGACGTCAGCCATTGCAGACACCAAGTGTTGATTCTTGGACAGCTAAGGATCAGTCAGTATGGTAACCAATGGCAACTAGTGACTAACGGGGCTGTATACACTGGGTTTTACTTCAAGATTATTATTTAAGCATGACAACACAATTAAAGAAACACTGATTCGCATGAATATAATCACCAGGCACTGTGAATGATTGCCCCTAGCCCCTCCCTCTCTCAATAGCATTTATAAAGATACTGATTTGCCAACAGGGACAAACTAATTCCAGAATACTGATAGTACTAACAATGTCATCCAGCTGCATGCAGACGCCATCGTCAATCCTGCCAAATCTCAACACAACCACTTTATCCTCACTTCCCTTTATGGCTCTGTCGATGTCTTTCTTTGTGCTGAGGTTTGGGAGCAGAAGACAACTTGCCATATCATTTCATTCATTCAAGGCTACTAACGACCATTTACCTATTAGCGGATGCAGGGTAAAGATCAAAGGTCGTTTTAGGGCGGGGAAAGCGAAATATTCAAAAGGGCAATAATTATGGTGAAGCATAGAAGTTAGAGCTGAATTCATCATATCTAAGCATGGAGTGCCCCGGCGGCCCGAATGGAGCTGAACCTATTTTTGTTGATAGGAACTACTATGTGAGAAACACGAACTGCTTCCGGCAAATTTTCGATATGTTTGAGCCTTTTATTTTGCTTTCTTTCAGAATCGAAGTGGTTACATGGGGTTCGTATTTCGCTATGCTGATGACAGAGTGGAAGAAATGCAAGCAGAAACAGAAGTAATAGAAGTGAGAAAAGGTAAAGTTTCAAACAGAGGAGTTATGAGGGTTATTTGGTTAATTTATAGGGAGTTGGAATAGTCATAAGAGGCAGAGTTAGGATTAAATAGCTCTTACTGTAGGCTATATGGTACATTCTTGCATATATAGACTTGCTGGAGAGTGAACAGCAAGCAACTGAATCAAGAATGGAAGAAAGTCGAACACTTGAGCAGAGCATAGAAGAAGAAGTAGAATTCATTGAGGAGGAAGAGGAGGATGAGGAGGAGGAGGAGGAGGAAGTTGAAAAGAAGGATATGGAAGACATTATGTACCAGATGAGCATGAAGAAACTTGTCAAAGCTATCATGAAGATGCAAGCGGCAAAAGGTAAGCCACAAAAGGATGGGGGTGGGGCTATTTTGTGTGCTAGGAAGAAGCAATGAGGTGCTAGTTTCCTCAAGCGTGTGGGTTTTAGGGAGGTGGGGTTGTGATTGGAGGAAAGTAACGGTTCATGCAAGCATGTTTAATAAAGAACTTCAAAGTTTACACACAAACATGTGAAATATTTCGAACGGTCAATCAGTGTATAAATATTCTATTATTATTAGCTCTCAATCTATTATAATTTTTCTTCTTTAGCTTCATATAAACCAATTCACTTTCTGTGCTGAGATGGATGTCCAAAATCATGTAGACCTTGAAAATGCATAAGTATACATCAGGTGCAGTTCTCTCTCTCTCTGGTGTGCGGGCCGTGTTTGTTATATTTGATGATGGAATTTGAGCAACATCAGCAGACTTTGGGACATGTTTGTGTGTTTGAGATTGGGCAGGGATGAGATGCACTCCATGTAGCATTTGTTATGAATTGTTGCTCAGGTCAGTCCATGGATAAACAAGTCGTGTTCAACATCTTGATGAAGTCGGCCAAGCTGAGAGAATTCATCACTTCATCAAGGTAGAGATGGGATTGATGGGGCAGGATATTTAATTAAACTCAGTAATGTGTTTTTAAAGTGTCGATTATATTTATATATAAGTAGATAGTTTATTGTGACCAGTTCTGGCTTTATTATGATACGCTTGTGTATCAGTAACGACTATGACGACAATCGACAACGATGTGTGTGTGTGTGTATTCATGAATAATTCGTGAGCTTTGTATGGTTCGGTAAAGCATCGTCATCTTATGGTAGGTAAAGTGTCGTCACATTCAGCAGAACGTGCTGGTTATTTCTAAAAAGCGGAAAGCGGGTGCAATAGATGATGGAAGGCGGCGTAGGTTCAAAAAGGAAAGCGAAAGTACGGAAGAGAAGGTAAAAGGCGATTAATTGGCGAGCGAAGCGAGCGAGACACTATCAAGGGTAACACAATTGAAAATCAGGGATATTTGTTTATATAATATGTTTGGATGTACGTATGTCATTTTTGTATTTTGACCCTGGCGTTTTTGTGTTAGTTCGGTGTTCGACCCCGTCCCAAACTTCACTAAAAAGATACTCTGGTTTATCGATCATTACCCGGATCACCCTAGAAATTGAATTATTTATCGTTTTTTAATTCTGTTGCGGGTGCAGTTAAACTTGAAAACCTATAGGAGTTCCATTTCTATTTGAGTTAGTGGCGGTAGTAAGTCAATGTGCTCTTTGTCATGGTTATAAGCCATATGCAACAGTACTTGAAAATTCATTGTCCACTAGACTAACCAACAAGGTAAGTCTTGTGTAGGTATGTCCAGTTGTGTGAAGGTATTGTACGTTAAACTACTACTTAGCTAAAGAATATCACAGAGTAAACATTAAAATAACGTGTATTGTTTTTTTTTCTTTTTTTTTTTTCCAAATTCAAACAGTAGTCGCGAGTAGTTACTATGGCATTGAAGTACCTTTACTGTATAAAAGTAATTTAAAACTCGACCTTATTTTTAGTAGCTTTGAGTGTGAGAAGTTAAAATCACAATCATATAACAACAGTGTAGTTTTAGGCTCGTTGTGCTCAAGCACATCACTAGTTATAACTGAAAAGTAGATGGAATCGGCGAGGTAAGGCAGTGTAGGTTTAAAATGGAAGGGAAGAGAAGGCAAAAAGGCAAGCGATTAATTAAAACTAAAAGCAGGTGGAATCGACGAGTAAAGCTGGGATTAGTTTTCAAAAGAAAGGCTAAATTACGAAATAGAAGACAAAAGTTTCTCAAAGTAGGACAGAAATTCAGAAGCATGAGAGATAGACAACGGGAAAGGGGGCTCCATGACTCAAGAAGAAGAGCTGAAGTTAGGAGAGGTGGGTAGAAGAAAAACTCAGATAGTTCAGAAAAAAGAGAGCAGGAAGGGAAACGTATGTAACCTTAACCAATGGTAGAGAATGATAACTGAGCAAGATAACTTGTGCTATTGCATTATTACTTTGTTATACGTCAAGCGCCACTATGTGGCGGGGTACTTGCTAGTTATTATTATTATTATTATTACTATTACTACTACTACTACTACTATTATTACTATTACTACTACTATTACTACTACTACTATTATTATTACTACTACTATTATTATTACTATTATTATTACTATTACTACTATTATTACTATTACTACTACTACTATTATTATTACTATTACTACTACTACTATTATTATTATTGTTGCATTGGTTCTGCCGGCTGAAGGTTTCAGTTATAGTACTAATTTCACTTCAGTTTTACATTTCACCTTGCAGTGTTTATGTGTGCTTGTGTGTGTGTGTGTGTGTGTGTGTGTGCGTGCGTGTGTGTGCGTGTGTTTCTCTCTCCATAATTTAGTAATAAATTTGCTTCTTGTTTGATGTTAAAATGCGAACATTTCGATTTGATGGGTCTTACTGGCCATAGATGAAATAACATGGTGTAGTATTGATTGTTATGCTCGTATGTGCACGATGATGAAACATTTCAACACATAATAAAACAGAGTGATTAGTAGTTAACATCTTCAAAGACCAGTATTGTGCTACAATGCATACTTTAAAGACTATTGATTTACTTATAAACTGCTCCAGTAAAGTGACTCCGTATTATTAACATAATTCATGGACTTAATCTTGCAGTGTGTAGCAGCACTATAGACTAATAATAAAGATCTTCCACTGACACATTCAATGATAATTCCTGAAGTACTTGTATAATGACGCGAGATTCACATGGAGGGGTAGACTCTTCAGACCTCTCACTTGTAGAAAGGTCTAACTGATGTCATCTGTGTCTGTGATTATGTTATTGTGTGTAGGTGTAACATTTACATCAATTGCTGTAATTGAGTTAAATTTACTTGTGTATGTGTATTCAGTGAGCCAATTCTTCGACCTCTCCAACCACACCCCCTTGAAGCAGTGCAGAAGAGAACTTTAGCAACTCACAGGGCAAAGTGCAAAGAGTAAGTATTTTAGTATAAGAAATAATAGCAGCCATTACTACTACAGAAAGCCAACTGCTTACATAGAAACTTCTGACTTAATTAAATTTTAAATATATTGTCAGATATTTAAATTCTAACACGCCAGCTACTAAAAAAAACACGGAAGTCTTAAATGCTTTTCACTTAAATAAGTACAAGTCTCAGACATTTCAACTGTGACATGTCTTCTTCAGTGATCGATGAATCATGTCTGAGACTTATAGTCTTGTTAACCCTCAGCGCGCATGCGTGAGAGGGTTATAGTAGTCGTTCTGTTTGTCTGTCACACTCTGATTTTGGAGATTACTGACAATTAACTGTTGATTTAGGTATGAACTTACTCAGAACAAAAAAATTAGGACCAAGAAAACGTGAAACTTTCAGCTCCGCGTAGGTACCAGCTTTTGTGAGTAATGCCCCCCTAGCGTCACGTCATAATCACATGAGCAAATAATTTCTTGCAGCCAGTGGTGTAGCTTGCTTTATGCTCAGGGAAGTTAACGGAGTTGAAAGAAGTGAAGTTTTGCGTTGAAAATGTATACTGGTGAGTGTTTCTGGCCTGTTTAGCTTCTATTATGAAAACAGCGTTCATTGCTCGAGCTATATTGATGCCATAATAGTAGATTGCTTGTTCTTTTGGTCTGAGATTATATTGTAATAGCTAGGTAGTGTTTAGTAGCGCTGAAGGTAGTGTTTAGTAGCGCTGAAGGTAGTGTTTAGTAGCGCTGAAGGTAGTGTTTAGTAGCGCTGAAGGTAGTGTTTAGTAGCGCTGAAGGTAGTGTTTAGTAGCGCTGAAGGTAGTGTTTAGTAGCGCTGAAGGTAGTGTTTAGTAGCGCTGAAGGTTTGCACCTTTGCTGCTTCATTAGTATTACGTATTTCAGTTAAAATTTAAAAAAATTTAAAAATTTATGTTTCACAATTTCTTTCTCGGCCTTGTTTTACTCATTAGATGCATTCTCTCTCTTTCACAGGCTTTTTAAAAACAATACAAAACTAAAATTATTTGGTCACCACCGTTGGAATCGAACCCAGGACCGGACCCCTTGCTTTAATACTTTTAAAGCAAGGTTCAATTCCCGGTGGAGACCAAATATTTTTAATTCTGTTGTTAAAGAATAAAGCCTGTGAGAGAGAATACATCTAATTTATTGTATTATGAACTAGGTAAATAATGAAATTATATGACATTTTTACTTTTGGATGGTTCTAAGTGGACTGTTTTTCTTTGTGTGTGCTGGGCACAGTTACTCTCAGAGATGTGACGATCACGACAGGCTGGCCATATCGTACCAAGCTCAGGTGGGAGTGGCGTTGCAGCCTGGGGAAGTGGAATCAGAGAAGCTGCTGCCTCTTCTGTCTGATCAACAGAGACAGCTGTGTCAGTCCTCAGTCGCCACTCCAGACTTTAAAGAAAAGTTTCAAGAGCATTGGAATTTGCTGGACTCAGTGGTAAGTTTGTCTTGTCTCGATTCCCTCCATTGCCTCTGTAAATGTCATAGTTATTCGAAATACCCACTAACATAAGAAAAAAAATTGAACTACTTATTTTTTATTTTTTTTATTTTACGAAACCCTGTCAGTCAAGACTTTTTTTTTCCTTTCTTATTCTGGAGTGCCTGCTGGCAGATGGCTTCAGGTGATAGATAGCACTTGCTGTGATTCCTGACTTCAGATAGGGAAGGTAAGACTGGAACCAAAGGCAACACCTGACTATCTCTACTTCCACTGTCGAAGAAGCTAGTTATAGCTAAAAAGCCAGAAAATGCAAGGAAGATTTTAGAAATTACTTGTTCAGAACGTTGCTAATTAATGTATGGCATTACTTGCGCCATACACATTAAAAATGTATCCTTACCATACCACCTTCCTCCCCCCCCCAACCTCTGGGATATCTTAGCTTTTCCTCAGCTGCAGTGCATGACTACTTGTAGGCACTCACTCTCTCTATTTCCTCTTGCATTTCCCATCAGAGAGAAATATTAGAAATTATTCACTCAAAAAGAGTCATGTGTGATCTGTTATAGTTCTGTGACGGTAGAATTTTGTCAACTTTTCTCATCTTCAATTCTTTGTATCTTAATTAGACGCAAGCATGTAAAGCCAGGCTAAAGGAGTCAGAAGAAAACTTAGCTCAAGTCAAACAGCAGTACAAACAAGGTATGTATTCGTAGCTCAGTTACTATTATTATTTAATGTGTATTATTGTCTCCCCCCCCCAGAGTTATCTACGTCATCAACCAACGAGGATACGCCTCGCACTATATTTAAAGCTTTCAAGTCACAAAGTTAGAACCCGGTCAATATTTTTTTTTTGTTTCTTTTTATTTATTTTCTCCTGTCAGTATTTTGTACTCCAAGCTTGAGCTTTTTAAAGCACGTACATATTGTAACCTTTCAAAGGCTGAACTCCTATTCTCAAAACACCTTCTGTTTGTAAGTTTCAAAGTGTGGATTACGTAGTAATAAGTTGTGTTAAAAAAAAGAAGAAAGTATTGCTATTGCGCAATTAACATAATATTGTTTTTAATAATAGAAAAGTTATTCTTTCAACACCAAATAAATTCTTGCATAGCTGTATCGTTCATGATAGTGCTATTATTTCTTTTTCTTTGGAGGTGCAGCTCTGTAGTTGAAGTTCAAATAGCCAGCAGCCAGTTCTTCCACGAGGGCCCGCGGGACTGATGATGCTTTACCATACATGGCTGCCTGTCCACTAGAAGGTTTAGCATTTGGATCTTTCAGCAGGTCTTCCACACACTTCTTGATGTCAGAGATGAACCTCTCCACCACGCCTTTCTTGGTGTGGACCATTGTGACGCAGATGTGGACGCTGGGTGGGTTCTGAAGGGGATTCAGATGCCAGCCTCTCTTTGCCATAGCATCGCTCAATCGAATCACATTAAACTTGGACGAGTCCACGGCCACAACCATTGCCTGAGGTTTTCCCACGATTCGTATTCCTGGCACATTCTCCAGGCCTTTGATGATAGACCTCGTAGCCTGGATGATCTTCCTTGTGGCATCCACATAGCCATCTTCTCCCATATACATAAGAGTAGCCCAGGTTGCAGCAACCAGAGCACCAGATCTGCTACCCGCCATACCGGCTGTGGCATAAATGCCACCTTGCCAGGAGACGTCTATGAAATACATCTTCTCACGGAGTGCGTGATTGGAATAGAGCACCAAGGAAGTTCCCTTGGGGGTGTAACCGTATTTGTGGGTGTCGGCACTGATGCTGGTCACGCCCTTCACTCTGAAGTCGAAGGGGTCTATCTTGAAGCCCGCTTTCTCCATGAAGGCCAGGATGAATCCTCCGAGACAGCTGTCTACATGGAGGCCAATGTTGTGTTTGAGTGCAAGCTGTGCGAGGTCTTGAACAGGGTCAATCATGCCATGTGGGAACTGAGGGGCTGATGCAACCAGGACCACAGTGTTGCTAGTGATGGCCCGGTCCATGGCTTTAACATCAGCCTTCATAGAACGAGAATCCAAAGGCACCTGCAGACAGGATTAAGATATCAAATAGTAAAAACTACATCAATGAATAAATATAGTATTCAGAGGGTTTGATTGTTAGAGGGTTGGGGCTATATACTTGAGATGTGCACACACACACAAAAAATGCAAATTCTCTTGCAGCCGCTAGGCGGTCACGCGAACTTGGCAGAGCCAGGATGCCTGCACACACACCGCAATTTCATAAAAAGAATTAACCAAAAGATCAAGACTGTCCCATGAGTCCTAGTCAATTCATCTTAACTGAAAGGATTGTTTTTCCCTACTGAGTAAAATGAAAGTAAGACACCAGCAAGATATTTTCTGCTGTTCAATGCTCAAACCAATCCTCATCCAGCCATATTGGGAATACTTATTACAAGATTAGACACATACAGAAGGTCTTATATAATCTTGATTGTGTTCTCCTGGCAGTGTTTGCCTTGCTTCACTTGCTGGTAAGAAGTGGGTGACGCAACCAGCACTAAAAAGGTCACCTTCTGTTGGTAGCCATGCGACACATTGTCAATAGAATAATTTTATGAAGTCACTCACTCATGAGTTATTATAATTGGGTGTGTCGTCAGACAACTTTCTTACGATACTAGAAGTAGAGCTCCTCCCAACAACTGGCAAGACACTCTTACTTAAATGGAACATGGACCACTTCAGTTGTGCTTATCTTCATTCAATTGTTTAATAAACTACCAGTACCAACCAGTCAATATAACTATAGTGGTCTAGTTCCTGGACACTTTGTTCTGGCTGCCTACTATTCCTCTGTATTCCTCTGTGACAAACTGAAGGCTTATTTGAATACAGACACAATGGATATATAGAAAGTCAAGGAACATATGATTTAGGTGCACTAATTATGTGCATGTGTAGGCACAACTGCAGATTCGTAAGCTTTGAGAGTGTGTAGGCTGGTAACAATAAGTATATCAAGAGTTCTAAATGAGACTCCGATATATTCAGCCCGACTTTGAAACAGCTCAAGTGCAGTGAAGCGAGACACTACCAGAGGTATTTAGAGACAATTGTAATATTTAACCTATCTTTCACCCTCAAATCTCAATTCTTGATGATTATTACCATATTATTTTAGCTCGGAAAGAAGGTAACGTGTGTGTTGTGTTATTGATGAACACTGGACCCAAATGCTATAGAGTTCTTGGACAAGAGCTGTTTAAAAGTTCATCAGATCTAGCTATTGACATCCATTAACTGTTGAATTGTGCAAGTTACATTAATGTGGCTTTACCTGAATTGGAGGGTACACTATTACACAATGGCCTAATTAAGTTGTGTGAGAAGATCTTTAGTAGTGAATAGTAAGAACTGGGGGGGGGGGGGGGGGGGGGGGGGGGGGGGGGGGGGACAGAGCCCCGAGTACATACAACTGCTACCAGGAGCAACCTATCAGCTAATTAATAGCACGCGTTCAACTGAAAATGCCTGAGATTCAGCTTCCACTTGCTGAAAGAGTACTAAGTTGAACAAGTACATGTAAATGGATCTTGATAGCAATAGTAATAATAATAAATAATGTATGTAGACTTGCAAGTATTTCACTCCCTTTGTCCACTTTATGTAATACGTACAGCACACCCCTGGCATGCTCCCGTGCTATATTGCCCTAGATACTCTAAACCCTATTTGGAATGTTGTTAAACTCATTTATCTCATGAATGGTCCACATGTCACACGGGTTTTCCAGTGAAGGGACTATCTGATGGAGTAGTATGAAAGGGAAACTTGTAGATTACACAGAAGAGTGTAGAAAAACTACTGACTCAAGTAAGGGATACTAAACACACAGCATAATTAGCTGGTACTCACATGAAATCTTTACTAATAGCCTCACAGAGGTGATAAATACATACCTTAACAAGCTTCATCCTGAAGTATGCCGCTGCCTTACTGAAAGCACAATGAGCAGATTCTGGGCACACAATTTCTGGATACTCGATGCCCTTCTCCAACCCCACCTCCCGGTACGCCTTCATGGCTAGAAGAATACTCTCTGTACCCCCAGAGCTCATGATCCCACAAGCATCACTTCCTCCGTGAAATATATTCACCGTCCACTGGATCACTTCCGCCTCCATTTTGCGAACTTGTGGGAAGATGTCAGAATGAAGAGGGTTGCTCCATACGTATTTGCCGAAGACGTCTGTTGATAGTTTTGTCAGTTCGGGGGAGCTGTAATAGAGCCCTCCAGACACAAATCCAGCATCCCACTTTATAGTAGCCAGTTCATCATACTGAGCAATTTCATTGAGAACTTCTTCATGGGTCATGCCTTGCTTTGGGAGCTCCAAGTGAAACTTTTCATCTGGCTTTGGATTAAATGATTTCTCCATATCGTCCAATGCTTCACTTAATTCTTTAGCTATCTTGGACCTGACCAAGGGTAGTCTTCGAAAGTTTCTGAAGAGGAACTTTTTCACCCTTTCTTTCAGAGAGTAGATGTGAGGACCAAATAAAAGATGGTGGATATAGGCCAAGATGAGGGTCACACTAGCACTGATGAACATCACTTGCCAAGCTTCGAAAGGTTTTCCTAGCCCATTCAAAAAGAGACGAGCATGATTGAGTTCCGCCAAGAATAACTTCTTGGTTTCATCGTTTTGCCATATAGCGCCGAGACCCAGTGCTAAGACAGCCAGAAAGATCCATTTCCAAAGCATCGTTCACGGTATCGTTCAACGGAGGGCATGCAACGGCCACCTCAACTACGTCGTCGGTTGTTGTACGTAAGAAAGGCTATTATGGCATCAGCACGCTTTACAAGTCAGCCACTCTCTAACTTGTAACCGGATACCGCTCTCGTAACCAGAGTAACCTATACGTTTAATGTTTATGCGAAATTACGGAGTTCTCGTGGCAATGGCCCTACTCAGAGGGGTGAGAGACGTTATTTGCTGTTCAAAAACCAAGGTACTACTTCCTTTCAACACCCATTTACCCACTACTTGTTTACCATCTTCTTCTTGGAGCGTTTTACGGCCCCATTCCTCACGTTTTATTCACAGCACTGGGGGCCATTTTGGAACATATATGGACCAGTCCACCTTCTCAAAGACCAAGACGCTATTATTCGTAACTGCAGGGTCTTGCTTATTTCTAGGCATGTCCTACAGGTCCAGAGCCTCTTGCAAGTCTCTAAAGTACTCCACACAGGCATTACCCAGGGTTCCCTCATTGAAACTGTACCAGTATCATACCTGCCCATATTGCTGCAAGGCTCGAGCTTATCTAGACTATGCTGGATTCCAGTATGAAGTGGTGGAAGTCAACCCGTTGACACGGAAGGAAATGAAGTTCTCAGAATATCGTAAAGTCCCATTTGTTGTCAGCGAAGATGTTCAGGTGTGTGTATGTGTGTGTGGCAGTAAGTCATTTTGACATCTTTTCTGTTGGCTGACTAACCAAGAGCCCTACTTGTTAATGAATACGATGTAATTTATTTGCCTGAGTAATAATACCTAGCTGTTTAAAAGTTCCAAAATATTCTTTTTTTTAAAACCCTACAGTTTGTAGTGTAGTAGGCTTGTCATGCGGTAATGGAGAGTTTGTTATGCCATGTGATGTAATCATATGCTGGGATGTCAGTGTGCGTGTACATGAGATTTTAAGGCGCATGCATACATTGGTGTACATTCCAAGTTCACTCACGTGTGTTTTATTTGCAGATCAACGATTCCAGTCTTGTCATTAGCGTGTTGCAGTCTTATCTGGTAAAGGGTGGAACACAAAGTCTGGCGGAGGTTCTGGATATGTACCCCGTTATGACGAACACAGACAAGAAAGGCAAGGAAGTGATGGAGAGGGCTAACATTTACTTCATAATGATGGGAGAGAAAGGAGGCGGAGACAACCTGGCTGAGTTGAGGTATGTTTTGCTAGGTTCACTCGAAGTGAGAACATCACTTGTGAAATGCTGATATATGAGATGTACCTCAGTTTACCTCAATTTCTTAGTGCAATATAATGGGGCATGATAGCAATTCATTATTCGGATAGAAAGATTACGTATTTTTACTAAATTGTTTGTTATTTGAAGGTTTGGTTTGGTATAAGTGCAAGAGAATGATTAAACGCGGCGAGGTTAAAATCTATAGAAAATTTAATGAGTCTACATTCACAGACAGCGTAATCTTTCTATCCGAATAATGAATTGCTATCATGCCCCATTATATTGCACTAAGAAATTGAGGTAAACTGAGGTACATCTCACAGATCAGCATATCACCTATCTTTGACAGGCAGCCAGTGACTCAGTCAGTCTGAGTGGCTGTGAGTTGGTCAGTACATACTTCAGTCTGTCTCTTATTGATCATGAGTCACTTATTCACTGTCTGTCAGTAAGTGACTGTCTGTCAGTAAGTGACTCTTTCTGTGTGTATTCACTGGCACAAACTATACTGTCACTTAGTCATTTAGTCTGTCAATTCTTTGGGTCATTGTGCCACTTACTTTGGGTTGAAACACACACACACACATACACACACACGTACACACTTTGTTTGGACTCCAGCTCTCCACAAGATGAACACTTCAGCACATAATATCTCATGTAGCTATCTACACGCACTTTCATACATGCATGCTCAGTTTTGTTATCATTATGGCTGAGGTTCGTCGTCGATGTGTCTTTCTGTTTTTGTTTACAATTGTAAACACTTATTTATATTTCATAAATTGTGAATTCCCTAATTCTGTACTAGTACCATTATTGTTGTTGGTATTCTCAGAACTATGCTCATTTGTGAGTCATTGTCGCACGAGTAACTCAACTCAACTGCAATGGGACACGATTCTAGAACTTCTAGATGGTCCTGCACGAACTTAAATAATTCAGTAATCTACTTTAAATAATTCAGTAATCTACTTGAAAATTCGAGTTTATTGAGGATAGGAATGTTCCTATAGTAGTAGTACCTTTGCATGTTCAAATTTAATTAAAAATTTTCACAGAAGCGAAGTGAGTAGAGAGTTTCATTGTATCATGTTAGTGGACATTCTGGCATGGTGGTTGTTTCCAGTGAGTGCCAAACACTAAACACTCATGGCAGTAGTTGTACTGATAGTTCAACTTATTTCATCCAAAGATTATACATAATGTTCAGATGGTATTTTTTAGTACTAAACTTGAGAGGGGTCAAATGAACATTTTTTTTTTAATGTCAGGGGGGTTTCTCATAAAGAAATTTGTGGCCAATGTCACCATGAAGGTTATAATAATTTTCTGGGGTGGGGTAAAATGCCTCTTTAAAAAGGCCAAAAAATTCCTGTCTCAGGTAACGAGTGCTATTTTGAGCATTTTTTTTATTGTGTTTGTGACTCCATGTGTTGGAGCTAAGGCTGAGCTTCCACTGGAGTATTTGAAGAAACACGAAATTAAGACGGTTGCTCATTGCTAGAGATTTAGATGACCAGAGTGTAGACGAAGACTTTTGTTGAAGGTGGCAATGTTGCAGGTGATGTATCAGCTAGTATACTTTTACTTCCAGAAGATTTGAATTGTGAGGAAGAACACCTTTTACTTGAGAGTATTGGTGATGTTCTGCAAAAAAGTTTTTTTTTTTTTTTGTATACTTTTTTCAGACTTAGTGGAAGAAAATGGAAGAAACCAGTGCAGTTGTTATGTAATACTAAATTTATACTAGTGATGTGCTTGAGCACAAATGGCGAGCGAGCCTAAAGCTACATATTGTTATATGATTGATTTTAACTTCTAACACTCAAAGCTACTACAAATATGGTCGAGTTTTTAAATTACATTTATACGTAAAGGCATTTCAATGCCATAGTAACCGCTCCCCGCAACTGTTTGAATTGAAAAAAAAAAAATACACATTATTTAAACGCTATCTTTGTGATACGCTTGAGCTAAGTAGTAGCTAAAACGCACAATACTTGCACACAACTGGACATACCTACACAAGACTTACCTTTGTAGTTCTAGTGGACAATGAGTTTTCAAGTAAATACTGTTGCGTACAGCTATATCTAGGACAAAGAGCGCATTGACTCACCGCCGCCACAAACTTGAATAGAAATGGAACTCCAGTAAGTTTTTGAGTTTAAACTGCTCCCGCAAAAAAATTCAAAGCGGTAAACAATTCAATTTCTAGTATGATACGGGTAATGATCGTTAAACAGGAGGATACCGTTTAGTGATGTTTGGGACGGGGTCAAACGCTGAGCTAACTCGAAAATACGAGGGAGTCAAAGTACAAAATGACATACGTACGTCCAAACATATATATAAATAAACAAACATCCCCGATTTTCAATTGTGTTACCCCTGAGAGTGTCTCGCTCGCTCGCCAATGACATTTTGATATTCAATTTTAACAATATGCACAATTTAATGTAACTTGTTCAAAATATATGCGCTGAAGGGTTAAATGTTGGCTTCCATCACTACAAAAATTACCTGCTAACACAATCTGTTAACACTACTGATTAGCTGACACTCATAGCCTAATGTTTGGTGTATATTGTTTGCTCCTATTTAGAACTAAAAACCGAAAGTTTTTGAATTGAATGTGCAGTTTATTGCCAAGTTTTGTTTAAAAATTCCATTTTTTTGTGTTAATTTTTTCCCTACGTACAGGGAAGAGAGGGAGTGGCGTCAGTGGGTGGACCAGAAACTGGTACATGCCATCCCACCCAACATATACCGGACCCCCAGGGAGGCCCTGCAGGCTTTCGAGTACATATCTCGTGTGGGGAACTTTGGCAGTGTGGAACGATTTGCCGCCAAGTACCTGGGAGCAATCAGCATGTATGTCCTGTCCAAACACCTGAAGAAGAAGTACGAGTTGAAGCCAGATGTCCGCCAGAGTTTGTATGACTACTGCTACAGGTGGACCAAAGCCATCGGGAAGAGTAGGAAGTTCATGGGAGGAAAAGAGCCGAACTTGGCAGATCTGGTAAGGAATGAATGTATTATACTATTATACAATTTACGGTTATTTTTGCTGCTGCAATATACTTTTCCAATGTACTTTTCCTACTATTTTTAATGGTTCTTAGGTATATTAAACTCCAATATAAATTGTATTATTTTTGAGTGGTTTCTATTGTACCACTAAGTGTGGTCTTCCTCTTGTTAATTTCCTCCTTGTGCAAGCATGTGACTCCAATCTTGTCGCATCAGATGCAACACATTACTCAAATTGTACCCCCCGTGTTCCTTGTCAGGCTGTGTATGGTGTCCTCAGCTCAATAGAAGGTCTGGACACCTTCAAGGACGTGGTGGATAAGACTGACATTGGGCCGTGGTACTTCTCCATGAAGAAGTTAGTGCAGCAGCAGCAGAGGCAAGAAGAACTTGGTAAAGTGGTGTCAAGGTGATTTTTTTTTTTTTACTACACACTCAATTTTTTTTTGTTTCACAATTACAATTTATAATTTCAGAACTTATTTTCTGTATAGACCATCTTTACTGGCTTTATACTGGGTTCTTTTTCATTCCTCTGAAAAATATTATAGTGAAATATTAATTAATGTGTTTATCAATTACCTTTTTTACAGTAATATATTCATTTTATACCCACTTGGATTGCACTATCTGTCTTTCCTACACCAAGCTTGTGAAATTTGTTTTGAACTATAAGTCCTTGTGTTTTGGCAACACACGTATTGCAAATTAAATTTACTGATGCAGTGTTTCAAGAGTTGGCAGCTCACATAATTATGTACTATTGTGGTTTCAAATTTTACTCTGAACGTCTTGGTATATTATATATATTTAGAAATGCACATGAATACATTCATGTGCATAATGTGGGCGTGGTTAATGAACATGACATGAGATTGGTAAAAAGGAGCTGATGTAACATGATTTAAAAATAAAATTGCAAGTTGATGTTCAGAATTGGGTAAGGATCATCACTTGGTCATCTTGCTAGCAAGAATCTCCAGGATGTCAAGCAGCAATTCTCTTCTGAGAGTTCTGAAGTATCCATGGTGAATGATATTGGTGAAGTTTGCAGTGATCATTTCCAGACAATGCTTCTTCATCACTCGAACGCCAATAGAGTCTGCCGTCTCCAGCATCCTTAGAACGTTCTCCTCTTTCACGTCTCTCTCCAGGATGACCTTGCAGAAGCTGTGCAGCCTCATGTTGTTGAAGCCAAAGTAGTTGGGAGCCGAGAAGATGTACAGGGCATCTTCTGGAGAGACGTTGATTTCTCCACAGTAGATGTACTCTAGCAGAGCCGTGAAGGATGACAGGGTAGGGGTGACCTCGCCAAATGTGATATCAATCTCCCTATTGTCGGGCATGAAAGAGCGGAAAAGACCTTCAAAGAACATGCAGCGGACTGCCAATATAGCTTTGTGAGAGAGGACCACTTTGTCTCCCACCTTCAGCCTGACATCGGCAAATGGCCGCCCAACATCTCCCAAAAAGGCCTTCAAATCGTCTTGAAGTGATGTGGGGATGTCTGGGTTGGCCTGCACAGCTGGGGGGTCAGGCGACGTGGGACGAGAGCGAAACAGTTGCCTGCGGATGACTTGCACCATGAGAGACTTGTCCAGTTCCTCAAACGAGCTGCTCATAATGACTTTGCGGTAGTTGCAGTCCTGGACGATAAACCTCATGCAGTAGTCCTTGAGACTACTCAGGCTCAGCTCAGTTGCGTTCTCCAAGACGAGGACAACGTTGTCTTCGTTGATGGAGGCCTCAATGTATTTGATGCTGAGAAGCTCCAGTCTCTTGGTTTCCAGCAGAAGTGAGAGCTTGTATACATCCACCATGAGGAGGGTTTGCGTCATCGTGGCCCCTTCTCCGCTGTGATTCTCCAGGTCCGCGTGAATTTGGTCCGTGTACAGAGAATGCAAGGCCAGCTTGAATACCTCGGGAGAAACATCCGGTAGTGACAGCTCTATCGGCTTGTCCATAGTGAACGGAAGAGCTGAGCTGCTAGAAGTCAGGAGACAGTCTCGAGGCTGATCAGGTCCCTCGTCTCCCTGATGAAGTTGATACTCCTCAAGAATTCGCTTGCGCAAGTACGGCGATCGCGAAGCCACAATAGGGATGTGGGCCTTCACAACAGTCTCGTCCTTCAGCTTGAAGTGGATGTCGCACAACTCGTCGCTCCTGAGCAGCCGCGTGAAGTCACTGACAAGACTACATTTGGGAAGTGTGGAAAAACGGAATCGGTAAAGATCACCACTGCGACTGGACTCCATCGTCCCCCCGAACATGTACATGCTGTTGTTCCATACAGTGGCCGAGTGGAAAACGCGTCCGCACGGGACCTCGCTGGCTTCCGCTGGAGCGATGACGCTCCACGTGTGCAAGTCCACATCGAAGCAGTGCACCTTGTTGTCAAGGATGCCGTCTGCTGCTCCCCCGTACACATACAGCGATCGTCTGTAGGCCACCATGGTGTGGCCGTACCTCCTCTGGGGCGGGGCAGAGGCCTGTACCTGGTGCTCGGTCCTGATTCGGAACCATTCTCTGTCTCGGAATCGGAACTGGTACAGTTTATTAGTAATCCTTGCTCCGCTCTGCCCTGAGAATACGTACATGCAATCGTCCACCACCGCCACGGGGAAATTGCAGCACGTGGGAGGGCCATCACCATTCTGGGTGATCTGCTCCCAGCTGGGGTGAGCGCTCGTCAAGTCAATCCTCCACATGTCGTTCAGGCGCGCATGGCCGTCATAGCCGGCAAAGATCCAGAGGTGATTGTCGAACACAGCTGCCCCGTGTGCCGAGCGAGCTGGAGGAAGATCTCCCGTAATTCGGTCCTGCCAGTTGATCCACTGGCTGGTGGTGAACTTGTACTCAAACAGGTCGTTCTTGTTCTCCAAATTGGAATTGGAGTAGATGTCCCCAGTATAGCCTCCAAACACAAACATACTATCCATGAAGACAACCGCAGAGTGGTGGTAACGAGGAGCCGGAGGAATACCTGATACGAGGAAGGGGGAAGAAGAAAAGTGTGGGAGTCATTTAAGATACTAGAATACATAGCGATCGGTTCAATTCTTAATAATGATAAAGATATCATGGGGACCCCTGGGAAACTCCACTGTCAAATATGTGTCTACATTGAAAACCACTAGACCAAATAATAAGGCAGTTCTCAGATTACTCCAGGAATGTTGCAATAACCAGTAAAGTTTAAAAAATATATATATATATTAAAAAAAAAAATTTATTTATATTTTTGGTTGTGGGTATAGTTGCTATTACTCACTCATACCTGTGTAGACCACACGGGCCCAAGAGAAATCATGAATATGAGACACCAGGAAATCATTCAGCATTCTCCTGCCATTGTCGCCTCCAAAAACATATATCCTATCATTCCAGGCCACTATGGTGTGCTTGCTCCGTTTCGTGCCCACGAATTCCTCGCAGCTGGACAGTTTGAGCCACTTGTGAGCGGGCTCTCTGGGCACAAAGCTCAGCGCCATGTCGTTCTCTAGACTTCCCAGGCTCAGGCTTATACAGGACGTGTCTGAATTGGTCCTCCTGCTGGAAGAGGCGCGCACGGAGCGCTCCGGCCTCTTGCCACCGGGAGAAGCCGCGGCTACATTGACTGCTAGCAGGTCTTGCTGAGACCCATGGGGCGACACTTTGGTCAAATGAACCTCTAGCCCGCTCAGAGTTGATGACGAAGGACTGGATGCCAGAGAAACTTTTTCTGGTGAGCCCGACGCGCTGGAACCTGTGGCCATACTTCTTTCTTCTTGTTTACATAATTCCGCGATTATATAGTGTGCTCGCGAACTTAAACGCAGGAAAAAATGCGTGTAAATGTAGGAGTTCTGGTAGTGAATGTATTGTGTAAACATTCCCTTTTAGGCAAATGATGCTACTTATAGAAGTGTTACTATTCATAGATTGTTCTAAAATTAGAAATGACAAGTCCAGCATACAGTGTACTGATCAAAATGAGCAAAGTCTAATGATTTTACTTTATGCTTATACAATTAATTGTGCTGAATGACATAATTCATGTCTTCCATTAAAAAAGTTGCAATAACATGTGTTCTGGACTGTGCAGGCTTTAGCCTGTCCTCATGATAATATGTATTCCAGAGTCAGTGAAGATAGGCTCGCTCATTTCCCCCACCTTCAATGCATACCTGCACATTAGAGTTGAAACGTTATCAAGGAAATGGTAAACACCAGAGTGTAAACATAACACAGTTATCACCACAATGAATACACATGGTTAATATAAAGTCAACTCAATTCACACACATTATTCCCGGCAAGATGCCAATAATAATATTTACATTACCACTGCGAGAGTTACTCAATAAACTTACGTAGCTTCCTCAAACGGCTCTGTAAAGAAGAACAATATCAAGTAAAATAAACCCATCATTACTGGGTGAATCACAATACAGTGGAAAGACAAAACTAACGCAAACCCTTCTACCCAATTGCAGGACATACTGTGAATGATAATCACTCCAGTTGTACTTTTGCTCATTTTATAAATATATGTAGGATTTGCAGTTCACTATGAAATAGAAATGGAACAACTCAATGTAGAAGCCCACGGGCTAAGCATGGGATGTTATTTGATTTAAGATACTTGCATTATATTTTTTTGTTGTGATATCGGCGCATTAATCAGTCTAGCTAGCTCGTTCAGTGGTTCCACCAAAATACACAACCATTACTTACTCTGCATCTGTCCTCTGCCAAATGGACCAAGGTCTCCTCCTTTTTTGGCACTGCCGCAGTCACTCTCCTTACTGGCAAGCTCTGCAAAGGTCACTTCACCATTTGCAATAGATGCACGATGACCTATATATGATTTTAATGGTAAATACGGACTCCGCGACAAAAAAAACAACAACAACAAAAAAAAAAACAACAACAAAAAAAGAAAGAACCAAATTGTGATGAGGCAACTGGGAATTCCAATTTAGCAGTCAATTCTCAGTATGCATGTACATGTACGTATAAACAATTTAACATATTTCATTGGGTAAGGAATAGTCAACAATGAAAACTAAATCCTGACTCTTTACCACTTGGGCCCACCAAGTCTGTAGCACCTACTACAGCTAACGCAAACGTTTTATGCTGCAGACATAAAACAGAACTGACCACTAACTGATATAATAATTATATAATGTTTATGCAATGCCAGGGTGACGGGGTGATGAAGTGGGACTCCTTCAGGTAAACAGGTCTCAGGTCTGGCTCGAGAAAATGCCTGGCTCAGAGAAGTACAAAGCAACTACCGTATTTCTTCCAATTACAGCACTGGTCTAATGATAGCACCATTCAGTGACTGCATTCTCTTCGTCGTTTTATTTATAAACCAATGGATTTTATGCTAGTGGAGCTTAGCCAAATAGAATGTGCACGAGGCCCTCAACCTTTGTGGATTGCTCAGGTATGGTGACCAGCATTACTCTGCCAGATTTACCTAAAAGCGTGAAGAAAAAATATCCAGCGATTTTGCAGGAATAGAGTTGTACCTGCTCTGGTCATCACTCAGGATTACACATCAACCAGTTTGACTCTGTTCAAATTTTGTAGCTCTGCCTTTTTAACTTTTAACTAACATCAGAAGTCAACAATTAATTTTTGTCCCAATAATAGACCATTTCTCGATTTGAATTATTATTTTTGGTGCTATAAATATGGTATTAATCTTCAAAGGCGTGAACTACAAGTAGTAGGCCCTACCTACCCATCCCTCCCCAACCCTTAACCTTTCAATATTTGTAGAGCCTCATCTTTAGATCGAGTTATATGCTCCTGTTTCCAAGATGAAGGTCTGCGAGACTCCCTATGCTTTACTAGCAGATGGGAGCACTGCACCTACACACACACACACACACACACACACACACACACACACACACACACACAATCACCATTTCATCAACTTAATGATGCATTGCGAGCTGAACAGGCAGTTACTGAGTACTCCTTCACAACTTTATTCTCTGCAACTATCTCGTCACACAGAAGTAGATAAAGTGAATACTCGTACATACTTTACCTGGCCGGGTCCTAGTGCTGGTTTCTCCCATTGCGTGCCTCCAGTGTAAGTGTTGTAGTAGTACACTTTGCCACTACGAGACTCCTTTACCACCCAACCGTTAGCCAAATCTCCCGCACCAGCGTCGGCCATTCCAATATGTCCCAGTCAATATCAATTTGTAATGCAATATTTTTATCAGAATCAATTAGATCATAGATATAAAATAGATGCGGTTAGAGCACTGTAATGAGCTAGGTACGATCTTTACCAACTGGATGGGTTAAGGGCGCGTGCTACTACATATACAAGATCATTAAAAAATATATATATTATGTACATACTTGCAAATTCAATAGAAAAAGATGGAATTTATAACATGAGGGCTAAGAAGATGAACCAAATTGATGCTATAACGTTTTTAGAGTGCACGTACACAATCAAAAAATATATAATATACACCATTATAAGAAATGCCGACTGAACAACAGCACCAGTAGCTATGAGTCATTCATTCAGTCATCCTGGTCCAGCCTCCGGTGGCGAGAAGATTTATGATGCGAGCGGTGCTTCTTCTTGGAGGAGGACCTCTCCTCTCCATCATCATCATCTGCCTCCTTGTGTTTCCTGTGCTTGTGCTTCTTGTTCTTCTTGGGTTTAGTCGCACTGCCATCCGTAACTTCCTCAGTTCCCATTTCAGTGAGGCCAGGAGCAGCTGGTATAGGAGTCAGAATGTCAGTTTGCTGCAGGCAACAGTAACAATGAGGCAGCGACACATGAACAATTCTAATTGTCAAATCCAAATTATAAATTAATTATTACATGTACTGTTGCTTAATTTAAAATTGATTGCAGGAGCATTAGAAATAGTCAAGTCTTTGTACATGAGTAATTCATTTTTGAAAATTTTGAAATAAAGTTAAGCACCAAAGGTGCAAACCTTCAGCACTATTATACACATAACTAGCTATTACACAGACCAAATAATTTATTTGGCTATTCCTAATCAGGTATCAATATAGCTTGAGATATGAAAACGGTAAAAGTAATGCTGTCTTCATAAGAGAAGCTAAACAAACATGAGATGCTCATCGGTTTATTTAAGGCGAATCCAATTCCAGCATTTGTAACTTTTCATCATAAAGCAAAAAAAGTTACAGGCAGAAAAAAGTTACTTGACCATGTGATATGACATGTCAATAGGGGGTGTTACTCACAAAAGCTAGTCCTTGCAAAAAAAAAAAAAAAAAAAAAAAAAAAAAAAAAAAAGAGCACAAGGAAAGGTCTTAAATTGTCATTCTGAGTAAGTACAGTAGAACCTCTCTTATCCGGGCACCTTGGGACCAGGGGGTGCCCGTATCTTAGAAAGTGCCCGTAACTTAGAAAGCTATTTTTTCCCAGTGCAATAATAGCAAAGTTAATTTATTCTACGCTTAATAGAAGATTTATTTCAATAAATTTAGCAGTAATTATATTAATGATTGTGACTATGATGAAAGTATTGTTACTTATACGACCAAAATTTATTTAATGTATGATAATAGTGTTTTATGTTTCAGGTTTTTAAATCTTTTCCTAGCTGCAGTATCTCTCCACTTTTTCACAAGGAGCAAATGAACTGGATCAACTTCTTCTTGGGACTCCAAACATCTCAGAGATATGTCCAAGGCATCACAAGCCTGTGCATCGGATACCGAGTTCTGATCTTCAATGAGTGCCTCATCTTCAGAAGAAGACTCATCAGGATGTGTGATATTTGATACTTCCTGAATAATTTCAGTGTCTGTCACCAACTGATACCCTGGATCATCAGCATCTTGTACCAGCCAATTTTCAGGTGTTTGCCAGTTTTCATCGCCTGGTGTGTACCCCAATCGCTGAAAAAGATCCAAAAAATCTTCCGTATCGTTAGACACGCCAGCACCATCAGAGGAGACGCCAACATCATCAGAAGATTTACGATTATCTGAAGAGTTATTACCTGAACTGCTATTACCATCTGAAGAGCCAGAACTTTCAGAACAACTCCCAGCTATATCTTGTGTGGATACTTCGACTGAAAGGAGCAATTTGTTCCATCCTTTTCTTAAAGTGTCTGATTTGATTTCATCCCAGGCTTGGGCACTCCAATATACAGCCTCCTTTATTGTTAATTTTTTCAAAATGTCTGGAATAGACATTGAATTTGCTTCATTTTCCAGAACAATGTGTCGTAGGAGAGATTTTTTGTATAGTCTCTTAGTTGCTTCCAAAATTCCATTGGCTGGAGGATTGATGTTGCATTTGGAGGCAAAAACATGGACTTAACTTTCCCATCTTTAGACTGCAATACTTCAGTGGAGGGGTGTGCTGGTGCATTGTCAAGTAGGAGTAATATTTTATATTCAATTTTGTTATGCTCACAAAACTTTTTCACATTATGGTACAAATTTATCATGAAACCAAGTTTCAAAAATATGCGAATTCATCCATGCTTTTTTCTGATTATAGTAGTACACAGGGAGCAATTTCATATCCATATGTTTAAAACAACGGGGCTTTTTGCTAGTATGAATAAATACTAATGGTAGCTTGCATGTACCAGTAGAATTCGCACAAGCCATTAAAGTTACTCTGTCCTTAGATTTCTTAATTTTTTTTGCATGTTTTTCTCCACAATGCACAAGAGTTTTTGATGGCATCCCTCTCCAAACTAATCCAGTCTCATCTGCATTAAACACTTGGCTCAAAGTGTATCCCTCGTCTTCCATAATCTTAGCAAGCTCACTTTTAAAAGGATCTACAGCAGAGACATCAGCAGATAGAGATTCACCTTGCATAGATATGCTTCTGATGCCATGTCTGCAACAAAATTTGTGAAACCAACCAGAGCTACCTTTAAAAGATTCAGGATCTCTGTCTGGGTAAACCCCTGAGAAGAGCTGAAGAGCTTTCTCTTGTACTGACCAGACACTGGAGCTCCTTTAGAACGCTGTTGAATAAACCAGCAGGCTTTCTCTAGATCCTCAAACTGTGCCTCCCTTATAATGCAGCGTTTCTTTGCAAGGGATGGATTATCACTAGAAGAAACATGAAGCTGTATTTTCTCTCGTAGCTTCCATTATCTGCTACGGTAGACTTCGGAACTTCAAAAATATTTGAAACTAACCTCTGTGACTTGCCTTTCTTTAGTTCTTCAATTATTTTAATTTTGCTCTCCAACGTTATCACCTTTCTCTTCCTACCCGGCTTAGTTGCCATCTTCCCAGCTGCAAATATCAGATTTACGTGTGTGCGTATACCCGTAGCCCCGCCCATAATAATTCAACTTCCTCAAATTGTAGTGCTGCCCGGTTGATCGAGGTGCCCGTAACTTCGGGGTCCGGATAAGCGAGGTTCTACTGTACATATGGTCAATTGTCAGTAATCTCCAAAATCAGAGAGTGACAGATGGACAAACAGACAAACAGGTTCACTACTAAAACCCTCTCGCGCATGTGTGCTGAGGGTTAATAAACATAATTTCGCATACAATGAAAGAGCATTTACCATTTACTTTCTCCCTACACAAAACATACAAACACACATACAAAAGCCAACACAGAACTCTTCACCTCAGAGCACAACTGTTACTACAATACTTCATACTCAGTGCACGTGAAGACCTACCACATCGTCTGAAGTAGAGTTGAGCCAGGCATCAAGGGAGGCTATGGCCGCAAAGGGGTCATTCGAGGCTGAGACGCTTGCTGGCTCCTCTGTCTTCTTCACAGATTCCTTCTCTTCTTCTTCATCTTCATCTTTATGGCGGTGTTTACTCTTCTTTGACTTCCTCTTCTTTTTATCTTTCCTGCTGTCAGAACTGGGAGAGTCCTTGGAAGTTTCAAGACCATTCTTGGTTTGTTTGGATTGCGTCTTGCCGGAAGGAACTGTCACTGCTGGAGGAGGAGATGTGATAGACGGGTCAAACTGGAGCATCAGTCCAGTTTGCTTCTTCTTCAGAGTCGAAGGGGATGGCTCAAAGATATCATCACGGTTCCTCAAATTATCATTTCCTTTTTTGTCGCTAAAATCAAAATCTTCGTCAGCCATTATTTGGGGCCTGTCATCATCTTCTTCCTCACTTTCTGTAAGTTGAATATCTTTCACAGACTTGAGCTGTTTGGGGGAAGGCTTGGACTTCACGGCGGAAGGTTTAGCAGGAAGAGGCGCCTGAACAGGAGTAAGAATGGCGGCAACTGGCTGGTCTTCTTCAGACTCTGAATCTGAGAAAGAAATTTGTTTGTTTGTTCTCACTATCGTAGGAGTGTTTTTGGTTTCAGTGGGAGGTGCTACAGGCGGAGCCTCGTCCAGACTGGAGAGGTCTTCATCTCCCGCAATCATTGGATTGCCAGTTGCTGAGTCATCATCGCTAAAAATACATCAGGTGGAAACTAATAAGAACAGAGCAAGGAATTCAAAGTTGCTATGACAGTGGTAACATATCTGTTTTTTTTGTTATTTATTTATTTTTTTTTTGTTATTTTTTTGTTATTTTTTCATTTTTCTACAGGGATTCATTCACTGACATGTGCCGTGACTCACCTAATTAAATATTCAGCTTAAAAGACAAAAATAAATAAATAAATTGCCTTTGGCTACTTGTCTATGAATCCACTTGTAAGAGTGATTGAACTCTGTCTACTAAGCTGGAGGTAAATATCAGTTGAATATCTGGTAATGTACATGTCGTCAGTGAGGCTTCTCTCCGAACAACTCAGTTTTACGAAGTCTAAACTAGACGTACACTTGTGTGTCAGTAATAATGACGATGGTATGTGTATTCCATGAGCTGGGTTGGTAAAGCGTTGTCAGTAATAACAATGACAGGTCAAGAAAAGTACGTGAGACAATGAGTGGACTGATGTAATTAAACCAAGTGGTCCAGGAACAAAAATACCTTATGCTTTTCTATTCCCAATTTGCAAAAGTTTGTACGTTAAGCGCCACTGTGTGGTAATACTTGCTAGTAATATATAATAATCTTGCAAGAGCAGCCACACCCACATATCCTAGCCACACCCACCTGTCATCTTCCTCCTCCTCCTCTTCTTCATCATCATCGTCACTGAGGAAGTCATCCACTCCTTCACCCTCAGGAACAAATTCTTCAATGTTTGTCTTGGAGGCCACTCTGGGTCTTGATGGCTTCCCAACAGCTAATGAAAACACACAACAAAATGTAAGGAATTGGGGACAATTAGATAAGTGCAAAAATTCTCAATAGCTACATTGCTAATTAACTCTGCAACCTTCCCCCCCTCCCCCTCCCCCCCTCATGTTCGAACTCTCCCATCTTTACTAGCCAGAGTTGTCAAGGTAGAGCATACGTGCTATGAACGATTCTTTTCCGTATAACATGTGAGTCCCATGCTAACAGAGTTCTTGCACAAACATTCACATTAAATCCTTTACCACGCAATCACCCGAACAAAGTGCTGACTCCTTTTCTTTTATTTTTTTAACAAACATAACAGCCTCTACTCCTAGTATATTTACCAACGACCTAACTCCTCACCATCTCGTCCCTCACCTTCAAACCTACATACCTTGCACAGCCTCTTGTGCAGCCTCAGGAGGCCTATCTTCTTCCTTCTTGCTTAAAAAGCCGGATAATTTAGAAGAGAACCTGGAAGCAAGGGAGTTAGACCGCTGAGGAGCAGATGAGGCTGCCTGGGCCTGAGGGTCCTGCTGCTGCTGCTGGTGGTGGGAGTGGCTCTGGGTATCCGAGTGGGTAGCGGAATGTCTGGTAGGCGGAGTTGCTGGTTGATATTGTCGGGTAGTGCTGGTCGTTGAAGTGTCATCTACTGGCAGCAAAAAAAAAAAAAAAAAAAAGGTCACAAATATTTCTATAATGTCTCCAAGACTGTCTCAATAGCCATATATGCCCATTAAACAACAACAACAACGGCTGAGCATAATAAACCCCACCCCTCAACTCCTCCCCCTAATTTATAGGCCAAAGATCAAGTCCTCTAACTTTCTGAGTGCTAGCAACAGTCTATAACACAAATAAGTATTGGACATTTTTCTGAATGAAACTTTAAGGAAATCAAACCAACATTTTAAAATTTCTCGTGGGTATGTCTTTTCCATGAAATTGATGGAAATTAAGGGGCAATGTCTATGATTGTCATATTAATATTCAGAGAGGACAATACCATTTTTGGGGAGGGGGAGGGTAGGACCTAAAACATTCTAGTAAGATGTATTAATAACTTAGTAACTATTCGTTGTTATGTTGGTCCTACCAGATTGGTGGTTGCTGCCATGTTCTTGCTCTTGCTGGAGTCTGGCCATCATTACTTTACGTTTCTTCTCTTCAGACAGTCTCTCCAACTTAGCAAGGTACCTGAGCAAACAAGACAGGCAAGGCAAGTCACTACATCCAGTACCCACCACACCCACTCTAGGCGTGAATGCACGCGTGAGTGAATTTCGCGTGCATGGCAACGAAAGTGAGTGCTGACAGTGCAGTTTCAGCCGATGCTCTCAATAGAGCCCCACCCCCACCCCTGTGTGAACGTGCTGCAATTAGTATGCCAGAAGGAGGTGGATACAGTGAAGTTACAGGCAGGCATTGAAACAACTTCCAACAATAGCTTACTAGAAGTGGCAATCAATGACCTTTAATCATACAAGTGGAAATGGCCACCTTTACCCAACACCATGGCCTCACTTTTCATAGTTCTGGTCCTCTGTGTCCACGGCTGTATTTAGCTCTTCCATAGAAGCCATCATCTGCTCTCTGTTCACCTGTAGTTGCTGTAGTAATGACTCTTGCTGAAGACAACAACAACAATAATCTAATAAAGCAAACAATGTTTAAATTCCGGTAAAGATGGCTAATTTCAAGTTCACTACTTTCCTTATTCTACCATGTCCTACTGGCCAATACAGTCTATTAGATTGAACCACACCTTACCAAAATATTGGTAAGGTGTCACGTCATTCATTTAATTTCAACCTTACTACTCCCCCCCCCCCCCCCGCCTCCCTCCTTTTGCCCACTACTCCTCCTCCTTCATTTCTTTCTCCCCCCAAATCCCCAAATCCACTGTTTCCATTCCCAAAATCTACTTGACTCATAAATACATAATAACATAGCTACCCCTGAGTGGGTAAGGTTGACAATGCCTTACCTGTAGCTGTAAGAAGGGAATGCTCAGGAACTTGTGGATATGCATGAGACCAAACCCGTTCTTCAAGGAACACTCAGCATAGCGTATCTCTGCAGCTCCTTCTGGTCTGAAGAAAGTGGACAAAAACGTTTATCATATAGAACGTTTAAAATACACTCTCAGGAGAAAAGAGGGAAGAGCTAAAATCATCAGACGCACACATACACATGAACACACATACCTACACACACACATCGTATTCTCACCTATCCAAATATTTGATGGTCATCATGCAGTCTTCCCTAGTGATAAGCCGGTGTTCATACATGTCACAGAAGTTAGCCTGAGGGGCATAACACATTACCAGTTCAGCAAAGGCTCGACTTATTTTGACTGACCCAACAGTAAGTATAAGTCAAATCATCATATATTTTGACCACGTTTTTATTTATCAAAACAATATTGAACGACCGCAGACTCAGAGTACTGTATAGCCTTACCAAGATGATAACAGGGACATGGAGAGGGACTTTGGGCAACTCTCGCTCCACGTACTTCCAAGTCCTACAATCATAAACCACAAGTAATGAAAACTCACCTTACCTTACTGTTGAAAAGAAGTGAAATATTAACACACACAATGCTACAATTGAAACATACTCTATTTCTAGAGCCTTTATTTATATTAAAAATGAACAAGAAAATGTGATATTACCACACGCTATACTTTAAAACTAAGCCCCGCCTCTCCCTCCGCCCACTCACCACTGTTTGATGATGTCAAATATGAACACGACCCCGTGTGCTCCCTTGTACACATCCAGGAAGCTGGCGTCCAGTGCCTGCCCATTCCCGTTCTCCTCCGCCACCTCCACGTCTTCCACAGCAGAGTTGAACATCTTCAAACCTCCGCCCTTTACCTTGCTGTCCTTGCCCTGGGGGCGTGCCTTGTCCACCGTGTCCCAGATCTCCACCTTCACTGTGTCGTTGGTTACTACAGAAATAAGTTGATTAAATTCACTAAGCAATTTCACTTCTTCAAAATCAGAATTTACTGTCCTTTTTTTACTGCACCAGTTAACAATATTAATTATTATGAAGAAACAATCACCTTCAATATAGTATATTTGCTTATGAAAACGTATTTATTCAATATAGACAAGTTGGGTCAGCCGATGTATGAGGCAACTACGGGTATTTCTATACAACTACGAGTGACTTGTGAAGGATGAGAGCGAATATTTTCTAGCAGAGCCCACATAAGCCGCTAATAATTTCTAACTTTAGAGGGAAAAGTAGCCACTACGTTTCCTTCTAATACTAGTGAGTGCACCAATAGCACAAAATAGCGAAGCGAGCGATGCATGTTCCCTGTAATTGCAGCTATTCCATGCATGCTTGGTGTGGCTACAAAATACTGTCAAAGTGAGAAAACAATAGTCGTAGCTTTTTTCTATGATGAAGGCTCCTGGTACCGTAATCCTCAGGAATAGTCTAATAAATAAATTAGGAACATTTAATGGCTTTTCAAAAAGAAAGATTCTTTACTTTGCTACCTGTTTCTGTTTCGTTTTAGCTCTCCTCCTCCTTGCCCTGTCTTTTTCATTTCTTATCTCTCTCCTTACTAATTTTTCTTCAGGAGTTTCTAACGCCCTCAAAGCTCTTGACCGAGAGTTTCTAATGTTTTGTCTACTGGGGCATCGCTACTTCGTACGGCGGGTAAACAAAACAAAACAAAATGTTGCTAAGAAGGTTACCCGGCCCGCGCAAGCGCGTAGGAGAAAAGGTGCACACGTACGCCCACGCAAGAACAAAAACAATTTCTAGACCTAATAAATATATATATATATATCGCGAACTCATTAGAGAGTCAGCTCCGCTCGCTTCGCTGAATTAGAAATTATCCACGGCATCTGTGACGTTTGTTGACATAGCGTCCACCCACTGCGAATCCCGCTGGGTCCTTGGTAAGTTCACAACTGGGCCAGATAACCCACGAGTTGCATGATGAGGTTACTTCTCACATTTTACTCAATAATTTCAATTAACTTTAAACACTTAAGAACTGATAGTTCACCGCTTACTCATCCTTCCTCACAATGTTCTTCCCATGCGGTTGTACGAATACCGTAAATATTTCACTTTCACATAATTAGACTAATTTGTTGTTAAGTGGCACAATGGACATTCTCCCACCATTTGTTGCAAAAATTTCATTGTCTACAGGTACGAACAGTCAAGACAGCTTTAATACTAAACTTGGAGAATGAAATATCTTGAAATACCTCAGTATTAATAATATCAACTTTATAACGATCTCTCTTTTGCAATTACAACCTAATTAGTTTTCATATAGGCATAAGAATAACTAATTGACTGGGAGAGAACAATATTCTTAAGAAGTAATCAACCGTGGGCAGAGCAGACATACTACATAACTCTCTTTCTTTGACACAACCAACAATAACACTTTCTGAGGCTGCTCCCTGCCTGGTACATGTGTCTGTCTGTTGGGACTCTCTCTCCCACACAATGGCTGGCTTGTCCTGGACTATTCACACGTGACAACTCAAAGGATTCAAGAAACAAAAAATAAAAGTAAGATAATATTTTACAACCCAACACACTTGCAGGTAAAGGGCTTCATCAGTTGGTAAAGATTTTTGTCTCTTCCCACAATTGATTGAATATAAATAATGGAAATATTTATTGTAAAGAATATTCTAAGAATGGCAGAAAACAAATAACCAAACCAAACCAAAAACAACAACAACAAAAAACCAAACCAAAAAAACAAACAAACAAAAACAACAAAAAAACAAAAACAAAAAAACAAACAAAAGAAAAGAAAAGAAAGAAAAACAACAAAAGACAAAATAAAACTCTCCACATGGAGGTATGCAGGGCTGCTACAATTGAAAGTTGATATTAGTTGGTCTCTGTGGATCAATACAAACTCTCCTCCTCCAACTTCCCTCGCACAAACTTTCATTACACTACTTTATCTACTCACCTCTGTAGCTCCACAGGATGCTGGTTACCTAGAAACAAGCAAACAAAACACACTGGATTATTAGCAAAACAAGATCACCGCAGCACTGGGTATAGTCAAAGACCCTCCTCCAGGAAGGTAGCACCACCATCCGCCCTGACTGACACTTTGGGGGTGAGAACACTTTACAGACCAACTGACAAACGAGACTACTACCAACCAATCATTTGCGAACATTCACAATATATGATAAGTCCTGCCCCTGCTGTACCACAACATTCTAGCTCAGTGACTACAAGACAATGCATGGGTGCTTCTTTTCAACCATCCAATTTCAAGACTTAAAACAACAACAACAAAAGCAAATTCTTCTCCTCTACTCCATTCGCTTCTTAACACATGACTAAAGTTGAAGAACAGTTCACGAAACATTATCCACAAACTCTTAATATATCCAAGCTTAGGAAACACACAGGAGATACATACTGACAGCTCATAGATTTCCTCCGAACTCTGAAAGTAATCAGAACTAGAAATCTGTTTCAGTTCTTTTCATCTTCACACGTTTCTTCAGGACTAGACTAATGGAACAAAGGAAGACAATACAGTCAGCAAGTCAGTCAGTCAGTCAGCCAGGGCATACCATTCAAATAAAAAGGAAGAATTAGGTTTCATAGAATGGAAAACGAAATGGCTACCTTTGTGCACTAATTTAGTACTCCTCATTCCTCAAAGTTTAAGTGGCAAAATACGGGAAAAATCTGGCAAAACTTGCAGTTTCACATACCAGTGAATTTGAAGCAAAAGGAAAAAAAAAATATAGAAGGAAAACACAATGGCTACCCTCACATTCTAGTTAAAGGAGATGAAGTATTTACAGAATATTTTACAATTACTGTTATGCCAATGCTAGATATATCCCTTCCCCAAGCACGCACACACATACACACACCTGTATCTCATTGGTTGGAATGTAGGACTCGTTGAAAGGCTTTCCTTCCATGCGACGGAACAGAGTCGTCTTGCCAGAGTTCCGGTCTCCACGGATGACTATCTTCACTAAAACAACAGCACAAACTCTCAATACACACTGAACTTAGCGAAGGGGGAGGGGGAGGATGTCACATGACTATCATGCAAAAGTATGCCTAGATGGTTAGCTATCTACAACAGTAGGCCAACTCACATTACTGCTAATATAAACTGGTGCTACTAATATAGTTACAAATATTTATTTAGTACAGCACGTAGCTGTATTGAAATCATATGCATTGAATTCCAACTAGTGTCTACCAAGTATGCTTCAAACTTTAATTAGTTATACAGCTAGATGATCACATTCTTGTCTCACTATTGTACTGAATCCCTTTGGAGAACTTCTTTTGTAAACTTTCATCCATTGTCTGAATACCCGCCGGAGTGGGGCCGCCGGGCAGCTTGCCCTGCTCGTTCCCCATCTTATAGTTCTATTAAAACTTGTCCGTGGCACCACTACACCATACACTTGCAGTTCGCAGTTCGTTAGCTAGCTTCTTCTCCACGGTATAGTCTGACCACGCCTACTTAAACTAAAGCCACGCCTTTTTCATTGCGTATGTCACATGACGACGATAGTTACACGGTAAAGGGTCATCACACACGCATGTCGTCACCTAAACTTTACAGCTGTGTAATTCTCTGCGTTAGCATAGTATTACTCATTCCTGTTATGTTTTCCTTGTGAGCTTTGCACAGTATGATGTAAAGTTTGTGGTGACCAGGTCTCTGTTTACATTTACACATCCGGAGTAAACGATTATGACAGGTTACCACTAGCTGTAGTAGAAAAACTACAAAATTATTGATACACTTTCACCTTCCTTAAAACCGACTTGGAGATTAGTAGCTGACTTTTGCTGTAGGTAAGCAATTTCGTATGTGAAATAGTATTGTGACTAAAAAGACATTTGATGGTATCCTTGTACTATAGATTATCTACTCCAAGACAGTTTTGTTTGTGGACAAGCTAATTGCTTCATAATTCTTCTGTAAGTCAGGATTTCACAAAGTAACTAAGAATTCATTTTGTTAAATGCCAGTGGAGAATTTGTAAGGTTGTGATTCTGATTGTAGAATGTGTCCTGCTAACTAGTTATAGGGCCAGCTTTAGGCATGTCAGTTTTTATTCACAGTGTTATGAGCAATTGATGAAGGTTGAACTATCTTGCTGGTAAAAATTGACAGCAAGCTAGCTAAACTTGTCTAGTGATATTTCTAATCATGCATTCCTCTAAGTAGTTATTAGGGGGTGGGTTGGGGCTTGCCCCCTTGTAATTTTTGTAATGCAACAAATGTTTTAGTCATTTTATTTGAAGCACATGTCAGGGAAGAAGTAAATTCAGGTATACTTGTAATCTATAAATATATTTTACATGCTTCTTCAACTGATTGGGTTTTGTATATAACATACATGGATAATTTCACGGATGTAGGGATAATTCTTGATTGGGGGAATACAACAAGACAAGTATGAAGATATATCAAAGGGAGTGCATCCTCATGGAAAGATATTTGTGATAGTGATAATGATTCGCTTCAAATTAAATTTAGAAATTCTCACAGACACAATTTTTTTTGACAATACCCAAAATATCTAGTTATTCAGTCTTTTGTCGCTAATTAATTGCAGCTGTAGTGTAAGTAATGCATGGTTGAGTAATTCTGATTATAAACACAAAGAGGTTCAGAATATTGGGGGGGAGGAGGGGGATGCCCCCAGTGCCCCCCCCCCCCCCCCCTCCCCAGCTCCTACACCTGTGAATTTATGATAGCATAGATGATATGACTGGCCATTCTATAGTGTCCTCTTCAACCATTTATCGCGACTTAAAATGTGATTAGTTAAACTTTTGCTTACCCATGTACTAAATCATGTCTACTAATGCAATTCCTCACTCTATATTTCTTCCCTGATTTTTTTTTTGGCCATTTGTGGTGGTATAACATAAAACCCAATGAAACACAAAAAACAACAACAAAAAACAAAAAAACAACAACAACAAAAAACAAACAACATCAACAACAAAAGATCATAATTCTATTCTACCTACATCTGTAAAAAAAAAAAATTGGTTTGGTTTGATACAGAATAAGATGATGGAGTGAAATAACTAAAAAAGTGACTTGGGCAGTTGTACTCTGTCAAGCCTGTATGGAGTTTCCACTAAATAATGCCTTGCGTCTACTGGATGGAGTGTCGGTAACATGACATGACACTTGCCATTCTAATGTATCATTTTTTGTATATTTTTGTATCCATTGTTGACTGTATTGTATAGTCCATTCTTCTAATGGCCCTCTCTCTCTCTTGTTTTTCTTCGAATACTCAAAATAGATATCTTCACACACAATGCCAGGATACTTATTTTTGTGTTGTTTCTTAATTGTAATCTTTACGTTGTAATCATGTTTGCTAGTCACTCCAGTATTATCCTGGCATAAATGTAGGACAAAAGAGTGCTTCACTTTGCAGAATTGGATATGTAGATACAATTCAGCATCTTCTAGTGTGAAGAGAGGGCTGGACCATTCCCTGTTTTCCTTGGATTTGTTATTGAAGTTAGTCATCTGAAAGCATATGCTGTCATCACCAAGTGGCTTGGGATTGTGTATTAGTCCTTGAATTGAATTCCAATTCATAATTGGAATGTGTTGTTCAACTGCTTCCAGTTCTTCCTGTAATTTTGTGGCTCTTCTTTCTGATTTTTCTTCACTTACTTTAAAGTCTCGAAAATGTTTTTCATTTTCTTCAAGCTCTTTAAGATATTTTTGGGCATCCTCTTCTACTTCTTTTTTTGACCTTTTCAGGTCCTCGTAAGCAACCATCATCAACTTCAGATGATGTCCTTGTTTCTCTTCCATGTGCTGATCAAAATCTTTGCGCTTTATCAAGTCAATGCAGCCAAAAAACTTGTAATCACACTGGACGTCCTGAAGTGGACACACTTTCCTGTGCTCCTCCAAAGTGCTTCGAACTAATCCTTCCTCCATGCAGTGGTTGGGGCACTCCTCAGGATGAAGGTCGCATATAGCTTCATGCTTGTCGAGGTTGCTTGCATAACAATCTATGTTGCAGTAACGACATTCTATTAACCTTTTGCTGCATGTGTTTTTCATATGGTCAGTTAGATTTCGACGCTGGCACCGCTCCCGGCATCCAAACTTATAATTACCGCACTCAATGAGTTCATATTCGCACACAGTACGGTGTTTCTTCAGAGTTTGGCGCACAATACCTTCTTCCTCACACCCTTCATTGGGACAATCTATCGGAAACATTTCGCAAATGTCCTCGTGATCTGGGTAATCTTTCACTGTCCCCGTATGTCCACAATAGGGACATTTTATTTTCCTCAGCTCACAATCCTTGGTTAAGTGATCGTTCAAATCCTTGCGTAGAATTTCTGTAATTCTTGAGTCACTGGGTTTACACTTATTGGAACATTGAACTTTGACATACCCACATTTTGTCTGTAGATGAGATTCTAAGTCTCGGACCTCTTCTTGCCATTTGCACCCTTGATTTAAATTGGTGCAAAAAACGTGAAAGGAATCAATTTCACTTTTCATCCCTTTCTCAAGGAGATGTAGAATGGGGTATTCACACTCTGTAGCCCGACAGAATGGGCAGGTTTCTTCTTTAAGTTTAAAGGACCTCTCCAGACAGGAACAACAGATTTTTTTCCCACAACAAGCCATTAAGTGAGGATCCTTCATAACTTCTTGGCATATTGGGCAAATGAATCTTTCATCTGTAGGTTTCACAAACTTATAACCTTCATAAGACATTGGTTCTTTGGCCATAGTAGATAGCTGTAAAAATGGGTGTGTCAGACGTGGTTTTCCTTAGTAACGTTCTATTAACGTATTCATAGTTAACTCATCACTCATTCTTAGAATTCAAGCTCATAGAATTACATTCATACTAGGTGAGTTGCATAGGAACAGAAAATAATAAAAGCTGTGTATGCATGTTGTGAGTGACAAAATGATTTTCTTAAAAGATTGTTCTAAAAATAGCAGGGCTGAACACATGTCCCCCCCCCCCCCCCCCCCCCCCCCCCCCCCCCACCCACCACCCCAAACTCTTCTATTTCTCTCTTCTGTTCTCACAAATACTGGGTACCTGCTGGTAGTGGTGTAAAGTAGTTCCATATATCTTTGAGATTTCAACATTTAGTGTGTATATAGTAATTAATGAATATTTTTGGTACAAGATGGTGCACAAAAGTGATAGCCTAAATTGTCAGTCAACTGACCCCACCCCAACCTCTGCTCTCCCCACAACCCTCTACACACATATCCCTACCCTCCCCCACACAACCTCTACACATACACACACACATACACTTAGTAAACAATATTGCAGATACTGAAGTCAGATTGTTTGCTGATCAGAAATAAAATGTATAAAAAAAAAAAAGCTAACGGAAAAACAAAATAGACCAAATTAATATAGCTATTTTAAAAAATTGTATTTGACTTGTGTATAAATGCATATAAAAAAATTTCAGTGATAGTAAAGCTGACTCTTATTGAAGCTCGTAATGTTAATAAATTACAATGATGTAGGCCCTCTCTTTTCTTGGCTAGCATGCCAGCATGGTAATACTCAGATTGTAATAACATGTTCCTTATTACTGCTTTCCATTGTACTCTGTGTTTGCGGATACTACTACAAATCCGTACTACAAATAGTAGACCTTATTATTGTCTAAGCCATAGAATGTCTTAGTACAAAATATTTGGCAAAAGAGTTGTATAGTTCAAATCATTGGATGATACATAACTTATACAAGATACAGTTATTAACTACCCATTCTTCTATACAGACACCTTGTGTTGTAAGTTTAGTCAACTTTTTCCCTGTTAGTGATGGTAAATAGAGATTCCTTAACCAGGGAGTGTGGATAGACATGAAAGTTAGAAGTGTAATGGCTAAGGATTATTTTTAGATTTTTTTTGTCAGAACTCTTTGTCTGTTTGTTTGTTTTGCCATTGAAAGAAGGCTGTGATGGCACAAGTAAGGATTTGAGGTAAAAATGATGCAATGTAATTATTATCCATTCTTGCAGGATAGCCCTATATTGTGGATGTTTTTCCTCTTTCTCATCATCACTGGGTCATTATGGGTCATGGGAACTCCAGATTTCTTCCAAAAGTCTAGGTACCACCTTGCCAGGTACCTCTTCTCTGGCCTGTGGTATGCCACATTTTGCTTGGCAGCAAGCATCTCGTACAACTCCTGGTTCTTCTCTAAAGTGTTTGAGACACAACTGCACCAATTCTGTAACTCCTGTCAGGAGAACACCTTAGCTTTGTATGCCATGGTCCAGGTTGAACACTGCATTATCATATTCTGCTTGGCTTTGATGCATAAGCACTTCTTGCTCTTCTATACTCGTCGAATCCTGTACGTAGATCTCCTCATTATGTTTGTACCTTGGGCAGTACTGGTCACGAGCCTTGGAGTATCAACCGTGAAGGATAAATTCATCAAAAATATTCAGAAACTGAATTGCACGGGACAAGATATACCTGTTTATAATTTTATTGGCAATGTTTGCTATATCGATCCACTAACTTCAGTCTTCACAGCTATGAAGGTAATCTTGTTCCTATATCTTGCAATTTCTGGAAGACTGGCCAGGAGGTACAGGTTTATGTGTGATTTAGACAAAGGACTCATGGGCTATTTTTATACCTTTATTCTGGAAATTCTAGTTAGTACTCATTATCAGATCTACCAGAGCAAGTCTCAATTTTCCGTCACAGATTTCCTGGCATTAAATTGGACATTCCATCCAGTTCAGTTGTTGCTGTACTTTCCTGTTGTGTTTGTTCAACTCATCATTTATAAAAACATGGTGGATCCAGTAAACTTCAATGATTAATACTTCTTTATTTTTTTTCTATTTAATTTTTTAAACTCAGCTCAAATATTTAATTTTTCAACAGTAGTTTTGGCATTTAAAAAAACTCTATGCTGTTTGATTTTTCACTTTCAAGACTCCAAGCCAGGATGGTCTGAGCATGAAGGATTATGTCAGGATGCAAGAAGCTGTTGCGTGTGTAGCTATAATCACATTATAGTAGTAGCACAGTGCAGTGCTACAACATGCGGCAATTGAAGCAGTTGGACTCTTATTGTGTCTCATGCTTCAAACTATCAATAAGTAGCTAGGGACTATAAACTAAAAATTAGCTATTAGAGCATCGGTAGTGAATTTTAATGATGGACTGCACCTAGCTAAGAGAATCAATCTTTCACTCCTGTGTGTGCCTATGTTGTTGGACGGGCACTTAACAAAAACAACAACAAAAAAACAGTGCTAACAAAGAGTGCATCTGGGGGGGGGGGGGGGGGGGGGGGGATGAGAAAGTTGGCATAATATAATAAACATGAGAACCCCCCAAGATTTTAAAAGCAGTTTACGTAAAATGTAAACCTATATAGAAAATTAGCTTAGTTAAAATATTAAACCTTACATCACGCCCCCTATATTCAAATATTTCTTCTCTAGGTACAAGTATACCATCATAGCTACTACTTCAGATGTCACTTTTTCTGCCTTTGTTAAAGCTTAAACTCTTTATACCACCACCCTAAGAGTTAATCCTCCAGGTGATAGGGAAGTCCCAGTAACTCTGGTCCTATTTCAAGTGTTCTTCAGTTCAACCTGACCAGCCCTTTCTACGCCTTCACTGCTTTAACCGTGACTGACCAGCTTTCCTCACACAGTAGACAGCTGCATTTAGGAGCAAAAATATTCCATCATATAACTATAAATTTAATATCGTAAAATGTGCTAAAAGCCCACTTGTCACCTGAACCATTCATTGTAATATGTTCACTATTGCTACTATGTGGGATGAGATAAGTGATTCTTGGTTGGTTTGGTAGTATGAGAGTATAACATTTCAACAAGTTGGTCTTCCTCAGAACAATACTTATTACTTTCTTAGGTAGCTATAGATTGGTGCTGGCTCAAAATTGGTTGTGTACAGAATAAGAGGTGAAATGCTTACTAAAACAAAATGGCCTATTGAATTCATAGGTACAATAAGTGCTACTCTGGTGGCATCGATCGTGTATAAGAATAGGAGATGTGACTGAAACATTGCACAATGAACTAGTATTACTTTACTAATAACAACAAGTGCAATAAAACAATATGAATGATAACCATGTGTTAACTATATAAAAAATAATTTATTGTACAATTGGAAGATATTTTTCATAATAGTCCACAGCAAATTTCTGTGTGTTTGGCAAGACTTCATCTCGTGTTCTTAATTTATACCACTTATTTAGTAGAATTATACCGAGCAGTGTGAGTACTGTTGACAATACTATCAGTATCACTAAATAGAATATGCTACAATATGATCCATCCAATTGAGTTTGTGTGTATCTGCTTTTTACACTTGAAGCAAACCTGTTACTTAAGTTAGTCACAGTATAAGAGGAGCCAAATAGGATTAATACAAAGCCAAATATAAATCCCCTCATGGAATACGGAGTTTGAGCATATAAAAACTCCAGTGCACCACAAAATATTAGAAATGTCGATATACTTAATAGAGAATCTATTACAAGGAGCCAGTTCATGTTTGCATTGAATGGTTGAGGTAAGGGTTGCAATGATGGCTGTTGATAGAGATCTATTATGCAAGTAGAATTGATATTTGGGGATAGTTTAAGAGACACTATTTCCAGAGTTAAGATGCTAAGTTCATAAAGAATAAGAAATAACATACCTAAGAAAAATTTGTGATATGTATTTACATTGACTAAGCAAGGTAACTTCTTCAGAAAGCAATTTAAGATTAATCTTATTATAGGGAAAAATATTGAAATGTAGAAACCACTGGAATTTCGAATTATTATGACATTCCAACAATACTTCATGTAATCTATAGCAGAACTGGAACTTTGACACATAGTGGCGTAATTAGAGCTCTTAAATTGGAGGTAGAAGTAAGTCATGATCCAATTTACACTATTGATCAAACACAAGTAAGGGAAAGTGACAACTACTACAAATACTAGTCGGAAGAAGGTTTTAACATCTTCGACCTGCTCAGTTGTGAAAGGTCCACCATATTTACTCTTACCTAGATCTATTCTGGAGTAAGGCTTGTCCTCCCAGTATGTGAAAGCACTTCTTAGGCGAGGATACTTGTTCTTTACAGCATATCTTAGGACTTGAAAAATCAGTTTCAGGGGATTATGTTTTATAGTTTCCTTAATGAGATATCGTTCTAGAAAAATATCACAAAGAATAGCAACTGTGCATATTAAGGGTTTAAGAAAAAAGCTAAGATACTGTGTATACACTCCACAGGTGCATGAAGTAGACAGCCAGTATATACTATCAGCGAAAAAGTAAGTCCACACTTCCCACTGAATAAATGTAATTATGTGTGATGAAGAAGCATCGGTTAACTGATCTATACCAAGTTGAAATACACTGAGTATAATAAGTGCTACCGCCACAGCTCCTATAGCAGTAATTAACTGAAGAAAAACTGTTAAAACAATCGAATAAACTTCAACAAAAGTAATAACTATGTTGTAAGTTATTAGAGAGATCCACAAAATTCTCATGCAGTACTTGATGACTCTGTAGCGTCCAAGATAAATGTCTCCCAAACAATACAATAATACAATTGTAGAGGTATAGTTATACAGAGTGTTTATTCTGTCGGGAAGTATAAAGAATGCAGTAAAAGTCCAAAGCAGTATAACTATAATAGGCTTAGAATGAGGAGATGAAATTGAACAACTCGCCATTAGTAGAAGTGGAGGAGACAATGACAAGAAAATGTAGCAGTACTCAATAAATCTGCAGCTGCATGCAGTGGTCTAGAAGAGTATTCAGTAACAATGAGTGTTGTTGTGCTACAATAATTTTTTTTATAGAATAACAAATGATACTATTGTTGGCTTTCAATATAGACTTTCTTTGTTTTGATTCATCACATGATACAGTTCAAATCAAGTTTCTATTTTAGGCAGTCTCTTCATGTTAGTTACAGATAACAGAGTTAGCTAGTAATTTTTGAAGTTGATTGCACCTTTACTGTAGGGAGTTTACAAAACATTAGACTAAATATGTCCTGTCCTATCCAACCTTGACAATGTAACTTACTTTTACTGATTGATACTTGTATGTGTGTGCACATAAACACGTATGTAATAGGTGGGGTGTGTGTTGAACAAGTTTTGAGTCTTGCACACACATACAAATAAAACGCTATCAGTAGAAGCAAGTCACATTGTTACGGTTGGTATAGAACAGGACATATTTTGTCTAGTGTTTTGTAAAGTTCCTACAGTAAAGAAAAGGAATCAATTTCAAACAAAGAATACTGACTCTGTTCTCTTGTGTGGAGTGTGTGAGGAGAAGGGAAGGGGAGGAGAATGCAAGGATGGAGGAATGCTATATATACTTGCTTAATAGTAGCAAATTATGACATCGAATTCTCAGCGGTTTAAGGAATATGTTTCAGTATGAGTAGGCTCCAAGAACATTGTGGTGCAGGTGTTCATGTGAGAAATAAAATTGTTTGTTTCTGCCAAATAATTATGCAACAATTTCTTGTGGTTTAAGAAATAAAAAAAATAAAGCCACTTTGTGTTTTATATGTTTTTTTTTTCCATTTGCATTTGGGTAGAGATGTAGTAAATTTATGCGAGGGGGATGAATGAGTTGGGAGCTCTCGTGTGAGTATGGGGGGGGGGGGGGGGGGACAATTGAGAAGATATAATTGTAGATTGCATCAATTAACTAAATTGATCAAGTTGTGTCAGCCAGACCTTATGAAGCGATAGTGAACAAATTGGCTGACTCACCACTGTCCAGTCTAGTTTGTCGAAACAGTGCTTACAGGATTTCGTCCAGTATTGCTGTGTGGGACTGCAGAGCTGTTGCTGGAAAGAATTTAAGTTATATTTCTGCCAACCAGCGCCCCAATTCTTCATCCTAGTAATGCTGACAATGAAAAAAAACTACCACCATCAGTTGCATAGCTCATTCAACTATGCTCCTCTCTGAGTTGACAATTGTAACCATCCCTGCATTGTCACAGCGACACAGCTGGTAATGTTTAGGGACCAACAAAACTCTCATAATTTCTCCTATCCAGGGGGTCCATAACTTTGCCCAGGTAGTTATTAATTACTCTCATCTGTGCTACTGTTGACTGCATGAAGGTTGAGGTACTAGTGCTTGCACTTTCCATACAGAAAATAGCAGTCTTTGCAGAAGGTAGTTCCCAAAGGCCACATCAGGTTGCTTCCTTAGCTGCTATGGTGAGACACAGGACACACTATTTGGATACACTGTCTGGCAGCGCTGTGAGCACAATTTAGTAGTCCACTATGCGTCTCTTATCAAACTCCAGCAGGTGAAATGTGCACACATACAACTCTGCACCAAGACACACATCATCCCATCACACAGTGGCTCACATCTTCAGTCACACTTACACTCATTTATTTCAATTACCACTAACTGTTTGCTCACAATTATGCCACTTGTACACTTGCCATCATTCCAGGCATAGCAAGGGTCCCCCCTCCTCCTCCTCCTCTTGTTGCCTGACTCCACCATTCTGCAAGTTTTGTGGTGGCCCCTCGAACTCTCTGCCAGCCTCTTCCCTCAACTGGCCTCTTTCATACCCAGCCGGCTGACACTTTTCACAGCCATGGGCACATTGAGGAAGGTGGTAGGGTATCCACCATCCTGAAATCTGCAGACTCTATCAAGACACATTTGCTGCTGGAACTTAAAGATGCCAGCCACTGCCTCCAACTCAATGGTATTCTGATGTCATTACTCCAAGGTATGTCCACAGTTATTTCCTCTTCTAGGGAACTTGCTCTGCACAACTAACACATAAAGAGGAAACATGGCACCTAGCTTGTGAAGTCTGGGATCACTCCTCTGCTGAGTGCTGGTGCCCCAACCTTTCCAGTTCTCTTCTCCTCTCTGCTTCGAAATGGTCTAAGAGGAGCTGAGCCTTGTCCACAAAATACTTTGTTGTAATTCTAACCAGCTGTGCTGGAACCACTGGCACAACAGAGTTCAGCACAAAAGACAAGCTCTCTGTGTCTCTACCATTGCTGTCTGTCCCAACTGGCTTCACTGATTTCAATCTCTCAGCACTGGGACCCTCCACACTTATTGGACCACCACCTCCAAAATAGTGACAGTCCATTTCTGTCAGTTCATCTTGCCTCAGATCGTATCCTGCACAGTGACGAAAAATCTTTATCATACCAACACTTGTACTCAATGGGAGATTCGCTAACTCATTCCCCTCTATAAGCTGACACTAGGGCCGGATGCCCATAAACTTCTCACTGAAAACCCAGTTGCTTCGCAGTGGCTGTTTCTGCCCCAAGGCCATGGCTTCCCTCACACATGCTAAACCTTCTGGGAAGGTAGATGCCATGCTAGGTTCATAAACATCATTTGCTCACCCTCAGGCCTTGGATTTTTCAGCCCTAGAAACTTCCGCTGGTCATCAGACCTATCGGGTCACGGGTTACCCTTTACAATTTTCAATCTACCCTGTCTTCCTTTTGACATCAGTTGTCATCCAATCCTAAGCTAGAAAACCTGCTTGTGATCCTCCAGACACTGGAACCCCTAAGGCTAGCACAGATGCTAAACACTTCTTCTATTGTTGTTAGTTTGAATGGCAGCTTGAGCCAGAGTGATCTCAGCGCTTGAAGCAATTGGGCTTTTTTCCCCAATCAACTCTCTGTTTATAGTCCATTTCATGTTACTAGCACTGACCACCCAAAATCTCAGGCTTTTTTTTGCTCCTCCTTCAATTTCAAACTGAATCTCTCTCCCAGTGCGTATGCTCAAGGAAGGGGACTCTCTGACTCCCAACTAATTTCTGGACTCCGCCCAGCATTAATCCTGCCTATCTACGTTAACCATACTCTAACTAATGTGCTGTGTGTGATTAGATTTAGCTAGTTAATAGTTGTTAGTTGTTGATTCCATAGTATAGTAGAAAAACAACAACAATATGGTAGTACAAAATAGGCAATCATAGGTTGTGAAAAAATAGTTACTACAGTTTTTTTTTCATATCTGACTGAAACATTACACAATGAACTGGTAGTTTTCTACTAATAAAATCAATGAGAGCAATAAAACAATATGTATGAAAATCAAGTGGTAATTAAAAAAAAGTCATTGTATAATTGGAAGATATTTTTCATAATAGTCCACAGCAAATTTCTGTGTGTTAGGCAAGTCTTCATCTTGTGTTCTGAATTTATAACACTTCTTCAGTAGAATTACACTGAAATACCACCAGTATCACTAAATAGTATATGCTACAATATGATTCCTTCGAGTCAGTTTGTGTGTATGTGTTTTTTATACTGGAAGCAAACTTATTAGTGAAGTTAGTCACAGTATAAGACGAGCCATATAGTATTATTTCAAAGCTAAATAAAAATCCCCTCATGGAGTATGGAGCTTGAGCATATATGAACTCAAATGTACCACTAAATACTAGAAATGTTGATATACTTAATAGAGAATCTATCACTAGGAGCCAGTTCATGTTGACATTGAATGGTCGAGGCAAGGGCTGCAATGCTGGTTGTTGATAGAGATCTATTGCAAGTAGAATTGATATTTGGGGATTGTTCAAGAGACACTATTTCCAGAGTTAAAATGCTATTTCACACAATAAGAATAAACATACCAAAGAAAAGTTTGTGATATGTATTTACATTGACTAAGCAAGGTAGCTTCTTCAGAAAGCAATTTAAGATTAATCTTATTATAGGGAAAAATATTGAAATGAAGAAACCACTGGAGTTTCGAATTATTACAACATTCCAACAATACTTCATGTAATCTATAGCAGAACTAGAATTTTGACACGCAGTGGCAGAATTAGTGCTCTCAAATTGGAGATAGAAGAAGGTCGTGATCCAGTTTATCACAATATATGACAATATATCAGAATATTCTCAAATTGGAGTCATGATCCAATTTACACTATTGATCAAACATAAGTAAGGGAAAGTGAAAACTAGTACAAATAATAGTCGGAAGAATGAAGCAATGAAGTCGTATGACACGCCATATATGTGAGTGGAGGAGACAATGACAAGAAAATGTAGCAGTACTCAATAAATCTGCAGCTGCATGTTGTGGTCTGGTAGAATATTCAGTAAACATTTATTCTGGTAGTGTTAGTGTGCTTCAGTAATTGTTTTCAGCGAAGAACAAATGATACTATTGTTGGCTTCAATATAGACTTTGTTTTGATTCATCACATGATACAGTTCGAGTCAAATTACTTTTTTGGCAGTCTCTTCATGTTAGTTACAGATAACAGAGGTAGCTAGTAATTTTTTGAAGTTGATTGCACCTTTACTGTAGGGAGTTTACAAAACATTAGACTAAATATGTCCTGTCCTATCCAACCTTGACATTGTAACGGTGGGGGTGTGTGGTGAACAAGTTTTGAGTCTTGCACACACGTACAAATAAAACACTATCAGTACAAGCAAGTCACATTGTTACGGTTGGATAGAACAGGACATATTTTGTCTAGTGTTCTGTAAAGTTCCTACATGAAATAAAATAAAAATTTCAAACAAAGAATACGTGGAGAAGGGGAGGGGAGTGGGAGAGAAGGCTGGAGAAATGCTATAAAGACTTATAAGTAGCAAATTATGACTTCAAATTCACAGCAGTTTAAGAAATATATATTATAGTATGGGTAGGCTCCAAGGACACCGTGGTGCAGGTGTTCATGTGAGAAATCAAATTTTTAGTTTCTGCCAAATAATTATGCAATGATTTCTTGTGCTTTTAAAAAAACCACTCACTTTATATTTTGTATGTTTTTGACTTTGCATTTGGGTAGAGATGTAGTAAAATTATGTGAGAGAGATGAATGAGTAGGGAGCTTCCATGGAGCAAATTGGGGATGGGGGGGAGGTAGCAAGGGACAATAGAGTAGTTATAATCTTAGATAGTTCCAGAAAAGCAAGAAAAGCGAAAATGATGAAGGTGCATCATTTCACCATCAGTGGTGTAGGAAGTGGTTGGGGGAGTGGGGGTGGGGATGGGAAGGCTCTGGATGTCGGAGCCCCCCATATTTTTTGGCACAACTTAAAAATGTGATTTCTCGCATGAACACTAGGAAATCACAGCACATGCCCTCTGCACCGACCCATACTGAAACATCTTCCTACACCACTGTAACTGATCAAGTTGTATCAGCCAGACTTTATGAAGAGATAGTTACCAAATTGGCCAACTCACCCACTGTCCAGTCTAGTTGGTCCACAAACAGTACCTAGGCTTTCATCCAGTATTGCTGCGTGGGACTGCGGAGCTGTTGCTGGAAATAAGGTAAGTCATATTTCTGCCAGTCATCCTATTTTTCACCCCAATAATGCTGACAATGCAAAACCACCACAATCAGTTACATAACTCATTCAACTGTGCTTCTCCATGAGTTGATAATCATAACCACCACTGCATTGTCACAACAGCATACCATTGTCATTCTTCTTCTCTTGCAGCCCTCAACATCTGCTCCCACAAAAATTGGCAGCAGTTGCATGGTTGTATGATTGCGATCCCACTGCCAGCTGGAACTACTCCCCTGATGAAAGGTATACACCACATCTCCACAACCCTAATTCATTACTACTTGTGCTTCACATTTCACAATACTGCATACATTTCTGAGCTGGTAGAAAACATGTCCACCATTGCAAATTCGTTCTGAAACCACTCACTTTGTGGTGAAGTCCTGCACAAGTCAATCATTCACCTCAACAAAGACTTGCCCTGCTTGATCATGCAACATATGTGCCATAGCTAACAAATGAGAGAGAGTAATTCCCTCAGAATTCACTGAATGCAGTCTGCCATTGTCCGAATAAGCTGTTGGCGCTGATCTTAGGCCAAATAGCAACATTTTGTGCACTTAAAGTCGCCCCTTTTAACTCACTCCCAGCAGCCAATGTCCGCAAGATATAATGGCACCTTCTGTATGCTGCTCTCCACTTAAATATTGTTGCCAGTATTTTGTCTTGACTGAATGCCATCACTTTTTTGATTGCTACATCCACCAAGGTGCACTACATAGAACACAACTCTGGTTCTATCCCATCATTCATGCTATGTGAGACAAGTTTACTATGAGGTGCCACTTTCCAAGCTCAGGTTGGCGATATTTAGGGACCAACAACGCTTGTTCAGAACACAACTCTGGTTCTATCCCATCATTCATGCTATGTGAGACAAGTTTACTATGAGGTGCCACTTTCCAAGCTCAGGTTGGCGATATTTAGGGACCAACAACGCTTGTTCACTAGCCCTCTCTCATAATTTCTCCTATCCAGGGGGCCCACCACTCTGCCAGAATTTATCAATTACTCTCATCCACGCTACTGTTGATTACATGAAGGTTAAGATACTAGTGCTTGCTCACTTTCAACACCTAAAACATACTCAGAAGCCTTGCTGCAGGCTTTGCTGAAGGTAATCCTGAAGGCCACATCAGGGTGTTATCTTAGTTGCTATGGTGAGACATAGAGTACATAGGCAGCGGAAGTGGTTTAAAGTTGGGTGGGCTCAACTATAAATCTACTAATGAATTAAATACGAATTATTCATCTAAGTTGTGACACTCACTGCTTGTTTAGAAGAGATAGGTTTCCTTTTATTCTTAGCCAGTGTCTCAAACAGATTTTAATCTTGTATTAGTCTCTTTGCTCAACTATTCTAATGAAAATTTATTTATTACATGATGAATTCTATGGATTTGACATTAAAAAAACCCTACATAAATGGTGTCACTGCTATGAGTAATGTCACATGTCACTGTTGTGGTTACATAGTTGGTGATTGCAAGCTAGCAAGTGGTGCTAATGCAGAGACTCTTATAATGAATGGCTAATACAGGAATTAATCTAGCTAACTAAATGACAGTGTAGTTTACAACAACTTTACGACACATCTATTGACTACTGCTTTAGGTTTTCTATACTGCAGTTGGTATGAACTCATGCAGTTTAACAGTAATCACACAATAGGAGACTATTAGTGGGTATTGTTAATGGTTATTGTGTACACAGCTATAATAAAAGGCCACCACTTTCACTATCCAAAAGTTGGGGGGCTTTGCCTTTTACTTATTCAAGTTGAGGGGGGGGGTTGGAGCCTCCTGAGCCCCCACCTTCTGCCGCCTATAGGGTACACTATCTGGCAGTGCTGGGAGCTCAATCTGGTAGTCCACATCGAACTCCAGCACGTACAATGTGCACACATACAACTGCACCCAAGCTACACACCATCCTATCACACAGTGGCTCACATCATTCAGTCATACTTACACTCATTTATTTCAATTGTTTGCCCATATAGTTATGTTACTTGTACACTTGCCATCATTCCAGGCACAATAAGGGCCCCACATCCTTCTCCACCTCTTGTAGCCTGACTCCACCATTCTGCTGGGCTTGCAGTGACCCCATGCACTCTCTGCCAGCCTCCTCCCTCCACAGGCTTCGTTACTTTCATACCCAGCCAGTTGACAACCTGCACAGCCCTCTTCTCTTGTAAGTTAGGAAGGTGGTAGGGTATCCATTATCCTGAAATCTGCAGACTATTCTATCAAAGCACAATTGCTGCAGAATACAGTATAATAAAGTTTCCAGCCACTGCCTCCCATTCAACACTCAACATTGGTTCTCGTCCGATTCTAGGCTCGACTGCTTCTGATCCTCCAGACCCAGGCACCTCCGAGGCTAGCACAGGTGGTAAACATTGCCTCCATTGTCCATTGTTGTTTGTTTGAAGGGAAGCCCTGAGCCAGAGTAATCTCAGTGCTGCTTGAAGTAATGGGGCTTTCTTCCCAATCTCCTCTCTGTCCATTCATCTCAAGTGCTGAACACACACAAAACTCAAGTTTTCAGCTCTTTTTGCTACCTTTACAATTTCAAGCTGAACCACTCTCCCTGTGCGTGTGTACAAGAAGGGGACTCCCCACCCCCCAAAGTTTCTGGACTTCTCACAGCATTAATCCTGCCTATCTACATTCATTTCGAATTCACAGGTACAATAGATACTACTCAGGTGGCATTGATTGTGTACAAGAATAGGAGATGTGACTGAAACATTGCACAATGAACTGGTATTACTTTACTAATAACAAAAAAGCAATAAAACAATATGTATGATGACCATGTGTTAACTATATAAAAATAATTTATTGTACAATTGGAAGATATTTTTCATAATAGTCTACAGCAAATTTCTGTGTGTTAGGCAAGTCTTCATCTCGTGTTCTTAATTTATACCACTTCTTTAGTAGAATTACACTGAACAGTGTGAGTACTGTTGACAATACTATCAGTACCACTAAATAGAATATGCTACAATATGATTCTGCAGAGTCAGCTTGTGTGTATTTGCTTTTTATACTTGAAGCAAACCTGTTACATAAGTTAGTCACAATATAAGACGAGCCAAATAGGATTAATTCAAAGCCAAATAAAAATCCCCTCATGGAGTATGGAGCTTGAGCATATATGAACTCAAATGTACCACTAAATACTAGAAATGTTGATATACTTAATAGAGAATTCATGACTAGGAGCCAGTTCATGTTGACATTGAATGGTTGAGGCAAAGGCATCAATGGTGGTTGTTGATAGAGATCTATTATACAAGTAGAATTGATATTTGGGGATAGTTGAAGAGACACTATTTCCAGAGTTAAAATGCTAATTTCACACATAATAAGAATAAACATACCAAAGAAAAGTTTGTGATATGTATTTACATTGACTAGGCAAGGTAGCTTCTTCAGAAAACAATTCAAAATTAATCTAATTATAGGGAAAAATATTGAGATGTAGAAACCACTGGAATTTTGAATTATTACAACATTCCAACAATACTTCATGTAATCTATAGCAGAACTAGAATTTTGACACGTAGTGGCATAATTGGTGCTCTCAAATTGGAGATAGAAGTAAGTCATGATCCAGTTTACACTATTAAACAAACACAAGTAAGGGAAAGTGACAACTAGTACAAATAATAATCGGAAGAAAGTTTTAACATCTTCGACCTGCTCAATTGTGAAAGGTCCACCATATTTACATTTACCTAGATCAATTCTGGAGTAAGGCTTGTTCTCCCAGTATGTGAAAGCACTTCGTAGTTGAGGATACTTGTTCTTTACAGCATATCTTAGGACTTGAAAAATTAGTTTCAGAGGATTATGTTTTATAGTTTCCTTAATGAGATATCGTTCTAGAAAAATATCACAAAGAATAGCAACTGTGCAGATCAAGGGTTTAAAAAAAAAGCTGAGATACTGTGTATATATACCACAGTTGCAAGAAATAGATAGCCAGTACATACTACCAGCGAAAAAGTTAGTCCACACTTCCCACTGAATAAATGTAATTATGTGTGAGGAAGAAGCATCGGTTAACTGATCTATACCAAGTTGAAATACATTGAGTATAATAAGTACTGCCGCCACAGCTCCTATAGCAGTAATTAACTGAAGAAAAACTATTAAAACAGTAGAAATAACTTCATCAAAAGTAATAACTATATTGTCAATTATGAGAGAGATCCACAAAATTCTCATGCAATACTTGATGACTCTGTAGCGTCCAAGATAAATGTCTCCCAACCATCCAATAAGAGGAACAATAATAAGAATTACTAAGGTGTAGTTATACAGAGTGTTTATTCTGTCGGGAAGTGTAAAGAATGCAGTAAAAGACCAAAACAGTATAACTATAATAGGCTTAGAATGAGGAGATGAAATTGAACAACTCGCCATTAGTAGAAGTGGAGGAGACAATGAAAGAAAATGCAGTAGTACGCAATAAGTTACTTGTTTTATGCCAAGTGTCAAAGTATTACTAGTTGACAACTTTTATATTGTGTATTTCTATTACGTTTTATAGTAGAGATAATGACTCTGCCTCCATTGTTGTGGGTTGTACTCTTTCCTTGTTTTAATTGGTCCCATGATACAATTCCTGTTAAGAATGTTTTGTTTGTATTATATACATTATATGTAGTAGATATTTGTGTATGCAAAATGAAAATTGTGGCTTATACAAAAAGGCGTGTTAAAACTGTGTAGCTGTGAATATAGGATGCTTCTCTCGGGATGACTATCTTCGCACTGTCACACCCTACTCCAAGTACATCAAGATGCTCTCCTAGACTGTTGATAGTACAAAAAGTACTTGCTAAACTGACTTGCTGAGCTCACTGATCTGACAGCTATAGTGCTATATATTAGCACATGAACACTGGGTCACAAGTCATAACATTTATCACTCGTGTTAGCTCATCTGTAGATTTTGTGAATAATTTGTTGAATAACATGAGTGTTTTGAACATAAAGCATAAGGAAATTGGCATTTCAATTTCACTATTACTTCCCATGATGCCTGAAGTTCAATACAAATTTTAATTGGACTAGAAATTAAAATATAATTCTACTTCAGTGTCAAGTCCTTTACAATAGTTGGCATATATAATTAGCTATGGTGCTGAAATGGACTTAGTTAGGATCATCAAGTTACGCATGACGACAACATTCCATTTCACCATTGTGTGTGCATTGTGTATGTGTATAAGCGTATGTTTGTGTATATGCATACGTTTTGTGTGTATGTTGTACATGTGTGTTGTATGTGTTATGTGTGTATGTGTGTATCGTGGCTGTATGGTCTAGTGGTTGTGTTCTTGCCTGAGGTCCATAGTAGTTCAAGCCCCACTCTAGCAATTTCTCATCTGGTTTTCCATGTGCCTCCCACCAGCCCCTTCATTCCACACAGCTGTGAGGTTGGGTACCTGGCACTAAGACTTTTGTGTACTATTGTGATACTCCCCACCAAAATTAGAATATGATGACAATGAGTTCTTGTGGTTTTATAAATAGCAAAAAACTACATTCATTTTGTATTGTATTTGCTTGCGTTGAGATGGGTAAATATTTTTAAGTCAGATGAATTAAAAAAAAAGGGAAAATTCTAGCTGTGACCAACAGTATCAGCCTAGGCTTCAGCAAAATACAAATTTTTCCCAGATACTACAAATTGAACCAAATGAGAGTAAGTAAGAAACTGCTACGTCCCACATCCATTTTCTGGGAAATAAAAGTGTGAAGAGGGATGGGGTGTGTGTGTGTGGGGGTGAAGTTGTCTTGGGCAGTTGCTTTTCTTTCTCTTCTTGTGCTATCTAGCCATCATTCTGTTTCCTCCCATCCCTACATCTTCCTTCTCTCTCCTCTTTCATTCCCTTGATCAATCAGATTCATTAATTTTGTCACATCAATTATAAATGTATTAGTTTAATCCTCAGGCATCCATCCCTGTGACCAGCTTCTGGCCATAGCATTATCAGCTGTGTAATGTTGGCGGAGATGTGGGCTGGAACCTCCAACCCCTCTCAGCTCATGATTCTGCTTTCGGTTACAAAGTAGGGGAAATTCCCTTAATCTGAGCCAGGAGGAATGACACCCCAAGCCCACCAACAGAAACTTGTCTCCCTAAACTCTACTACAAATAACCTTCCCTTCCCAGTCATCTCATGACTCCTCACCCTCCTCCCTCCCCTCCTCCTCACTCCCCCCTCCCCACACACCCCTCCCCCCCCCCGCATGCAGCCATCCTCATATCTACAAAACTAGGCCACCGCACCAGGACATTCAACCCCTGCCTCTGCCAGGGCATCCCTGCCACAAACTTGGTCAAATAGTGGCCACATTAAAGCAATAAAGGGGACCTTGCCCTTTTCCCCACCAGAAGGTGCGATACTTTTGCATCACCACCATGGAGCACAACCACAAGTTGGTGTTCCCTATTAACAGAAATACTCCTTTACAAAACAGGATTGTCTGACCCTCAGCACTGATCGATTCCTGGTGTTGTCAACTTCCAGGTCCTCTCTCATCAGACGGGTATACTCAGTCAATACCCCATCACTTGGCACCATCAGCTTCCCAGCCATAAAAACCCAAAGAAGGCCAAGCAGCATGCTGTCCACAAAATGACTTTGGGGATGCTGGTCCCACACTCTTGATTGATAGGCAGCAATTCTCATTCTCCTATGCCTCTTTCACCCTCCTGCAGCCTTTTAACATTTCTAAGCATGTAATGTAGCTTCTCTAGCAGCTTCAAAAATTAGTCAGGTGGTCTCTCTTCAATATGTAGGTACCTCACCTCCAATATGTAGGACTTATGGCTTTTTGTTTCAGGTCTACTTTCTTGAGAGGTTCGCTAACCCACTCCCCTCTATAAGCTGACACTAGGGCCATATGCCCATAACTTTCTCACTCAAAACTCAGTCGCTTCACAGTGGTTGGTTCTACGCCAGGTCAAGGGGTTCTCTGACACATGCTAAACTATTGCTCTACTTCTGGGAAAGCAGATGTGCTAGGTTCATCTACATCATGTGCCCATTCTCAGGCCTTGAATTTCTTAGCCCTAGTAACTTCCCACTTGTAATCAGATCTACAGGCCTATGGTTTATCATGTGCCCACTTAGTTTTAACAATTTTCAATCTACCTGTCCTCTTTTTGGCATCGGTTCTTGTCAGATCCTAGACTAGAACCTGTTTCTGATTCTCCAGACCCTAGCACCCCCGAGGCTAGCACAGGTGCTAAACTCTGACTCCCAACTAGTTTCTGGACTCTGTTCAGCATTAATCCTGCCTATCTACATTAATTGTACCATAGCTATTGTGTTATGCGTGATTAGATTGCTAGTTAGCAATTGTTAATTGTAGATTCCATAGTACAGGAGAGAATAAATAACAATATGGTAGTAAAAAATTTGTCTTCATGAGTTGTGAAAAATAATTTTTACTACAGTTTTTTTCCTATTGAATTCATAAGTGCAATAAGTACTACTCTGGTGGCATCAATTGTGTACAAGAATAGGAGATGTGACTGAAACATTGCACAATGAAGTAGTATTACTTTACTAATAACAACAAGTGCAATAAAACAATATGAATGATAACCAAGTGTTAACTACTATATAAAAAATAATTTATTGTACATTTGGAAGATATTTTTCATAATAGTCCACAGCAAATTTCTGTGTGTTTGGCAAGACTTCATCTCGTGTTCTTAATTTATACCACTTCTTTAGTAGAATTACACCGAACAGTGTGAGTACTGTTGACAATACTATCAGTACCACTAAATAGAATATGCTACAATATGATCCCTCCAATTGAGTTTGTGTGTATCTGCTTTTTATACTTGAAGCAAACCTGTTACTTAAGTTAGTCACAGTATAAGACGAGCCAAATAGGATTAATACAAAGCCAAATATAAATCCCCTCATGGAGTATGGAGCTTGAGCATATAAAAACTCAAGTGCACCACAAAATATTAGAAATGTTGATATACTTAATAGAGGATCTATTACAAGAAGCCAGTTCATGTTTGCATTGAATGGTTGAGGTAAGGGTTGCAATGGTGGCTGTTGAGGTAAGGGTTGCAATGATGGCTGTTGATAGAGATCTATTATGCAAGTAGAATTGATATTTGGGGATAGTTTAAGAGACACTATTTCCAGAGTTAAGATGCTGAGTTCATAAAGAATAAAAAAAATCATACCTAAGAAAAGTTTGTGATATGTATTTACATTGACTAAGCAAGGTAGCTTCTTCAGAAAGCAATTTAAGATTAATCTTATTATAGGGAAAAATATTGAAATGTAGAAACCACTGGAATTTCGAATTATTATGACATTCCAACAATACTTCATGTAGGACTTTGACACATAGTGGCAGAATTAGAGCTCTCAAATGGGAGATAGAAGTAAGTCATGATTCAATTTACACTATTGATCAAACACAAGTAAGGGAAAGTGACAACTAGTACAAATATTAATCGGAAGAAGGTTTTAACATCTTCGACTTGCTCAGTTGTAAAAGGTCCGCCATATTTACTCTTACCTAGATCAATTCTGGAGTAAGGCTTGTCCTCCCAGTATGTGAAAGCACTTCGTAGTTGAGGATACTTGTTCTTTACAGCATATCTTAGGACTTGAAAAATCAGTTTCAGGGGATTATGTTTTATATTTTCCTTAATGAGATATCGCTCTAGAAAAATATCACAAAGAATAGCAACTGTGCAGATCAAGGGTTTAAGAAAAAAGCTGAGATACTGTGTAAATACTCCACAAGTGCATGAAGTAGACAGCCAGTATATACTATCAGCGAAAGAGTGAGTCCACACTACCAACTGAATAAAAGTAATTATTCGTGAGGAAGACGCATCAGTTAACTGATCTATACCAAATTGAAATACATTGAGTACAATAAGTTCTGCCGCCACTGCTCCTATAGCAGCAATAAACTGAAGAAAAACTATTAAAACAGTAGAATAAACTTCAACAAAAGTAATGACTATATTGTAAATTATTAGAGAGATCCACAAAATTCTCATGCAGTACTTGATGACTCTGTAGCGTCCAAGATAAATGTCTCCCAACCATCCAATAACAGGAACAATAATAAGAATTGTTGAGGTGTAGTTATACAGAGTGTTTATTCTGTCGGGAAGTATAAAGAATGCAGTAAAAGTCCAAAGCAGTATAACTATAATAGGCTTAGAATGAGGAGATGAAATTGAACAACTCGCCATTAGTAGAAGTGGAGGAGACAATGAAAGAAAATGCAGTAGTACTCAATAAGTTACTGGTTTTAAGCCAAGTCTCAAAGAGTTATTAGTTGACTACTGCTATATTCTGCTACTACGTTTCATGGTATAATAAGAATTATATCTGGCACCAATAAAAACAAGGAAAGAGTAAAGCCAACAACAATGGATGCAGAGTCATTAAATATTATTTAATGACTCTGCACCCACTGTTGTTGTCTTTAAATATTATTTAATGACTCTGCATCCATTGTTGTTGGCTTTACTTTTTTCTTGTTTTTATTGGTGCCAGATATGATTCTTATCTAGTGTATTTTGCTTGCATTATTATATACATCGTATGTAATAGATATGGGTGCATGCATCATCTATAGGTACAAAGCATTATAGACAGTATGCAAATTGTGGCTTGTATAGAAAGCTGTGTGAAAGTGTGTAACTGCTAATGTGGGATGCTTCTCTAGGGATGACTATCTAGCACGGTCACACCCTACTCCAAAGTACATCAAGATACACTCCTCCTAGACAGTTGATAGTACAAAAAGTATTTACTGAACTGACTTGCTGAGCTCACTGATGACTGACAGCAATAGTGCTATTAGTACGTGAACACTGGTTCACTAGTCATAACATTGATCATTGGTGCTAGCTCATCCGTAGATTTTGTGAACAATTTGTTTAATTAACACGAAAGTTTTGAACACAAAGCATAAGTAAATTGGCATTTTAGTTTCACTATTACTTCACATGATGCCTGAAGTTCAATACAAATTTTAATTGGACTAGAAATTAAAATATAATTCTATTTCAGTATTAAGTCCTTCTCAATAATTGACATATCTAAATAGCTATGGTGCTGAAATGAACTTAGTTTGGATCAGCAAGTTACGCATGACAATAACATTAATTGTGTGAGTGTATATGTGTATGTTGTGTATTTATGTATGTTTATGTGTATATATGTGTTTTGTGTATGCATATGTGTGTTGTGTGAGTATATGTGTTTTGTGTGAGTATGTCATGTGTGTAGTGTGTGTAGTGGCTGTGTGGTGTAGTGGTTGTGTTCTTGGCTCCAGGCCTGAGGTCGTGAGTTCAACAACTTTCCATCTAGTTTTCCATCTGCCTCCCACCAACCCCTTCAGTCCACCCAGCTGTGTGATTGTGGGTACCTGGAATTTGTGTGCATCGAGGCCTATTCTCTTGAAATAGCAATACTTTCTGTGAGTAAGGGCCTGCTCAGCCTGACTCCAGGAGTGTAGTATGTATGTGTTGTATATTGTTTGTGTGTATGTTGTGTGCATGTATGTTTTGTGTGTTGAAGCCTTAACTGTGTTGTTATTATGATTTATTTCTTATACATTTATTATTGCACTCATGTATTTTCGAAATTTCAGTATGCTAGTTTTGTAAGGAAATATACTATCAGTTGCAATGTAATACCGTGTAATGTTGGGCCCTTGACGGTTATACTAATCAATAGATGCTATATGCCACACGTAAACTGAAAATAAACATATGATAATTTTGTATAACCCAGACCAGAGCTACTAAATGCAGCTCTTACCCACCATAACAGAGAGACAGGGCTGCATTTAAAGGGGGACGGGCGAGGGGGGCATTCATCCCAACTAGAAAAGCAATAGCCCCCCTAGAGATCCGTCAGGATTCAAGTCATGACTTTGCAAGATGTAGTCAAATAGCTTAGCATTTTTTTAAAGCAGTGCAAGCCATGGTCACTTAAACCATAATATTTTTATTTCATACTCATTGCCCCTCCTACTATATTGGACACCTTATTTCGCACCTTTTAGCTTCATTTTCTGTATGCAGCTCTGTATACTGTAGTAAGATTCCAACTAAACTTAAATCATCTAACCTAATCAGACCACTGCCTAATCGTGGACACCAACGCTAATACCGGATGTTGTTTGAAAAATAAATATGAAACTGTGCATAATGAACGGCTGCTCTATACCTTATCTACTATTAACTCACTTTCCAAGTATGTGGTCTATGAACAATGTTGGAATATATGTGTACTTGCTCCACATGCTCCTCACAAAAGAAAGCCCTTGAACCAGTCATCGCAAACCGTAACCGCAAGCTCATCACACATTATGCACTTAGATCCTAGTGGGGCGATTTTTGTTTCCACAACTATATTCTGAAGCTGGGTACGAATCTCAGACCTATGCTCAGCAGCTTTCTCCTGTCGTTCAGAATATGATGGCCCATGGACAGCAAGATCTTCATTAAATGTGCAAAAAGTCAAATTCTCATCACTGGGAAGTACCAAATCAGGAGATGTACTTCTGGAGAATTGGTCCAATCCAGTATCAGTAGTGCTAATGGCAATGGTACCATGGAGGTCACTACTACAGGCACTAGCTGAAGGACTATCATTGACATCTGAAAAAACAATTCTTCGTCGAAGTGGTCGCTTTTTAGATGGAGAAACATCAAAATAGCTTGTAGAGTAGGACTTACTAGTGATTCTTGACCTACTTTTCATATTTGTAGAGCATTTATACTACCAATAATACCATCCAGAAGAGGCTACTGATTGCACACCAGCACCAGCAAATTTTTTTTCAATATTTAGTTGCCATTAGCGAGACCGTATTCACCTGGCTCGTTATATTAGAGATAGTTAATAGTCACCGCTGCATGCGAAGCAGCAAAACGGTTGACTATAAGATTACATATAAGCAGAATTGACTATGCGAACCGGGTGGCTCTGGATGTTGGAGCCCCCCATATTTTTTGGCACAACTTAAAAATGTGATTTCTCGCATGAACACTAGGAAATCACAGCACATGCCCTCTGCACCGACCCATACTGAAACGTCTTCCTACACCACTGTAACTGATCAAGTTGTATCAGCCAGACTTTATGAAGAGATAGTTACCAAATTGGCCAACTCACCCACTGTCCAGTCTGCTGATCCACAAACAGTACTTAGGCTTTCATCCAGTATTGCTGTGTGGGACTGCGGAGCTGTTGCTGAAAAGAAGGTAAGTCATATTTCTGCCAGTCATCCTATTTTTCACCCCAATAATGCTGACAATGCAAAACTACCACAATCAGTTGCATAACTCATTCAACTGTGCTTCTCCATGAGTTGACAATCGTAACCACCACTGCATTGTCACAGCAGCATACCATTGTCATTCTTTTCCTCTTGCAGCCCTCAACATCTGCTCCCACAAAATTTGGCAGCAGTTTCATGGTTCTGTGATTGCGATCCCACTGCCCGCTGGAACTACTCCCCTGATGAAAGGTATACACCACATCTCCACAACCTTAATTCATTACTACTTGTGCTTCACATTTCACAATACTGCATACATGCCAATGCCATTCTGAGCTGGTAGAAAACATGTCCACCATTGCAAATTCGTTCTGAAACCACTCACTTTGTGGTGAAGTCCTGCACAAGTCAACCATTCTCCTCAAAAAAGGACTTCCCTGCTTGATCATGCAACTTATGTGCTGTAGCTAACAAATGAAAGAGAGTAATTCCCTCAGAATTTACTGAATGCAGTCTGCCATTGTACGAATAAACTGTTGGCGCTGATCTTAGGCCAAATAGCAACATTTTGTGCACATAAAGTCGCCCCTTTTAACTCACTCCCAGCAGCCATATGTCCTCAAGATCTAGTGGCACTTTCTGTATGCTGCTCTCCACTTAAATTTTGTTGCCAGTATTTCGCCTTGACTGAATGCCATCACTTTTTTGATTGCTACATCCACCAAGGTGCACTACATAGAACACAACTCTGGTTCTATCCCATCATTCATGCTCAATGAGACAAATTTACTATGAGGTGCCACTTTCCAGGCTCAGGTTGGAGATATTTAGGGACCAACAAAGCTTGTTGACTAGCCCTCTCTTATAATAAGAGTCTCTGCATTAGCACCACTTGCTAGATAGCAATCACCAAATATGTAACCACAACAGTGACATGTGACGTTACCCATAGCAGTGACACCATTTATGTAGTTTTTTAAATATCAAATCCATAGAATTCATCATGTAATGGATACATTTTCATCAGAATAGTTGAGCAAAGAGACTAATACAAGATTAAAATCTGCTTGAGACACTGGCTAAGAATAAAAGGAAACCTTTCTCTTCCAAACAAGCAGTGGGTTTTACAACTTAGATGAATAATTCATGTTTTAATTCATTAGTTGATTTATAGTTGAGCCCACCAAACTTTAAACCACTTCCGCTGCCTATGTACGCTATGTCTCACCATAGCAACTAAGATAACTCCCTGATGTGGCCTTCAGGGATTACCTTCAGCAAAGCCTGCAGCAAGGCCTCTGAGTGTGTTTTAGGTATTGAAAGTGTGCAAGCACTAGTATATCAACCTTCATGTAATCAACAGAAGCGTGGATGAGAGTAATTGATAAATTCTAGCAGAGTGGTGGGCCCCCTGGATAGGAGAAATTATGAGTGGCTAATACAGGAATTAATCTAGCTAACTAAATGACAGTGTAGTTTACAACAACTTTATGACACATCTATTGACTACTGCCTTAGGTTTTCTATACTGCAGTTGGTATGAATTCATGCAGTTTAACAGTAATTACACAATAGGAAACTATTAGTGGTATTAGTGGGTATTGTTAATGGTGATTGTGTTCAGAGCTATTAAGTGCTTCCAATAAAAAAGGCCACCACTTTCACTATCCAAAAGTTGGGGGGCTTTTCCTTCTACTTATTCAAGTTGTAGAGGGAGGGGAATCAACAGAAGGAGCCTCCTGAGCCCCCACCTTCTGCTGCCTATAGGGTACACTATCTGGCAGTGCTGGGAGCTCAATCTAGTAGTCCATATCGAACTCCAGCAGGTGCAATGTGTATGCATACAACTCTGCTCCAAGACACACATCATCCTATCACACAGTGGCTCACATCATTCAGCCATACTTACACTCATTTATTTCAATTGTTTGCCCATGATTATGTTACTTGTACACTCGCCATCGTTCCAGGCACAATAAGGGCCCCACATCCTCCTTCACCTCTTGTAGCCTGACTCCACCATTCTGCTGGGCTTGCGGTGGCCCCATACACTCTCTGCCAGCCTCCTCCCTCCACTGGCCTCGTTACTTTCATACCCAGCCGGTCGACAACCTGCACAGCCTTCTTCTCTTGTTAGTTAGGAAGGTGGTAGGGTATCCACCATCCTGAAATCTGCAGACTCTTCTATCAAAGCACAATTGCTGACAGAATACAGTATCATATAGTTTCCAGCCACTGCCTCCCATTCAACAGTATTCTGATGACATTAATCAAAGTAATGTCCACTGTTTTTCCTTTGTTAGGGAACCTGATCTACACAACTGACGCATAAAGAGGAAACCATTGCACCTAGCTTATGAAGTCTGGGATCTCTCCTCTGCTGAGTGCTGGTACCCCACCTTGCCAGGCTCTAGTACTGACTGGGCTCCCCTGCTCTCTGCTTTTAAACAGAGTTCAGCATTAATGATAAGCTGTCTGTCTCAATACCTTTGCTGTCTGTCCCAGCTTCCTTTGCTGATTTCATTCTCCCAGCACTAGGACCATCCACACTCATTGGACCATCACCTCCAAAATATTGACGGTCCATTTCTGTTAGTGCATCCTGCCTCAGGTTGTATCTTGCACAGTGATGAAAAAACTTTAGCATTCCAACACATGTGAGGTTCATTTAACCCACTCCCCTCTATTAGCTGACACTGGGGCTGTATGCCAATAAACTTCTCACTCAAAACCCAGTTGCTTCACAGTGGCCAGTTCTTCAACAGCAGGTCAAGGGCTTTTCTCACACACGCTAAACTATTGCTCTACTTCTGGGAAAGTATATGCACTTGGTTCATCAACATAATGTGCCCATTCTCAAGCACTTGATTTTTCAGTGCTAGAAACTTCCCACTGGTCATCAGATCTACAGGCCCATGGGTTACAATTTTCAATCTACACTGTCCTCTTTTTGGCATTGGTTCTCGTCTGATCCTAGGCTAGACCTGATCCTCCAGACCCAGGCGCCTCCGAGGCTAGCACAGGTTGTAAACATTGCCTCCATTGTCCATTGTTGTTTGTTTGAAGGGCAGCCCTGAGCCAGAGTAATCTCAGTGCTTGAAGCAATGGGGCTTTCTTCCCAATCTCCTCTCTGTCCATCCAGCTCATGTTGCTGAACACACACAAAAACTCAAGTTTTTCAGCTCTTTTTTTGCTACTCTTACAATTTTAATCTGAACCGCTCTCCCTGTGCGTGTGTACAAGAACGGGACTCTCTACCCCCAACTTGTTTCTGTACTACTCACAGCATTAATTCTGCCTATCTACGTTAACCATACCACAAATACTGTGTTGTGTGTGATTAGATTTAGCTAGTTAGTAGTTGTTGATTGTTGATTTAATAGTACAAGAGAAAAAAACAATATGGTAGTAAAAAATAGGTCTTCATCAATTGTAAAAAAATTTTAGTACTGTTTTTTTCATATCGAATTCAGAGGTACAATAGATACTACTCTGGTGGCATCGATTGTGTACAAGAATAGGAGATGTGACTGAAACATTGCATAATAAACTGGGTATTACTTTACTAATAACAAAAAAGCAATAAAACAATATGTATGATAACCATGTGTTAACTATATACAAATAATTTATTGTACAATTTTAAGATTTTTTTCATAATAGTCTACAGCAAATTTCTGTGTGTTAGGCAAGTCTTCATCTCGTGTTCTTAATTTATACCACTTCTTTAGTAGAATTACACTGAACAGTGTGAGTACTGTTGACAATACTATCAGTACCACTAAATAGAATATGCTACAATATGATTCTGCAGAGTCAGTTTGTGTGTATTTGCTTTTTATACTTGAAGCAAACCTGTTACATAAGTTAGTCACAGTATAAGACGAGCCAAATAGGATTAATTCAAAGCCAAATAAAAATCCCCTCATGGAGTATGGAGCTTGAGCATATATGAACTCAAATGTACCACTAAATACTAGAAATGTCGATATACTTAATAGAGAATTCAAGACTAGGAGCCAGTTCATGTTGACATTGAATGGTTGAGGCAAAGGCAACAATGGTGGTTGTTGATAGAGATCTATTATACAAGTAGAATTGATATTTGGGGATAGTTGAAGAGACACTATTTCCAGAGTTAAAATGCTAATTTCACACATAATAAGAATAAACATACCAAAGAAAAGTTTGTGATATGTATTTACATTGACTAGGCAAGGTAGCTTCTTCAGAAAACAATTCAAAATTAATCTAATTATAGGGAAAAATATTGAGACATAGAAAGCACTGGAATTTTGAATTATTACAACATTCCAACAATACTTCATGTAATCTATAGCAGAACTAGAATTTTGACACGTAGTGGCATAATTGGTGTTCTCAAATTGAAGATAGAAGTAAGTCATAATCCAGTTTACACTATTAAACAAACACAAGTTAGGGAAAGTGACAACTAGTACAAATAATAATCGGAAGAAAGTTTTAACATCTTCGACCTGCTCAATTGTGAAAGGTCCACCATATTTACATTTGCCTAGATCAATTCTGGAGTAAGGCTTGTTCTCCCAGTATGTAAAAGCACTTCGTAGTTGAGGATACTTGTTCTTTACAGCATATCTTAGGACTTGAAAAATCAGTTTCAGGGGATTATGTTTTATAGTTTCCTTAATGAGATATCGTTCTAGAAAAATATCACAAAGAATAGCAACTGTGCAGATCAAGGGTTTTAAAAAAAAGCTGAGATACTGTGTATATATACCACAGGTGCAAGAAATAGATAGCCAGTACATACTACAAGCAAAAACGTTAGTCCACACTTCCCACTGAATAAATATAATTATGTGTGAGGAAGAAGCATCGGTTAACTGATCTATACCAAGTTGAAATACACTGAGTATAATAAGTGCTGCCGTCACAGCTCCTATAGCAGTAATTAACTGAAGAAAAACTATTAAAACAGTAGAATAAACTTCAACAAAAGTAATGACTATATTGTAAATTATGAGAGAGATCCACAAAATTCTCATGCAGTACTTGATGACTCTGTAGCGTCCAAGATAAATGTCTCCCAACCATCCAATAAGAGGAACAATAATAAGAATTGCTGAGGTGTAGTTATACAGAGTCATTCTGTCGGGAAGTATAAAGAATGCAGTAAATGACCAAAACAGTATAAATACAATTATTTTAGAATTAAGCAATGAAGTCGTATGACACGCCATATACGAAGTGGAGGAGACAATGACAAGAAAATGTAGCAGTACTCAATAAATCTGCAGCTGCATGCTGTGGTCTGGTAGAATATTCAGTCAACATTTATTCTGGTAGTGTTAGTGTGCTTCAGTTATTGTTTTCAGAGAAGATGAATGACACTATTTTTGGCTTCAATATAAACTTTCTTTGTTTTGATTCATCACATGATACAGTTTGAGTCAAATTTCTTTTTTGGCAGCCTCTTCATGTTAGTTACTGATAACAGAGTTATCTAGTATTTATTTTATTGAAGTTGATCGCACCTTTAGTGTAAGAACTTTACAAAACATTAGACTAAATATGTCCTGTCCTAGCCAACCTTGACATTGTAACTTGCTTCTACTGATTGATAATGTTTTGTTTGTATGTGTGTGCATATGTGTAATAGGTGGGGTGTGTGGTGAACAAGTTCTGAGTCTTGCACACACATACAAATAAAACACTATCAGTAGAAGCAAGTCACATTGTTACGGTTGGATAGAACAGGACATACTTGTCTGTAGATGAGATTCTAAGTCTCGGACCTCTTCTTGCCATTTGCACCCTTGATTTAAATTGGTGCATAAAACGTGAAAGGAATCAATTTCACTTTTCATCCCTTTCTCAAGGAGATGTAGAATGGGGTATTCACACTCTGTAGCCCAACAGAATGGGCAGGTTTCTTCTTTAAGTTTAAAGGACCTCACCAGACAGGAACAACAGATTTTTTTCCCACAACAAGCCATTAAGTGAGGATCCTTCATAACTTCTTGGCATATTGGGCAAATGAATTTTTCATCTGTAGGTTTCACAAACTTATAACCTTCGTAAGACATTGGTTCTTTGGCCATAGTAGATAGCTGTAAAAATGGGTGTGTCAGACGTGGTTTTCCTTAGTAACATTCTATTAACGTATTCATAGTTAACTCATCACTCATTCTTAGAATTCAAGCTCATAGAATTACATTCATACTAGGTAAGTTGCGTAGGAAGAGAAATAATAAAAGCTGTGTGTGCATGTTGTGAGTAACAAAATAATTTTCTTAAAAAATTGTTCTAAAAATAGCAGGGCTGAACACATGTCCCCCCCCCCCCCCCCCCCCCTCCCCCAAAATCTCCTATTTCTCTCTTCTGTTCTCACAAGTACTGGGTACCTCTGCTGGTAGTGGTGTAAAGTAGTTCCATCTATCTTTGAGATTTCAACATTTAGTGTGTATATAGTAATTAATGAATATTTTAGTACAAGATGGCGCACAAAAGTGGTAGCTTAAATGTTAGTCAACTGACCCCACCCCAATCTCTGCCCTCTCCCACAACCTTCTAAACACATACACCTACCCTCCTCCACAACCCTCTACACACATATCCCTACCCTCCCCCATAACCCAACACACACATGTGCATATTCCTACCCTCTCCCATAACCCTCTACACACAAATCCCCCTACCCTCCCCCACAACCCTCTATACACATGTGCATACCCCTACCCTCCTCCACAACCCTCTACACACAAATCCCCCTACCCTCCCCCATAACCCAACACACACATGTGCATTCCCCTACTCTCCCCCACAACCCTACACACATATCCCTACCCTCCCCCATAACCCAACACACACATGTGCATTCCCCTACTCTCCCCCACAACCCTCTACACACATATCCCTACCCTCCCCCATAACCCAACACACACATGTGCATCTATCCTTCCCCACAACCCTCTACACACATACTCCTACTCTCTTTCCACACAACCTCTACACATACAGACACACAGACACACACACATACACTTAGTAAACAATATTGCAGATACTGAAGTCAGATTGTTTGCCGATCTGTGTTATGCAGAAATAAAATGTATAAAAAAAAAAGCTAACGGAAAAACAAAATAGACCAAATTAATATAGCTATTTTAAAAAATTGTATTTGACTTGTGTATAAATGCATATAAAATTATTTCAGTGATAGTAAAGCTGACTCTTATTGAAGCTCGTAATGTTAATAAATTACAATGACGTAGGCCCTCTCTTTTCTTGGCTAGCATGCCAGCATTGTAATACTCAGATTGTAATAACATGTTCCTTATTACTGCTTTCCATTGTACTCTGTGTTTGCGGATACTACTACAAATCCGTACTACAAATAGTAGACCTTATTATTGTCTAAGCCATAGAATGTCGTCTTAGTACAAAATATTTGGCAAAAGAGTTGTATAGTTCAAATCATTGAATGATACATAACTTATACAAGATACAGTTATTAACTACCCATTCTTCTATACATTACAGACACCTTGTGTTGTAAGTTTAGTCAACTTTTTCACTGTTAGTGATGGTAGACATGAAAGTTAGAAGTGTAATGGCTAAATATTATTTTTAGATTTTTTTTGTCAGAACTCTTTGTCTGTTTGTTTGTTTTGCCATGAAAGAAGGTTGTGATGGCACAAGTAAGGATTTGAGGTAATGAAAATGATGCAATGTAATTGTTATCTATTCTTGCAGGATAGCCCTATATTGTGGATGTTTTTCCTCTTTCTCATCATCACTGGGTCATTATGAGTCATGGGAACTCCAGATTTCTTCCAAAAGAGTCTAGGTACCACCTTGCCAGGTATCTCTTCTCTGGCCTGTGGTATGCTACGTTTTGCTTGGCAGTAAGCATCTCGTACAACTCCTGGTTCTTCTCTAAAGTGTTTGAGACACAACTGCACCAATTCTGTAACTCCTGTCAGGAGAACACCTTAGCCTTGTATGCCATGGTCCAGGTTGAACTCTGCATTATCATATTCTGCTTGGCTTTGATGCATAAGCACTTCTTGCTCTTCTATACTCGTCGAATCCTGTACGTAGATCTCCTCATTATGTTTGTACCTTGGGCAGTACTGGTCACGAGCCTTGGAGTATCAACCGTGAAGGATAAATTCATCAAAAATATTCAGAAACTGAATTGCACTGGACAAGATATACCTGTTTATAATTTTATTGGCAATGTTTGCTATATCGATCCACTAACTTCAGTCTTCACAGCTATGAAGGTAATCTTGTTCCTATATCTTGCAATTTCTGGAAGACTGGCCAGGAGGTACAGGTTTATGTGTGATTTAGACAAAGGACTCATGGGCTATTTTTATACCTTTATTCTGGAAATTCTAGTGAGTACTCATTATCAGATCTACCAGAGCAAGTCTCAATTTTCCGTCACAGATTTCCTGGCATTACATTGGACATTCCATCCAGTTCAGTTGTTGCTGTACTTTCCTGTTGTGTTTGCTCAACTCATCATTTATAAAAACATGGTGGATCCAGTAAACTTCAATAATTAATACTTCTTTATTTTTTTCTATTTAATTTTTTAAACTCAGCTCAAATATTTAATTTTTCAACAGTAGTTTTGGCATTAAAAAAAAACTCTATGCTGTTTGATTTTTCACTTTCAAGACTCCAAGCCAGGATGGTCTGAGCATGAAGTATTAAGTCAGGATGTGAGAAGCTGTTGCGTGTGTAGCTATAATCACATTATAGTAGTAGCACAGTGCAGTGCTACAACATGCGGCAATTGAAGCAGTTGGACTCTTATTGTGTCCTATGCTTCAAACTATCAATAAGTAGCTAGGGAGTATAAACTAAAATTAGCTATTAGAGCATCGGTAGTGAATTTCAATGATGGACTGCACTTAGCTAATTCATGTTCACCTTATGTTTTCATTTTATATATTTCCATTCACACATTCCAACACAATCATCTCACTCAGACATATACACTGTAAGCAGCCAGTTACTTTGATTCAGTCAGTCAGTATATTAATTTCCTTTTACTTGAGAAAGATTTCATAATGGACCTAATTTTCCACACATCAAATTAAAAAAAATTGTACGTTGTATTCTGGCAACAGTAAGACAAAAATTGACATTGATCGTGTTAACACCCTTGCCGTTTACATATCATGAACCAAATAGGCTAAGTATTGAGTCTGCTTTGTACATATTTTAGCCATAGATTCACCTCTTAAAAGAAATATATATATTTGTATAAGAGAATCAATCTTTCACTCTTGTGTGTGCCTATGTTGTTGGACGGGCACTTAACAAAAACAACAACAACAAAAACAGTGCTAACAAAGAGTGCATCTGGGGGGGGGGGGGGGGGGGGGAGGGGGGATGAGAAAGTTGGCATAATATAATAAACACGAGGACCCCAAAGATTTTAAAAGCAGTTAACGTAAAATGTAAACCTATATAGAAAATTAGGTTAGTTAAAATATTAAACCTTACATCACGCCCCCTTTTATTCAAATATTTCTTCTCTATATCTAGGTACACGTTTACCATCATAGCTACTACTTCAGATGTCACCTTTTCTGCCTTTGTTAAAGCTTAAACTCTTTATACCACCCTAAGAGTTAATCCTCCAGGTGATAGGAAAGTCCCAGTAACTCTGGTCCTATTTCAAGTGTTCTTCAGTTCACCCTGACCAGCCCTTTCTACTAGAATGCCTTCACTGCTTTAACCGTGACTGACCAGCTTTCCTCACACAATAGACAGCTGCTTTTGGGAGCAAAAATATTCCATCATAATATGTTATAACTATAAATTTAATATTGTAAAAATGGGCTAAAAGCCCACTTGTCACCTGAACCATTCATTGTAATATGTTCACTATTGCTACTATGTGGGATGAGATAAGTGATTCTTGGTTGGTTTGGTAGTATGAGAGTATAACATTTCAACAAGTTGGTCTTCCTCAGAACAATACTTATTACTTTCTTAGGTAGCTATAGATTGGTGCTGGCTCAAAATTGGTTGTGTACAGCATAAGAGGTGAAATGCTTACTAAAACAAAATGGCTACTTTGCTAATAAGAATAAAAACAAGTAATTGGCGAGCGAGCGAAGCGAGCGAGCAACTCTAAGATTTAGTCTATGGAAATCCTGAATACGTGGTCGTTTAAACGCGTGTGCGCATACGTGGTCGTTTAAACGCGCGTGCGCATACGTGGTCGTTTAAACTGAATACGTGGTCGTTTAAACGCGCGCGCGCATTCCAGAACTTTGCTCGCTCGCCCAACCAATGCTACGCGAGCATTTTCTAGTAGTACAACATAATGATAATGAAGTGGTAAAAATGGATGACGTATTAATGTTCATTAAAACTTTTGTACAATTGGAAGATATTTCTCGTAATAATCCACAGCAAATTTCTGTGTGTTGGGCAAGTCTTCATCTCGTGTTCTGAATTTATAACACTTCTTAACTGGAAAAGCAACACAAAGTGTGAATATTACTGTCAACAATAACAACGTCACTAGTGAGAATATGTTACAGTATGAATTCTCTGAGTAAGTCTGCACATATCTGTCTTTTATACTAGAAACAAATTTGTTGCTTAAGTCAGTCACTTCGTAAGTGGAGCCGTAGAGTATTAATACAATGCCAAATATAAATCCCCTCATGGAGTATAGAGCTTGAGCATATAAAAACTCAAGTGCACCACAAAATATTAGAAATGTCGAAATACTTAATAGAGAATCTATTACAAGAAGCCAGTTCATGTTTGCATTGAATGGTTGAGGTAAGGGTTGCAATGATGGCTGTTGATAGAGATCTATTATGCAAGTAGAATTGATATTTGGGGATAGTTTAAGAGACACTATTTCCAGAGTTAAAATGCTAATTTCACACATAATAAGAAATAACATACCTAAGAAAAGTTTGTGATATGTATTTACATTAACTAAGCAAGGTAGCTTCTTCAGAAAGCAATTTAAGATTAATCTTATTATAGGGAAAAATATTGAAATGTAGAAACCACTGGAATTTCGAATTATTATGACATTCCAACAATACTTCATGTAATCTATAGCAGAACTGGAACTTTGACACATGGCGTAATTAGAGCTCTCAAATTGGAGATAGAAGTAAGTCATGATCCAATTTACACTATTCATCAAACACAAGTAAGGGAAAGTGACAACTAGTACAAATAATAATCGGAAGAAGGTTTTAACATCTTCGACTTGCTCAGTTGTAAAAGGTCCACCATATTTACTCTTACCTAGATCAATTCTGGAGTAAGGCTTGTCCTCCCAGTATGTGAAAGCACTTCGTAGGCGAGGATACTTGTTCTTTGCAGCATATCTTAGGACTTGAAAAATCAGTTTCAGGGGATTATGTTTTATAGTTTCCTTAATGAGATATCGTTCTAGAAAAATGTCACAAAGAATAGCAACTGTGCAGATCAAGGGTTTAAGAAAAAAGCTGAGATACTGTGTATATACTCCACAAGTGCATGAAGTAGACAGCCAGTATATACTAGCAGCGAAAGAGTAAGTCCACACTTCCAACTGAATAAAAGTAATTATGCGTGAGGTAGATGCATCAGTTAACTGATCGATGCCAAGTTGAACTACACAGAGTACAATAAGTACTGCCGCCACTGCTCCTATAGCAGCAATAAACTGAAGAAAAACTATTAGAACAGTAGAATAAACTTCAACAAAAGTAATAACTATATTGTCAATTATTAGAGAGATCCACAAAATTCTCATGCAGTACTTGATGATTCTGTAGCGTCCAAGATAAATGTCTCCCAACCATCCAATAACAGGAACAATAATAAGAATTGTTGAGGTGTAGTTATACAGAGTGTTTATTCTGTCGGGAAGTATAAAGAATGCAGTAAATGACCAAAACAGTACGACTATAATAGTTTTAGAATTAAGAAATGAAGTTGTATAACACGCCATTTATGAAGTGGAGGAGACAATGACAAGAAAATGTAGCAGTACTCAATAAACCTGCAGCTGCATGCAGTTGTCTAGAAGAATATTCAGTAAGCAATGACGGTGTTATTGTACTGCAATTTTTTTATTTTATAGAAGATCAAATGATACTATTGTTGGCTTTCAATATAGACTTTCTTTGTTTTGATTCATCACATGATACAGTTCAAGTCAAGTTTCTATTTTAGGCAGTCTCTTCATGTTAGTTACTGATAACAGAGTTAGCTAGTAATTTTTTGAAGTTGATTGCACCTTTACTGTAGGGAGTTTACAAAACATTAGACTAAATATGTCCTGTCCTATCCAACCTTGACAATGTAACTTGCTTCTACTGATTGATACTGTTTTTGTTTGTATGTGTGTGCACATAAACACGTATGTAATAGGTGGGGTGTGTGGTGAACAAGTTCTGAGTCTTGCACACACGTACAAATAAAACACTATCAGTAGAAGCAAGTCACATTGTTACGGTTGGGATAGAACAGGACATATTTGTCTAGTGTTTTGTAAAGTTCCTACAGTAAAGAAAAGGAATCAATTTCTAACAAAGAATACTGACTCTGTTCTCTTGTGTGGAGTGTGTGAGGAGAAGGGAAGGGGAGGAGAATGCAAGGCTGGAGGAATGCTCAGCGGTTTAAGGAACATGTTTCAGTATGAGTAGGCTCCAAGAACATTGTGGTGCTGGTGTTCATGTGAGAAATTTTTGTTTCTGACAAATAATTATGCAACAATTTCTTGTGGTTTAAGAAATAAAAAAATAACAACCACTTTGTGTTTTATGTGTTTGATTTTTTCATTTGCATTTGGGTAGAGATGTAGTAAAATTATGCGAGGGGGATGAATGTGTAGGGAGCTCTCGTGGGAGCATATGGGGGGGGGGGGTGGAGTAGGTGGAGGGAGGCTATGGGACAATTGAGAAGATATAATTGTAGATTGCATCAATTAACTAAACTGATCAAGTTGTGTCAGCCAGACCTTATGAAGCGATAGTGAACAAATTGGCTGACTCACCACTGTCCAGTCTAGTTTGTCGAAACAGTGCTTACAGGATTTCGTCCAGTATTGCTGTGTGGGACTGCAGAGCTGTTGCTGGAAAGAATTTAAGTTATATTTCTGCCAACCAGCCCCCCAATTCTTCATCCTAGTAATGCTGACAATGAAAAAAAACTACCACCATCAGGTGCATAGCTCATTCAACTATGCTCTCCTCTGAGTTGACAATTGTAACCATCACTGCATTGTCACAGCGACACAGCTGGTAATGTTTAGGGACCAACAAAACCTGTTCACTAGCCCTCTCTCATAATTTCTCCTATCCAGGGGGTCCATAACTTTGCCCAGGTAGTTATTAATAACTCTCATCTGTGCTACTGTTGACTGCATGAAGGTTGAGGTACTAGTGCTTGCACACTTTCCATACAGAAAATAACAGTCTTTGCAGAAGGTAGTCCCTAAAGGCCACATCAGGTTGCTTCCTTAGCTGCTATGGTGAGACACAGGGCACACTATCTGGATACACTGTCTGGCAGCGCTGTGAGCACAATTTAGTAGTCCACTATGCGTCTCTTATCAAACTCCAGCAGGTGAAATGTGCACACATACAACTCTGCACCAAGACACACATCATCCCATCACACAGTGGCTCACATCTTCAGTCACACTTACACTCATTTATTTCAATTACCACTAACTGTTTGCTCACAATTATGCCACTTGTACACTTGCCATCATTCCAGGTATAGCAAGGGTCCCCCCTCCTCCTCCTCCTCTTGTTGCCTGACTCCACCATTCTGCAAGTTTTGTGGTGGCCCCTCGAACTCTCTGCCAGCCTCTTCCCTCAACTGGCCTCTTTCATACCCAGCCGGCTGACACTTTTCACAGCCATGGGCACATTGAGGAAGGTGGTAGGGTATCCACCATCCTGAAATCTGCAGACTCTATCAAGACAAATTTGCTGCTGGAACTTAAAGATGCCAGCCACTGCCTCCAACTCAATGGTATTCTGATGCCATTACTCCAAGGTATGTCCACAGTTATTTCCTCTTCTAGGGAACTTGCTCTGCACAACTAACACATAAAGAGGAAACATTGCACCTAGCTTGTGAAGTCTGGGATCACTCCTCTGCTGAGTGCTGGTGCCCCAACCCTTCCAGTTCTCTTCTCCTCTCTGCTTCGAAATGGTCTAAGAGGAGCTGAGCCATGTCCACAAAATACTTTGTTGTAATTCTAACCAGCTGTGCTGGAACCACTGGCACAACAGAGTTCAGCACAAAAGACAAGCTCTCTGTGTCTCTACCATTGCTGTCTGTCCCAACTGGCTTCACTGATTTCAATCTCTCAGCACTGGGACCCTCCACACTTATTGGACCACCACCTCCAAAATAGTGACAGTCCATTTCTGTCAGTTCATCTTGCCTCAGATCGTATCCTGCACAGTGACGAAAAAACTTTATCATACCAACACTTGTACTCAATGGGAGATTCGCTAACCCATTCCCCTCTATAAGCTGACACTAGGGCCGGATGCCCATAAACTTCTCACTGAAAACCCAGTTGCTTCGCAGTGGCTGTTTCTGCCCCAAGGCCATGGCTTCCCTCACACATGCTAAACCTTCTGGGAAGGTAGATGCCATGCTAGGTTCATAAACATCATTTGCTCACCCTCAGGCCTTGGATTTTTAAGCCCTACTTCCGCTGGTCATCAGACCTACCGGCTCACGGGTTACCCTTTACAATTTTCAATCTACCCTGTCTTCCTTTTGACATCAGTTGTCATCCAATCCTAAGCTAGAATCTGCTTCTGATCCTCCAGACACTGGAACCCCTGAGGCTAGCACAGATGCTAAACACTTCTTCTATTGTTGTTAGTTTGAATGGCAGCTTGAGCCAGAGTGATCTCAGCGCTTGAAGCAATTGGGCTTTTTTCCCCAATCAACTCTCTGTTAGTCCATTTCATGTTACTAGCACTGACCACCCAAAATCTCAGGCTTTTTTTTGCTCCTCCTTCAATTTCAAACTGAATCTCTCTCCCAGTGCGTATGCTCAAGGAAGGGGACTCTCTGACTCCCAACTAATTTCTGGACTCCGCCCAGCATTAATCCTGTCTATCTACGTTAACCATACTCTAACTAATGTGCTGTGTGTGATTAGATTTAGCTAGTTAATAGTTGCTAGTTGTTGATTCCATAGTATAGGAGAAAAACAACAACAATATGGTAGTACAAAATAGGCAATCATAGGTTGTGAAAAAATAGTTACTACAGTTTTTTTTTTCATATCTGACTGAAACATTACACAATGAACTGGTAGTTTTCTACTAACAAAATCAATGAGAGCAATAAAACAATATGTATGAGAATCAAGTGGTAATTAAAAAAAAGTCATTGTATAATTGGAAGATATTTTTCATAATAGTCCACAGCAAATTTCTGTGTGTTAGGCAAGTCTTCATCTTGTGTTCTGAATTTATAACACTTCTTCAGTAGAATTACACTGAAATACCACCAGTATCACTAAATAGTATATGCTACAATATGATTCCTTCGAGTCAGTTTGTGTGTATGTGTTTTTTATACTGGAAGCAAACTTATTAGTGAAGTTAGTCACAGTATAAGACGAGCCATATAGGATTAATGCAAAGCCAAATAAAAATCCCCTCATGGAGTATGGAGCTTGAGCATATATGAACTCGAATGTACCACTAAATATTAGAAATGTCGATATACTTAATAGAGAATCTATCACTAGGAGCCAGTTCATGTTGACATTGAATGGTCGAGGCAAGGGCATCTATGGTGATTGTTGATAGAGATCTATTATGCAAGTTAGAATTGATATTTGGGGATTGTTCAAGAGACACTATTTCCAGAGTTAAAATGCTATTTCACACAAGAATAAACATACCAAAGAAAAGTTTGTGATATGTATTTACATTGACTAAGCAAGGTAGCTTCTTCAGAAAGCAATTTAAGATTAATCTTATTATAGGGAAAAATATTGAAATGAAGAAACCACTGGAGTTTCGAATTATTATGACATTCCAACAATACTTCATGTAATCTATAGCAGAACTAGAATTTTGACACGCAGTGGCAGAATTAGTGCTCTCAAATTGGAGATAGAACAAGGTCATGATCCAGTTTATCACAATATATGACAATATATCAGAATATTCTCAAATTGGAGTCATGATCCAATTTACACTATTGATCAAACATAAGTAAGGGAAAGTGACAACTAGTACAAATAATAGTCGGAAGAATGAAGCAATGAAGTCGTATGACACGCCATATATGTAGTGGAGGAGACAATGACAAGAAAATGTAGCAGTACTCAATAAATCTGCAGCTGCATGTTGTGGTCTGGTAGAATATTCAGTAAACATTTATTCTGGTAGTGTTAGTTTGCTTCAGTAATTGTTTTCAGAGAAGAACAAATGATACTATTGTTGGCTTCAATATAGACTTTGTTTTGATTCATCACATGATACAGTTCGAGTCAAATTACTTTTTTGGCAGTCTCTTCATGTTAGTTACAGATAACAGAGGTAGCTAGTAATTTTTTGAAGTTGATTGCATCTTTACTGTAGGGAGTTTACAAAACATTAGACTAAATATGTCCTGTCCTATCCAACCTTGACATTGTAACGGTGGGGTGTGTGGTGAACAAGTTTTGAGTCTTGCACACACTTACAAATAAAACACTATCAGTACAAGCAAGTCACATTGTTACGGTTGGATAGAACAGGACATATTTTGTCTAGTGTTCTGTAAAGTTCCTACATGAAATAAAATAAAAATTTCAAACAAACCTCTTTACGAGCACCCGGTGAAGGGTCTAGCCCGTTAGACTACAATGATTCGTGGAGGAAAGTTGCAGGAATACGTGGAGAAGGGGAGGGGAGTGGGAGGGAAGGCTGGAGAAATGCTATAAAGACTTATAAGTAGCAAATTATGACTTCAAATTCACAGCAGTTTAAGAAATATATATTATAGTATAGGTAGGCTCCAAGGACATCGTAGTGCAGGTGTTCATGTGAGAAATCAAATTTTTAGTTTCTGCCAAATAATTATGCAATGATTTCTTGTGCTTTAAAAAAAACCACTCACTTTATATTTTGTATGTTTTTGAATTTGCATTTGGGTAGAGATGTAGTAAAATTATGTGAGAGAGATGAATGAGTAGGGAGCTTCCATGGAGCAAATTGGGGATGGGGGGGAGGGAGCAAGGGACAATAGAGTAGTTATAATCTTAGAAAAGCAAGAAAAGCGGAAATGATGAAGGTGCATCATTTCACCATCAGTGGCGTAGAAAGTGGTTGGGGGGGTGGGGGTGGGGGTGGGCAGGCTCTAGATGTTGGAGCCCCCCATATTTTTTGGCACAACTTAAAAATGTGATTTCTCGCATGAGCACTAGGAAATCACAGCACATGCCCTCTGCACCGACCCGTACTGAAACATCTTCCTATACCACTGTAACTGATCAAGTTGTATCAGACAGACTTTATGAAGAGATAGTTACCAAATTGGCCAACTCACCCACTGTCCAGTCTAGTTGGTCCACAAACAGTACTTAGCCTTTCATCCAGTATTGCTGCGTGGGACTGCGGAGCTGTTGCTGGAAAGAAGGTAAGTCATATTTCTGCCAGTCATCCTATTTTTCACCCCAATAATGCTGACAATGCAAAACCACCACAATCAGTTGCATAACTCATTCAACTGTGCTTCTCCATGAGTTGACAATCATAACCACCACTGCATTGTCACAGCAGCATACCATTGTCATTCTTCTCCTCTTGCAGCCCTCAACATCTGCTCCCACAAAAATTGGCAGCAGTTGCATGGTTGTGTGATTGTGATCCCACTGCCAGCTGGAACTACTCCCCTGATGAAAGGTATACACCACATCTCCACAACCCTAATTCATTACTACTTGTACATGAAGGTTAAGATACTAGTGCTTGCAAACTTTCAACACCTAAAACACACTCAGAAGCTTTGCTGCAGGCTTTGCTGAAGGTAATCCCTGAAGGCCACATCAGGGTGTTATCTTAGTTACTATGGTGAGACATAGAGTACATAGGCAGCGGAAGTAGTTTAAAGTTGGGTGGGCTCAACTATAAATCTACTAATGTGTGATAGGATGATGTGTAGCTTGGGTGCAGTTGTATGTGTGCACATTGCACCTGTTGGTTCTCGTCCGATTCTAGGCTAGACTGCTTCTGATCCTCCACACCCAGGCACCTCCGAGGCTAGCACAGGTGGTAAACATTGCCTCCATTGTCCATTGTTGTTTGTTTGAAGGGAAGCCCTGAGCCAGAGTAATCTCAGTGCTGCTTGAAGTAATGGGGCTTTCTTCCAATCTCCTCTCTGTCCATTCATCTCATGTTACTAGTGCTGAACACACACAAAACTCAAGTTTTCAGCTCTTTTTGCTACTTTTACAATTTCAAGCTGAACCACTCTCCCTGTGCGTGTGTACAAGAAGGGGACTCTCTACCCCCCAACTAGTTTCTGGACTTCTCACAGCATTAATCCTGCCTATCTACATTCATTTCGAATTCACAGGTACAATAGATACTACTCAGGTGGCATCAATTGTGTACAAGAATAGGAGATGTGACTGAAACATTGCACAATGAACTGGTATTACTTTACTAATAACAAAAAAGCAATAAAACAATATGTATGATAACCATGTGTTAACTATATAAAAATAATTTATTGTACAATTGGAAGATATTTTTCATAATAGTCTACAGCAAATTTCTGTGTGTTAGGCAAGTCTTCATCTCGTGTTCTTAATTTATACCACTTCTTTAGTAGAATTACACTGAACAGTGTGAGTACTGTTGACAATACTATCAGTACCACTAAATAGAATATGCTACAATATGATTCTGCAGAGTCAGTTTGCGTGTATTTGCTTTTTATACTTGAAGCAAACCTGTTGCATAAGTTAGTCACAGTATAAGACGAGCCAAATAGGATTAATTCAAAGCCAAATAAAAATCCCCTCATGGAGTATGGAGCTTGAGCATATATGAACTCAAATGTACCACTAAATACTAGAAATGTCGATATACTTAATAGAGAATTCATGACTAGGAGCCAGTTCATGTTGACAGTGAATGGTTGAGGCAAGGGCATCAATGGTGGTTGTTGATAGAGATTTATTATACAAGTAGAATTGATATTTGGGGATAGTTGAAGAGACACTATTTCCAGAGTTAAAATGCTAATTTCACACATAATAAGAATAAACATACCAAAGAAAAGTTTGTGATATGTATTTACATTGACCAGGCAAGGTAGCTTCTTCAGAAAACAATTCAAAATTAATCTAATTATAGGGAAAAATATTGAGATGTAGAAACCACTGGAATTTTGAATTATTACAACATTCCAACAATACTTCATGTAATCTATAGCAGAACTAGAATTTTGACACGTAGTGGCATAATTAGTGCTCTCAAATTGGAGATAGAAGTAAGTCATGATCCAGTTTACACTATTAAACAAACACAAGTAAGGGAAAGTGACAACTAGTACAAATAATAATCGGAAGAAAGTTTTAACATCTTCGACCTGCTCAATTGTGAAAGGTCCACCATATTTACATTTACCTAGATCAATTCTGGAGTAAGGCTTGTTCTCCCAGTATGTGAAAGCACTTCGTAGTTGAGGATACTTGTTCTTTACAGCATATCTTATGACTTGAAAAATCAGTTTCAGGGGATTATGTTTTATAGTTTCCTTAATGAGATATCGTTCTAGAAAAATATCACAAAGAATAGCAACTGTGCAGATCAAGGGTTTAAAAATAAAGCTCAGATACTGTGTATATATACCACAGTTGCAAGAAATAGATAGCCAGTACGTACTACCAGCGAAAAAGTTAGTCCACACTTCCCACTGAATAAATGTAATTATGTTTGAGGAAGAAGCATCGGTTAACTGATCTATACCAAGTTGAAATACATTGAGTATAATAAGTACTGCCGCCACTGCTCCTATAGCAGTAATTAACTGAAGTAAAACTATTAAAACAGTAGAAATAACTTCATCAAAAGCAATAACTATATTGTCAATTATGAGAGTGATCCACAAAATTCTCATGCAGTACTTAATGACTCTGTAGCGTCCAAGATAAATGTCTCCCAACCATCCAATAACAGGAACAATAATAAGAATTACTAAGGTGTAGTTATACAGAGTGTTTATTCTGTCGGGAAGTGCAAAGAATGCAGTAAAAGACCAAAACAGTATAACTATAATAGGCTTAGAATGAGGAGATGAAATTGAACAACTCGCCATTAGTAGAAGTGGAGGAGACAATGAAAGAAAATGCTGTAGTCCGCAATAAGTTACTTGTTTTATGCTAAGTGTCAAAGTATTATTAGTTGACAACTTTTATATTGTGTATTTCTATTACGTTTTATAGTAGAGATAATGACTCTGCCTCCATTGTTGTGGGTTGTACTCTTTCCTTGTTTTGATTGGTCCCATGATACAATTCCTGTTAAGGATGTTTTGTTTGTATTATATACATTATATGTAGTAGATATTTGTGTATGCAAAATGAAAATTGTGGCTTATACAAAAAGGCGTGTTAAAACTGTGTAGCTGTGAATATAGGATGCTTCTCTCGGGATGACTATCTTCGCATTGTCACACCCTACTCCAAGTACATCAAGATGCTCTCCTAGACTGTTGATAGTACAAAATGTATTTGCTAAACTGACTTGCTGAGCTCACTGATGACTGACAGCTATAGTGCTATATATTAGCACATGAACACTGGGTCACAAGTCATAACATTTATCACTCGTGTTCTGTAGATTTAGTGAATAATTTGTTGAATAACATGAGTGTTTTGAACATAAAGCATAAGGAAATTGGCATTTCAATTTCACTATTACTTCCCATGATGCCTGAAGTTCAATACAAATTTTAATTGGACTAGAAATTAAAATATAATTCTACTTCAGTGTCAAGTCAATAGTTGGCATATATAATTAGCTATGGTGCTGAAATGGACTTAGTTAGGATCATCAAGTTACGCATGACGACAACATTCCATTTCACCATTGTGTGTGCATTGTGTTTGTGTATAAGCGTATGTTTGTGTATATGCATATGTTTTGTGTGTATGTTGTACATGTGTGTTGTGTGTGTTATGTGTGTATGTGTGTATCGTGGCTGTATGGTCTAGTGGTTGTGTTCTTGCCTGAGGTCCATAGTAGTTCAAGCCCCACTCTAGCAATTTCTCATCTGGTTTTCCATGTGCCTCCCACCAGCCCCTTCATTCCACACAGCTGTGAGGTTGGGTACCTGGCACTAAGACTTTTGTGTACTATTGTGATACTCCCCACCAAAATTAGAATATGATGACAATGAGTTCTTGTGGTTTTATAAATAGCAAAAAAACTACATTCATTTTGTATTGTATTTGCTTGCGTTGAGATGGGTAAATATTTTTAAGTCAGATGAATTAAAAAAAAGGGAAAATTCTAGCTGTGACCAACAGTTTCAGCCTAGGCTTCAGCAAAATACAAATTTTTCCCAGATACTACAAATTGAACCAAATGAGAGTAAGTAAGAAACTGCTACGTCCCACATCCATTTTCTGGGAAATAAAAGTGTGAAGAGGGATGGGGTGTGTGTGTGTGGGGGTGAAGTTGTCTTGGGCAGTTGCTTTTCTTTCTCTTCTTGTACTATCTAGCCATCATTCTGTTAATTGTTTCCTCCCATCCCTACCCCTTCCTTCTCTCTCCTCTTTCATTCCCTTGATCAATCAGATTCATTAATTTTGTCACATCAATTATAAATGTATTAGTTTAATCCTCAGGCATCCATCCCTGTGACCAGCTTCTGGCCATAGCATTATCAGCTGTGTAATGTTGGCGGAGATGTGGGCTGGAACCTCCAACCCCTCTCAGCTCATGATTCTGCTTTCGGTTACAAAGTAGGGGAAATTCCCTTAATCTGAGCCAGGAGGAATGACACCCCAAGCCCACCAACAGAAACTTGTCTCCCTAAACTCTACTACAAATAACCTTCCCTTCCCAGTCATCTCATGACTCCTCACCCTCCTCCCTCCCCTCCTCCTCACTCCCCCCTCCCCACACACCCCTCCCCCCCCCCGCATGCAGCCATCCTCATATCTACAAAACTAGGCCACCGCACCAGGACATTCAACCCCTGCCTCTGCCAGGGCATCCCTGCCACAAACTTGGTCAAATAGTGGCCACATTAAAGCAATAAAGGGGACCTTGCCCTTTTCCCCACCAGAAGGTGCGGTACTTTTGCATCACCACCATGGAGCACAACAACAAGTTGTTGTTCCCTATTAACAGAATTACAAAACAGGATTGTCCATGACCCTCAGCACTGATGGATTCCTGGTATTGTCAACTTCCAGGTCCTCTCTCATCAGACGTGTATACTCAGTCAATACCTATCACTTGGCACCATCAGCTTCCCAGCTCATAAAAACCCAAAGAAGGCCAAGCAGCATGCTGTCCACAAAATGACTTTAGTTGAACCTGGGGATGCTGGTCCCACACTCTTGATTGATAGGCAGCAATTCTCATTCTCCTATGCCTCTTTCACCCTCCTGCAGCCTTTTAACATTTCTAAGCATGTAATGTAGCTTCTCTAGCAGCTTCAAAAATTAGTCAGGTGGTCTCTCTTCAATATGTAGGTACCTCACCTCCAATATGTAGGACTTGATGGCTTTTTGTTTCAGGTCTACTTTCTTGAGAGGTTCGCTAACCCACTCCCCTCTAAGCTAACAGGGTCATTGCCCATAACTTTCTCACTCAAAACTCATCCTCTTCACAGTGGTTGGTTCTACGCCAGGTCAAGGGGTTCTCTGACACATGCTAAACTATTGCTCTACTTCTGGGAAAGCAGATGTGCTAGGTTCACCTACATCATGTGCCCACCCTCAGGCCTTGAATTTCTTAGCCCTAGTAACTTCCCACTTGTCATCAGATCTACAGGCCTGTGGTCTATCATGTGCCCACTTAGCTGTTACAATTTTCAATCTACCTGTCCTCTTTTTGGCATCGGTTCTTGTCAGATCCTAGACTAGAACCTGTTTCTGATCCTCCAGACCCTAGCACCCCCGAGGCTAGCACAGGTGCTAAACTCTGACCCCCAACTAGATTCTGGACTCTGTTCAGCATTAATCCTGCCTATCTACATTAATTGTACCATAGCTATTGTGTTGTGCGTGATTAGATTGCTAGTTAGCAATTGTTAATGGTAGATTCCATAGTACAGGAGAGAAAAAATAACAATATGGTAGTAAAAAATTGGTCATCATGAGTTGTGAAAAATAATTTTTACTACAGTTTTTTTCCTATTGAATTCATAGGTACAATAAGTACTACTCTGGTGGCATCGATTGTGTACAAGAATAGGAGATGTGACTGAAACATTGCACAATGAAGTAGTATTACTTTACTAATAACAACAAGTGCAATAAAACAATATGAATGATAACCATGTGTTAACTATATAAAAAATAATTTATTGTACATTTGGAAGATATTTTTCATAATAGTCCACAGCAAATTTCTGTGTGTTTGGCAAGACTTCATCTCGTGTTCTTAATTTATACCACTTCTTTAGTAGAATTACACCGAACAGTGTGAGTACTGTTGACAATACTATCAGTACCACTAAATAGAATATGCTACAATATGATCCCTCCAATTGAGTTTGTGTGTATCTGCTTTTTATACTTGAAGCAAACCTGTTACTTAAGTTAGTCACAGTATAAGACGAGCCAAATAGGATTAATACAAAGCCAAATATAAATCCCCTCATGGAATACGGAGTTTGAGCATATAAAAACTCAAGTGCACCACAAAATGTTAGAAATGTCGATATACTTAATAGAGAATCTATCACAAGGAGCCAGTTCATGTTTGCATTGAATGGTTGAGGTAAGGGTTGCAATGGTGGCTGTTGAGGTAAGGGTTGCAATGATGGCTGTTGATAGAGATCTATTATGCAAGTAGAATTGATATTTGGGGATAGTTTAAGAGACACTATTTCCAGAGTTAAGATGCTGAGTTCATAAAGAATAAAAAAAATCATACCTAAGAAAAGTTTGTGATATGTATTTACATTGACTAAGCAAGGTAACTTCTTCAGAAAGCAATTTAAGATTAATCTTATTATAGGGAAAAATATTGAAATGTAGAAACCACTGGAATTTCGAATTATTATGACATTCCAACAATACTTCATGTAATCTATAGCAGAACTGGAACTTTGACACATAGTGGCAGAATTAGAGCTCTCAAATTGGAGATAGAAGTAAGTCATTATCCAATTTACACTATTGATCAAACACAAGTAAGGGAAAGTGACAACTAGTACAAATATTAATCGGAAGAAGGTTTTAACATCTTCGACTTGCTCAGTTGTAAAAGGTCCGCCATATTTACTCTTACCTAGATCAATTCTGGAGTAAGGCTTGTCCTCCCAGTATGTGAAAGCACTTCGTAGGCGAGGATACTTGTTCTTCACAGCATATCTTAGGACTTGAAAAATCAGTTTCAGGGGATTATGTTTTACAGTTTCCTTAATGAGATATCGCTCTAGAAAAATATCACAAAGAATAGCAACTGTGCAGATCAAGGGTTTAAAAAAAAAGCTGAGATATTGTGTATATACTCCACAAGTGCATGAAGTAGACAGCCAGTACATACTATCAGCGAAAGAGTGAGTCCACACTACCAACTGAATAAAAGTAATTATTCGTGAGGAAGACGCATCAGTTAACTGATCGATACCAAATTGAAATACACTGAGTACAATAAGTTCTGCCGCCACTGCTCCTATAGCAGCAATAAACTGAAGAAAAACTATTAAAACAGTAGAATAAACTTCAACAAAAGCAATAACTATATTGTAAATTATGAGAGAGATCCACAAAATTCTCATGCAGTACTTGATGACTCTGTAGCGTCCAAGATAAATGTCTCCCAACCATCCAATAACAGGAACAATAATAAGAATTACTAAGGTGTAGTTATACAGAGCGTTTATTCTGTCGGGAAGTATAAAGAACGCAGTAAAAGTCCAAAGCAGTATAACTATAATAGGCTTAGAATGTGGAGATGAAATTGAACAACTCGCCATTAGTAGAAGTGGAGGAGACAATGAAAGAAAATGCAGTAGTACTCAATAAGTTACTGGTTTTAAGCCAAGTCTCAAAGAGTTATTAGTTGACTACTGCTATATTCTGCTACTATGTTTTATAGTATAATAAGAATTATATCTGGCACCATTAAAAACAAGGAAAGAGTAAAGCCAACAACAATGGATGCAGAGTCATTACTCTGCATCCACTGTTGTTGGCTTTAAATATTATTTAATGACTCTGCATCCACTGTTGTTGGCTTTAAATATTATTTAATGACTCTGCATCCATTGTTGTTGTCTTTACATTTTCCTTGTTTTTATTGGTGCCAGATATAATTCTTATCTAGTGTATTTTGCTTGCATTATTATATACATCGTATGTAATAGATATGGGTGCAGCATTATAGACAGTATGCAAATTGTGGCTTGTATAGAAAGCTGTGTGAATGTGTGTAACTGCTAATGTGGGATGCTTCTCTAGGGATGTATCTGAGCACGGTCACACCCTACTCCAAACGAGATACGCTTCCTAGACAGTTGATAGTACAAAAAGTTTTGACTGAACTGACTTGCTGAACTCACTGCTGACAGCAATAGTGCTATTAGTACGTGAACACTGGTTCACTAGTCATAACATTGATCATTGGTGCTAGCTCATCCGTAGATTTTGTGAATAATTTGTTTAATTAACATGAAAGTTTTGAACACAAAGCATAAGTAAATTGGTATTTTAATTTCACTATTACTTCCCATGATGCCTGAAGTTCAATACAAATTTTAATTGGACTAGAAATTAAAATATAATTCTATTTCAGTATTAAGTCCTTCTCAATAATATTGACATATCTAAATAGCTATGGTGCTGAAATGATCTTAGTTTGGATCAGCAAGTTACGCCATTAATTGTGTGAGTGTATATGTATATGTTGTGTATTTATGTATGTTTATGTGTATATATGTGTTTTGTGTATGCATATGTGTGTTGTGTGTGTGTATATGTGTAAAGGGTAGATGGAATTTTGCTTGCTGAAGTTCCTGCGCTCTCCTTTTTGGTCAGTTCTGCCACCTAGTTCTAACTGTTTTTGGTTGTTATGCCATCTGAACCTCGAGGAGAGTTTTGCTTTACCGTTATAAGGTGTTTTGCTGGGCTTCTGGGAGTGTTTCTGGGAGTTTGGTGTGCTCTTATTGGGATGAAGTACCCTTGTGGAGACTGTGGCAAGCAGGTTTGTTGGAATCAGCAAGCTGTTCAGTGTGATGCATGCAAGAGTGGCTTCACACCAAATGCCTCAACATCTCACCCAGCGATTACTCCATACTGCAACAGAGTGATGATCCTTGGATTTGTCCATCTTGCTACTGCTCTTCCCTCCCTTTTGCGAACTGCTCAACCATTTCTACTGCATCAAGAAGTGACTCTAGTGTTGAGAGTGATCCTGGAGTCACTACTGCTTCATCTCCATCCGGCCTTCGTCTCTACTATTGCAATAGTCGCAGTCTTCTTCCTAAGATGGATGATGTTAGAGCTGCTGTGGCCTTGGGTAGGTTTGACATCCTAGCCTTCACAGAGACATGGTTTGATACAGGCACACACCCTTGTGAAATTTCCATCCTTTCCTATACCTTATTGCGTAGGGACAGGGTTGGACGTGGTGGCGGTGTGTGTCTGTTCATCCACGACTCCCTTCCGGTTGTGTCACAGTCCATGGATCAGTCTTCTGAGCTCCTCTCTGCTACAGTTAGAACCTCACAAGGTTTGCTGTTGGTGGTTGTTTACTATAGGCCTCCAGGAGTAACCTCTTACCTCAACCAGCTTGAGTCTGCCTTGCACAATCTTGATCTTGCCAATTACAAGAAAGTGATAATCCTGGGCGACTTCAACATCAATCTCCTACAATCTTCCAAAGCAGCCTGTGTGGACTTAGTGGGTGTTATGTCTGCATTTGGGTTATCTCAGGTTGTGGCCTCCGCCACTAGAATGTATGCCAACAATTCAACCTTGTTGGATCATGTCTATGTCTCTGAACCATCAATGGTGAATTCCTGTAAGGTGCGTCCACCTCTACAGGGTTCAGATCACAACTCCGTGTTACAAGAGGGCAGACTTTGAGGCCATCAATGATGATCTAAGTACTGCCCTTCCTGTTGTGGATGAACTCACCATCTCGGATATTGATGGAGCTTGGAATGAGTTTCAACACTTGTTCCTGTCAACTTTAAAGAGGCATATACCACAAAGATCAATGAGTGGGAAGAAGAAGCAAGTGCCATGGCTAACTGCGCTGGTGCTGCAGCGTATCTCCAAGAGGAATGCTGCTCGCAAGTTAGCCAAGAGAAAGGATACACCATCTCTGTGGCAGAGGTTCCGCTGTCTTCGTAACAAGGCTATGGAGGCTGTGAGGGCCGCCAAGAGGGCCTTCTTTAAATCGTTGTCAAGTAAAATCTCAACTACCAAGGACTTCTGGCGTATTTACTATTCAATTACTAGTGTCCAGCAGCAGATTCCTTCAATACTCTCAAGAGGGGTTACTACCGCCACCTCAGCATTTGATCAGGCTACTATGCTTAACGATCAGTTTGCTTCGACCTTTTCTGCGAGAGACACTCCTCTGGAAGTTCCTGCTCGTAGTGGTGGTGAAAGCTGCACTTCCCTGGAGGTCATCAGGTGCTCTGAGGACAAGGTCTATCATGCACTATGTGCCATTAGGCCTCAAGTTGCCCCAGGCCCTAATGGAATCCTGGGCTGGATGCTACGCGGAGCGTCCTTGTCCATTTACTCGTCACTCACCATGATCTTTAACGCATTTCTTCGTCTAGGGCGTGTTCCATCTGCCTGGAAAAACTCCAATGTCACTCCAATTTTCAAGTCTGGCGATGCTGGCCTAGCTTTGAACTATAGGCCTATCTCGCTTCTCTCTCTGGTATCCAAAATCCTGGAGCGTCAAGTTCATGATGTTATACAACAGCATCTGCTTGAGCATGACCTTTTGTCGGACGTGCAATTTGGATTTAGACCAGGTGCTTCCACTCAGGAAGCCATCTTGGCCGATACCAAAGGCTGGCATTGGTCTTTAGAGAAAAGTGAAAATGTTGCTTGTGTGTTCTTCGACCTTTCCAAGGCCTTCGACTCACTTCCACACCCCCTTATTCTAGACTCTCTGGTGAGAGTTGGTATTGGTAGGGAAGTTCTGCTGTGGATACGGGATTACCTGTCTGATAGAAGCCAACAAGCCGTCCTCCGCAGAATTAAGTCACCTGCTGTACCAATAAAGTCAGGTGTACCTCAGGGCTCCATTCAGGCCCCCTTCTCTTTATTATCACAATTGACTTCATCAGCCAGGTTTCTATATCTACACTGGGAAGGTTTAGCCTTTTCGCTGATGACATCTGCTACTACAGGCCTGTTTCGCAACAAGAAGACATTCTGGCTGTTCAGAATGACGTTGATTTGATTTATAGCTGGGTGGAGTTTAAGAAACTTAGCCTGAATGCGAGCAAACGAAATGTATGCTAATCTCAAGGAAGAGAAATCCTCCCAACCTAAATCTCACCATCAATGGGGTATAAATTGAGCGAGTTCAGCACTTCAGGCTGCTGGGTGTCATCATTTCCAACGACCTTAACGTTGTCTGAGCACATTGTCACCGTCTGTGGGAAGGCCAAAAGATTCATAGGGTTCTTGTATAGGTATTTCAATCTGGCCGACAAAAAATGCCTTGAACAATTGTATCTGACTCTAGTTAGGCCAATGTTGGACTATGGCTGCTGTGTCTGGTTTCCATATCAGGCAAAGTATGTTGACCAGCTTGAAAGTGTTCAGATGTTTGCAGCTAGACTGGCCACGAAGAAGTGGTCATCTGACTCCGCTACCTTGAGATCCTTGCTTGGCTGGTCAACTTCAGCCTCCAGACACACCTACATGAAGCTTTGCCTGTGCCGCAGGATCCTGGTGGGTGACTCGCTCATCCCTGACTCAACCTTCTCACCGCATACATCTCGTACCGTCCGTCACATTAACTCATGTCCGCTGTATCAACCGTTCGTGAAAACTAGTTATCACCTAAACTCTTTTTTTATCAGTGTTATTCCTTTGTGGAATTCTATTCCTGACCAAGTCATCTGTGCTAGCTCTGTGTTAACTTTTAAGTGTCATCTTAAGACACTATTAGTCGTTTAATTTTCTGTACCATTCCTGGCCACCTTAATATTACTGTCTCACTAGTTGGTGACAGCCTTGATGATATTTTCTTCAGAATTAAAAAAAAAAAAAAAAAAAAAAAATATGTGTGTTGTGTGAGTATGTCATGTGTGTTGTGTGTGTAGTGGCTGTGTGGTGTAGTGGTTGCATTTTTGGCTCCAGGCCTCAGGTCGTGAGTTCAAGCCCCACTCTGGCAACTTTCCATCTAGTCTTCCATCTGCCTCCCAACAGCCCCTTCAGTCCACCCAGTTGTGTGATTGTGGGTACCTGGCATTTGCTGTGTGCAAGTTCGAGGCCTATTCTCTGGAAATAGCAATGGTTCATGTGGTGCTTCAGGTGTCCACAACACTTTCTGTGAGGAAGGGCCTGCTCCCCTGTGAGTTCCTAGCCTGACTCCAGGAGTGTATGTGTGTGTGTTGTATATTGTTTTGTGTGTGTGTTGTATGTATTGTTGTTTGTGTGTATGTTGTGTGCGTGTTGTGTGTGTTGAAGCCTTAACTGTGTTGTTAATCTTTATTATGATTTATTTCTTATACATTTATTATTGCACTCATGTATTTTCCATTCTTCTAGTTATTTCAACGTGCGTTGTGGTATTTAGTGAGACTCACTGTTGATCGTTGATATTCGTCGATGTTACATTCTACAAATTGCCTAAAAACTGTCGGTTATTGTTGTCTTTTTTTGTTCACACTGAAGTTGTAAGACTGATCATTTTTATTCCTTATTTTATATCATTTGGTCCTATTTGTATCATTTTTTAAAAATTTTTTGTCTTTGTAAAGGATGCTGGTCCTCGTTCTTCATTGTGCTCTCAGTGCCTTTGATGTTCTATTATCTTTCTTGTAAGTATTATTAGTTATTTTACCTATTGGAGAATTTCTTCTGAAGGTGTCACCAGTTGTTGGGAGTTATGACTTCAATTAAAGAGAGTGTGAATCAGCTCACCTAATAACGAAGGTTGGGAAAGAGTAACTAACTATTGGTTTGGATAACTGCCATGCCGAACAGTGTGTGGATGTTATATTGTGTGTGTCTATGGTGTGTGTGACATGCATAAGAATTAGTCTCTTTTAAAAACAACAACATAGAGTAGACCCTACCAGATTATGCTAGCATTTGTGGAATAATAGATAAGTAATAGCATAGTGGAATAATTCTAGAATAATATAAGCATTTAAAATAAGATTAAAGGGGGAAAAATTAGAATAATCAGTCCACCGACTGTGTTTTTTTCCTTTTTTCTTTCGTTTTGTCTCAACATCGGCGAGGTCGCAAGAAATTCGGAAGAAAATACTGAGAAAAGAATAGAAATTCGGGAGAAAATACTTTGAAAAGAATAAAAACCGCAAACAGTTACGGAGACAGAAGGAGAGACGTTCGCAGTTAGGTCTTCCAAAGTTAGCCCAGTTCATTTATTTTTTAGCGGCCGGTGGTAAGTTAACTTCGTCAGTGCACTGTTCGTCATAGCTTTACGCCTTACGTAACAGATTTGTTCTTACTTGAAAATACAAAGTCCTATAGTCACTAAGAGAATATAACGTAATCTACTAGAGCTCTGGTACAATAGAGCATTTTGAACGGAACGAATCTAGCTTAAACCAAAACAGTTTAGCGATTCTTACCCGTATTATCCTTGGAAATTTGATTGCTTACCCTTGAAAATCCTTTGTCTAATAATCAAGTCACGAAAAGAGTACAACACTTATACATTCTCTCCCTTCCCCTCACTTCAAAGGACATCTACATATAAACTATAGAAGACTGAAATTATTGAGCAAACAACTCTTCTCCACAACTAATTCTAAGTTATGACACTTAGCTATTTCCTATCAGTTTAAATTAAGAACTGGACATTACTTTCATGAATTGTGAAAACTGAACTTGCTCTTTGTAGCTACTCTAAACAAGTTCTGAGTAGCTATAATATCAAGTTCCATGTATACATGTATATGAGACCAAGTGGAGGGATAGAGCTGTAATAATACCAAGGAATCTGACTGAATTAGCTCTCCCAAACAGAACCCATCACTGAATTGTCAAAGAGTACGACCAGTTTCATTCATAAATAGAATTCTACATGCACAATATGCCTTTTGAGATGCATCACATTGCCCACAAAAATTGATATTTTGTCAGTTCCATGACCAGTAAAGATAATTACTCATACACTGCATGAGATGAGAGTAGCACCCATTCTGCTGGTAAGCGGGTTTAAACCAATACTTCAATAAACTTGCAAATTCTTTTCTTGTTAACAAAAAAACAAACAAGAACAACACAATGTGAAAGAGAAATACATCTAATAAGTAAAAGAAGGCAGAGAAAGAACAACAGAAACCAAACAAAGAATAAAATTCCAAAAACAAGCTACTAAAAGTATCACCCAAGATTTCACATCGTGACAGAAGATAATTAGAGAACTTTGAAAAAATTAACCACCCCTGCAAATATACGTACGCGCATACACACACACACATCTGTTCCTCAGAACAACTCATACTTGTGGTACTGAATAGCAAGAAGTGGAATAAAGATTGTAAAAATATTATTAAATAATTGAGGAACAAGAAGAATGCACAATTGAATAAAATGTCAAGTTTGAACAGTGATAATGAAGTTGAAAAAGACAAACAACAACAAAAACAAATGCAAAACAAACACATCACAAGACAAAAAATACAAACAAAATAAAATGTCTTACACAGTACATCATAGAATTATGCCAAACAAAAAGACTTCCACTGTTTGTGACTTGTGTTAAGTTGAGGGTAAGCTATGACTCACACCAGGCATCCTGTGGGTGGAGCCAACTCCTCCTACCACTGAACTGGGTGGGTAGGATGGATAGGGCCTCCCACGTCTTGCTGGTTGTCTGTAGCCAGATGCCTTACCCTACAAACCACAACAAGTAACACAGAGTGAACCATACTTATGGGAACTTACATAAAGTCCACGTAAAATTAAAACTACAAAATACATACAAATACATCCTGTATTTTTCAATTGAAGAGGCAAAATGTAATTGTGGGCAATTTTTAAAGGGAAATATTGCAGTAAGTTAGAAAAAAATTCATTTTACTGGGGCCAATTGCTAAAGACAAAGTCAGAACCCTTGAAGAGCAGCTTAATAACACAATGCAACTAAGTATTGTAGGTCGAATGCACTAAGTATTAATACAGGCTGCACCCTATTACAGACGAGCAATAAGATGAACATTCATAACTGGGTGTGTCTCAATTACTTAATTTAAGTTAAATATATTAACACAAGTATATATTGTTCAAAGTTTGTACAAAAACAACAACAACAACAACAACAAAAAAAAGCACAACGTGACAGTCATCTTGTACAACCGTATACTTGACCCACATACCGTATCTGTCATATATCGGCTCACTTCTCGCGATGTGTCACTCACCAAGCTAGTGGTGGATACCTAATGCACACGCATGCATGCACACACCTGGTAAGACGAGTAACTCCACATGGTGGAAACAACACTATCTTTAGTTTATTCATACGGAAGTTACGAAATCATGACGGGCATCGAACACTTTACCAGACAACTGTGAGAGGATTTGGTACAATAGGTTTGTTAACTTGTTCGATAGGCACATCACTTGCAATGGGAAATATAAACATATTATTTAGCCATATTTAACCCACTTACTGCGTCATCTTGAGGCTCCATATGTCCAGGAATACTTCCTACTGCTTCAAACGATCCAGGGTTAAAAAACTACAGAATTATAAATCATAGACAGGAAGGAGGAAATAAACGACTGTATATGCACATGGAAAGTTACAAACAGCTCACCTGAGGAGGAGGAGGAGGCATTGTCTGCTGGGAATCCGTCATACTGTAACAAAACACATAACAACAACATCGAAAGTGATATATTGGTAAATTATCTATACCACTATATCAATAAACATGGTATTCATTGGAGTAGCTGGGTGGGCGGAGGAAAAGGGACTTCCAAACATCAGTGTAAGGGTTAGGAAATCGACCTGCCTACTAAATCTCATACTAGCCTCCAGATTAAACTCAGTATGTCTTATTTGGCAAGTGGGACTTTATCTTCTACTCAAAATTATGGTTCGGACAGTTCACATATTAGAACATATCTTCCTACTCTCTCCTCTACAATGTTCCACCCATATCATTCATATACCTATAGTAATCTCACCAAACTACCACAATGTAAGGTGAATTTCACGGAGGAAGTCAGCCTTTGGGATTAAATGAGTATTTATTAATAGCACATACACTGGGCACGTTACATTGATTTCTCACCCTCTATGGATAGTGATTCATCAATATTAATAAAGACATCTACACACACACACACACACAGAAAGAAAAGAGAAAAAAGAGTGATGAGACAGAGAGTGAACATGACAGAGTATATTGCTCTTATCCCAGATGCATGCCATAACCTGCGGAGATCAAACTAATTCAGAACAAAGTACAACACCAGAATGTTTAGAAATGTTGGCAAGATCATTGAAGGAAGGAAAAGAAAACAATAACAAGAAAACCACAATAAAAAACAACAACAAAACATACTAACTATGTAAATTCGGCTACTTTACTCACCTAGATCCAGACTGGACCACTCCTGTTCTCTGAATTGCTGTCTGGCTGCTCTCTGCTGACCGATTACCACCCATTCCTCTCTGGCCCTGCTGAGAATTGTTACCCTGACTCCACTGAGCATGCCCAGATACACCGCCACTATCTGATAAACGCCCATAGTCCTGTTGCTGCTGCTGTTGAGGATAATAGTCCATTTGTGGTTGTCTTCCTTCAGAGTTTCGAGAGACCGGGTTTTGGTGTGCCTGAGATGTGCCTTGATAGCTATTCCCAGCAGTTGGTTCAGTCTGCCTCCCACGTGGCTCTAGCGACTGACTGGCAGGACCTTCTCTATGGAGCTGGCTCTGGCCTGGAAGAATGTTGTGGCCAGAAGTTACCTGTTGATAATCATGTTGTTGTTGCTGTTGATGTTGTTGTTGCTGATGTTGTTGTTGTGGCTGTTGTTGTTGTTGTTGTTGTTGTTGTTGCCACTCTTGGTAATGTTGATGATATTGGAGCTGCTGTTGCTGATGCTGTTGTGCATCTTGTTGACCCTGATGATGTTGCTCTTGGGGTTGTTGCTGTTGTCGGTGTCCCTGACTTGACAGCTGCTGATGCTGTTGTGCATCTTGTTGCCCCTGATGATGTTGCTCTTGGGGTTGTTGCTGTTGTCGGTGTCCCTGACTTGACAGCTGCTGATGCTGTTGTGCATCTTGTTGCCCCTGATGATGTTGCTCTTGGGGTTGTTGCTGTTGTCGGTGTCCCTGACTTGATTCAGGCAGCTGCTGATGCTGTTGTGCATCTTGTTGCCCCTGATGATGTTGCTCTTGGGGTTGTTGCTGCTGCTGTTGCTGATGATGTTGTGTTTCTGCACCTGTGCTCTGTGTAACTTGAGCAGCCTGTGTATCAGAGCCTGGTGCTGAAGAATTTTCCTCCACACCAAATGGCAAGGTCGAGTTGTCTCCTACACAAGTGAAAAAACAAACAAACAAACAAACAAAAACACAGCACACTGGATCATTGGACTAAGAAAGAAACAGTATTACATTAAACTATGGCAGAATAGAATCTGTATTAATGCATCATGCCATGCGCACAGCTTGACCAATACCGGTCTGAAACAAATTGCTGCTAATGGAAATTAGAAAGTTACAGGTATTGCGTCATTGAATGTCAGCATGTTTGCTAAAATTGACTGGCTAAGTTTTTCACAATCGCCTACAATAAAGTTCAGGATTTCTTTTACCCAAAGAAGTGGGCAAAAAAGATGATTGGGAGGAGGAGGGGATAGCACTCTTCCTACTTCCTCCCTGAAAAAACTAAAGAATTCAAGATATTGAGACATTTCTGGGTTAATGTATTTATCCAGGTTCCATTACTAAGGCAGATATGATCACTTTGGCCGTAAACCTTGTACTTGTAGACAGTAGAAACTAATTGTATGAAGTCCATCAGAATTGCCAGTGGCTACACTGCAACGCTAGCATAGATCTGAGGCAGGGAATTACACACTAGCAGCTGTGGGATTTAGCCACTCTTAGTTTATAATTTAAATGTAGCTAGATTACTAAGAGAACACCATTTTATGCAAATATTAAAAACTTAACCCGATGTTTCAAAATATTGCCACAGAGTGTTACAGAGATACGCTGAAATGTGCTCCAATTAGAAACATAAAGGCTCTACTGATACACCCAACCAACACATCACCGTTTAGACTTGCCTTCCACTGGTGCAGGGACGAAGAATGACCCACTGAATGATGTAGGTGCACTGGTCATAGGTCCCATAAGTGGAGGTCCAGGTGGAGGCGGGGCACTGGATGTGCCACTCCCACCTTTGTTCATGACATCAATGTACTTGGAGCGTGCTCCACGACGATTCCTACCCTGTAGGTAGCACATGCACATAAAATTGCTAAAATTGCATGTGACAATACACCAGAACAGAGTCATGTAACGGAAATGCAGCTGGACTGCAGACTTATGAAACAAACCTGGGAGAAAATGAAGAGGTTGCAAGACTTAACATTCAGAAATCAGAAACAAATAGCAACTGAAAAAGGGGGTCCAGTATTTTGTTGCCCTTAGCATTATCAGCTATTCAACTACCTTGACGCAAAAACAAAACAAAAACAAAACAAAAAACAAAAGAACAACAACAACTTCTGTTCAAAGAAAAATGATACCAAGATATCTTCTTCTACTACTCCTATTATTTTACTACAACCAACACCACTCATCACCACCACTATTATTCAACTGCCCAATCTAATGTAGAACCACTCACCTGTATGGAATACATGTTAGGACCTTTTGGAGCCGTCTCTGAACCATCTTTGTTTCCCTGGGACTGCCCGGGAACCTGGCTGGAACTGGTGGGCGGAGTTACGTTGGGGTCTGTACCTGGCACGCCCCCTGATGACGCGGCTGGGACAGACGGCTGGCCACCTCCCAACTGGTCGTCACTGGGAGGAGGAGCTAGATCTTCTTTTTCCTGGTATGAATAATTTATATATATTTCATAGCTACAGTTAGCACGCCCAATTGCAAGTCATACAAACAACAACAACAACAACAACAACAACTAAGGAAAGCGCTTTTGTACTTACCTCATCATCCTGGTTTAAATTAACCCAGGCCTTCTTATCTTCATCCCACACAATCTACACACACACACACATATTTGTATTTCACCAGTTTGAATTAACACCAACATCAGCTTATATCTCTCCTGCTCAATTCTTCTAGAAGCTGAGATTGCTTTATGCACATATTTATGAAATTTAACAAATCAATGAACGTTTACCAAGCCATTTACACCTTAATGTACGTAACTTTTTTTTTGTTTTTTTTTTTGCTTATTTAAATTTATCTTGTTATAATATTATACTTGGATTATGTATCTGATAGATACAAACTACAGGGGCAAATACAATATTAACACAAAACAACAAAACTTTTTATGATGAGACTGGAACAATACTAATCATCATTGATACTATAGTCTCTCTATAGTTGTGATAAGTAAAACCACTGCAGTCACCTTGGCTTGGTAACTAGTACAAATACGCCAAAAATACCATTAATGATTCCCTTTGAATTTTACAAATGGACAAACTGAGAAAGCAAAGAATAAAAACTAAGCACTACAAGAAAATCATCTTATAGCATTCCCTGAGCCATTGATGGAGCCTCGTGATGGCTAGATGAAAATAAACAAAGGAGGACACATCCCATGATGTGTCACGTCGCTATGGTGAACACACTACAAATCTAGTGACTGGGTGTGAACAGCGAAGAACATCAGTTTACACATTTTGATACATGTGGCCCATGCATATGGTAACTGAAACTTACAGATGGCTTTTTGTCGTCCGGGAGATGCACCTGATTCTTTTTCTTCGGCATGATCCAGCCAAGGAAGCCCCACCCCCCACCTCCTGCTTTAGCCGGCTGTTTCTCTTCCTTGGCCGATTTCTTTGAAGCTGTACATGTGCACACACATACACACTTTAATAAAGCCATTATTGGTTTTTACCCTAATTAATAATCACGTACTCTAGTTACTTCATACAGACCCTAACTCTTCCCCGCCCACACCACACACACTATCTCTTATATTTTCCTCATAACATTCACCCCCTTCAATTACTCTTAGATTCTCTGCTTCACTTCCAGTACTCCACACCCACTTTCTCCCCTCATCGCCACCTTTCTCATATCTAATATGTACCATACTCACCCCCCTCCACACACACACACACACACACACACACAAATAAACACTGACTTTCTCCCCTGTGCTGATAGAATAAGTATGCCATGAAATTAAATAAATATGCATTCCAACTTGCATCTCTGTAAGTTCTTACTATCTTTTTTGTTGGTGGTTGGTTGCTCTTCAGGTTTCTGGTGAGCAGTCCATGAATCTCCTTGGGAAGAACTCGCCTCAGTGGTGTGGGTTATATTGGACTGTGGCCAGTTGCCGGCCGGAGTCCCAGAGGAAGGCTCAGTGGCAGTGGGTGGAGGACCAGGTTCCTCTGAGTTGGCAGAGAACTGATATGATCTGGTGGTAGATGGAGGAGCAGGTTGGTAGTAATCATTCCCGCCTCCTCGTGCTAAAACGAAAACAAAAATTAACAAAATAGATAGTAAAAAAAGGTAAAAAATCACATTTTTAAAATGCATAAGGTTATTCTAGCAAGTTCAATAAAAATAAATACATAAAACAGAATATAACCATAAATAGAAGATAAAATGGAATGTCAGCATAATGTGAGTAATGTCATTACTAACACCCAATTAGTTTTACGATACTATTTAAGATTTCATACTCTCGGAACTCACCAATATCAGATTGCTGCTGGTCCATGAACTGTCTTCCAGAGCCACTCCCTGCTCCGGGATTCGTCTCCTCATACTGAGAAGGCGGAGCATAGCTCACCTGGCCAAATGTGTTAGAGGTGGGAGGAGCATTTCCATAGTTGTAATTGTGACTGTCCTGTTCGTTTCCCCCTTCAGAAGTGACCACAGTTGCCTGTAGATTAATGGAGCTGCCCTGATTGTCTTCAGTATTGCCACCATACACTTGTTGAAAGTTCTGCCCATCAAATCCTCGCAATTCAGTGGTGTTCTGTGGTGGACTTTGGCCTGCAGAATGGCCTGGAGCTACCTGTCCTTCATGCTGGACGTGGTCTGTTGTCTCACTTGTATACGGCATCATCACATTGCCGTGAGAAAATCCACTGGGTCCAGCTATTTGACTTGCACCTTGAGCTTGATCACCTGATACTGTACCGTATGAATTAAGCGCAGCATTGTACTGATTTTCTGTGTCAGGATTACCCGATGCAAGTCCATTAGATGGTGGTTGTAGTTGCTGCTGCTGACTAAAGTTTACTAACTCATTTTGGAACTGAGATTGTTGTTGTTGTTGTTGTTGTTGTTGTGTGTTTTCTCCACCACTTCCCACTTCTTGCATTGTTTGCTCCGCACTGTAACCCAAAGGTGCAGCCAAGGTCATGCCAGAAGGCACAACGTCCGCATCTCCTCCTCTACCAAGAGTTTCTAGCCCTTCCCTGGAAACTTCATCGTGCTGGTATAATGAGCTGCGGTCCTCAAGCTGTGACGCATGGATCGTCGAACGTTGAGAGGGCACAGTCAGGTGATTAGACGCGGCGTCCTGCTGCAGTCCGATGGTGAGCTGCGGCTTCACGTTCCTGGCCCCGCCTCCGTTGGAATAGGTCTGACTGACGGAGCTGAAAGCAGGACTAGGGCTGGTCAGGTGGGGCGAGTAGTCTGTAGAGAGGATGGAAGTAACCGATCGCTCTAGCTGCTTCAGCCAAGAGGGGAGTTCACCAGAAACCACGCCATACTCTGTGGTGAAGTGGTGCAGCCTCAGGGATATGTCCAGTAGAACGGACAGCATTGTGGGGACATAGCGGTCAACCCTCTTCAATACCGTGTGGCTAATTTGCTCGCAGTACTTCACAGCTTTCTGCACTAAGCCGTACTCTGTCAGTTTCAACACATGGAGGAGTTTGAAGAGCTGGAATGATGGGAAAGCTACTTCTTGCCTTGAGAGGCTCATGGCATACTCCAACACTTCCATCTTTCCCAGCTGGTGTGGCAGAGGGTACCATCCAGCCTTGTTCACGTGTTCTTCCACACCAAGCAAGCTATACCGAGAAGAGGCGTCCCCGTACAAGCCGAAATGGACATCAGCCAGGTAATAGCAGAGGTGAGCGGCACAAACCTTGCCAGTATTCAGAAGAGAATCTCCCAAAAAGACGATAGACTCAGTGTCTAACTTGCTGCTCTTGTTGGCCAGGATCATGGAGAGGTGTGGCCTCCAGTCTCCAGCACGTACCAAACCTTCCTGTCTCACTGCTGCTGGAGTGCGGCCGAGTAAGAGAGTGTAAAAAGTGCTGAGAGGGTCCGCATTGGACAAGCTCGCCGTGAAGCGGTTCACCACATAGTTCCGACTTGGCTCGTCCATTCTGCTTGCCAGCATGAGCGCATGCCCCCACAGTCCCTTAGAGCAGGCATACTCAAGAGCATTCTTCTTTCTGCCTGAAAATAAGAACTGCCTGAGGGAGTCCAGGCATTCTTCCATGTTTTGAGGGGGAGCAGGCTTGATGTCCAAGTTTCTTCCCTCTATGAGAAGGTCAGCCACATCGCTGGGCACTATCACACCATTTTGCTGACAGAGAAGCTTCAAAAACTCCCACAGCATTTGCTCATCTTCATTATCACCATTTTCCATAGACTCTTGCACCTTCCTTGAAGAAAAGTTAAAAACTGAACTTTTTGGAGTTTCGCCAGGGATTAACGGGCCGGCACTGTCAGAAACTTCCTTCGCAAATTTCTGGCTGGAATCGTCGTTGAGCAAATTCTGCACATTCTGAATTTCGACACGACCAAGATTCTCATCTCCAACGCCCGTGGGGAGAATGGTGACAAGTTGTCCGCCAAATCCGAAAGATGCCCTCACATGAGGGCAATGATAGCGATGTGGCGTCATCCTTTCAGGCGGAGGAGGAGTGACCGGCTCCCAGATCTCCTGAGTCTCGTTGCTCTCAAGCGTCTGGTCGGCGGGGTTGTTGCGAAACTCTTCCTGTGGGTAACCCACCACTTCATTAGGATAACCCTCGTTGTTGCCGAGGTAAGCCATTCCACCACGGTCGTAATAAGCAGCTGATTCACCACGAGCTTCTTCTCTCAGCTGAGAGGAGCGGGGAGCTGCCAGTGGAGTGTTATTCTGCTCCAGTGCGGTGGACTCAAGAGGCTGGACACTCGGCCTGCCACCTGGAGTAGAGTTGGGAGAAGGATAGATCTGACTGATTTCGAACCCTCCAGCCGATTCTCCCTGGATCATGGAGGGCTCGAGTAAGTTTCGAGAATCGATGACATCTGGAGCTGCCGCCTGCGGTTGTTGTTCTGTCGCATACTGCGGATATGGATGGTAAGGATCTACTTGACTTTGGAAATAAGGATCATTAGGATTGGGAGGATATTGGCCCCCAGCGTAAGCATCTCCAAGATAATACGGATCATGACCATACGGATATCGGACAGGAGGAGGCATAAAGTTGTAACGAGGATCATGGTGGGGATAACCCTGGTAATAACCTGGTTGTTGCTGCAAGCCGTAGCCATATGGATCGTAATGGGGATCATGTGGAGGAGGTTGTTGGTAAGGATCATCAAACCGAGTGCCGTAGTAAGGGTCATACCTGGGCTGACCCTGGTAGTAAGGCCCATAATGTTGGTGTGGGTTTGGAGGCGGAGGGGGCTGGTGGGTCTGATCTGGATATCCGTAACTAGCCCTGCTCTGAGGCCTAGAGTAGAAGGATTGGTTTTGGTCGGTGTAAGGTTGTTGCTGATGTCTATCGCCATAGCCACTCCCCATGCTCGCTGGGGGGTCTCGAACACTCTGAGTTTGCACGTGATAACTCTCTGAAATATCAGGACGAGGATCCGTGTGAGACTGGATGAATTGAGATGGTACAACTTGAGAATCTGAAACAGCTGATACAATGGGAGGTGGAACCATAGCAACAGTCGTGGGAGGTTGAACTGTAGCTGCCGTCATGGAAGGTTGAACCATAGCAACGGTCGTGGGAGGTGGAATCATAGCTGCCGTCGTGGTAGGTGGAACCATAGCAACGGTCATGGTAGGTGGAACCATAGCAACGGTCATGGGAGATGGAATCATAGCTGCTGTCGTGGGAGGTGGAATCATAGCTGCCGTCGTGGGAGGTGGAATCATAGCAACGGTCGTGGGAGGTGGAACCATAGCAACGGTCATGGGAGATGGAATCATAGCTGCTGTCGTGGGAGGTGGAATCATAGCTGCCGTCGTGGGAGGTGGAACCATAGCAACGGTCGTGGGAGGTGGAACCATAGTAACGGTTGTGGGAGGTGGAATAATAGCTGCCGTTGTGGGAGGTGGAACCATAGCAACGGTCGTGGGAGGTGGAACCATAGCAGCAGTTGTGGGAATTGGTCCAGTCACGGGAGGTGGATGCACTTCAGAGGTAGATGCTGGAGTAAGGTGAAGGTTTTGGTCAGAGGTCTGGGTGCCAATTTCCTGCCCCAGTTGGAATTGATCAATGGAAGTGGATTGGTTAATTCCTGTTGGAAGTGCTGAGAATGCCGAGTGAGTTACCTCAGGCATTGTGGGAGGAGCCCCAGGCATTGTAGGAGGAGGTTTTTGGAGGAGTGGATCATCTGAACTGACTGCTTCAAATGAAGTGAAGGACTGAGAAGATGCCACTGTGCCTGGTGGAGATTGTCCGATTTGAAGCATGCGCATGTCTGGAAGATGTTCTTCTTGGCGGGTATCAGCCGGTAGTTGATGGAAAATAGGCGGAGCTGAGATTGCCTCACCACTCAATACAGTTCCAAGCGACCCGTTGCCGATCAGGCCACCAGATGGCACCAATGCAGCTGCCTGAATAGGTGGAGGATACTCCAAACGTGACATGTTGGCCTCCGACATCACCCCCTTCTCTCCAACGTCAGGATGATCCTGCAGGGTAGCTTCAGCAGGCAGACGAGAACTCTGCAAAGAACACACAGGAGGAAAAGAGGTCACAACGGCTTGTTGAGAGGGAGGAAGTGATGACTGAACACAACTAGGACCACTCTCTACCACCTGGTTATCACTCACCCTACACACTGGGGGAAGAACCTGAGCTATGTTAGATTGTAACCCAGAGGGAACGGAAGGAGTAAGTGAACCAGCACCAGTTCCGTACACATTACTGGACGAAACTGATTGAGAGCTCATGGGTCCAGAATCATTGGTAGCCAGAGCAGTGGGCCGGTACATATCACTTGGAACTGCAACCGTATCATACCCTGATCCTGCAAAAGGAGTACTCAAACTAGAATCTGACGAGGATTGCTGCACCATAGACTGATTGACAGGGAAAGCTGAAGAAGTAGGCTGCGATGAATACCGTGCATCAGATTGACCTGCCCCCAACTTCAAGTCACTGCTCTGAAATTCTGAAAAAGTCGCTGCTGAAGTTGGCAATTCTAGTCCTGTCATGGATGTCGCTGGCATCTGTAAGGCACTCGCAGGCTGTGGCTCTGAGGTTGAAGTCAACGAACCAGTGCTGGAAGACGGGATTCTTTCCTTGCTTAGTTCCATGGTTGGGATAAAGCTGGAACCATCCGAGTATGTGGCAGCAAGCACTGACGAAGATTGAACAGTGACTGATCCTGGAGTCCTTGATTCCATTGGCTGAGAGCAAGACAATTCAGAGACTGTGGCAACATCAAGCACACCTTTGCCAACCATGAGAGGCAGAGGAGGAGAGCTGGCCAATAGAGTGGAAGTATCTGAACACGACAACTGTTGTTGCTGAGAGGAATCCACAGAAGCTCCGGTATATCCCAGCATCTGTGGAGAGCTCTGATGCAAATATTCTGATGTTTCCACTCCCGAAAAAGAAGATGAGGTAGGAGAAGACCCTGCCAGTGGTGGAGGACTCAGAGTGGCCGAAAGTCCATCGTAAGTGCTTGATTGTATCTGTTGACTGGTACAAGTGTTGCTGTGATCTACAATCTCCCAGTCTTCCAGAGAATCCAGACGCTCAGATCCACTGCGAGATGAGACTGCCGGCAAACTTCCCTGGAGCCTGACATCAGAGGCAGTGGTATGGGAGACGACAGAGTGATGTTGTGGCTGGCAGTGCTCTTCTTGAGAGACAATAGCATCTATCAGTCTTTCACTCACCACAGAGATAGTGGAAGAAGATACTGGCAGAGAGCCCTGGACCTGCCCTGCCATGGCAGGAGAGATACTAGAGTCCTTTTCTGGGGCTATGTCCTGCCTCTGGTTCTGAATGGGCCCACTGACTGGGGCTGTAGCTTGTGTACACTTCCTTGTATCCACTGTGGAAGGTAGTGAAAATGGAGGAAGTGAAGGTGTGTTGTCTACTCTTCCTGTTGCTCCAGCTGGAGATGAGGAAGAAGCATTGTTGGGTGGTCCGTGAGTGTCATAGGGAGCAGGTGCCACGAGTTTGATAGGGGAAGAACGATAAGCAAACTCTTCCTGACTGTCCAGCAAAGAGCAAAGTGATGATTGGTTGTGTGAAGAGGAAAGGGACGGCGCCTTTTCACCATCTGATGTGCTGGATGTCACTGAGGCGCTTTTGTGCTGGGTATCGTCTCCAACTAGACTAGATGGAATGTTGGGATGACCTAACCTTTCAGCTTGGGACAAATTGCTGGTTAGCAATGCCTTGGCAGGATCAGAATTACACTCCAAGTTAGTCAGCGGCCGCTTGGGTCCACTGCCAGACCCACCAGTCCCATTCCCATATCCTGGATCTGCATTGGTACGGTAAGGGAAAGGAGCATCAACCGGAGGAATGTTGGTGGCATTTTTGTCAGCGTTGGAAGGTGGGCGTGTCATTGGCGATGACAATGCTGAGCTACTGTTGGAGAAAATTTGAGGAGTGGGTTCCGCGATATTGTCATCACTAGCGCCCACTCCAGTGCTCTGGATGGTATTTGACATCAGAGGCTGTTGGACAAGAGAGTCATCTGCCAAGCTTCTGGTTTGCATGGCATCAAGCACACCAATAGTGTGGACAAGACCTGTTGAAGGAGCACTGGTAGATTTTCCACTGCCTTGCTGGAATGGTGACTCATGGAATGACTCGTTTACTGAAGACGGCATGGCTGAAGGCAAAGAAAGTGGGCCACCCACAGGCATTTCCGTCTCAGGCAATGGTCTGCTCTCATAAGATAAATTAAGAGGGATCTCTGTCCCTATATCAAATGGCACCTGCTCTGGTGGTGTCAAAGGTGCCTGAGGGACTAGGGGACCCTGCTGCGAGAGAGGGAAGTTCTTGACATTTTGAGACTGGGGTGCAGTGCTTTGATGAGGTTGAAGAGAAGAAAAGAAGTCATCTTCCGTCGCTTTTGCACCACTGTTGCCACCAAACAGTGCTGAGGCATTAGGAAAAGCCAAAGGAGGAACTGTAGCAGTAGCTTGAGTAGGTGGGTAGTGCTGAAAGGACATCTGTTGGGGACCTGTAGGCTCCATATTCCCTTGAAGAAATGATGCTCGGCCATCTCCTGTTGGAATTTGAGACTGATCTTGCAAAGGACCAGCAAACACTACAGATCCTTGACTAAATGGTGCAAGTCCATGATCAGTTGGATTTCTCTCCAATGGAGCTTGCATTCCTCCAGAAACCATGGCTGGTTTGTTGAATGAGATTTCCGAAAACGGGTCATTACCAGGTTGCGGTAGACCGAAGAATGGGTTGGTAGAAACGGAATCACTGACAGCAATAAATGCATTGGCAACATGGCCTGGAGGTGGATTTCCAGGTAAACCCTGGTCTGCCATGTTACAGGCAACTCTAGGTGGATACAATAGCAAATTAAAAAGTTAACCTATGTAAGTAATCACTCCATTTCTGTATATGCAACTTATATCCACCTATTAAGTAACAGTATCGACTACCAATAAGTGCATCATAACTGTACAGCACTAAATTATTATTAAATATATTATACGAGAAAGGGCTAGTGAGAGTAATGGCATGACTATCAGAGGGTAAATATGCCTTCCTGCTACAAATAATAACATTTACAGGCAAAACTTAGTGTATATAACTAACCTTACGTACAACGTCAACTCGCAAGTCCGGAATTCAGATATAACATTACATGGATTGATAAAAATTCGTGAACAAGATATAGAGACCAACTAGCTTCACTAAAACGGTGAGGTAGTCAGCAGTAAGCGTTTGACCTCAGATTGACCTTGAACTGCGTCTGACGTTTTAGGTCATATGATTCGCACGTGATTATCCGGTTGGTTTTGCAATTGCGCGCGCGTGTGCAGTTGAAATTGTTTGGGAGTTCTAACTGCCACGTGTTCTGGGATCCTTGAGAGCCGTTGGCGTATTTGTGCCGAGTTCTGTGAAAGAGCTGTTTGGAATCTTGGTTGCCTGTTTATCTTACTGCGGCTGTGCTGCATCCAAAATTCTCGTTTAGTTTTATTCAAGCTTACTTTTACTGGGACGTGACTATGTCTACCTCTTTGAATCTCTCAGAGTGAGTGAATCCTAGGATAGTATGGGGCAAGTTTTAATCTAGTTGTAGTGTATTCATAAGTAATTGGCTGGACATTGAGTTTTAGGCTATTTTATCAAATAAGACTCAGTATTGATAAATAAAAATCAGTATTGTCCCAACATTTAATGGTCTGTGTGAAAGACCTGTGCAAAAAAAAAAAAATTATGTTTATTTTAGCAAAAAAAAAATTGTCATGTTTATTTTAGCAGGTATATTGTTGATTAGATACAATATAACATAGTGTGTTTGGCACTGGTGGATTGCTTATTGGCTATGTTCGTAATATGGATAGTGTGTGTATGAATATATGATGAATACACACTGGGCAATCACCATTTACCCTGGCAATTCATAGTCTCGCGGGCCAGACCCTTCACCCAATAAGAAGAGAAAGAAAGGGTCTGGTCAAGTTCACGTATGCGTTTGGTCTCGCTGGTCCTGGAATTTCTCGGACCAGTAATTGGTTTTAAGTGACAGTGACCTCACTATATAAACAGAGACGTTCGCGCGCAAATTTAGCTTGGTTTCTATGGAACTGTAGGAATGAATTGCTGCTTATGCCAGAAACGTCTTGCAACGGACTTTCCATAGCCTGTTGGTAATGTATCCCGATTGCTTCCAACTGTTTCTCCTTCAGTGTAAGTCTGAATACTCGAGCACTCTCCGCCACCGCTGCAGTTACATCCATGTCGACAGTAATTTCAGCGCGCTAAAATCACCTGAACCATGATTACCACGTAATCAAAGCTATATTACCGCAGTGGTTACGCTTGTGCTGACAGTGCAAGACCAAACGCATACATGAACTTGACCAGACCCTTTCTTTCTCTTCATATTGGGTAAAGGGTCTGGCCCGCGAGACTAGGCAATTTATGTATTGTAATTTTTATTCACAGCTTTAGTTCAAGTTCAAGTGGCTCAGATTTTGAGAATGAAATATTTTCTCCAGAAAGAGTGTTAGAAAGGCCAGGTAAAGTACACTGTACTATTGTATTTTGTGCAAAGACAACTTTAAGTTGATAGTTGAAAAATATTTTTGTTATGAAATGTCAGAGTAATTATTTAAGTTATTGAGAGATAAAGAAAAAGAATCTGCTTAAAGTGTTTATTGCTCGTGGGTAATGATGAACTTGTTATTATTTGATTATAACAATTTTACCTTAGTGCATCTTATCTTCTTCGTTTAGATACTTGTGTTAGTCTTTCCAGTGATGGAAAAAGTACTCCTTTTCGGACCAGGACACTTAGAGATCAAGAAGGGGTGAGCAGGAACTTAAATTAAGCGGCGGAATTTTATTTTACAGTCATTAGTAAGCATTATGACAAGGGTTTGATGGGTTTTATACAGAACAATTTGCTGGGGGGGGGACATTAGTGTTAGAGGATGGGCTATATACTGTGCACACGTGTAGCAACTTATATATGGATTAACCATAAAAGCAAATTCTCTATTTTGTGCTTTTTACCAGTGAAATTTTTTGTGAGCAATTCCCACTGCCCATATGGATATATTTGGATTTTATTAACCAGAAGACTCAGTTGTATCTGTAAAAGGGGGGAACTTTCTTTGGGGGAAGGGGGTGGGGGGCAACTCAGCTTAGGGGGTGGGGAAATTCAGCTTAGGGGCGGGGCAACTCGCTTAGGGGGTGGGGAAATTCAGCGTAAGGGCAGGGAAACTCAGCTTAGGGGTGGGTAAGTTCAACTTCGGAGCGGGTAAGTCAACTTAGGAGGTAGGGGCAACTCAGGTTAGGGACGGGGACTCAGCTTAGGGGCGGGTAAGCTCAACTTAGGGGGTAGGGGCAACTCAGCTTGGGGGCGGCGAAACTCGGCTTAAGATGAGAAATCCCAGTGTCCCCTTCCCTCCCACCCTCCCCCTGATGTATCAAACACGGATATGATAACTATTGTCACATTTATTCCATTTTATAGGAGGTGCGTGAATTGCAGAAGGAAAACTTTGGCCTGAAGCTGAGGATTTATCACATGGATGAGTCACTTCGATCTATTGGTAGTGAAAGCAGTTCTTTACGATCGGTAAGTATTGATATATTTTAATAGCAGTGCAAGAAAGGACAAACGCAAACACTTGTCATGGGCCATGCTCTGGTTATAAGCTTGACTGTTCAGTGGTGACAAAATCATACACAACTGAATATTCTTAGCACATCAAAACTGACAATTTTCAATTAGTGCACACCAGAGCGAAGTGAATTCTGATAAATTGTTTTTGTTGGCTGTATTTTTTAACTGCCATACTTCAAAGTATTAGGCATAGTGATGGTCTAATTTGTAGGAGCATATCAGTTGATTGGGAAAATGCTGTCCATTAATGCTGTCAATCGTCAGATAGGTCATTCAAAAAGTTTCATTTGATATCCATCCTATCAAAAGTTTTGAATTTGTTAGATTTGTTACTTTTAATGCAGGAAACCTCTCCGTGTTAACCCTCAGTGCGCATACATGAGAGGGTTATAGTACTTGTCTTGTCATTTAGTTTGTCTGTCCGTCACACTCTGATTTAGGAGATGACTGATAATTTACTGTTGAATTAGGTATGAATTTAATCAGTGTGACAATTACGTATTTTTGTGCTTTTTTTTTTTTTTCGGGTAGATTTTTGAGAAAACTAAAAGCCTTTGCTTCGTGTGGGTAGTATGTATCTTGTGGTTACCACCTTCTTTGGTCATGTGGAAATCACATGGGCAATATTTTTTTACAGCCCTTGGTGGTTTTCATTTTGCATAGTTCATAATGGAGTTCTGGATTTGGAGTTTTGTGTCAAACTATTGGTCAATGTAGATTATTATGGCCGGACATTTGGTGCCTAACAGTGCTTGATTCCGACCAAAACATTAACTGAGTAGCTATTTTGGTGTTTTATTTTTATTTTTTTTATTTAAAAATTTTTTTTTTAATCTTGGGAGTTATTTCCCCATTACATTGTTTTCATTGCTTAGAGCTATATTGATACTGATTTGGTATGTGCCAAATACATTATTCTGTGGTCTGAGAAATGGATTTGTAATAGCTAGCTAGTGTATAGTAGCACTGAGGGTTTGCACCGTGGGTACTTTTTTGTTGAATAGTCAGGCTAACATAAAATTATACTTCTATGAATTAGTAGAAGTGGGTATAGCAATGCAGAGCTATTTAACTAAGATGTGATGCAGCATCATTAGTGTATCTGTTAAGTATCGTGTGTTCATTTTATGGTAAATGTGAAACTTTGTACATACATTCTACACATAATTTTTTTCAGGTCTTGGTACAAATGTTTCATATGGGGTACCAAAACGAAGCAGACACCACAAGGAATGAGACACATTGTGAATTATAATTATCTTACTAACTCATTGTTTTCCTAAGTTATGCCCAAACCAAGTTATGCAGATTTGTGCAATAGATATTATAATATAATAAAAAGAATCAATGAACTTGTTCGTAGTTTTTTTTGTTGTTTTTTTTTGCTTGTTTTTAATTTTTTTTAATTTTAGTATGCCTGTGTGTGTATCCAATGTAATGATGATAGTGCAATCTATACATGCATAGTTTGTTATGATTTTGGTTGTACATAATTAGATCAATGAAGTGTATTTTTTAATACAGTTGTCAATACTTAATGTATTTTTTATCAATGGCAGAGCATTCGGCTAAATGTACAATTGAAGGAGATGGAGAAGAAAATGGCTCACAAAGATAATGTTATCATCAAGGCTAAGTGAGTGATCATTTGGTATCTTGTTAAGCTTAATTTACTCTGTTCGTATTTTTAGTTTCATATGATCTGCAAACACAAAACCTATAAAATTCGTCAATTATAATAATATAATTTAAATGTGAGTAGATCACATGCAGCTCACACCCCCCACCCCCCCCCTCCCTCCCCCCTTTTTTATTTCCTTTCTTAAGTTCTAGTTAATCCTCGAAACCTGCTGTTAAGATTGACCGGTTCTGGTTCATTTTCAGGCTTTTAGAAGCTTATTTGCTTGTTATAACCTATAGCTACCTACTGTAGATGCCTGGCTGTCTGTTGTTGTTTTTTTGTTTTTTTTTGTTTGTTTTTGTTTTTTGTTGTTGTTGTTTTTTGTTTGTTTTTTGTGGTAGATATTCAAAAATTTAATTCGAATTCTAAAAGATGCCCAAAGTGTTGAAGAAAGTCAGCGTCAAATAGGTTAAATATCAGGTTGTGCATGGTAAGGGAGGACATGAATTAATATTTTTGACTGGGCTGGAATAAAGGACTTATTGGCGTGGGTGCAATATATCAACAAAAAAATTTGCTCACATGAACATGGGCAGGCACCTCAGACTCGTTATATTCGTTCAATCTTCAAACCTACTGTTCATTCTATTTGGTCTGGAAAGCTTTTCAAGTGAAGCTATTTTCAATTGCTCATCTGTGTCTGTCTTGTTTGTTGCTTAGCCATCTAGCACTGAACCACTTAGGAAAGCACTAATGCAAAGGGGTACTGGAGATATAGTCAATATTTAATGGGTGGGGCCTGTTAATATGTTAGCACAGACTGCTACCAAGTGGTCTGTTTATGGGAGAATTCAATTGTGTGATGTATTATATACAGTAATCAGCTGGTACTATTGATGGTGTTATATAATTGTGTGATGTATTATATACAGTAATCAGCTGGTACTATTGATGGTGTTATATAATTGTTAGAATAGCCATGGATCAGTACGAGTCGGAGAGAAATGACCTACTGAATGAAGTGAAACTCCTTAAACAGCAGTTGGCAGCTAAAGATCAGGAAGTGCAGAATGCTTTTTTTGAGATATCCAAGAAAGATGAAGCTTTAAAGAGTGCTAGAGTGGAGCTAATAGCAAATAATCGTGCTATTCAGAAAGCTGGAATGGAATTGTCAAAGAAGGATGAGGCATTACAGTGTGCTAACAGGGAGTTGGCGAAAAGAGATGAAGCTTTAAAGAGAAAGGAGTTAATGGCAACTAATCATGCTATTCAGAAAGCTAGAATGGAGTTGGCTAAGAAGGATGAGGCATTACAGTGTGCTAACAGGGAGTTGGCGAAAAGAGATGAAGCTTTAAAGAGAATGGAGTTAACGGCAACTAATCATGCTATTCAGAAAGCTAGAATGGAGTTGGCTAAGAAGGATGAGGCATTGCAGAACACTAACAGGGAGTTGGCGAAGAGAGATGAGGCCTTAAAGAGAGCCAGAATGGAGTTAGTGGCAAGTAATCGTGCTATTCAGAAAGCCGCAATGGAGTTGTCAAAGAAGGATGAGGCACTTCAGAGTGCTGACAGGGAGTTGGCTAAGAGAGCTGGAATGGAGTTGTCCAAGGAGAACGAGGCGTTACAGAGGGAGTTAGCAAAGAAAGACGAAGCCTTGAGGAGAGCTAGAGTGGAGGTAACTTAAAATAGTCGTGTTATTAGCTGTCACCAATTATATGTAAGATTTTATTACCATCTGGCAAATTATTAAGTTCTAGTTCTATGGTGGAAACAGCCAGGTGTCGTTGGTCCGATCCCTTGGGATAACCAAAAAAAATTCTAACTGGATTTTGTTGTTGTCATTTCTTGACCCTTGGAGTGGGAAAAGTCCAGGTTACTGGGTTGGTATGTATAGTTTCTGCCACTCATTTCATATTTATAGTTTCCCTTGTACTCAAAGTCTTCATTTTAGTAACTATTTTTGTCTTACTCTCTATTTGTGCCCCCTACATGCAGTTGAAGAATTCGTTGAAGAATGTAACTCTTGAGCTGAACATCAAAGGACTTTATCATAACAATCTGGGCAAGCTGCAACTGCCTGACGCCATGAAAAGGTATAGCTCTCTGAAAGAGTTTTATGTCGAATGACTTCGTATGCTGGAAAAAAAAAAAAAAGTTTAGATGCCCACAACATTGAGTTGTCTTGTGTTAATTTTTAGTGAACTTACATAGTGTGTTAACCCTTTAGCAGCATATTGGGGTCGAATAGCTGGTTATAAAACTCACACAAGCTTTGCTAGGGATAGTAACTATCTATACATTCTAATATAGCTTAAATTGTGCATGATTTTGATATTTGTTGATGGGATACCAATATGTAACTTCTGAAGTTGAGGCTGAAGCAAATGACATGCCTTATAGCGTGAGTGACTTAATTGATTAGTTACTCGAATTGAAGATGAAATACAATATTTCTGGAATTATACAGCAGAGCTAGATGCCAAAAGTTATGATGAAACTGTTCTATAGGAGATGGCACTTTCTCTGGATGGTTCTCCTTTGCTTTTTTCTTTGTAGTATCTCCTTTAGTCATGTAGAAATAGTCAATGGTACTAACTATGGTAATGATTTGAGAGCTATGCAGAACTGGCTCAAGTACAAAATTCATGGTATCCTGTATAATTTACTTTGGAAAGGTACAAGGTACAAACAGCACAAAGGTACAAGGTACAAACAGCACAAAGGTACAAGGTACAAGGTACAAACAGCACAAAGGACTAACTAGTTTTATTTTACTTTTATCCTTATTGTTGCCTTCTATTCAAAACATTCTGATGAGTGTCCGGCATAAAGATGCACATATAGAAGGGAATAAGAAGGTTAAATAGCATAATGCAAGTACAGGAGAGTCAGTATATTAGTGATGTGGGAGTTTGTAAAGAATTCATCAGCATCATTGTGTTTCCATGACAACTTGTGGTTATACAGTTTGAAAGTAAAGTAAAAGCACACTCACCAGATTTATACATTTTGTATGGCAATCTCTAACGGTTTCCGAGTAGTCTGTAATTGAGGTTTTAGAGGATATTGAGACTTACGCTATTTACTATTACGTATTAAAAAAAAAATTAAAAATTATATTAATCTGCAAAGAGAAGAGCAAAAAATTATATAGCAAGTTTAAGTTGTTCCCAGGTTTTGCTTGATCCCACTGTTTTGAAAATTCTAAAGACAGGATTGTTTGGTAAATACCGAGATCACTTTCATATCTAATATTTGCCCACTCTCTTGACACTTGGACCAGCCAATTCCTTGAATTTAGGGCTCAGTGCATCTGCCACAGCACATCCTGCAGCAGGCTCTGTCACCAACTTCATTCTCTCCCAAACCCGAAAGTCAAACGATAACGGAGTAGACGCTTGTCTATTGTTGAATAGCCTTTATTATTATTATTATTATGATGTTGTTTTTTGGAAATGGTCCATTTGGTTTGTTTATTACCATCTCAAGTCTAAGTATCATGACACTGGCCATAGTAGTCAGGTGGTGCGCATTTTGTGCCGCATCACTACTAGACAGAACACCACCTTTAATTTCAAGCCTGGCAGTCATAATAACAATAGTCAATTGTTTTACATTTAATTAGCTGTTCGGGCATGCCTCCTCACAGTTGCACAAATGAGGATTTGTGTTGTCAGTTGGAAGTGCTGAGTTTACATGACTGGAAATGTATAATGCTTATGTTAATGTGTAATGTAACGTTACTTTTTAATGGGATTCATTCCGTGCTGGTTAAAGTCAACCTAATATTTTGTTGTTGTTGTTGTTGTTGTTGTTGTTGTTGTAGTGGCGGGAGCTGTAGTAGACCTCATGTGCAACCGAGTTAACATATAAACATGACTACTAATCAATCATTTTTTAAATATTAATTTTCATTGGTTTTTAAAACATTTTGTTTTAATATATGTATTTTTAAATTTATCATTTTCATGGCGGTGAAATTGTTTCTTTAAAAATGATTATTACACCACTTACGAACTTTAGTATGTGTGGTAAGGTAACTGAATTGATGCCTATTCTAAAAACAACATTAACTGATATTGTGACAAACTAACAAAAAATGAACTGATGCAATTGCCAATTTCTGGACAGTTGGTTATTTATTCACCTCAAAGCATCGCCTACAGTTTTAGGCCATGCTTCATTAAGGACAAGTTTCCCTTCTGCCATTGATCTAGCACAATCATCTGCATCTTCAGGCTAGGCTGCAAACACTTTGATGTCTGTTGGTGCATAAAATGATGGGGTTTAAGACGTTCTATTGTCATGTGCTAATTCAGGCTAATCATTGTAATAATACCCTTGTGTATCAGTTGCGACGCGACGACGGTGTGTATTCATGAGTAATTCACGACTTACAGTTTGGTAAAGGAAAGTCATTACACATGAATTGGTAAAGCGTCGTCACACTCTGTAGAAAGTGAGTAATTGCACCTACTGGTGTAATAGTACCAGGGAAGGCTAGTGTGTGGTGGAGCCAGAACTACATACGTAGCGCGGAGGGTCTGGGGACGTGGTGTTCTGGAGGAATGTGAAAGTGGTAAATGCCCCACCTCCCTTATACCTGAATTTCCACCACAAATTTAGTTGAAAGGGTGGCTGGCACGTACAGGAATTTCTATTTGTGGTTGAGGAGGGCCGGCTATTCCCGGCAATTTGCTAACGGTAATTGACCGCCGCAATTATTATGTGCCGCAAAACAAATTTGGTATGACGACCTTGCATGTCGACCTTACATGTCCCCCCGGACCCCCAGCGTAGCGGTTTGATAGCTAGCTCGGGGAAGGCGGGGTTCAAGAGGAAGGCGAAAGTAACGAGAACGAAAGAGAAGGCAAAAGGTGATTAATTGTAAAAAGCGGTTGGAATCAGCGAGGTAGTAGGCAGAGATTCAGAAGCAGGAGAGGTAAAAAGAGCTAAAGAAAGGAAAGGTGGGGGATAAGAAAAGCTGAGATAGTTAGCTATATTAATTCATAAATGTGAGCTTTTTTTTAGAATCTACAAATGTTGTAGTAAAAAAAGGTTTTATAGCTGCTCACTTATTTTTCCCTTTAATCAATGAAAGAAGTGTCATCTTTCTGCTAATACTTGTAGGCCTCAATTATGCAGCATTGCATAGAATACAACGGTGGTGGTGTATGCATTTATGACGACATGCGTCAAGAAAATAAAGTGAGAAGAAAGTGGACTGAGGCTAATAAATTAAGTGGTAGAGGGTAATAACAATGAGAAAAAATACCTTAGGCTACTGCGTTCCTAAGTTGCGACAGTTAGTACTGTACGATCAGGTCGGATTCACTCGTATCAGTATTATCAACCAGCCCCACACAACGCGTTCAATCAGTATAATATTACTAGAAAATGCTCGTGTAGCATTGGTTGGGCGAGCGAGCGAAGTTCTGGAATAGAACCCCTTAAACCCCTATATATATCAGTGTTTCATCCAGACATTCTTGCAAGGGGGGGCAAAATAGAGTTTTGAAAATGTAAGGGGGGGCGGGCGGCACTGGTCACCATGGGAGTGAAATAGAATTATTGGAAGGCCTATGTCCTACATTAAAAAAACATAATCTTATCTAATGAGGTCTGCATATGTCAGATCCTGACAAGTTAATTCAGCTACTCATTTTCACCTCCACGGTCTAGCAATTTTCAGTCAACTGTGACATTCACTATTTAGATGCTTTTCACACACTATTCAACTCTGACCCTCACCTCACTACAAAAAAAGTGGCATTTCCTGAGTACAGTTTAAGTCAGAAATTAACATGAAATGTCAGGCTTGACTTTCATGAGTTACAAATGAACTATCAGGTACAGGAAATTTCACATTCCACTCTAGTTTCATGGTGTGCATGAAATATGATATGCCCTGGTAATGTAATTCCATGAAATGTGATATTCCTGAAAAATTTCATGAAAACATGAAATTTGGAATTTCCATAGCTATTGTATGGAGCATGAAACATGGACTATAGCTGAATTTCATGATGTCAGAAATTTCAAACGTTAAATAATGAGGCTTGTGTTTCCATCTGTTCACATCTAGCTATAGCTAAACTTTGTTCAACAGCTGTTATTTGAATAAAAAAAATTCTTTCTAAAATTTACTTAGTCATTTGTTTCCTTGTTTCATTTGTTTATGCATTTTTTAATTTATTGTTTAATTTACACTACATGAAAAAGCCCAGTTTACAAGGATTTTCACAAATTTATATGCAGCATATACATCGTAGTTTCTTTTTTTTTTACCAAGACAAGTGTACAGGCACAATAGATCAATTAACACCTGAGGTGTACTAGGCATCTACTGGAGTTTACTGAAGTGGTAAGTTTACAGATAGTTTAACACTAATACTTAGAATTTACAGATGTACATGCAGGATGTATACACTGTACAAAAAAAAATTTAATAATTCATTTGTATATTATTTTTAATGTGAAGTTTTTGTACGTGATGATAATAATAATAATTAATAAACACAATTTTAAATTATTATTACTAAATTAAAAAATATATGCATTTTTTAGCTTGGTAAAGGGTTAGGTCCCCTTGAGACTGCTACAGTGTTATATCAATGGAATCTAATGGATACATTTGTTCATTCTCCTTCATTCATTTACGTGTTCTCACTCATTCATTCTCATTCATTCATTCATTCTCATTCATTCTTAATTGCTTTACAATTAATTGATCAAAAAATATACACCACTACACTGTCTATTTAAATGCTATTTCTTAATACTAATGGGAAAAAAATGCATTTGCCCTCTGACTGTTCATTTATAGCTAAACTGTTAGTAAACAATACAATAACCTCTATCCAGAAAACCCTTTACCAGTGATATCACCAGGCCAAATGTGTTAAAAACGCTTTACCATACAAAAGTAATAATATTGACTGGAAATGGTCGTCCGAAGCATTGTCAAAGTTTAATCTCTCGTCGGGCCAAAGATCTCCTCTGGCTATAACAACGCTAACTACCCTAACATGACGCGCGGGGGAAGGATCAGGGTTAGTAAAAAGACCGGCCCCGTGAGACTGCTGTGCGAATGTGTTGCACCAATATGGGTGGCGTGGATGCGTTCCTATGGTACATAGGCTTCAGCGTCGAGGTGAGTAGTTCACAACTGAATTATGGTATTTCTAAATTTCCTGTGGGGATAAGCAGAGGTTACCTGAATTATAATAGAGATTATTTTGTCTGTAACACAAATCTTTAAGACGGTATTATTCCCAATTGTTTTTCGTAGCACACTAGAAAATTTAGTTCAAGGATAACAGTAACAACTAAAAAAAATATTTTGTGTATCTCTTTGGCCATGGCAATAATTTTTCAGTTACTCATTCAAAATACTCACAAGTGCTACACAGCTACAATGAAAGCAAAAGCATCCGTGTTAACTTTTATCTGTGGTGCCATTCTAATTAATGCTGTCTTGAATAAAATTTGGGCGATGATTTGTTGTTTTTTTTGTTGTTGTTTTTTATTTCTGAAATCAATGTGTGACGTAACTTATGTTTTTTTATGATGTGGAGTGAGAATGGTAATTTCTTTGGAGTAACATTGGTTTCCTATAACAAGGTGTACAGTGTATCTTTTCACATAAAAGAAGATTGAGGCTAGGAACCATGGCAACCATTACAACCTATCTGTAGACAACTGGGTACATTCGCAAAGTTTTGATGATCTTTTGCCCCAGTGTAATTACTGCTATTCCTACTCACATGCTGGTGTGTCGAACACTCACTAATTTACATGATAGTTGCTCCTCCCAATCTGTTGATTTAATACAGATAGGACATTCGTGCTAAGGAATGAAATAGTCTCCACCTATAAACTATCAAACTGTGTGTTTCAAGGCTAGTGCTGCACGCACATGTGTTTATTCGTACTATTTCACTTTTAAAGCCTGTAAACTAATCCAAAGATCTTTAGTTTTATGCTTTCAGTGATTCAGTCATTCTTGGCTGAAATAATTATAATAGTAGCAAAATTTTTCTCGCTCTAACAGCCAATATTGTTAATTAAAACTCAAGTTTTAATTAACAATATTGGCTGTTAGAGCGAGAAATTTTTTGCTATTATTAAAAGTTATGCTTATTAACACTAGTGCACATGTGTGAGAGGGTTACAGTAGTCATCCTGTGTGTCTGTCACACTCTGATTTTGGAGATTACAGACAATTGACGGTTTGCCGCTGTGAAGTTAATGAAGTTGCTGGAAGTGGAGTTTTGCATTGAAAATATATACCAGCGAGTGTCTTTGGCCTGGTTTAGCTTCTTCTCTTATGAAGACAATGTTTACATGTACCGTTTTCACTGCTCGAACTATATTGATGCCTCATTTAGAATTGTCGTGCCAGCATGCAGAGAGCGACATGTTCAATTGGTTACAAAGTACACATCACATGAACACATGTGGATACAGAGTGTGGTATTACAATACGAGTGGGCAGAGTCTATTATACTCGAAGTGTAATGTGTATGTACACATAATTATAATGATACGGGACTTAAATAGAAAGCTTACCTGAGTGACAGATCTACAGTTTTACTCTTGTGGAGTAGATAATATTTCACCTTCAACTTTCACACTCCTACTTCGAAGCATCAAAGGTGTGAACCCTCAACTTTACTATAATACTAGCTAGCTATTACAAAATCATCTCAGACCAATAAATAATTTATTTCGCGAACTATTAAGATTCATTATATAGTATTATAATTTTTTACTACAATAGTGCAAGCTATATGCATTGAAATATATATACAGGCCCGGAGGAACCGGTCCGGTTGGTCCGGTTTTGGCTGGACCGTCATTTGAAATGGGAATTCAGAAATAACTGTTATCTTCAGGGGGGGAGGGGGGGGGGGAATCCCAAATTGACAACCTTTACCGATAAATTTCATTCTCCTGAGGCTCGTTTAACGATGGCTTAACATTTTATTGATTGCGATAAATAAGAAGTCTAAGATTTATTTATTTATCACCATTGTAAGTACAGTTTGCAATGTAGTTAGTATTGTCAGTAATTATTCTAGCTACATGTATGATGGCATCATTCTAAACTTTAGCTAATACAAAATTCTTTTTTAATTTAGCAAGCTATTACAATTATAGTGAATAAAAGTGTGTATAGACTTGTCGCACCCATGAATTATCCTTAGCCACACCCATGAACTGTTTTGGTCACACCCATGATCTGTTTTGACCACGCCCACTACTGGCCGGACCAATTCATGAGAGTGTCTTCCGTCCCTGATATAGAGTGGAAGTTATTTTTAAACTTTTGGACTAATTTTTTACACATTCACTTCCTTTTTATTGAAATCTAGTGTACTTATGCACGCATACGTCTGTAATAAGTGTATGTATCACCAACGTATGTACCAATTTTGTGTTGTATGTTAGAAGATAAGAGTTGTTTGAGCATGTGTAGGTTAGTGTTCACGTGTGGGTTAGTGTTCACGTGTGGGTTAGTGTTCACGTGTGGGTTAGTGTTCACGTGTGGGTTAGTGTTCACGTGTGGGTTAGTGTTCACGTGTGGGTTAGTGTTCACGTGTGGGTTAGTGTTCACGTGTGGGTTAGTGTTCACGTGTGGGTTAGTGTTCACGTGTAGGTTAGTGTTCACGTGTAGGTTAGTGTTCACGTGTAGGTTAGTGTTCACGTGTAGGTTAGTGTTCACGTGTGGGTTAGTGTTCACGTGTAGGTTAGTGTTCCCGTGTAGGTTAGTGTTCACGTGTAGGTTAGTGTTCACGTGTAGGTTAGTGTTCACGTGTAGGTTAGTGTTCACGTGTAGGTTAGTGTTCACGTGTAAATTAGTGTTCAAGTGTAGGTTAGTGTTCACGTGTAGGTTAGTGTTCATGTATAAAGTAGTTAGTGTTCATGTGTAGGTTTGTAGGTTAGGGTTCATGCGTAGGGTAGTCTTCACGTTGTTGGTTAGTGTTCACGTGTAGGTTAGTGTTCAAGTGTAGGTTAGGTTACGTTGGGGGTTAGTGTTCACGGTGGTAGGTTCACGTGTAGGTTAGGTTCACGTGTGGGTAGTGTTCACGTGTAGGTTAGGTTAGTGTTCACGGTAGGTTAGGTTCCCGTGTAGGTTAGTTGTTTCACGTGTGGGTTAGTGTTAACGGTAGGTAGTGTTAATGTGTAGTAGGTTAGTGTTCACGTGTGGGTTCAGTGTGGTGTAGGTTAGTGTTAGTGGGGTTTGTTGTGGGTTAGTGTTTAACGGTTAGGTTAGTGTTCACGTGTAGTCGGTAGTGTTCACGTGTAGGTAGTGTTCACGTGTGGTTAGTGTTCACGTTGTAGGTTAGTGTGCACGTGTAGGTTCGTGTTCACGTGTAGGTTCGTGTTCACGTGTAGGTTCGTGTTCACGTGTAGGTTCGTGTTCACGTGTAGGTTAGTGTTCACGTGTAGGTTAGTGTTCACGTGTAGGTTAGTGTTCACGTGTAGGTTAGTGTTCACGTGTAGGTTAGTGTTCACGTGTAGGTTAGTGTTCACGTGTAGGTTAGTGTTCACGTGTAGGTTAGTGTTCACGTGTAGGTTAGTGTGCAGGTGTAGGTTAGTGTTCACGTGTAAGTTAGTGTTCATGTGTAGGTTAGTGTTCACGTGTAGGTTAGTGTTTACGTGTTGTGTAGGTTAGTCACGTGTAGGTTAGTGTTCACGTGTAGGTTAGTGTTCACGTGTTGTGTAGGTTAGTGTTCACGTGTGGGTTAGTGTTCACGTGTGGGTTAGTGTTCACGTGTAGGTTAGTGTTCATGTATAAATTAGTGTTCACGTGTAGGTTAGTGTTCATGTGTAGGTTAGTGTTCACGTGTAGGTTAGTGTTCACGTGTTGTGTAGGTTAGTGTTCACGTGTGGGTTAGTGTTCACGTGTGGGTTAGTGTTCACGTGTAGGTTAGTGTTCACGTGTAGGTTAGTGTTCACGTGTAGGTTAGTGTTCACGTGTTGTGTAGGTTAGTCACGTGTAGGTTAGTGTTCATGTGTAGGTTAGTGTTCACGTGTAGGTTAGTGTTCACGTGTAGGTTAGTGTTCACGTGTAGGTTAGTGTTCACGTGTAGGTTAGTGTTCACGTGTAGGTTAGTGTTCACGTGTGGGTTAGTGTTCACGTGTGGGTTAGTGTTCACGTGTAGGTTAGTGTTCACGTGTAGGTCTTCACGTGTAGGTTAGTGTTCATGCGTAGGTTAGTCTTCACGTGTAGGTTAGTGTTCACGTGTAGGTTAGTGTTCACGTGTAGGTTAGTGTTCACGTGTAGGTTAGTGTTCACGTGTAGGTTAGTGTTCATGTGTAGGTTAGTCTTCACGTGTAGGTTAGTGTTCATGTGTAGGTTAGTCTTCACGTGTAGGTTAGTGTTCACGTGTAGGTTAGTGTTCACGTGTAGGTTAGTGTTCATGTGTAGGTTAGTCTTCACGTGTAGGTTAGTGTTCACGTGTGGGTTAGTGTTCACGTGTAGGTTAGTGTTCACGTGTAGGTTAGTGTTCACGTGTAGGTTAGTGTTCACGTGTAGGTTAGTGTTCACGTGTAGGTTAGTGTTCACGTGTAGGTTAGTGTTCACGTGTAGGTTAGTGTTCATGTGTAGGTTAGTGTTCATGTGTAGGTTAGTGTTCATGTGTAGGTTAGTGTTCACGTGTAGGTTAGTGTTCACGTGTATGTTAGTGTTCACGTGTAGATTAGTGTTCACGTGTAGGTTAGTGTTCACGTGTAGGTTAGTGTTCACGTGTAGGTTAGTGTTCACGTGTAGGTTAGTGTTCACGTGTAGGTTAGTGTTCACGTGTTGTGTAGGTTAGTCACGTGTAGGTTAGTGTTCACGTGTGGGTTAGTCACGTGTAGGTTAGTGTTCATGTGTAGGTTAGTGTTCACGTGTAGGTTAGTGTTCACGTGTTGTGTAGGTTAGTGTTCACGTGTAGGTTAGTGTTCACGTGTAGGTTAGTGTTCACGTGTAGGTAAGTGTTCACGTGTAGGTTAGTGTTCACGTGTAGGTTAGTGTTCACATGTAGGTTAGTGTTCACATGTAGGTTAGTGTTCACATGTAGGTTAGTGTTCACATGTAGGTTAGTGTTCACGTGTTGTGTAGGTTAGTGTTCACGTGTTGTGTAGGTTAGTGTTCACGTGTAGGTTAGTGTTCACGTGTAGGTTAGTGTTCACGTGTAGGTTAGTGTTCACGTGTAGGTTAGTGTTCACGTGTAGGTTAGTGTTCACGTGTAGGTTAGTGTTCACGTGTAGGTTAGTGTTCATGTGTAGGTTAGTGTTCACGTGTAGGTTAGTGTTCACGTGTAGGTTAGTGTTCACGTGTAGGTTAGTGTTCACAGTGTAGGTTAGTGTTCACGTGTAGGTTAGTGTTCACGTGTAGGTTAGTGTTCACGTGTAGGTTAGTGTTCACGTGTAAATTAGTGTTCACGTGTAGGTTAGTGTTCACGTGTAGGTTAGTGTTCACGTGTAGGTTAGTGTTCACGTGTAAGTTAGTGTTCACGTGTAGGTTAGTGTTCACGTGTAGGTTAGTGTTCACGTGTAGGTTAGTGTTCACGTGTATGTTAGTGTGCAGGTGTAGGTTAGTGTTCACGTGTAGGTGTGTTGTGTAGGTTAGTGTTCACGTGTAGGTTAGTGTTCACGTGTAGGTTAGTGTTCACGTGTAGGTTAGTGTTCACGTGTTGTGTAGGTTAGTCACGTGTAGGTTAGTGTTCACGTGTGGGTTAGTCACGTGTAGGTTAGTGTTCATGTGTAGGTTAGTGTTCACGTGTAGGTTAGTGTTCACGTGTTGTGTAGGTTAGTGTTCACGTGTAGGTTAGTGTTCACGGGTAGGTAGTGTTCATGTGGTGCACATAACTATCGTCCTCCATTAAGCTAATTTTATTTATGGGATTAGCCACAGCCATACATAAGTATGCCTATGATTGCTAAGCAAGTCTAGAACTCATCCCATCTTGTTTTTAACCCTCAGCGTGCATGCACTGTAGAGTTGCATTACTCAGTCTGTCAGTCAGTCTTTCTGTCACACAGCAGCGGATCTGAGCTCTCTGCAATGTGTTGTGGACTGGTTGGTTCCAAGCCATTGTGAACCCGTTAATAGCAAGTTTTGGCCATAATTAATTTTATGAAATATAATATATTTTGATGGCTAAATCATTAAAGTATCAGAAGACCAACTGAAGTACATTATGATTGGTTTTGGGAAACCTGGCCTTTGTTGTACATACATACATACATACATACATACATACATACATACATACATACATACATACACACACATGCAAGCCAGATTCACTAGAAGGCTCACCCATAGCCGAAAATTCATGAATATATCTGACTCAAAATCACTGAAAGTACCACATCCTGAGTAGTTCAGTAGCCACATAGCTACATAGTTACCAATACATACACATGTGACTTTATTCTATGTTTCTTTCCCCGTCTTATCCTTATCTTCTTTGCCATGTTACCTGACTCTCAGGACTTTTTATTTTTATTTTATTTTTTTTAATTTAATTTAATTTTATTGTTTATTTATTTATTACTTTACTATATTTCTAGAGTTATATGTATGAATGTATTACTCAATCACTTGTCAATACATCTCAAAATTGTCACTTCATTCATTCTTTTGCCACCTCATTCAATGGCCAAACCCATCGAGTCCGATGGTGTTACCCAAATCAAGGAGATGAGACATGGACTGTGGACCAAAGAAAAAGCGAAGGCGTCGTCAAAAGAATGTACTTCCAGTGGAAAGAAGTTCACAGCCACAGCCGTATCAAGGACCGGTCACTCATTCAAGAAGTCGAGAGCCATTCACAATCTTTGTTCACTTTAGCTGACTATATATAGTTGGCCTCACTTCAAATCTTTTCAGTTGTGCAAGCCAGGCTCACACATAGCCGAAAATTCATGAATATATCTGACTCAAAATCTCTGAAAGTACCACATCCTGAGTAGTTCAGTAGCCACATAGCTACATAGTTACCCATACATACATACATACACACGCATGCATACATACATGCATGCATACGTACATATGTACATACATACATTAATTCATGCACACATACATACAAACAAACATACATAAGTTGTCATTTGTTGTCATTTCTATGTTTATTGTTCAGCCTCACTGTCATTGGTTTTGCTTTGTTTTGTTTTTATTTTTTTGGCTTGTCAAAGTAAGTTAGCCTGCTCATGAAGTATCTTGCTGTATCACACTCTGACTCATGTAATTAGTATTATATACGTGTGTGTGTGTGTGTCATATGTGCGTAAGTATGTGGACAATAATTTTGCAAAAATAACCACTGCTATTTTTCCAAATCGGTGTTCACTCTCAGCACTAGTGTAGTTTGGATTTTGTGTGTGTTGTCACTGCCAAGGCCAAACAGAAGAGGGTTAGGTAACTGTAATTTTGAAAGCAACATGCAGACATGTCTCACTCTCAATTAATTCTATTGACGGCCATAGTCACACATACACGATCATTGGCAATTCTGTTCTCCCGAGCTATTCCTTGAAAGTCATCTCCTGCAGTGATCCTTTGCCTGGGCATATATGTGAGGGTTTCTGTAAATATTTCTTCTATGGTTTTTTCAACTTGGACTGAGAACTGATTCAAGGCTAGTAATTGGGGTGAAGGTAACTAACATAGTTGTGGTCACGGAATGAGTAACTACAATTACACTGTAGCTGACTTATTTTGTTGGTTCATGTGGCAATTTTCACCTAATTTTTTGTAACCATACATATCAGCCCACTGTTATTTGCATTTGCCAAGTTATTGTATATCAACTGTAACTGCTTTTTAAATGTAATTGTATCGCTCAGATCCAGGGCTTACCTGGGCTTTTTGTATGAGTAATAGCACGGGTAATCGTGCTATTCGGGATTAATAGCATGAGTAACGTGATTGAAATAGTACGAGGCGAAGCAGAGCGCTATTTCAATTGCTTTACGAGTGCTATTGATCCCTAATAGCACAGGTTACCCGTGCTATCACTCGCTAATAGTAGGCCAGCTTTTTAAAAAGTAATTTGCAATTGTAGCTATATTATATAGTTCACTCACTATCTCCTTATTTCAGGATTAGCTTCCGCTGGAACTTCGTTTTCAACGTGTGGCTCCTCCTGATCCATTGAAAAACATTCCGTCTAATACGGGTGGATGGGATAGTGCATAGCAGGGCTGGAGAATGAGGCAGAGGGAAGGCTGAAGAAGGAAGGGCAGACGAGAAAGGCTACTGCTCAACTGGATAATCATATGCCCTTTATCTTGCCAACGGATCTTCCAGAGAAGGATGAATTGCCTCCTCAAGATGACTGGAAAAGAAGCTGTGAACATTCCAGCTTAACTTGTTTGTTTACACCTGCTGCTATGCATTCTATCATATCCCACTTCATTTGTGCACTTCTTCTTGAACCCCAGTCATCAAGCAATTTTTTTTTTCATGTGATTGCTATAACTTTATCAGATGTGAAAAAGAGTACTGAAGTGCTGTCCCGGTGAACTTCTAGTGATAATAACATTATACCTTATGTTTGAGGGATCATTATAGGTTTTGACTAGTTCATCAACTCCTTACAGATTCCTCCATAAACATTGTGGGAAACACAAACTCCACTATTAATATTCAGTTGTAGCATACGTGCTGGCAAGGAATTTAATAAGCTATAACATTGCCATGCAAGATGTATGAATAATAAACTGTGCTTATACTGTGACTCCTTAGAACTGGCCAAGAAGCTACCATGAATGTTGCATATCTATATAAGACTGCCAGCCAACTTTTTATAGGAGTCTTGGTGAAGCAAATAGCCTTAATGAGTTGTGTCTAATAGCACAAAGTGCATATCACAGCTGAGTGTAGTCTATCTGGAGAAGTGACTTACACTGTAACAATTACTAAAAACTATAAGGAAGAATGTAATAATTATATAGCTAACATTAGTAACACTATCAAAATATTATAATATAGTGATTTCAAATGTCTCAACCTGTTTAATATCAATAATGACTAATTGATTGAATAAAATTTGTAGCTACTTCTACAGCAAGAAAAGAAAAGCGTTCATCGTTTTGTATTATATAAGGTTAAGTGCCTCATTGCAGTGAACTATCAGATTTTTTTTTTCTTTCAGTAACTGTAACTAGCTATAACACAATCGACGCCTTCTGAATGAATGAAATATAGGGAAATAATAATAATAATAATAATAATAATAATAGCAACAATAAAAAGCTGCCACACAACATGTATCTCTGGTGACGTGTCTCCTGTAAGATAATGCAAAAAAGTGTCTGGACAAGTGGTATCCCACACTAATTGTCTCCCAGCTCCATGGCTCTAAAGTCATGCCATCTATTTTTTTTACCATCATCTGGAGAGGCAAGGAGGTTCCAATCTGGAGGGAATTTAAGCTGCTGACAGGTGATGCCAATTCAGTTCATAGTTTCAACATTATTATTAACTACACAGCTAAACGTTAACAGATTAGCTTTATAAGGTTAAGTGCTTTACAAAAGATCAGTGAACTATAGGATTGTTTTTTAAGTAACTGTAACTATAACAACAGTCCGCGCCTTCTGAGGGCGCTTTGTATATGGGGTCTCGCCCCCGCCCTTGCCGATGGAATTTGCTGGGGGGGGGGGCGGCGCGGGGGAGACAGAGACTAGAGAAAGCGTACGCTAAGGTTAGAGCAGAGAGTTTATTTCATGGTGAGTAAAACTGCGTGTACGCTAGCTCTTATGAGACTAGTGACTGACTGTATGGAAATGTTTTTTATATGTTGGGTTGGGTACTTAGTTGTATCATTATAATAAGATTTAGTCGGTCACCAACTACTTTAACCTGAGCTTTCTTTTGGTGTTGGTAATGTAGCTAAGATTAGTATGTTTAATTTGCTAGTTGCACGTGTATGGTCTCGTTTATAGTAGAACTAAGGATGCTAAATAACATAATCTATTTTACATTTTCTAACAGCTTTTTTTTTTTTTTAAATGATCACGTACTGAATAGTGGGGGTAGTATTTTAGTTTTGCTTCTGTTCAGGGTTGTAAAGCCTGAATATGCCGCTACTTAGAAACTATGCTAAATAGATCAGTTCAGAATCGATATACTAATCATTTAACATTTATCCTTAAGTAGGAAGAAGCAAGCAGAGTAGTATGAGAAATGAGTATGATATAACAACTAACTGAACAAAATACTGTGGATACAGAATATATGAGAGATGCAAGGGCCTCCAATGAATGGCCTTACAACAAGTGTGTTGACATAGGAGTCATAATGTTACAGATATGTGTGTTTGTGTGGGTAAATGTTATATGAACTAAGTAATTTAGGTAGGGAGTGGTGGTGTTGCTTGAAATGTTATGAAAGAGATGTTGGGTAGAGTGTACAGGTGATTAGTGGCTAATTGGTACAAATTAGCTAACTGTAATAGAAGCTTAGATATAATCAAGTTCACAACAAATTTGATGATGTACTTTATACTGTGAAGCCTGTTAAACAACAGTAATAAGAACAACTATTCTTTTATTATTATTATTATTTTTTTGCCAAAGAACAAGATGTTCTTATTCTACCTTGATTCTGCTACAAGTAAAGAAAGAAAAAAGAAGAAAAACCTCTTGCAAGTTGCTGTAAGTATGGGAGCCTGTATTATAGACTTCTGGAATTTTTTTATTTCCGATTTCATATTACATAACTTGAAATGTTTACTTTATTACTTTTATAATGCTGGTAAATGTTTATTAAAAATTATTTAACTATATAGTTGACTGACATCAGGTGAAACTGTAAAGACTGCAGTAGTCTGAACAGGTGTTCATGCATTGATTATATATAGGGGTACAAATTTAACTTATGTAGTCTCATTTCTTGTATTTTTCACAAGTTGTAACCACTCACCTTCTTTTTGAGGCCTGAGATTGAATACCAAAGCCTCTGTAATGTAATTTTTCACATGTCTTTATTAGTGAAACAGATGTTTTATAGCTGGCTTGTTGGTGTACTATATATTATGGTGTAAATTGAAACAAGTTTTTTTTTTATGTTTATCTTTGATACAAATTGGCATCATCATCATTTTAAGTTATCTTTCTATCATACTCACTTGCCACTGTACATTAGCAGTTAGAAACCACAATCTCATTATGACTGAGAATAAAGCCACACAAACTACACAAACTACATTTCTTATTTCTCATAATATATTGGAAAATGTGACCAGGGAGGAAGGTCATTATTCATTATTTACTATAGTTGACTTCTATAAGAAAAAAATTGAATTGCATATAGCAAGTATGAGGTAGTAGTGGAGCAGTGGGTGTGACCTGCATAATAAATTTTGAAGCAGTGGCTGCATCACCCAGGTAGATGTTGTTGAGAAACAAGGTATTTAGTTGGTTTGGACTTAAAGTAAACAAACACTTATTCTATAAATTGAGGAGGCTGTTAGCTACCATGTTATGTTTGATTTTTGGTTCACTAATTTTTTTTTACACCTTCAAAAGAGACTGAGCTGATATCTATCTTTGCATTGGTTGCAGTGTGTACATGTGTTGCAAAGTTCAGTCTGAGCTTTATGTATGTGGTTGTGTGTGGTTAGACCTGGTGGTTGTACCTGGAAAACCTGAGCAGCTGTAATTGAGTTCAGTCAAGTTGCTGTAACTACATTTTCTCCACATACACACATTTCATTGAAGTGAGATGTGACAGGTGTACTCAGGTATGTGTATGGGATAAAATTTATTTGAGGCTATTTTGTATGCACAAATATGATCTACAACCAGCATGACCCATAAAAGATTTAATTTCAGTCTGCTATCAAAATGTATTTAATTACAATTATGATCTAAGGACATAGAACTCTGTGTGTGTGTGTGTGTGTGTGTGTTAGGATGATGAGGATATTGCAGTATGCATGGGTTGTGTTGATCAGCCAATAATGATGGTTACTTCAAGTGTTAGTAAAGTTCCTTTTGTTGAAATTTGTGCTAGATAACCAAAGCAAAATTGAATTTTAATAATTCAGATTTTTTAATATGCCAGGTGAATATTTTTTAAGCCTTTGCTACAGGTCTATATACTATTCCAGTTAACCTCCAATT
>WLWD01001522.1_pt1 | contig 166401 bp, 124 predicted proteins | sample 6712731 | NCBI WGS metagenome assembly WLWD01 (sample SAMN12718690, study PRJNA576275) | sponge metagenome | isolation source: marine sponge | host: Mycale hentscheli | place: New Zealand: South Island, Marlborough, Capsize Point | collected 2014-11-01
AAAATCTTTCAGGGTCCACCAATAATCTTACTGTTTATATTGTGTATATTACACCACCAAAGAGAGTTCGGTACAGTGGAACCTCTCTACAAAGGCCATGCTTGGGTCAAGTCTTTTTGACCCTTGTAGAGAGTTTGGCTGCTTTCAGAGTTTATTTTTTATTGTAGTAGATCACTGTGTTCCATTTACGCTGGCTGTTGTTAAGAGTCAAGTTGTTCTTCGGAGTCCCTTTGTAGAGAGGTTCCACTGTATAGTATGTTCACTTATTTGAACTATATTTTAGCTATCACTGAATCATTAACTATGTTGTTTTTTTTTTCCAGGACAAAATAATGAAAGTGAAGATGGAAGTGGTAAGACACAGTTTTAATGTAGCCTATTATATATTTTGTCTATTTATCAATGATGTTGTTTGTGTATGTAGATGGAGTGACTGAATTCTCTTTTGAAAAGAACGATTAAAAAGTTTAATTATAGATCATTCATTAACAATATTACTATGTATTTAAATTATATTAATGACCATATTGATTTTTTCTAATATTTTTATATGGTTGTCATAATTATAGATCATTCATTAACAATTAATAATATTACTATGTATTTAAATTATATGACCATATTGATTTTTCCTGATATTTTTATATGGTTGTCAAAGTGGTTAACATAGATGTTTCTAAGAAATTAAATCAATTGCCAAGAAGATTGCAGCCTTGTCAAATTGGTTGCCAAAAAGTTGCAGCCTTGTCAAAGAAGTTGCCAAAAAGTTACAGACCTGTCAAAAAGAAGTTGCCAAAAAGTTGCAGCCTTGTCAAAGTAGTTTGCCAAAAAGTTGCAGCCTTGTCAAAGTAGTTGCCAAAAAGTTGCAGACTTGTCATGCAGGTTACCAAAACATTACAGACTTGTCCGCGTGGTTAACAGCGAGTTTTCAGAGAAGTTTGCGAGGTTTGTTAACTAGCTTGTTAACTAGTGTCCGTTCCAGGCGTCAACGACGGAGTTCCAAAATTTGTTAACCGCTAGGTAACTACGCGCGAACTAGTAGTTAACGAGCTAGTTTGCAATTTGTAAACTTCGCTTTTTGGCGCTGTGTATATTGTCCATTATTCAATGACTGATGCTCTCCATTTTTTAATAATTCTGAATTTACATTTCCACCATATATATGAGAACTACTTATTTTAATTGAATTATTGATAACCAAATTATTATCTCCTCTATCAAGTGTAATTGTTTTAATGATGTCTTCGGGATTATATTTTGGGATGTGATATTGTTGCACTATAAATGTGACTGGAGCAGTCATAGCTACAACTTCTAATACTGGTAGAAAGTTTCTGTCGCATGCAGTTGAAGATCCACGACCAATTGATCCTATTTTCACTTCATATTTTCCAGCATCAGAATCAATCATATTTGATATTGTCAATGAAATTCCATTGTTGGCTACACTAACTCTGGTACTACTTGTAATTTCAGTTCCATTGTGGTACCAATTCATACGACTGATATGTCTACTCAAATATCCATAAGTATTGAGTGTCAGATTGTTTATATGCAATATTATGGTATCATCATGCACAAATGTTCTAGTTACTGAATCATTCGTATTCAAGAGACCTAATAAGAACAGTAAAGAAATTTAATTGCATGAATTATTTGTCTCACACTGAATTTGAATGCATACTAATCAACTTCATAAACTTGAGTTGCATAAATTAAGAACAACAGTAATACAGTGTGTGGAAAGTGAACCAGTCAAGCTATTCGATTGATTATACTGTCAATGTTTCAATTGCTGACAGTAAGTGACTATTTATAAGAATAGTTTTTATTTATTTACTCCATAAATATGGAATGGAATGCTACACCAGGTTCCTACTATACAGCTATACTACTTTACTATTATATTCTGCATAACTACGTGGCATTATAAAAATGGAAGAAAGTAAAGTTAGAATAATATCTATTTAAAAACCTACCATGAACTTCAACCAACTGATTTGCTGATCCTACAACAGTTTGATTTTGAAGTACAGAACAGAAATACCAACAGTATCGAAAAGTTCTTCTATAAAAGGTTTTATTGAAACTTTGTTGAGTAAATGTTGAACCTCCATAAATGTTGTCCACTGTTCTCCACTTATAAATGAGTTGTTGAGTAGGAGCAGGATCCACTTCACAAGTAAACTCTACCCTTGAATAAATTCTGAATGGACTGTTTCTTGGGTTAGTTACAATCCTTACAGACAGAGGGAGGACTCCCACACTTATGGTGGTTAAGTATATTTGTAAAGCTAAATTAGATACAGATTGAAAAAATTTGCAACAACAGCAGGAGACAGATATTTAATTTATCTTACCAAAAAGGTCTGCTACATGCATCATTGCAAAATTTGTGTCCACCACCACCTAATTCACACGAAATATATATGTATGGTTATGCCCAAACTTTACTTACACAAGAAAGAAGTGCTATCAACTGAACTTTTATACTGAAATTGTAGTCAGCTGCTCAACTTCCTCCCAGTAACTACTGAATATACATAATCTAGGACAATCCCCTTGTCCTCCTCTTTCATTTCTATATATAGGTTGAGGAGTGAGATAATGTAAACGTTGCCCTAAGTAATGTGACACTGTAAGAACTATTTGTATGCTAATTAAAAGGGATAGCTAGATTCAGCTATACCATCTGAACAAGAATTTTTCAGCAGATATTGAAATGAAGCCAATACTTGCCACCAATATCACTCTCACTAACCTCATGTAGGTTTTGAACTGCATTACAAGAAGCATAAATTTATATTTAATTTCTCTTCAGAAGTCACTTAATTAGTTACAGTGATTTGTTTTCACCATGTGGTACTGGTGTAGGCTGTGTAGATGAACGAGTAGTAGTGGAAAGTGCTGTCACTCTCAAAGACAAGAATTATGAACTTCATCATACACATGAAATAATGGTGAGTCAGTGTTGTGCTGTGAAAGATTATGTTGCTGAAGCTCTCCTGCAGAGGAGGCCTCTAAGATGTAAAACTAAATTAGATACATATTAAATTATTTACAACAGTGATCAGGCAGGTCTTAAGTATATTTTAGCTACCCAAAAAATTTGTTACATGCATCCTTGCAAATTTTGCTTGCCCCACCTGAGTTGAAAATTACTTCATAAAAAAATTAATGGCCACGACTAAGACTATCTGCTAAAATTACCACTATAGTAGCTATAGAATGACAATCCCCTCTTTATACCACCTTCACCATTCTTCACTAAATATTAGTTGAAGTGAGCTAACATGAACTTTACCTTCAATGTGGCACTGTAATTATGATTTGTACGATGTAAAATTAGCTATTACAGTAATGGACAAGAATTTTACAACCGATGTTGAAATGAAGCCAGTAAGTGTCACCAATGCCAGTCTCACTAGCTTCCTGTAATGCTTGAGTTTTGATTGCACGAGGATGACATACCCAACTTTTCATTGTATTTCTTCATGAATGAATTTATCAGTAGTTTGTGGATTGTCTTCACCATGTGGTACTGGTGTAAGCTGTGTAGAACACAACTAGGAGTACAAGAAGCTGGCATTTCATATTCACAAGGTCTCAAAGTTGTCGAATTGTGAACTTCATCATACACATGAAGTAATGGTGGATTGGCACTGTGTAAGATCATGTAACTGGAGTTCTCCTTCAGAGGAGGCCTCCAAGGCTCACTGTATGCACCAAGACTTGGGTTGCTGGCACTTGTACAACCCATTGTGCCACGCCTCTTGCTTGGGATGTCAACTCGAGGAGAAATCACTACATACATGTCAGAATCAGGCATATCTTCCATGGAGGTTCGAAAAAACCCAGAACTTCTGCTTTCTATGACTGTTTTTGGTGCACTGCTCATATTTCGAGCAACTTTCTAAACACCAACAGATTGAGTTGACAAGTAGAGTGAATGGGAAGAAATTTTAAGGAACAGTTCTCAGATGGCATAACCATGTGACATTGTTCTCCATGGCAAGTTCTGTTTCATTGACAACACAGGTGTATTAATTTTGTTTCTGGTGTGTCTAACACTTAAGGCTAGTAATAATAATTAAAAAAAAAACATCAGAACAATAATGCCTGTTTGTTTTTGTTTTGTTTTTTGCCTACAGATAGACAATGTGTAATTTGGGCCTGATGTGATCATCACTGACCATGATGTTTTTCAAAGTGAATGATTTATTAATAGTATATTGTCAGCATTCTTTATTATCCAAAGAGTATAATGTATTGTAGTAGGGACTAAACTAAGTAGTTAGTCAAACAAAGCTAGCTAGGATATTTGTTTGTAGTGTTGTTTGTTCAGAATGGTATGTACAAGTCAAGGCTGTTGTCACAGATATCTAAGTTGTTTTTTCCCCTTTGCTTTTTACACAACATTACATTCAGTGTACATGAGATACCACTAGCTACAAGTTGTCTTTCAGTACTAAGGGTATTCTCCCTCCTCTGATGCAGCACTGGCAAACATATAACATTACTACAGCTGAATGGGCAGAGCCTCAACACATACCGGCTGTTGCCAAAGCCATTAGGTTGGGTTACATAACTACAAGAAAGTATTTAAAACTTCTTCCAAAGTAGCCATATTGCTAGATCCTGCATCAAGATTACTTAATGAGTAAAGGCATTGTACTATTATTGAAACACAACAAAACATAACTCAAAGAAAAAACTGTGCACATATCTAACAACTTCAACATTGACTTTGCAGGATAAACAATGACAAGTGCAGATGTTTTAACTACACACAACTTGCACCCTCATAAACATACATGTGCATGTACATACACTTGCACACACATGCTCATATCATAATATTGTAATAAATTATAGCATGAAAACCGACCAAATTCACACCAAACTGGTGGTGTGAATGCCCACCATCAATGTGTAGCGCAAATGCACACTCAGTGTGAAATTCACACTCAAGGGAATGAACAATAATAAACATGGCCCCTTTACCAAACATTAATTATATTCATGTGCAGACACACACCAATGCTATTATCATTGTAATCTACTTTATAAATAATAGCAATTTTTTTCTCTTTTTAACAGCCAATTAGTTAATTATAACATAAATTTACACCTACTGAGTACATCTCAGAATTATTAGAGGTCTGCTTTAGGTCAATTTACTTTAGATACAATGGGAACTGTTAGGAACAAGTACTTCCTTGTTAATGTTGTACAGCATGTGGTTGTGGGGTAGGCTAATTACTCTCTGCCTCTACAGTTAAGGGATTGTAGTCAAGTAATACTAAAGAATATAAGTACTCACACAAATCCCTAGAAAGATAGATCTTGACTTGGAGACAACCAAGCTATGCTTCTTATCGTATATACTGAATTATATCACCAACTTGACCCAACCGATGGCTAAATAAACTGACGAAAGCTACCTTTGACTGGGTTGTAAATTCCAGCCGTTTGACTTGCCTTCAGAATTAGTTCAAGTGTATACAGTTTACGAATAAATATTATTAATAGTAAATTACAAGAACAACATCAAAGGCAGTCGGTGAGCACAAAACGAACTAGTAGAGGTAGTAACCTTCCAAAATGAGAGATGATACCAAAAATAATAGAGAGAAAGTCCAAATCACAAATTTTAGAGCCTATGTTTATGCTCCAACTCTCTTCTCTCTCTCTCATGGTGGGTATTCTGCTTGACAGGATTCACTGGTTTCACATACCTAACTTCATAATTAAACACAGCTGTGCACTTATGCAAAATTATAACATGCAGCTAATCAGAAGTAAAAAGATCAAAAATAAGAGGCCAGTAGGAAGTGGTGATACAGAACAGTAAACAAAGACATTACATGGAAACCCGGAGTCTGGATTATTAAGAAAATCTAATTTGAGTGTAATCTTTATGCTCACAAGTGGCCAATGACAATGACTAGTCTTTGAGATACTTCCATCGGTCGATGGAGTATTTGGAAAGTTCATGCTCTGTCTCATTTTGAGAACTTTTTGTATGCAGATGTGGAAGATCATTATTGGCAACTGCTTTACTTCAATCTTAAGTATGCTCACTTGTGCTGCCACTGCAGTGTTTCTTGCAATCCATCAATATAGAGACAAGATGAGATGTTATTCTTGTGCGTACATATTCAGGCTAGAGAGTGCATGGTACAGCTAACACATTATTTTCTGGTTCTTTGATTAGTGGTTGAAGTTTTTTTAGAATCTAGAATAGAGTGGTCAGGTGGGTGTGGCTTCATGATGACTGTGATATAGAGAGGCTGAGACGATATTATCAAAATCACACCCATACTCTGTGTAGGGCAAGAGAAACTGGCATTTCTAACACTTTTTGTTGTTTAATTTCATAGGTATTCATAGGTATTGTTTCTGGTGGGGGTGGGTTTACTCTCTACTACTAGGAGTCAATGAGAGAAGTTTCTCAGAATTGTAGTCATGCTATCTAGAGAATATATTTACTTGCAAAAATCGACTGATCTTGACTTAAGGGAGACAACCGAGCTCATTAAACTCTATTTCTCACAAAACTTAACACCATGCATACAGTTGAGACCACTGCTTCAATAACCCAACCAGGATGAGTGCAGCACAATCCATGATGTTATATTTATGCTCTCATGTCCAATGCATTCTCTTCTCTCTCTCATGGTGGACATTCCAATACACACAAAGGCAAATGTCCACTTTACTACGTTCACCGACTTCAACTACATAATTTCATAATTATTTGCATTTAAGCAAAATTATTACATATAAACATAAACGAATAGATTAAAGAGTTCTTAGATGTGTGCAAAATTGATAGAGTAGAACCTCCAAACTGAGACATTGGGACCAGGTTCTCAGTTCATAGGGTCCATTGGGCAATGTGGTGATCTAGGACAGTAAATTGCGGTGGAATTCTAGAAAACCTATTTAAACAGACATGATTGAGAGATATTTTATTCACACACTAAAGTATAACTGTTTTGTAAATATGCATAAAATATTGCATTTTTAATCCTTGTTCTTTAACTATCTAAAACACTAAAATATAAACACTCATATTCTTGTTAGAGAGTATGTACAAATATAATTGCTGGCCTCAAAGAGCAGGTTGTTCGTAAATATTATATTCTTCATTCTCCACTGGCTGCCTTGTCCGATAACGAGGATCTTCATAATGAACATCCACAGTCTCATACGCAGCATTGGAACTCAATTGTATATCTTGGGATTTTGTAGTGGCATTCAGTTCAGTTTCATTTCTTTGGTCAAGAGGTTTCTTGCATTTCTTTTTTCTACTACCACACAGTCATTGGATTGAATGGAAAATAATATTATTGCTGACAAAAGCTGCTCTTAACATGAACTTATAAATAAACTCAAGATCATAAACCAATGAATTTTACATTAAATATACAATGGAAGTCAATATAGTCTCATAGATTCATGTATACCACCCATTGTTGCTCCAAGTGAATCTGATTGTGTAGGCTAACTGATAGCTATGTATAGTTAAATATAAATATTTTCTGTTTCTTTATATTGTTAGGAACTAGCCCATGAGCCCAACTTACAATCCTCTCACATTTACTGCTGTAAACATGTGACAATCTTGTGGACTGTTGTAATAACAGTTGATTTGAAATGTGCAATTTGTGTTGCTAGCAGCTCTCACTTAAAATAATGATGTAATGTACAATAGTGATAGTTATATGCATTTGTAAATGTGATTTAAACGAGTTGTAAAATAGAGTTAATGTTGGAATGGTAGTTAGGTAAGTATTGTTTCAATGGAAGTTACAAAGCACGATGCAAGGGGTGTGGTGGCAATGACATATTTGTATCACATGATTAAAACTGTTTGCTACCAATAAGATGAGACAAAATGGTAACTTGACTGGATCATAGCAGGTCTGAACAGCAGTGGCATGAACTCCACCCCCTCAACCATGCCTGTACATGCAGTTAAACATGTGGCTATGTAGTCTGGCATTATTACCTCCCGCTTGCAGGGAAGGGGGTCTAGTCAAATAATAGTACAGGCACCTGTTCTGCTGACTCAGCATATAATTCATTGCTTAGTGGTATGTGTTTCTCCTAAACAGATCACCCCATTGCATTTGACAAGACTCTTTTCCTGTGAAGCGGTAGGTAAAATCTGTTATGCCAGATGGCTATGCTACATAAGCTAATTGGAGGAGCCTATCAGCCATAGAATAATTTCAGCTATTTCCTTTGAAACTGTCCACAATCTTATCTTGACTTGCTATTGCAAGACTTCTATGTCCAGTGCATAAAGATAAATGTAGTAAATTTTCTCTTGTTTTCATGCTAACTAACCATAGTCTGATGATGCACGAAGATTATCAATGAATGATGCTGTGATCGACTCGACAGTACACAATAATAGTACTAAATAAGCATCTGACAGTATAGAATTAAAGCAAAAGTAAAACAAGAAGTTATACTTTTTTGAAGGGTTAGAACCTGAACAGACATTGTTTTTCTATATTATACAGGTTTAAACACTCACATTAGGCAGTGCTAACAGCTAATGTCACAAGCAGTGATTTACAGAAAAAGTTGGGAATGTAGTTTCAAAATGTGTTAAATAATAATTGTTGATGGGGGCCCAAGTCTCAGAGGCAGATCTAGGTCTTGTTAAGAGGGGAGCTCTTTTCAAGAAGAGGTGAAATAGCTATGCTTCTTTTGGAAAACTGTTGGCCATATAGTATTTCCTATGACTATAATATTCATTCACTTAATACTTAGCATTATAATGTGACTGTCCATAACTTAAATGAATGAACTGCTAAAATCAGGAAGGAGAAAATTAAATCTAAGAACAAAACCAATTTACAAGGGTACAGGGTTGGGGTCAAATACGTGAGTATTTGCATTTAAGCTGTATTTAAATATATTTTTTTGAGTATTTGTATTTGTATTAGTATTTTAAGATTTAAAAAGTGAAGTATTTGTATTTGTATTTCAAATACATTTTAAAATATCATAAGGTAGGAATGCGAGCTTTTGTAATAATAGAAAGTAGAAAATAAAAGATCTGGAGCATATTCTATTGGATGGATTCATTCTAGAGTTTAGTTCTGGAAAGTACAGAATCAAGTGATGCTTGGTCCATGCTGGCATAGTTATATTGTAATAACTAAATAGCTCAACCTCCTATTGTGAAAAGCTGCTGTTAAATTAACTGAATGTATATGAACAAAGGGCAAATTGCCTCAATATGAATCCAACCCAGCACTATCAAGTAATAGAAGAAAAAAACCACTGAGCCTCTGAATTACAATCACACCTACAACCACCGCATACTTGCAACACTAGTTCCAGTGTATTTATGCAGTCCTGTATCAGTTCAAAGATTCTAAGTGGGAAAGATGTTTCAATTCAACAAATATTGTTCAAAGTTCAAAACTTTTGAAGAACTAATGTTCATCAGGTATAATCTATTCTCCATGTAATGCTTTACATACTGTAATTGTGATGCAATTTAAAAGTATTTGTATTTGTAATTGAAATACTACACCTAAGAAAGTATTTGTGTTTGTATTTTGTATTTGAGTTCTTCAGAGAATTTGTATTTGTATTTAAATACTATTCAAAGTATTTGACCCCAACCCTGCAAAAGTATTTATGTCTAGAATAATGAAAGGAGGGAATAGTAGGAGTTGGCAAATTATGCACATTTTTTGTTATTCTATATATGCTGGCAATGCTCATCATTATGACGTTACTTGAAACCTGCTCATGGACAGAGTTCAAAGGCCACCTCACCCACATTCACAACTATAAGAATCCCTGTAAGCATGATTAATCTGAATCCTGATATGGCCACTGCTGATATGTGTTGTTGATCCGCATCCTGAAGGGTAACAGTACTAGATCTGAAAATATTTTATTTCTTACTGAAAGTGATATTGGAATCTTCCAATAGTATTACAAACACAGATTGTTTTTAGTAAACTCGAAGATTCATTAATAAGTCCCAAAGTGAGTCTCTGGGAGACTACAATTGATATATTATTAAAACAAATTATAATTTTTTTTCCAAAAATTAACTATTTCATTATGCTCATAATTACACTAATTATGCTAGCATGTGCTAGTAATGAAATTACTTCTTATACTCACAATTATGCCAGCATTATTTGCCAACCCTAAGTGAATAGGTACACTTAATCATGAAAAAAAATGAAACTGATTCATGAGAAAAAAATGAAAGTAGCTACAAAGACATTTTAACTAATGATGAAAGTAGTTTTGTATCGCTAATTGCCAAATTCAATCATGACGGGAAAAAATTGAATAAGCAACAACCACTAAATTCTATCCAAATTAATAAATGCTGGACTAATTGCTCTGCTTTGGTATACTACGAATTTTGTCTGCAACATAGTAGTAGTAAAAATTCCAACTCAACATATCAATAAGTTGAGGTGCGTTCTTTAGAAGAGTGCAATTATTGTTGGAGTAGGAGGATAAAACAACGACGAAAAAAAAATGGTTATAATTTTATTTCCACTTACAGGTAAGAAATATAGTAGCTAAAAATGAGGGCTTGTTCTGAAAAAGGGGGGCTCGTACAACACCACAGTCGCCCCCCCCCCCCGCCCCCCCCCCACTAAATCTGCCCCTGAAGTCCACTGGGCCCCCCTCAGCTATGCAACAGCTTTGCAGCAATTTTGCCCCTCCCACCCACCACTTCCTTTTGTTTGGCAGAAAGAAATGGCCATTGTGTCTGGCTGTATTTGTAGCAGTAAGTGTTATTGGTGGTGGGTTAGATAATTGGTCAAGACATGCACTCATCAAAACAAATAAGTGATCAAGAAGGTAACAAGCTAAGGGGCAAACTGCAGAGGAGGTTAGGGATGTGCTAGCAGGATCTAGCAAGGGTATTGTTATCTACATAGAACTGATAGCTTTGGATTGTTAATTGCCCGAAATCTTCAAAATCAAAGTGTGACAGACTGACTGACATACAAGTGGACTAACAGACAAAACAACTGCTACATATTACCCTCTCACACATTTACGCTGAGGGTTAATACAAATATAAAGTGATCATTCTTTTTACTCATTAGTGACCCAGCACAATATTCTCAGATAAACTATACATATATATACTAGTGATGTGCTTGAGCACAAATGGCGAGCGAGCCTAAAGACTATACTATTTTTATATGAATGATTTTGACTTCTAACACTGAAGCTACTGAAAATAAGGTCCAGTTTTTTTTTATTTCGCATACACGGTAAAGGGATTTCAGTGCCATAGTAAAAACTCTCTGCAACTGCTTGAATTGAAGGGAAAAAACAACAACAAAACAATACATGTTATTTAAAAGTTTTCTTTGTGATATTCTTTAGCTAAGTAGTGGTTGTAACACACAATGCTTTGACACAACTGGACATTCACCTACACAGACTTACCTTCGCGGTAGTCTAGTGGACAATGTATTTGCAAGTAAGTACTGTTGCATACGGCTTAAACCATGACAAAGAGCGCATTGACTTTCCACCGCCACTAACTCGAAAAGAAATGGAAGTCCCTTAGTTTTCAAGTTTTAACTGCACCCGCAAAAGAATTCAAAACGGTAAACAATTCAATTTCTAGGGTGATAGGGTACTGATCGCTAAACCAGAGGATTCTGTTTAGTGCAATTTGGGACGGGGTCGACAACCGAACTACCACAAAAATGCGAGGGTCAAAGTACAAAAATGCCTTACTTACGTCCATACATATATACAAATAAACTAGTGGTGTGCTTGAGCACAAATGGCGAGCGAGCCTAAAGACTATACTATTTTTATTGACTTCTAACACTGAAGCTACTGAAAATAAGGTCCAGCTTTTAAATTTAGCATACAGGGTAAAGGGATTTCAGTGCCATAGTAACAACTCTCTGCAACTGCTTGAATTGAAGGAAAAAACAACAACAACAAAACAATACACGTTATTTAAAAGTTTTCTTTGTGATATTCTTTAGCTAAGTAGTGGTTGTAACACACAATGCTTTGACACAGCTGGACATGCACCTACACAGACTTACCTTCGCGGTAGTCTAGTGGACAATGTATTTTCAAGTAAGTACTGTTGCGTACGGCTTAAACCATGACAAAGAGCGCATTGACTTTCCACCGCCACTAACTCGAAAAGAAATGGAAGTCCCTTAGTTTTCAAGTTTTAAACAATTCAATTTCTAGGGTGTGATAGGGTACTGATCGCTAAACCAGAGGATTCTGTTTAGTGCAATTTGGGACGGGGTCGACAACCGAACTACCACAAAAACGCGAGGGTCAAAGTACAAAAATGCCTTACGTACGTCCATACATACAAATAAATAAACAAACATCCCCGATTTTAAATTGTGTTACCCCTGTAAGTGTCTCGCTCGCTACGCTCGCTCGCCAATTATTCATTTGATACAGGAGATATCACAAATCTGTAGGCTTAGTATATACATGAGTACTGCAGGCGCAGAATAAATATGGCCAATCAGACAAATGATACTTTGCGGTATCCATTGAATAATACATTTATTATGTATTGCTCATGTGTGAATACCATATCAACTATTTCTTGTGCAGTAAACACTTGCAAAACCTGGGGGACATGACAACACGACGTGATAACTATGAGCACATGTGATATGAAAAATTATTGCCTTAATCACATCCTGTTTTTAAAGCATTTCCTAAGTGACAACAGGTATTAGGCCGCGTTTATTATGTGATAAATTAAATAGTGCACACTTTAATAGAACATAAAACCTGAGAACACATACATTACAACTCACATTATCATTATTGTGATGATAGTGACTGCTGTTATCAATATTCCAATAACTAATCCAGCCACCAACATACTTCCACTGATTGAGTTAAGATATGCTGTTGAAATACTGTTGTTTAAATTAGTGGATCCTTGTAACAATTTCAAACAAGATTTATTAGTCACTTCATTGACGGCCACAAGACAGTTCCTGTTTATCGACATTATTTTCCCAGCTACAGTTAAGTTAGGAGTGTTCTGTGATAGTATCCAAGACTGGAAGTGATGTATTAGTGAAGTGGATGTTACAGTTCCTCTTGGGTTAGAGTAAATAAAGTCTGTGGTAAAGAGTAGCTGCTGACCATTAGTGCTGTAGTTAACAACACTGTTCTCAAAATAAGACAGTGTAATATTGCAGTCTTCACAGAGACCATGCATGACATCGAACAGAGCTGTCTGAAGATCCTTCAATTTAAATGTATACAGCTTATAGTAATAATAGCAAAAATAGTAATAATAATTATTGTTGTTTTTATTATTGTTGTTGTTATTGTTGTTCTTATTATTATTGTTATTATTATTATTAATTTATTATTATTATTATTATTATTATTATTATTATTATTATTACTGCAAAATTCTAGGACATGGTTTATCAATATTCTTCAGGTAAAAACAGATATCTTGCAGCTGGTTGAATGCATACCCATAGTCATCATTTTATTGGATTTTTTTTTATTCTGTCAGTTATAACATATGTTATGGTATAGGTGCTAGCTATGTTACAGAGTCAGTGAAAGGTCAGGACTATTGATAAAAACTTAAGAAGTAGTGGAACCAGAGTAATAGTTTAGTATAAAAAAATTGTATAGTTATCTACATCTATCTACTTTCATTTAGCCACCATCAAATATGTGCAATATCCCATAATGGCTAAATGTACATAGATACTATCACTGTAGTTCAGCTGTATACATTGCCTATAATAAATTACCTTGACTGTTGTTGTGCAGCAATCAATAATCAAAACTTGAAAGGAACCTACATAAAAAAGTAGCTGTTGTTGGTAAATGTTTGCATAATCTTTCTGATTTTACCTTTTTCCCTGACCAGTGTTGTATTTGAGCCAATGTCTGTCTGACATGTATAAGTTCCAAACTGACCAGTTGGGATAGTGTAATTGAGATGAGTACCAAATACTTCCACTAGTACATCTTTATAGTGTCTCAGAGACAGAGTATCAGGACGACCATGAATAATATCACACTCCACTCTCACTGGTCTATTAGTACTTCCCAAAAATTCAATTTGTAGACTTACATAGGGTTCTAAATAAAGCACACGTAATACAAGTGTCACAACATTTCATGTTAATAACATGTACACATGCTACTACAAATACACAAGACTTCTTAGTTTCCAACTCAAATGAATAATATGTAGTGATTTTCTCTTCATTTTTCTTATTTGATAAGGACAGGCTTATTAGAAACATTGATTGGGACATTATCATACATGTTAATTTACTTTAATTGAATTATACCTGAAATGAATTAAAATTTATCTTAATTGAAATATTTTTTCTTATTTAATTAAAATTTACCTTAATTCAATTAAAATTTATTGTCAATAACAAAATGCACATTGGTAATACAACTAAATGGAATTGGACCTTACCTAGACTGTAAAGAATAATGATGTGATAATTATAATTAACAACCAGTTCAATTGTTAATAGTTATTTTTTTTATTATTAATCACTGAACCTTTGGGTTATTAATATTTTTATTCCACCTAAAAATCTTCACAATGTTATTTTTAGGTACATGATCACTTGGTGTTGTCTCACTGCTGTATTGAGCAAGCTCATACCTCTAGTAGTTATAGCAACTGGCCTGGCTTACCAGTTTTCTGGGATTTTACATCTACCTTCTTCTAAGTGAAGCCTACCCAACCTGGCTTACCAGTTTTAACATTGTGAAGATTTTTAGGTGGAATAAAAATATTAATAACCCAAAGGTTCAGTGATTAATAATAAAAAAATAACTATTAACAATTGAACTGGTTGTTAATTATAATTATCACATCATTATTCTTTACAGTCTATCAATCTACCAGAAGTGCATGTAACATGGTGGGGGGCGTATTTAAAGTGTTCTACCGGGCATGCTCAGTAGATGGGATGATCCCACTTCCTGTAGCCCTGCCCGGTGTGCCTGTTATAGAACTCAACATCAGGTGAGGCTAAGGCAGCCTTTACAAAAAGTGGTGATGTAATGCATCATGAATATAATTGTCACATTGAGTACTTAGCTAATCTGGCTGTCCTGCAGCTATTGGCTCCACATATGTCTACTTTTCATTGTTAGCATATCAAAACTAAGCTAAATATTTTCACTACTGTATTAAATGTACTCTAGTTTTTATGCTTGTGTAAGAACATATATATAATTAACAATAGATTTGCTGAATAACCTATGGTATCCACTCAGCTTACTGCATAATATTACCTATGTGCACATTGTGAATTGCCCGCTTGACAATTTTTAGCTATAGCCTATGAAGAATTATCAAAAGCGCATCTCTTCAGAACATATGAAAATGAATTGTTTATATGTCTGGTATCAAATACAAATACTAAGATCAGTATGTATTTGAATTTAGGTCCTACTACATCTCACCATTTTTAAGAAGAGTCCAAAATACTATAAACACTGGAAACTGGAATATATTGTGGTCTATGTAATAGTAATAACTTCGGCAATTGGAATACAAATGATAGTCTGCATAAGATGCTTCAGTATATACATAATGTCCTGCAACATCTTCAGTATTGTTGTATCTTATCTGATGTGATAGTAATATCTCACTCCCATATGACCTAGTGAAACTAAAGTGTTCAGTGTTAAATGATTGACTGATTCCATTTTTGTAGAAATATCTGTAGGGTGTATCATAAAGAAGTCTGTTAGTATTTATTGCAAATGAATTGTTAATAGTTAATATATTATGGATTGGATCTAGGACAAAAACTTTGATTGTGTCCTCTGGATTACACTCTGGAATGTGATGTTGTTGCACTATAAATGTGACTGGAGCATGTAAGGCTAAGACTTCTAATGCTGGAAGCAAATTTTGATCACATTCTGATGATGATCCATAACCATAATAATCAATTGATCCAATTTTCACTTCATATTTTCCAGCATCAGAATCAATCATATTGGATATAGACAATGATGTTCCATTGTTTGTTATACTAATTCTGTCAGTGTTTGATATGTTTGTTCCATTGTGGTACCAGTTCAGAGAACTTACATACCTAGTATAATATCTGTATGCTCCTGTAGTCAAATTAATGTTTAAAGCTATGTTGTCACCACTTAAAAATGATCTTGTAATGGAATCATTTGCGTTCAATAAACCTATATTAATATAATAGTTCCGATAAAAAGTAGATATTGTTCTAACAGGATTGAAGAGAAAGACTACAATGAATGGACATTATACTATATATTCATGTAGGAATAGACAGGACACATTCCTCACCCAATTTACTATGTCAGCAGTGCTCATGACCATAACTACTACATTATTTTCCAACATTGGCCACATAGGCTACACAACTGTTCTAGGGTGTAACATTCTATAGCATGAGGAGAGAGAGAGAGAGAGGGAAAGTTCCTTTAGCTCCCTCCTCCTCCCGTGTATCTACCCCTGTATTCAATAACCTTGCCATAAACTTCAACCAACTTATTAGCTGATCCTAGAACAGTTTGATTGTGAAGTACTGAACAGAAATAGCAATTTAGAACAATTATGAAAAATTAATACATGTAGTATTTGAATTGAGTTTAAAATTGGCTATCTTTACCATGCCAGCAGTGCTCAAGCATAATGGGTCTGCTAGCTATCACAAGTTAAACTTGTAATGTTGAAGCCTCATGATTATAGCAACACTGGCCACCTGATCATTTGAGTTTTCTAGGCTACACCACTACAAGGTGTGACATTCTATAGAATGAAGCAAGAGGAGGCAAAATTCAGCCTTTTACTCCCCCCTCTCCCACTCCCTGTGTGTCTCCCCCCTGTATTCATCAATAACCTTACCATGAACTTCAACCAACTTATTCGCTGATCCTAGAACAGTTTGATTTTGAAGTACTGAACAGAAATACCAACAGTATCGAAGAGTATATTCAGAGAAGGTTCTGTTGAAACTTTGTTGAGTATATGTTGAACTTCCATAATAGTTCTCCACTGCTCTCCACTTATAAATGAGTTGTTGAGTAGGAGCAGGATCCACTTCACAAGTAAACTCTACTCTTGAATCAATTCTGAATGGACTGTTTCTTGGGTTAGTTACAATCCTTACAGATAGAGGGAGGACTCCCACACTTATGATGGTTAAGTATATTTGTAAAGCTAAATTAGATACAGATTGAAAATATTTACAATAGCTGTTTGACAGTTCTGCAATTTATCTTACCAACAAAATTTGTTACAGACATCATTGGAAGATTTACTTCACCACCAATTACTTCATACAAAAGATATAATGATTGCGCCCTAGTCTTACGAATCACTGGACTTCTATACTCAAATTGTTGTCAGTGCTCAAACTTCTACTAGTAGCTACTGAATAAACAAAATCTAGGGACAATCCCTATTATACCTTTCCCTGACCTCAAGGGCCAGACCCTCATGCTCCTCCCTCCAGCGAAGCACTTAGTCTGGCGTAGCCAGACTATGCGAGACTGTGGCGGAACCGGCTGGTCCGGCAGACCAGCAATTACCGGATCAATATTTTAGCTATAATTTTTTGCTGCCTGCTAATTCGACTTACCTATAAACACAAGTGTCAGCAAGTTTTCTGTCCAGAACTGACGACTACTACTTCAGCTCACACCAATGGCAGTAAAATGCTGACTCCACTTCCGTGTCTGAGTTAGCTACAGCGGTGACCTTATGGCTGAAGAAGTGGTAGATTGATAGTGTGCCAGTCAAATTTCGTGTAATTTTAGAAAGAAGATTAGTTTTAATTAAATTATTTTACAATACTTTTTATGCTAGAATTTTTGTTATAGTTACAGTGTATAGTTCTAACTAAAATTTAGCTAGCAACTTTCAAACAGTTTTTTTCCGATATTATAGTGTTAGCTATTAGATTTGTCCCATCAGTTTCCCATTTGGATATATATATATATATATATTATATATATATATATATATATATATATATATATATATATATATATATATATGTATATTATATAATAACTCGCTAACCTATAGAACTACTCCTTTGTTGGATAAAAATCATTTTACCAATAATACAGCATGAATTGCCATATAAAGTGGTGGGTCATACTCACCCGACCAAAGAAAATTTGCTTCCTCCACGTCTGCTATAGCTACTGGTTTTAATGAGCTAACTTGAACTTTTCCCTCAGTAATGCAACACAGAAAATATTGGATGTAACTAAATCATTTGGACATTATTAATATTGATAATGCTGTAATGGACAAGAATTTTACTACAGATATTGAAATGAAGACAGTAGGTATCACCAATGCCCATCTCACTAGCTTCATGTAATGCTTGAGTTTTGATTGCACAATGATAACATACCCAACTTTACATTGTATTTTTTAAATTTCTTCATAAATGACTTTATCAGTTTGTTGATTGTCTTCACCATGTGGTACTGGTGTAGGCTGTGTAGAAGAACAGCTAGGAGTAGAAGGAGCTGGCACTTCATATTCACAAGGTCTCAAAGTAGTAGAATTGTGAACTTCATCATACACATGAAGTAATGGTGGGTTGGCACTGTGTAAGATCATGTAACTGGAGTTCTCCTTCAGAGGAGGCCTCCAAGGCTCACTGTATGCACCAAGACTTGGGTTGCTGGCACTTGTACAGCCCATTGTGCCACGCCACTTGCTTGGGATGTCAACTCGAGGAGGAATCTCTACATACATGTCAGAATCAGGCATATCTTCCATGGAAGTCTGGAAAAACCCACGACTTCTGCCTTCCATGACTATATTTGGTGCACTACCCAACCTTCGAGCAGCTTCTTGCCTTCTAAACGCCAATAGATTGAGTCGAGAAGTAGAGTCAATAGGAAGAAATGACAAGGAGCAGTTTTCAGATGAATAACCAGGTGACAGTGTTCGCTTTGGTATGCTCTGTTCTTCATTGCCAACACAGGTATTATTTTTGTTTCTGAGGTGTCTAACACTTAAGGCCAGCAATAGTATTAGTATAATGAAGCACATCAGAAAAATAATGCCTGTTGTTACTCCTATTCCTATCAGATAGACAATGTGCAATTTGGGACTGGTATGATCATCATTGATCCCAATGCCAAGGTCCTCGTTGCCGTCTGGTAGCATTGTAGTTGTGTGAGTGTTGAAGAGAGTAGATAATTTGTTGTCGGCTGACACACTGGTTGGAGTAGTGCCAACATTACTGATCAGAGGCACACCTACAAATTAATATATAAGGTATTGTCACTGTAATAACACAGAAAAGCTATGGCAAACCAGCTACCATCTAACATATTATTAAGAAGGCAAAAAAAAAATACTTAAAAAAAAAATGAATGTGTTATTTTCTCCACTACTGTATATAGCTACATAATTATTATTAATAAAGTACAAAAATACTTTCAAAGAAAAGTTATTTTTCCCCACTATATTGTATATACTTAAAGGAAGCAATTGGATTTGAACTACTAACTAGCTGCAAGAAAAGTCCCAAACTGATAGCTATTAATTTCTCACCATTTATTTCCAGTTGTGCTGAAATTAGTGGAGCCACACTTCGATAGTGTTCCTCATCTGTTTGAATATAGGGTCTGTGATCTTCACCAGCCTCATACACGTATGTCACTATATTCAAGTTGTTCAGAAACTGTATCCTCACATTCTCTCCTCTGATAATAACACCAACTACGTCTCCTGGCTCCACATTGGCACGAGACTCGAGGGAGTTCAACTTCACCACTACCTCACTGTTTTCCTGTACTAATGTCACACCATCTCTCCAATTAAAGGGGGGTAGCATATGTGGATGCATAGGGAAATACGTTTGTCTCCTAGAATCGAATCTCCAAACTTGAAACACTAGTTCAGTGATGTTATCCACAGAGCCAGTCATGTGAAATGTCCAACTTGTGACAACGGCTCTACACGGGAAGGAATATTGAGGGATAATGAGCTGTCCATGGATGTGATAGGCACTGTCAGGAAGACCATCTGATACACTTGGAAAATTAGGAAGACACTCTTGAGAACAAACTAGAGTAGCTGTTAAATAAAGTAGAATTACAATATCAACATGCTAGGTGTAGCTTTATACTTTCAACTCCTTACCTGGACCCAGGAATATACCTATGGTAACTAGCACAAAGATTTTGTACATCTTTTAACGACTCTTTTAGCAAACTACTTTTGCAACTATGAGTAGCCGGTTATATATTCAGAATTTTATTTCGACTCTGCCGGTGCTGGTACAGATAGAGACATATTTTGCCAAGTCATCACCCTAAAAGGGTTTAATAGGATGTTCACTTATTTAAATGTTTGGCAGATTGAATTTGTAAGTAGACTTCACTTGGCATGAGCACATGGGACACTACAATGATAATGGGACAAATATCAAGTCCATTCACACCTACAGCTTAATTGAATATCTTTACGACCAGTTTAGCCATTACAATAAAATAAAATTTGAAAGCACTCAAGGCCAAATTCCACAAGAAAAAGGAGGAATGTGGTAATTCTTATACCAATCTGCACTGAGTAAGTATATGTTATTTCTAAGTTGCTATGAAGCTATAAATATTCACTACTATGATGATATAATTGTGAAACCTAACTTTATATTACTTACAGCTATTGCAGAAAACACTATTGGCATTTAATGAAATAAAAAAGGTTTTTCGGGTTGAAATGCTTCCATTAATCCTGCTACAAGTTTAATAGTTATGTGGTGTTGAAAACATTCCTCTTTTTTTTTGTTTGTTTGTTTTGTTTTTATTAATATCACTTAATTCCATATCTGATCTGAGTGTAAAGTCCTCTTAGTTGTGGCCATGCCATAGTTAATTGAATACCTAGTTTGTCCTCATAGCAACTTATTGTAGCCCAACCAGATTGCAGTGTTGGTTAGCATATAGAGGCTGCACAATTTATTGTAGGAGGATTAAAACATTTGACAATGTTTCTAGAGAACTGTTCACATGTTACATTATCCACTGTGTTTGGTGTTGTTGCTCTGCAACTAAATTGACGACAGGAATAAGCATCTTGGATATCTAATTGTTTGTTCAGAACTGTGAAGCAAATATGGTGTTGTCATAAACACAGTTGCTAAATAAATACACACTGTCTGTTTTCCCTTTTGTTTTTTTTTGTTTTTTTCTTCCCTTTGCTTGAAGGGTACACAACATATTCACTAAAAGCTTTTCCCTGTACTAAGGGAATCATCACTTCACTGAGGCCGCATCAGAAAACACAACACTGCCATAGCTATAGCTGAGCCACCACATAACTAGCAGTTACTGAAGCAGAATAAGGTCAGGTTACAATAACTTCATACACGTATATCAAGATTGCTTTGAATATGCACTATGAAATGCCAACAACAGCAAAACATAGCTCAAAGCAAACACTTATGTCTATACTGACTATACAATAAAACATCAACTTTGCTGGACAAACAATAACCTAGTGCAGATGTCCAACTAGCTTCACTGACAATAAACTTCACTCACACAAACATACATGTGCATGTACACACATACACTTACACAAACACATTACATTCATGACAATGTTTGCAGCACTGCAGTAAGGTGGGAGAGTAGAGGGCTTCTACAAGGAGCTGCATAAATTCTTGAGCTGGTATAGCTAAAAATGGCTCTAATTACTGGCCACCTCCCATTAACTTTCCATCCCATGCCAAAGTGGAAACATAACAATAGTGACAAGAAGCAGACTAATTCTATGATAGACTGAAAGACAAGCCAAACAATTTACGAAGTTCCAATAACTACTGCCACAAAAATTATTGTACGGGTTTTTAACCACCATTTTCTTACAGCAAAACGACCAAACCTTTACCTATAATATATTGGCCTAAAGAATACATTCATTATTATCAATGCATCCAGAAAAGAAGCAACAAAACAGATCACAAAAGTGACTGTAGCAGTGAAACTTTGCTTGATTATAAGATTGATGATTAGTTGACATGTGTATGAAAAGACATGATCTCCGTAGCTGTAGCTATTTGACTTTAAAGCATTGTGGATGTACTGCACTCTCATAGGTGGGTGGAGTCAACCATAAACTATTCCTTTATAGAATGCCCCACCGAGTAACCCATAGTAGAATAGCTAAAAATCATACACACACAATAAGTTTTAGTACAATGCTAATATAGGCTATATAATATAGCTAGCTATGTGTTTGTGGTGTGAGTGAGTGAGCAAGTGTGTGTGTGTGTGTGTGTGTGTGTGTGTGTGTGTGTGTGTGTGTGTGTGTGTGTATGTGTGTGTGTGTGAGGTGGTTGTGTGAGGTGGTTGTGTGTGTGTGTGTGGTGGTTATGTTTGTAGTCCTGAGTTCAAACCCCACTCAGGCAATTTTCCACCTGACTTTCTTCCCGCCTCCCATCCACCAGTCCACCCCAGCTATGATTGGGTACCTGGCATTTGCTGGGGTGCAAATTCAAGGCCTTTTCTCATGAAACAGCAATGGTCCAGGTGGGACTTCGGGTGCCCACACGAAATGTTGTGAGGAAAGGCCTGTTCTCCTACAAGTTCTTAGCCCGGCTCCAGGAGCTTTGCTTGGCAAGGCTCACAGTGCCTGCTTAGTGCACAAGCATCCTGGCTCTGCCATGTGTGTGTGAACCGCTAGCAGTAGCATAAGAATTTACATTTGAGTGTGTTTGTGTATGTATGTGTGTATATTATGTGTATGTGTGTGTGTGTGTGTGTGTATGTGTGGTGTGTGTGTTGTGTGGTGTAGTGGTTATGTCCTGGGCTCAGGGCCTGAGGTCCTGAGTTCAAGCCCTGAGGTCCTGAGTTCAAGCCCTGAGGTCCTGAGTTCAAGCCCAACTCAGGCAATTTTTCCATCTGATTTTCCATCTGCCTCCCACCAGCCCCACCAGTCCACCCAGCTGTGATTGGGTACCTGGCATTTGCTGGGGTGCAAATTCAAGGCCTTTTCTCATGAAACAGCAATGGTCCAGGTGGGACTTCGGGTGCCCACACCACTTGCTGTGAGGAAAGGCCTGTTCTCCTGCGAGTTCCTAGCCTGGCTCCAGGAGCTTTGCTTGCACGGCTCACAGTGCCTGCTTAGTGCACAGGCATCCTGGCTCTGCCAGGTGCGCGTGACCGCCTAGTGGCAGCAAGAGAATTTGCATTTGCATTTTTTTGTATGTGTGTGTGTGTGTGTATGTGTGTGTGTGTGTGTATGTGTGTGTGTGTGTATGTGTAGCTATGTATATATACATATGAACTCATAGTGTGTCTGTGAGCTATAAATCATCACAGTTTAATATTTTTGTTCTTACCATCAAGTAGACAATGGGCTGGTGTGATCATCGCTGTCCATGCCAAGGTCTTAAGTTAGAGTTTGTTTATAATGTTGTAACTGTATGAGTGTTGTAGAAAGTAGATTATTTGTTGGCTGACCCACTGGTTGGAGTAGGGCCAAAATTACTGGTCAGAGGCACACCTTCAAAAAAAAAAAAAAAAAAAAAAAAAAGCTAAACAGCATTCACATTTTTTATGGCAGTGACATTATCAGATATTCATTCTTTCTGCTGATTTTTAATAGCTATTATATTTCTTACAAATGTATGTTCTCATTTATTTCTAGCTGGACTGATACAAGGGAAACAACATTAGAAAAATGCTCATCATCCATTTCAGTAATGACCAGCTAGGTATTCCTCACTGCTTGTATATACATGTGTTTGAGAAGATATAATTATCTGCACATTCCCTCCTCTGATACTCATAATATCAACTACATTTTCTGGCTTTACAGTTGCACTTGACTTGAATGCACCTCCACCTATGTACCAATGTCACGCCACCTTTCAAATTTGTGGAAAACGATGGATGGAAGAAAGTACGCTTGTTTTCGAGGCTCTGTCTCCAATCTTGAAACACAAACTCAGTTATGTCCACAGAGCCACCCAGTCATGTGAAACATCCAACTTTTAACAACAGCACTACCTGCACAGAATGAATAGTAGTCCATATGGAAGTGATCATCAGTCAGAAAGACCGTACAATGTGTACATAGCAAGCTCTTTTGATAAGATGTTGGAATAACTATTATGTACGTAATAGTAGTAAATAGTTCATAAATTTGGTCAATATTAATCCTTATCTTGACTAAAGAAGATGGACATGTTAACAAATTCATAATTTTGGCTATCAAGCCAGCAGTCCATTCAATGCAGATACAGGAAGTGCTAAATGAAGAACATTCCATGGTACACATTTTTAACCACAAACATCCTTTTGTTGTTGCCAGGTATAAAGTGGATTCTGAACACTATAGAGCTTAACTCTCATACTGTCTGGAAAGAGTAACTCTTCTTCTTTCAGATAGTATAAGTTTGGTTTCTGTGGGACATTCCTGATGGTAGTAATAGAACTGTTTAATGAGGTCCTCCAAAGTAACTCTAAAATAGTCGGTGTAGTAACTTTGGGCAGAATTTTTTTTGCCCACGCAAAGTACTATGATATTTATACCATTCTATAGCACAATAAATTCTCTATAACATATTCAAAAAAAAAAGTTACTATCACTGAACTTAACAGCTACACTCAATCAAACCCGACCAATTGAGGTGTGAAATTATCATTAACAATTGATTTCACTGCATGAATGCTTATGAGGATAAAAATCAGAATAAATAATGGAGTATCTCATAGGCATAGTGGGTGAGTAGTATTATGAAAACAATGTCATACAGATTCAATATCTGAGTCATCTGTGGCTAAAGAATTCATGTCTGACTCTTGATCAGTTGAATATCTATCCTCCTCATCAATGACCATAACATTTTGACATGTCTGCCTCGATGCTTCATTGTCTTCCTCCTCTTCTTCCTCAATATCATGAGTTTCAGCATCATGGACAGCAGGACTATTTTGACAATTGCAGCATCTACAACCAGGACCACACTTCTTTCCATCTTTGAGGCAAGAGCATCTTCTTGTGTCACATCCCTTCTTGCAGGAGCAACCACGGAGTAGAAGTTTGACTCTGTCGCGAACTTTGGCAATGTTTGATTGATCTTCCCAATCAATTTCCAAGGAACCATCATTTACTTTCCATCCAAAGCATGTGACATCCAACACATTGCAGCAGTTCTCTATAGCTTTACTCCAATAGTCAGACACCCAGCATGTTCGGAGCCAATGCCTCCACAGTGCTTCAACAGATGGTGGCAGTTCATCCTCAAACTCAGTACGTTCCCAAATAGCATTGCAAATACATTCAAGCCACGCTTTGTGTTGCATCCTGGAGTCAATGCCAGATCCAAATGAGTTAAGAAAGGCTCTTGGAGACTCAAAGGGAAAGCAAGTCCTGTGCTTACTGTAATAGGCTGTTCCAACAAGCCTAATAAAGGCCAGAAACCCCTTTTCCTTAGTGTCAGCTGTAGTGTGGACCAGAGATCCAGGAAATTGCTCACTGTTGGCATTGATAAATGTATTGTGCTGGTAGGCAAAGCGCATAAATGTTGCTTTGCCTAATCCTGAAAAAAAGGAGGTAAAGTCACTCCCAGTACAAACAAAGAGTGACTGCATGAATTTTGGTCTAGCTTCAGCTGGAATTGCAGCTAGATCAGGATCGCCAGTGAGAGCAGCAGACAATTGATCCATATCAAGGTATTTATATTCTAAACTAGTGTAGGTATTGAGTTGTACAATCACATGCACTGAAGAGTCAATGAGGGGTAAACCAATGTGGAAGACATCAGTGTCTGGAGAACAAACTAGCTTTCGAGTACCTCTACTCCTTAGTGCATGGAGCCAAACCCTTGTATCGGCTTCTTCAGCATCAGATTTGAGATTAATAATTGACTCCTTGCTAGTGGTGGTTACTGCCCAAGCTTCATTTTCAGCATTTTGGTGATGAACAGTATTAAAGATAGCAAGTATGCTCTGCGTACTCGCTTTAAATGGGAAGCATGAGTGTCACATGAAGTAGCTGCTTTCCTACCCTTACGTTCATTCACAGACTGTGTTAGAACCGTGACATGATCCCAAAGTTCAGGTGCTATTGTGCGGACTTCATCTATGAATGAATTGACATCTAATATGAGCGCCCGACTGAGATCTGGCTTTTCATGCAGCATGTGTCTGACTACTATTTGTACACTTTCATTAAGTTTTGTGTTAGAATTTGGTTGATTCACTTTTTCGGTAAAACGCTTCCCTACTGCATTGGACAATAGAACATGAAGATTAGCCTTAGTTCGGTGGAATATTGTTCCAATTCTATTGTTGCAACAGAATGAGGTAAGTAGTTGGCCAAATTCATTCCCCAAAAATGTCAATACTCTACTCTTTGTAGTGACCTGCTCTCCAATATCACTAGGTAAAAACTCGAGGAACGTTCTGTACACATCAGGAAAAAGAAAAGCTTGATCTGATTTGACTATGCCACACACATGTAATGCAGTTCTTAGTAAGGCTAACTGCAGTTTGGACTCCGTATCAGATGGCACAAATTCTAGAATTAATTTCATATATTGGACTTCTTTCATATTCAATTCTTCTAATATTGTCTCATTTGAGAGTGTACATTCTTCAGAATTCAGTATACTATTAACATACTTATAACAGTTAAAGCAGAGCAAGTCACCATTATTTATATGTGTTTCTAATCCAATAGTATTATGTAGAAAAGACTCTACAAACAAGGGATTTGGACACAATACAAATTCCTTTGCAGAAGCTGAAGAACCATACTTGTGCCTACGCTTGTTCCCACATATTTTACAGACCATTGTATCAACCTTGCTAGCATTTACAAAGCGGTACACCAACTGATAGTGAGTAGAACAAAGTGGTTTCTGTAGAGAATCACTATAAATGCTTTCATTTTCAATTGAACTACATATATCCGTCCAACTGAAGGGATGTTTGTGAATGCTTGCCATGGCTGTGCAAGATGGAACACAACACAAATCAATCTGAACTTGCCATCTTGGTTTAAATACCTCACCATTATCCCGTTTGTTCATGCACTCCTTCATACTTGCTTCACATGTCCGGCACACACACTGCTCATTTAATATTTTCTCAAGTCCAGAGTTGTCCAAGAGGAAACTTTGCAGTTCTTCATTAAATCTTTCTGTATGAGTGTGCTTCTTTCCATAAAGTTTGCATGAGCACAAACAGCAGCAGGTCTCTCTCCCACACTTCTTCCTAAAACTCATCTCTACACTTCTTTCTAAAGCCCACCAAGCTACTAGTTTTGTAAGTAATCTCATTCAATAGTTGTGTGTGATGCAATAGTTGTGTGTGTGATGCTACTGCAAATGAATAATTTTCACACCTCTATTGGTCAGGTTTGATTGAGTGTAGCTGTTAAGTTCAGTGATAGTAACTTTTTTTTTTAGAATATGTTATAGAGAATTTATTGTGCTATAGAATGGTATAAATATCATAGTAGTTTGCGTGGGCAAAAAAAATTCTGCCCAAAGTTACTACACCGACTATTTTAGAGTTACTTTGGAGGACCTCATTAAACACTTCTATTACTACCATCAGGAATGTCCCACAGAAACCAAACTTATACTATCTGAAAGAAGAAGAGTTACTCTTTTTGATACACTTAATACTAAATCATAATAGCCTCACAATTTTGCTTTATGCCTCTAAATAAAACAAGGAAGTTTGTGGTTAAGTGTGGTCACAATGGAATGTGGCTTTCAGGGCACATCCTGTATCTGCATTAAATGTACTAATTTGGACTGCTGGCTTATGGACTGACCATAGAACATTTAACATTTAGAAATTGCTCAGCCCAAAATGCTGCTGCTTGACAGTGTGAGTAGACTTTGCTTGGCAACATTTGGACACACCCATCCATTTACACCTCTTAATTAACTATTTTACTATTCCCTAGCCACCCTTGTACATTAAATTTTAAGAATAACACTTCTGATAAGGATGAAACTTGGGAAGCTAATCATTTGGGACAACACACCTGGAGAACTTTTCATATTGCAATTAGTGCATGCTGCCTGTATAATACATCAGTTCTTACTCACTGAAGTATTCCTTGTACAAGTATTATATAAATGTTGGACACTACCTCCTAAGGATTACCATTTTAGGGTCTTGTGAAGGCCCAGAGCTGTAGAGAGCCTGAGGGACTCTGAACATGGTAGTTCACTATGGTTGCGCAGTGCCTAACTAATTTTTATAACAGTCACCATTCCTAACAATGCAATTTGGGGAGACATTACATATTGTATAGTATCCCTGGGACTACAAATATAGTGTCCCTCCTGAAGGACATAAAGGCAAGCTATTTTCTAAAAATTAATTATTTAACTACTTATCTCCTACTTTATATTAAAGGCTAAGTGCAGTCCTATTTTTATTCGATTGACCTGCTTCTCAATTTAAAAATGAATAGGATTAAAACAAGATTGACAATTCCACTAAGTTTCTGAGTTTCTAAGGTGCTCAAAATGTTCAATAGTCCTTGATATAGCCTCATCTAGCTCCACAACTGGTCTGTATCCAAAGTCCCTCTTGGCCCTCTCACAGCTGTAGTAGTGGTGAGTGCCTGCCAGAGCTACTCTCATAGGAGTGAAGGTAGGTTTAATAGTCACCACAGGGCTGAGCAGTGTGCAGAAGAATTGAACCACTAGTGCTATCACGTACACTAGAGTGTAGGGCAGGTGTCTGGAAGGAGCCTTGTAGTCCAGGCCTTGCAGGATTCTTGACAGGAAGTCCCAAAAAGGAAGTGGAGAGTCGTTGGTGATGAAATAACTCTGTGGGATCAGTGCCAAGGATAAAAAATAAAAATAATAAAAACCGTAAAAATGTAACACAATTGCTCAAGATCAATATTTAATTTCAATGTTCAGCAAGATGGAAGTTCAATTGCTCAATTTTAGTGTCTGTCATACTATGTTATCACTATAACATTTTTCGCTTCACAAGCAAACAAATATAACAACGAAAGAAATCAATTAAGTTACCTTTCCACAAATTGTAGAACCAGACTCCAAGTTCTCTGCAGCCACAATGTGGCCATGCACCACATTTTCTACATATGTGAAGTCCACTATATTCTGTCCATTGCTGTTTATAATAAGTTATCATCAAATGAAATGCCCAACACAAGACAGTAAGTTTGGACTCACCCAATAATCCACTTCATCTTGCCAGCCTTAGCGGTAGAGATCATAGTTGGTACGGCTTGAGGATCTCTGGGACCGAATATCCCATGAGGTCTGATGGCAACAGTGCACAAGCTCCCTAGCCCATTAGCAGCCAGAACAATCTACCAAACATAACAGATGTTATGCGTTCCAATACAATTCCACCAAAAAAATTTAAGCTACACTATTTTGAAGATGTTTTTCAACTTTACTCGTGTACCTTTTCTTGAAGAATTTTTGTCTCTGTGTAATAGTCCATTGGTTTGGAGGCATACGGAAGATCTTCAGAGCCATTCTTGATGTCTGCTCCTTCATACACTACACTGGCACTGCTTGTCAACACAAGCCTCTATAGCACATGGCATTTAGGATAATTTTATAAGTCATACTTATTGAAAAGGGAAAAAAAGAAAGAATAAGAAACAGTCCATTCTTAAATGGCCAAACTACAACTTCATAATAACTTGATCTAGTCTGCACATTTACCTTAACTCCAGCTTCCTGGCAAGCAGCGACAACTGTCTCTGTGCCTTTAACATTCACTTTCATGAACAACTCCTTATTGTTGCTAGCAGGTGGAGGAGAGGCGCAATGAAAGACTACATCTACACCATCGAGTGCTGGGGCCAAATCCTGGAACAGAAAAAAAGTTGCACATTGTAATTCAGTTACTCTCAAACTTAATAAATACATCTTATATATAGCCAAACTTCATTGTTAACGAGACACTTCGTTATCTTGCCGAGTATTGAGTTCTTCCAGGGAGTAACTTGGGTTAAATATTCTTGGTGAACTTAAAAAAATTAAACATTGAGAAAAAGGTGGTGCATGCAAACTGTTTAACTCCGCATAATGGGGTAATATCTTTTTGCAAACACAAAGACTCAATTAATTTGTTAAGTTCATATTCAGAGCATGTTATGCCATGGAGTTAAAGAAACAGAAAATTAAGACAGCAGAACAGGCACTATAGCTCTGCCTAGTCTATGTATCACACCAGTGAAGTATAATTCTTTCCATATACTTAAGTGTTAAAATTTACACTTGATGGTTGCATGTGAGGATACTGCATCTGAGAATAGTGCTGTTATTTTTGTAGTCACAAATAAACAAATAAAAAGAAACAGCTCCCAACTTTATTGACTTGTTTGTTACAAATAAATGGATATCCTATCATTAAATGGTTGTTGTGTTTTGAAACTGAAATTTACATAGTAGCACTTTTTATGAAGAAACTAATTTATTAGGAGAGAGAAGCACAGGAGCTACTTGCAGGCCAACATGTACTTACATAAGTAAACACTATGGGTGTGTTACGTGTTAATCATTGCATAAAAAAGTGCTAGCTGCTGGCCACCACTCCTGCCAAAGTAGAAGCATGAACAAGGAGACTAATTCAATGAAAGACTGGGGGACTAGCCAAACACATTCCATTATATCTAGACCATTGTTGTGAGAGAAAGAGATGAGAGCAATATTTATTCTGAGTAATCTAAAACAAGTTCGACATCTCTCTTAAGTTAGTGTCTAGCTAGTATCTCAGTGGTTTAATGACTAGATAAAAATTATAGGAACAAAAAATTCATAAGCTGCATGCGTATGATGATACTTTACCATGTCATGGTGACTTTCATGGTGTATCATTTGTGCGATTGTTCATCATCATCATCACTCTTCCATTCGTTTACAGATTTATTATGACATGTCACTTCCAGGAAATAATAATAATAATAATAATAATAATAGTAGTAGTAGTAGTAGTAGTAGTAGTAGTAGTAATAATAATAATAATAAGTAATAATAATAAATAATAGGTAACTGGCTATGAGAAAACTGACCATTGTGACAAAATTTCAAAAAACATTATGCAGTAATCAGGTAGCTCTAACAAGACAGAGGCGCTTATCATTCGTTCCTTAGCTTGGAGAGTCTACGCGGGCTATATAAATGCTCAGAAAGCCACACAGTTTGTTCCATCACAAAAAAAAAACTTGAGAGAAAATCACGTTTAGAATTTTACGAGTGGTCTCCGTCCACAGACCGTTACAAAATAAATACATAATGTTAATAAGATTTTCTCAGGAAAGAGCAAAACCATGCAGCCAGAGTTTTTGCAGAATTACTGTATATTGCTTGTCCTAGACTTCATAAATAAAGTTGGTAAGTTTTTAGGATGGAGTACTACTAGTCATACTGAGTAAACTAGAGTTTGTATTGGAAGCTATCCTTCCTTCAGCCATTTGGTTCTTAAGCTTCCATAGGTATCATCATAGAAATGATGTCCCACATTCTCCAAGTGCAACTGGGTGCAACTGGAATGGTTAACTGCCATAACTAAAACCCCTTTATTAAACGAAATTTTAACCACCAGTAGTTAAGTAATCAAAATTTCTGAAAATGCAAAAAAAATAAATAAATAAAATAAATTCTCATAGCCAGTCACATATGTGACCGGTTTTGGGATAATCAGCCTAAACGCGGCATCTAAGGTCTTCTATTTTTTCTACCAGTAGGTTGCATGGGGCCTTGGATGCCGTCCTCCAAATTTGGAAGCTGTAGCACAAGCTGTGTTCACCCTACAACGTTCAGTATTTTTGTTCAATTTATTATTACTGATTTCAAAATAACGCTGTGTAAAGGAGTTGCTAAGGTCAGGGGGCATGTCTTGTATTCCGTATACTGTTACCGCGTGTCTCCGCGACACTAGGAACTAAACCAGGTAGCAGGCAGATTGAAAGAAGTCAAATAGGCTTACTGTAGGCCTCTTCGAGAAATTAAGATGGCGAGAAATTATGATGGGGAGAATTGTGTGAGCACATGGATTATGTAGAACAGTAAGCTAGCTACAGCCCCCCCCCCCCCCCCCCCCCCCTACAGTTAGTGAAAAGCCTGCCAAAAAATTTCTTTGCAACGTTCTGTACAAACCGGCTAGTGTTTCTAGCCTCATAGCGTGAGTTCTAGAGCTCACCAGAGCTTACAACTACTACGACTGCACCATAAGCTAGAGCTAACCGATGTTTATCCATAATTTTTTTAATTAACCCGTAAGGCTTTACCTGTGGATACTCAAAAAAATTGATCATTGCGTTTAGGAAAACTGGTCACATATAATAATAATAATAACAATAATAATAATAATAATAATAATAGTAACATTTAATAATAATTATTATTATTATTGTTATTATTATTATTATAAAACATTTAACCCATTCCCCAGCATAAGCACCATATGTCGCCAAGCGTTATATTGACACTTTCTGATTAAAAAAGATCAATTTCCAATGCTAAGTTCCAATTTTTTGTTTATACATTGCTGTGACGTAGTAATTCTGTAATAAAAATTGAAACAAGAGCATCATTATTTCTTGTCTACAATTAAATAGATAGCTGCAAGAACACTTACATTTGAGCGTCAGTGTGCCAAAAAAATGTTTTATTGTAAGAGGTTCTGAAGCTGATACTTTAGCAACTACAAGGTAAATAAGCTGTATACTCTGTTTGAACTCCATGGCAGCTCTGTGACAGTCTGAAATTGAGTTACGGTCGTAGCATTAGTAAATAGTAAGTCCGACTTTTAAGTTTATCTCTTTTTCGACTATGGTACTATTTAAAAAAAAATTTTTGTCTTAACTTGCTATATAAGTCATATCTTGCAGAATATCTTATAGAAAACAGATACAACAATACAATATCCTATAATTGTCATGTTACTACACTGGTTGTAATAAACTTCCGGTGAATGGATTTAAAAAAAACTCTACAACTATTATTGCACTCTTAAATTTCCACTCTATAAATGTTTGCTGTGTGCCAAGTTGCAGTAGACATAAAAGTGCTCACCTCCAATTTGCACAAATCTCCAATATAGAATTTCACTTGAGCATCATCAAAGCTTTGCCTTATATCAAATACATTGACCCTATAGCCTTTGACTAGCAGTTGTTCCACCAGATGACGACCAAGAAATCCACACCCACCTATAACTGTGGCCTGAAAGAGAGTAACAACATTGATCAAGTGTAAACTTGTTTGCGAGACAGATTATGGGAGTGGCTACTATTTAGCTGCAAAACGCAAATGACACTTACTTACCTTCCGAGGTTTAGAAGCCATTTAAACTGCGTACTCTTTCTACAGAAGTGATTTTTAGCAACCTGCCGTCGCCACCTAAGCACGCACTTCTCACGCGGCCCTATCCCCCCACGATCACGCCATATTATTCATCCCGCCCCTACTGAACGCGCGCGCTAACCTCACGGTTGCAATAGCTTTCGACCTTTCAGTCACTGAATCTAGCTTGCTACTTAGGTTTCTTTGACTGTGCATCCCATGCTACTTTCACAGATAACATGAAATTTGATATGTGACAATGTTACTACTGTTCATAAAGCACTGTATAGATGAATAATAATATAGTTTTTTTAAAATTATCATCATTATTGCTTTTATTTCTACTATTATTTCAATGATTCAAATTAAATTTAAATTTCCTATTATTATTATTATTATTATATTATTATTACTATTATTATTTTATTATTATTATTATTATTATTTATTATTACTATTATTATAATTATTATTATACTGGCAAGGCAAAAGGTCATAAAATTACAAAATGATAATAAAATAAAATAAAAAGAATAAAAGAATGAATAATAATAATAATATGAATAATCTAGTTCTTATTATTATTATTATTATTATTATGCATGGTTAGCTTCAATGAATTGATATTTAGCCTTTCTACAACAAAATGATGCTGATTAGTTAAAGACAGGGCAATAGTATATTGGTTGGTTGGTTGGTTGGTTGAATACATAGAAATTAAAACATGGTTGAATGAAATCGTTAAAATATGGTTGAATGAAGTCAAAAAATATTTATGCCGGTATAGGTTTAGTACGTGTGGGAGTGCTGTCAGAAATATCTGGCTGTCTTGAGTTAGTCCTGACTTTAGCCGTGTTGTCGATATGATGAGGATGATGAGGATGAAAATCATACACTCTGACTTGGTCTCTGGAAGTGGCACATGCCAAGTATACACTGTTGCTGTAGCAGGAAGCCACCACAGAGTTCACATACAGTGTCCTGACAGACTTGCTCCTACATTAATATATATTATTGTACATCAGATTTTTTTTCCCCCTGAGTATTTTCACATCACGTGAGTGTTCAATATTCTCCCTTATTGAACACTACACATTGAATGCTCCAATGCGCCAGTGCATAGTTCTGGGCAACTGTATTTTTATATATAAGGCCGAGCTAACTCTGAACAATGAGACTTTGAAGCACAACTGTTTGACTGTTTGGGAAAATTAATATCCAATGTACAATGAAAAATATCCAATGTACCATAACAACTTATTACACTCATCACACAATATGGGGGTGACAGTTCACTCTCATGGTAGCATTATCACTCGCCTTCGGTTCGTGAAAATTCTTACACATACTCTTGAGATGTCTCCCCATATAGTATGCTGACTCGTGCAATAGGTGGAGTTGGTACAGGATTTACACTATCAAGAGCCAAAGGCCCGAGGATAGTGTAAATTCCGTATCAACCGAACACAGAGGGGTGCAACCGACTTGTACCATGGCTCTAGGTTATAGGAAACGCATAAATTTTTGATTGGACGGTGCACTTATTCACCTCCTAGGAAGTGAGTATGAAATATATTCACCACGAACTGAGCAATCTGATTGGACAGTTTGAACGTACCATAGTACATATATATATTCTATGCTAGATATCTTCACAATAGTAATTTTTAGGTTTGAGACCCGTGAGAGATCTCACACAATACTATCACATGCTAAATCACACAAGCTCATTACCCCAAAATTCACTAGTAGTTAATAACCACTGGCCTAGTTTATGAGTTCTGTGTTTTTACAGCTACCTTTCTCTAAAAAAACACTACGCCAAGGGAGGGGAGGGGGTGTGGGGTTCTTATATGAACTAACATTCAGAGTCTTATAGCCGTACTTTACACAACCTGAGTGCTAACTATGGCGGCAAATTTTTATAGCATAGAATAAACCACTTATTGGACTAGTCAGTGGTGATATAGCAAGATATTTCACTCTCAGGCTTTTTTTCACTCGCCTCTGGCTCATGAAAATACTAGTTGTTAAATATCTCACCATATCACAATTGACTCATGTAATAAACATTCCAGGTTTCATTGAAATTAACTTGTATATCCATACACACAGTGTTACCTAGTAATGTCCCAATATTTGACAGTCTGGTCCTTGCTGCCACTGAGAAGAGTTCCTGTTGGCTTGGAGGCATCATGGATGTTAAGTTGCACAGCTTCCACCCTGTCTTCATGACCCTTGAAGGAGGACACCTTGACCCAGATGTGTGTGTCCCACAGGTCTATCTGTTTACCATAGGACACTGCCAGGTAGCCCTAAATAAAAATAGATATTTACGGGGAAAACTGAGATTGGGAGACGATGTCACTGATACTTAACACATACATAACAGAGCTACTTAATCCTGTTTGAGTTATAGCTAACAACTGGAGATGAAACCCCCCCAAAACTTTCACCAATATAAATCTGAGGCTTAAGTTCATGACCTAGTCCAGACAAAATACAGAGAACGGGGGGGGGGGTTATGTATTCACATGCTTGTCTGTCAGAATGGTGTCTGCAGAGTCGTGAATACTGTATAAGCAAGTATAGGTACAGGGTCATCAATCTCGGTCACTAAATCGAACGACGACAAAAGGAGCACATGAAATATGCTTGGTAGCATTAACAACTGCAAGTGGTATGCTGCAGCACACTTAAATTAACTGTTCACGCATCAAAAAGTTGCATGTCTGGCCCAAGTCGGTGGTCAGACTATCCCTGCATGTTGTTCCAAAAAATAAACCTATGTTGTGTGTGTGTGTGTGTGTGTGTGTGTGTGTGTGTGTGTGTGTGTGTGTGTGTGTGTGTGATTTTTCTCTTATCACAAAGAGTTTGAGACAAGTGGCACTATGACATTGAAACCCTTTACCATATTTCTCAGTCACCCTTTGTGGCATATTGGCTAAATAATTGTAGCAAGAATGAAAATGACAATTGGATACAATTTTTTATTCACAAGATAATACGTGGAACAATTGTCTGCTGAAAATTCCCCCTTGCCCCCCCTCTGCTCAACCTAATTAACTACTACCTACATGGAGTAAGTACACTTCAGACTACCGACCAAAAATATAAATAATTTGGTAAAGGGGAATTAAATGGTCCTGAACCACACAACACTCTTAAAAAATTACTACCATATATTTTGCTATCAAAACGTTTAATACAAACAATAATAACTGTGTGCCCTTTCTGTAGAGGCTATGGTGTATAGAGAATTGATTAATTAAATGCGCAATGTGCAGAATTAGAAACTCACTTTGTCCCAAAATATAGCAATCACGGGTTCAATATGACTGATCTTTATATTTCGCAGACACGCTCCAGACAGTGTACACCATTCTCTAACAGTCTGCAAAAAGATACATTAAAAAAAAAAACAACTCTCAAATAAGAAAAGCTTTGTTTTGCACCACTGCTCAGTGCCAATATAAACCTTATGTAGCCTAGATCTGCATCAGCATGGGAACTTAATAATTTCACAGGACCCAACCTAGACACTGCATCCATTTGAACACAGACGTCTCAGTCACTCCGACTGCTGTATGCATTGTATGCATGGCATAGAATGGCTCAGTGTATGTACATGTACATTGTTTATTGTCAACCCACAGGAAGTAATAGTACCAATTGTCACACCACTAATTCAATTAATACTTGCTTACACGATCACCAGCTCCAGAATAAATCAACTTGGCATCATGGCTGAGGTCTACTGTAAACACCACACCTTTATGACCCTCCAGAGATCGCACATGTTGGCACTTCCTCACATCCCACATGCACACCTACACAAGTCACACATAGGAAGTGACACTTACAATCTTACTCCATGTTGGATCATTATTATAGCATCTACACAATGTCTTGTCAATAAAAAATATATATATAATTGTAGTACGAGCAAAACATCAATTTGGGACTGTTTTGATGAACACACTTGATGTATAGTTGAGTGAAAATTCATAAATGATTTATTGACTACAGATGCACTTAAATTAAAAACGTGACCATATAAATCGAGATCACAACATAAAAAGTCTGTATCGTTCCCTGTCTCATTCTAAACTGATCCTTCCTCTGAACACTGTCTTCAGGGCATCGTCTTCATCATGACCCATGCCCCCAATCAAAAGCAGCTCACCCTTGGGCAGCCTTGCTACTGAACAAGCAAAGCAAGCCACTGGGATATCGTCCAGTCGCAGCCATGACGATGTAAGAGGAGAAAACACGTGCAAGGCTCCTGATTTGTGCTCGAGAGTTTCATCACTGCCTCCAACAGCCACGAGGCACTGGCCGATAGTCGTGAGGGAAGACGCATACCTAGGTGCATCGGGAAATTGCTGCCAGATCTTCTCTCCGGCCTGGTCACTGCCATTCTCAGTAATGCCGTTGGAAGCTGAGGACTTCTTCACTAGAGCATCCTCCACTAACTTGGGAAGGCATACAGTAAAGACAGACTTAGTTGGATGGTCAAACTCTGTGTCTGTGAAGCCACCGAGGAAGTAGCAGTGATCCTGAATTGTAGAACAGTTCATACCTGTACAGGCAAATGGGAGGGGCTCAGCACTGTACCACTGGGAATTCAGATGACTGAAGATTTCCACTGTGCTCACCGATGTATCATGCCTTTCATCGAGCACAATCCCACCACATGCTATAATCGTTGAACCATACGCCAACACCGTGGGAAGTAGCCGAGCTGTGGGCATGGAGGGAAGCGACTTCTCACACTTGGAACAACTGTCATCGTACATGTAAACATCACCCGTGAGACTGTAAGGCATCTCAGAACCACTTTGACCTTCATAAGCCCCACCCACCAAAGTCAGATGACCTTCGAAGTTGACCATGCCAAATCCGATGACAGGACAGTTCGATACAGGACTCCACTTGTTTATGCTGGAGCTGTACTTGTAGATCTTATAACGAACGCTCTCAGACTCCGTAATGGTAGTCGTGCCACTCCCGAAGAAAATGTTCTCGCCAATGGTGATGGCTTGAGCAAAGACCATAGCTTGAGGAAGATAAGAACACTTTCTCCACTTCAGCTGAGTCTTAGGGTTCAAGAGGTGAGCCTAGATTAAAACAAGAAGTTATAAAAACACTGAACAGGCTTAAAAAATCCCAACGTTTAGTAGAGGATGGAATTTATATAACCACGTAGCTCTAGCACTACCCCTACAAACTTGGCCTTCAGTGTTTACTATTCCCAATGCAAACACACCCAAGACGCTATGCATACTACATCTGTTTGTCTGTGTACACATATCCTAATGCCAGTAGGCTGTATGGTGGCGTAGTCACACTGCAATGTTGTACATGTACAGCGTGAAATAACATTACACACTCAGCAATGACTGAAATTTCAATTCAGATATTGCGGTCATACCTCAATCTCAGGGTTTTGAAACAATAACCTTTTGGTTGCAATACTATCAATTACAATGGCATATTTCCTGGAACATGGCATACTTATCTGAACATAGTAATGGGGCTCACCTCATGCTTGTTGGCAATGTACTCCTGAAGATGCTTCATTTGGTTGGTGATTACGCTCAGAGTTCCCTCTTTGGCTGCAATAGTGGCCCTGTACATTTCTACCATGGCCTCCTGAGCTGAAAGCTCTTGATACTTGGCTACAATCTCCTGGTCTTTGGCCATCAGCTTAGCAGCCATCTCTTGATCTCTGGCATTGACAATTTCCCGTTGCTTTGCCAGTGATATCCTGAGCCCTCTATTCTCTACCTGCAGCTCCTCAATCCGCAGCTTGAGATGCTCCATCTCTAAAGAATTGGCCATTGTCGCTATGCTGTCTTTTCTGGTAAGGAACTCAGGCTTCTTTGGTGAGGATGTCGGAGACTTCACCAGCCGCTGTATGATCTCAAGCCTTCTGGAAATACTGGGGGCAGGGAACTGGAGCATCATATCGGTAATGGTGGCCAGAATTGCAGACAGTTCCGGTCTGAAGTCGGGCAAGTTTCCAATGCACTGCATGATCAAGCTGGAAAGGGGATGCTCTGTACTCACACTTCCGAGCAGTTCATCAACACCATTAGCGTCTGCTTCTGAATTGTCCAAGTTCACACCACAATAACCCAAGGCCCGCTTCACAATATATTCTGGAAACCTGGCACTGAGGGTGTGAATCATGAGCACTCCATAGGAATAGCTGTCCAACTTCTTGTTCAGGGCATCTTGAGCTGCTCTGGAAGGTGGTCTGTCGTTGGAAGACAAGGTCAGGGATTCTGGAGGCAAGTGTGCTACAGCCATGGGCCCAATGGCCTTGCGTCGAAGAGGAGTGAGATCCAGGAGACTGGATATGCCCATATCTGTCACCTTTGCAGTCATATCAGCTGTTAAATACACATTGGAAGCCATCAGCTCTCCATGGACCACTGGAGTAGGAGATAAAGAGTGCATGTAAGCCAGGGCTACTGCCACATCTTTGAGAATAGAGTGGCTTAGTTCTTCAGGCCATGGACCATACTGTTCCAGCAAGCTAGACAGACCTTGAGGCAACAGTTCCATTACTAAAGAGGGCTGCTTCTGTCCATCGCTATTCCACGTGCCCCAAAAGTGAAGGATATTGGGATGACGGATTTCAAACAACTGCGAGCAAAAGGACTCAAAGTTGTGCTGGTAATAATACTCGCCGCGTGTCCCAGCGCCACTGTCCTCGGCACTTTCTGCCGCTTTCTTAGGGACGATGTCCCTCGACAAGCACTTCATTCCTTTATAGATCACTTCCCTGTCTTTGCTGTAAAATGTACCTTGGTTTAACATTGTGCCCGCGTCTTCTACTCCCTTCAGGTCCCATTTTTTCTTCATTTGCTTCGGACTCTCCATCACAACCTGTCTCTAACTGTACGCTTCCATTTCCAACCAATCAGCAGTCCACCGTGAGAACGACTGCGGTAAAAACAAATGCAACGATTTTCACGCGGTTATACTGTGCTGATGATTATGCGAGAGAGAGAGCAGGGCACGCGCGATATAACACAATAATCACATCTCAATTCACTCTATCAATGCTACCTACCAGCTTATCATTAGCTCCAGATACAAGCAACTCTCCCTTCTGCTGAATGGCCCATACTGTCCCACTATGGAATTCCAAAGTGCTATCATAAAACAAGAAGAAAAATAACACATTGTGGATTTAAAACTTGAAATATGTAGATACAGAAAGAAAGCAAGAATGTCAAAAATGCATACGCTTTCATTTCTTACCGCTCACAAGTATTCGTTTTGTAATTCCAGATCTGAAACAGAGCATAATAAACTAGCCATAACAACAACAAAAACAATCACAATAAAATTGTTACCTTTATTAGTCCATCTCCTGCGCCGCTAATAACCATATTTTTGCCGTAAAATCGAACACACCAAACTGCTTTCTGGAAACAAGATAACATTTATATCAAGCATGCATACTTAAGCAGGGGGAAATCAGAGAATGCAGGAGTCACATGTAAACAAATTCCAAATAGTCCTGTAGCCAGCTGGCACTGTCACAACTCACTCACAGTGTGGCCTTCCAGCACTGATATGCACTCAGTGGTCACAAGATTCCATACCCTATATAGGATATAGAAGAGAACAGGAAATAAAAGTGATAAGTTAGTGCAGATTGTATACTTGATTACCTCACAGTACAGTCCGTGCTCCCACTGACCAGGTGATCATCTTTCAAACAGACCGTTCGAACTCTAGAGCACAAATGCCAGTTATAGAACAATTCATTATCATGTAATTATTATACTATTATTATACTATTATTATACTATTATTATACTATTATTATACTATTATTATACTATTATTATACTATTATTATACTATTATTATCATCCCTTCATCATCACCGTCCGAACTCTAGAGCACAAATGCCAGTTATAGAACAATCCATTATCATCGTGTAATTATTATACTACATATTATTATCATCCTTTTCATCATCTATAATTATAATTATTATCATTATTGTAATAATATATGTTGTTGTTCTTATCAGTATTATATTATTACCATTATCGTGTTCAATACAATATGTACTACACATTCTTTCTATTGTTCATTGTGGGCTAACATGGCAATATGTCTGTCACATGTGCATGCTTGTGAAGGAAAGAGAGAGAGAGTATGTGTGTGTGTGTGTGTGTGTGTGTGTGTGTTCACGGTGATTAACAACTGACCTCTTCTTGTGGCCATTCAAATTGTTAATCACACACTTCCCTTTCACCCAGTTCTTCTTTAGCTTCAGATCGTCTATAAAATACTGCTTCCACGATGTGAAACTCTTCATGGGCAGTGCTGTAGAAACCTCAGCAAGTGTAATCAATTATTAATACACACACAATCTGAACCTACTGAGTCTGTTCTGCATTGACTTGATCTCCCACAGGGCTGGACTACTGCAACGTTTATTCCAACCATGACACACCTACAGGTACACAATACAACACCAACAGACGATTAAAAAACAACAACAACAACATACCCTTGAGCATGCTCAGTTGTACCTGACAACATTGAGATAGCAGAACTTTAGCTGGCACACAAGATAGCACTTTGATAGCCAGTGGCTCTGGCAATTTGGACACAATGTCTCGATACTGTCGACTCTACATACAACCATTCAGATGAACATGGCATGTGGATGACTAGTGCTTCATGTTTTATAAACTGCCTGTATCCGGGCACGATGAGATAGTGAATTCATATTATGTTGTTAGTTTCATATGTTGGTGTGTGTATGAACAGATTGTAATACCATTAACAGCAGTGAGAGATAGTACAGCTCTTTGTAGTCCAAGTTGGATATGACTAGTTCCAAGATCTCCTTCTGCTGCCAATCTGAAGCACACACAAACAGACAAACAATATCACACTTTCAATTTAATAACTGAAAATAGAATCGGAGCTAAAGAAACAAGTTTAGGCAGGTGATAAACAAAAATAAATAGAGGTCAGAACCATTCCAATGCAACATGCTTAGTGTATTATATTGAGAGTGAATGATTACTGGGGGTGGTGGGTGAATCAATTCAGTAATTTTTGTATCCATAATCTGTCATCTTTCTGCTCCAAAGATGTAGTGTAATATTTGTAGTTCAACCTTGAAATGGCTTCAACTATGTTTGAAGACCTTTAGAGTAAACAGATTCATAATGCTAATATAACCAAGTTGTTGACAGTCACACCCAATGGGAGTTGTTAAACAGGAGTGTATGAAGTGGTGCGAGTGACACAGTAGTGGTAATGACAAGGGTAACATCACTAAACCAGACAGACACCGTACAGATTTAATTTAATAAAACTGAAGCTACCTGCCACTCTAGAACTGACAAGACTGATCCTTCACTGCAAAAGTAACTTTGATTTTAAAAAACAACAACAACAACGCTTTTTCTAAAAGTGTACGTGTGTCAGCTAGTTTTTTTAACTTGCTTACCACGCAGTAAGATAATCGGAACTTCAATTACTAGCCAGAACAAATTTAAATATATTTGCATTTGCTGCAATCTCCAGTCCAAAGAATCTGGAATATCTGCAGTTGATATCTAAGATATTGATAGTCATCCATACTGAGGGGCCTCAGTGACAGAGTGTGCGGTAACAAGGGAATCAGTGGAGTTATACAAGTACTTACTTTCACTTTCATGTGCCAATACAGTGACACTCGCACACTGCAAGTGATGCATAGAATACAAAAAATACGATGACATACATGTCAATGGCATGCAGTACTGGATTGCATCACATGGAACAGAAAAACACAATATGACACTTGCATATTTACTGTCAAGATGTATTCCTGGAATGAAGCACAATGGCTGAATAGATTGCTCACAAGGTCATGTATTGCTAAGTACACCAGTAAAAAATAATTATAATTGCTAGCACTCGTTCAATGATTTCATATTAACAAGTAAGCTCGCAACAATGCCATAATGCACAATCTATTGCTCAGGTTCAGTGATATCGCTAATATGTATGGTGGTAATATATGAAACTAATGTGATTGTGTTGCTACAAATTACCTGCTTCAATATTGCTGAACCATACTGCACACTCGAGGCCTTCTGGGGGCAGAGGAAATGTTTGTATAGACTCAGGCAAGGAAACACTAGGGAAAAGAGAGAAAGGATCAATACATTTGTATGTGCACAGTGGGTAAGGTGGTGTAAGGAAGCAAACACACATTGTTTGCTACTTGTTCTCACGTTAATGGCTTATCAAATGATAAAATGTAAATTGTTTCCTAAGTGTACTTCTTTAAACCTTTTGTACAAGTAAAGCTTTCACATAGCAAAAAAAACAACAACAAAAAAACATGTTCATATTAAGATTCTATGCAGTAGAGTTAAAATGCGAAAATTAATTGCTATTATTTTAAATTCTGGTACACGTATATATTCTAATGATCAATTTGTCTGTGGATGTAAAAAAAAAGCATTTTTTTTTTCATTTACACTGTAAATTAGTGTGCCGTCCAAGAGATTTACTCACTGTCTGATTGGTAGTGCCAGTTGTGGTGTGACAGGTGTGACGAGAGGTCTGCCAGGGACAGGAGAAGTCATGTGACGTCTCAGTGGCCGCAGAGTGCGATGAGGAATCAACTTTGGAGTAGTGCTGTAACCTAATAGCATAGCAGACGGAACATGAAACAATGAGGCTAAGTCAATATGTGCAATAGATGTGCATGTCAGCTTCCAGGCAGGTACCTGCATGGATATATAATATGACAGTCTGTGAGACCGGCATGTGACACCTTGTAGTGGCACTCAAACAAATCTGCATATTTCTATCGTTGTATTTCTCACAATGCAGTGCTTTTGTTGGCTTATTAGGCATACAAAATTAACTATTTCGACTTTTGGCTGGGGCACATTGTCAAGAAATAGACTGAAGCTCACATTGCAGAAAATGAAGAAAACAAAGTTTTGTAATAAACACCTGATGCTTTTACCAAACTGCCAATACACTTGTTATACTGTAATACTCCAAAGGGCATTTCTAATGTTACTGTAATAACTTCTCTCTATTCCACATCAAAAAGTGTGATCACATACATGTCATGACCCGTGTACATCATGATTTATTTACCACAAATGACATGGTGTATCAACAATTGACCACTTACTGGTTAGTGTTTTAGATCTGGACATAGATTCCTGCAAGTGGTGCTTTGTACTTGAAGTGCCAGGCCGACTACGGGACAGTGGCAGACTGCTGGCCGCAGGAAGTGAAGGAAGCTGACCACGACTCAAACTGACAGACTGGGAGACAGAAGGCTGGCCATAGCTCCAATGGAATGATGGCTTGTGAGGCAGCTTCGTTTCTGCCGGTGTTTCTGCCGGTTTAGACTGGGAAGCTGGAAGACTGGGAAGTCTACTGGAGTAGTCCCACTCTCCAGTGGTTGGCCTATGGCGGTGGATTAGAGTGGCTAAGTGAGACAGTTGTTAACGAAAATTCGACTTACCTGAAAATGAGGTGAGTTAGGCAAAGTTCTTCCTGATGGCAAGGAATGTCAGTCTCCAATGGTGTGATCTGAGTGGGATAGAGAGGCACATTTGAACAGCATTCAACTAAGCCATGAATCTATGGTCTTCTATACTCACGGGGAACAGTCCGTCACATACATCCGATACACTGTGCATTCTGTGGAGACGTACGTTCTACAGAGTAAACATGTATACAATGATAAGATGCTGATTCATGACAAAGTTGATAATGCTGTTATATTTATTTAATATAGTCAAAATAAAATACAGGCACACAGACAATTATAGTTTACTTTTCCCCATTGTCTCAGTTCAGTTGTAAAAAAAAAAAGTGTTTACTCAACATAAAATATAAATAATGTTTACTTCAGCTTTTCTTGATTTCTTTATTGTGAAATTCTTATCTCTTGAAATGGGTGTTGAAAGTGGGAAAAATGCTCCTCCCAATTCTGAATATGCTTTCCCTTGATTTAGTTCAATTGCACTGGAGTCTCCAATTGTAGCACTGTAGATGAAATCTCTGTGAGGAATACTGGACAGACCCTATAGATAAGTTATACATACAGAAATAAAAGTACTGAATTACGAACTACAATGTCTCGTGTACTGAATGATTAGCATCTATATTTATGAATTAATGTCAAAGGAAATATTTAGTCAATGACTGAAGCTTCTTTTACTATAGATAAGAATTACTATTTCTAAACAAGTTAGTTAGCAAGGGGTGAAAAGAGGCACTAATAGGAGTGTAAAAGTTCAAGCCAATGGCCGTGCATGTGGCATATTAGTAGATATGATACCATGACTTCAGAACTATAGAATTTAGTTTAATTTGTGTTTCCCATGTAATGCTATCTTTAGTAGAAAGTATGGCATAAATGTTTGAATATTTTGCTTGACTACTAACTTGCCGAAGCGTACCACCAATATGTGTTAATTATTACTTTCACACCACTTTGTTGCAGGCACTTTAACACATAGTATTTTGGTAAATATGAATAGTGTGTGATCACATATAAACATTTCACAAACTCTTGGTCAATGAGTCCAGTTTCAAGGCAACTACTACAAAGGAAGACAAGGTAATGACAATCGCAGTACTCTGGCTTCTCTTCTACTTCATGACAAAACATATGGTAAAGGGTTTTCTCACCATATACAATATTTTTGACCTACCGTCCACAAGTATCCCATCTGATTATAATTGCATCTTGTCACCAACTGGTATAACACTGCACACATCTAATATTGATTGTAAATATATCACAGATACTTGGCTATACCTTCATACCTCTTCATAATTCCAGGACCCTATCCAATGTGCTATTTTATCTCTGCCTTTTTCATACACTAAACTGCTTCTTCTGCTTCTGTCACCTAAGTAATTGCTGCAAGATACCTGAAGAGAAAGTTCGGACAAACTTCTGGACCTGCACAGTCGATCACCCTCCATCCTCTTATTGTTTTTCTTTATAGCACCCAAGCATTATCTCAGCTGTTTCCATGGAATCCAGTAATTGGTGGGTAGGGCCAGTGTGTTTGCGCGCGGGGGGTGTGGTGTGGTTAGCAGGTATAAAGCCACATTTTCTGGTACTTGTTCAGCGAAGTCGTGGCCGGAGATGAACAGGCTCTGGTCGTCTCTATGGCGACCTGGAGCTGTTCTGGTAAGCCGGTACACGTCCACGTCTGGATCCAAATTGCCTTGGTCTGTAGTAAAACCGTACGGTTCCATCAGAGTAAACCTTACTGAAGCTTATTCAGAGGGATGGAAGCTCCAAGAGTCCTTTTCATCTTTGTTACAGCGTAAGTTTTCTATAGTTAGAAAATTTTTAGGCCTTCGTCTATTAAGCTAGCCTCTTGATTTTTTGATGCTGAGTAAAAACTTCTGATCTGTAATATAAACTTTTTTAGTGCTTCCTAGAAAGATAGATGGGTCAGATTCCTCAAGTAGATAAAGGAGGTCTCCAAAGAGTATTATGTATCCACTTTTAATGTCCACATTGCCAAATTGCATGAATGATTCACTGAAGGCTTCAATCAAATGTCATCCATGTATTTTATACTTTGGCCCTTTGTGGTGTGTGTGTGTGCATGTGTTTATTGCAGAGTTTGTGTGTGTGTTTATTGCAGAGTTTGTGCGTGTGTTTATTGCAGAGTTTGTGTGTGTGTTTATTGCAGAGTTTGTGTGAGTTTGTGTGTGTGTTTATTGTAGAGTTTGTGTGTGTGTCGCTTGATATAGCTAAGGAAATTCAGTTAAAAATTGTTTGGGTAATAAGGGTCGCCAGCATTAAAACCTCATGGTGATCATTGCCAGATCTAAGCATATCTAGACTTATTTTTGCTTTCAGTAAGGAATCCACAATTTTGCGAAGTCACTGTTTTCCGTTACATGTACACTGTAGTGTCTTCCGTTACGTGTGCACTGTAGGTTTACAAGGTCAGAGTAATCTTAGATTCAGGAATTATCGTGTTTTCTTTACATTAGAAATGCTCTAATGACCATGAAAATAAAGAGACAATATGAAAATTGCATTTTAATGAAAATCTGAGGGAGTCTCGCCTGCTCGTTAATAACTTCATTTATTCAACTAATACAATTCCTTTAATTTTACATTCCTAATAGACAGACCCTTCAATTTTTCTTTCCTTCAAAACTTTATTTGGAGTATTGAAGCAATTTATGTGTTGAGTCCTCATTGCATAGTGTATTGGTTTAACATGTCTACATTCTGTTAGTAAACCAAGTAGCCATTGAGCTGCAAGATACGAACATGACATGATGTAGCTAATATAGCAAGTTTTACTCGCAGCATTACATGGTTCCTCAGTGAAGTGCAGTTTTATCTTCCACGTACACAGTGACTGCTTGAGCTATCATCATCTTAAGGGAACACTTCACACTCACAGGCCAATTGATGATGTGAGTGAAAGATAATTCCAATTGAATGCTTTAGCTGCAAAGGGCGTCTAAAATGTTCTTTGAATAGAATAACATCCACCAATCAGTGTGCTCTAACTGTGCTGTACGCTGGGAGAGCTAGCCAACAATTAATAGCATGGTGTAAACTGGTTCTTATTGTTCATTACTGGAAGTTGGCTTTCAGCAAATGCCAACCACAGAACTCCTTTATATCGGGTTAATTACCTCAGGGTGGCCTGACCTCTTCCTGCTCAACTCAATAGATGGGAAAATATCATTCTTGTCACTTTTTCATAGGAACTTCATTTTTCCTTCGTCTTTCCATGATTCAGTCATTCTCGGCTGAAGTAATTATAATATTAGCATTCCCTCCCACCCCGTATCTTTTGTGTAAAGTTGAAACTATGGTGTAACATTTGATCACACAAGCTTGCCTCCTATTCCAATCTTATATCATAAATATCATAATTTAGAGGCAAAAATAATTCAACCAATTAATAACACCTTCATTTCAGGCCATGAAGAGGAATGGAAATCTAGGAATCACAGTGCAGTTTGGCTTCACATTCCCATTCCACTGAGCTCCCTAATCAGTGTGGCATCAGATCAAGGCTACTCCATCCACCATGGTAGCCGTGAGGAGGTGGTGATGAACAAGTGGCTGTGTGAGAAAAGGATCAACAGACTGCCTCACTATGCCTCCCATCAGGTTGGAGTCTGTGGTGAGAATAACCTAGTAGGGTATTGGCTTTTGGTATGGGCTACTTTCAGATGGGTTTGCCCAGGGTGCTAATGTTGTTGTTTTTGTTTTATTTTTATTATTATTATTATTAACCCTCAGCACACATGCACGAGAGGGTTATAGTAGTCGTCCTGTCTGTTTGTCTGTCTGTCTGTCACGCTCTGATTTTGGAGATTACTTACGATTAACCATTGATTTAGGTATGAACTTGCTCAGAACGAAGATCTAGGACCCTTCATTGTTCTACTGTTTTGAATTCCGGGCTAATTGTTGAAAAAACTCAAAGTTCAGCTTCGTGTAGGCACCAGCTTTTGTGGGTAACGCCCCCTAGCGTCATGTCATAATCACGTGAGCAATTAATTTCTTGCAGCCCGCGGTGTGGTTTGCTTTATGCAAGGAGTTGAAAGAAGTGTGAAGTTTTGTGTTGAAAATGTATACGGGTGAGTGTTTTCTTGCCTGTTTAGCTTCTTTTCTTATGAGATGACACTATATTGTAATAGCTAGGTAATGTTTAGTAGCACTGAGAGTTCACACCTTTGGTGCTTCATTGTTACTATGGGTTGCATGGCAATCAGATTCTTTTCCAGAATGCAAAGTGAATCTTTGAGTGAACGTAAATTTGACATGTCTTAGTCATAAAGATATGAAAAATATTTTTTGTAATAAATTTGTCCACAGAAAATGGTTCATTTTGCATTTTTAATTGTTTCAGGTGTAGTGTTGAGAGAAGACTCCTTTGAAGTCCTGGTCACACAGGATAAATACAAGGTAAGGGACAACTCTCTGACAGCATGGGACTGGGACAACTCTCTGACAGCATGGGACTGGACATTTTGTCTCAATAATTGTACCTATCCTTAATCTTAAATTAATCAATATTGCTGACTAGCTACCAGTGATATGTTTTAGCACTAATGGCAAATGATGAGATAGCCAACACAAAAACTGTAGACATTATAATGACACACTTAAGGTCATTCAAACCCCGAGAATAGTTAGACGTCATTCGATATGAATGAAGAAAGGCTTCGATCCTTGTCATCTGGTTTAACTGCTACTGGTGATGATGGTAATATTTATTATTATTATTATTATTAAAAGGCTCCTCTGGTTTTGAAACTCAATAATTTCTTTTTTGTTCCCTAGCCTCCTTTATGGAAGTTTCCAGGTGGATTGGCTGAGGTGGCAGAGGACATTTCTTGTGCTGCGGTTCGTGAGGTTAGAGAGGAGACTGGAATTATATCAGGTACTGGCTGTTGATTATTATTGTTGTTGTTATATTTATTAACTGAACTTGTATACTCAAATTTTCTGTATTATCTCTTGACCACTCACAAACAAGTACACTCCATGTTGATATATAGCAGTAAAGTGTGGTATGGAAGCCACTCCCAAGAACACTTTCTCACTTAGTGCCTGTATATTACCAATAAATTAATAGCTATTACCAATAATGTTTATATGTGCATAGAAAGAACTATACATTTATTTTCTAACCTATCACTTTATCAAATGGTTCTGAGTACCTAGTCATTTGCTTTCCTATGTGTTCAACATGTCTGTATCAGTGCGCTTTGTTGTTTACTTTGTCATGTCTAATTTGTGTAAAGTTTGAGAAAAACAGATGTAATGTGTGTACTGCTGAGTAAGTGCAATTTTCCTGGTTGTGGTGGACCCAGGCAGGCTGTGTGGCACCATCATTTGCATTGGTTATTGCATCATTCCCAGATCACCTGATTTATAATCTGGTATAGGTGGCTTCCCTCAATTTTGTAGGTTAATATGTGGCTGCTGATACTGTATTCTCATTTTGAGGTTGGGGGGGGGGGAGAGGGAGGTTTAGAAAATTTTTTGCACCACCTGATAGTTACTATTAGGAATAATATACATACCCTAGAAGGGCAGCAGGGAGAACAGGAGATGGGTGGATAGGAGAGAGAGAGTTAATTTGATTAACATTAGTGTCGGTAAATTTATTCCTTTTTGCAGATTTCCAGTCTATTATAGCATTCAGGCAGCAGCACAACTTACTGCACTACTTTGGTGTGTCAGACATGTACTTCATCTGTCGCATGCAGCCACGGACATTCGACATTGACAGGTGCACTCACGAAGTGTTGAAATGTGCATGGAAACCTGTGGAGGAGATGGCTGTCAGTGAGGACAGCACTCTCCTCACGCAGCTGGTCTCCAAGCTCCTTCTCAAAGGTCACAGCAAAGGCTTTGAGAACATTGACATCAGCGAACACAAGGTTGAAGCACATTTGCCACAGCACTCAAAAACAACTTCTTACAAGTTTTTTATGAGAAGTGAAGGTAATTCTGGTGAAAGCATTTTGTAATCCAACTCATTCACACATTTATTTATTTATTGACTGTATGAAACAACACCATGTACTGAATCGACATCCAATCATGTGTTCTTTCTGTTATAAAAAGTAGGTGTTCTACAACTATAAAGCAACCAGCAGTGAGAGGGAGGGAGTTAGTTGAGTATATAAATGACTACAATTAGAGTTTTGACTGCAGAATGAGAGAGTCTTTATCTCCTGAAAGGCGACACTGAATAAGGAGACTCCATGGATGGTGGGAGGTGTTTGTATGCCATCAACTTGGCCATGGCATGTTCGTGACTGCACAGAGCTGGGTTGCAGCTGTCGCCATCCTAAATACACACACATACACATACATGTGACAAATAGTAAAACGTGTTTGAATTGAACTTGTGTTACTTGCCTTGTTAGCTCTACGACGTACAGAAGAAACGTTTCCTGTGCTGCTCAGCATTGCATGGGCTGTGAGTGGGTTGGCCCCAGCAATCAATTGGTAACATCCTTTATAAAGGTGGAGCTATAAATAATAATAATAGCAATAATTATGTACAACAACTTCACACAAAATGTGTTGTCTTACTCTAGACTTGGCAGATGGAAGCAGGGTGATCAGTTTGGCAAGTGTTTCCAAATCTTGGTAAAATCTGGGACAGAGGTTTTCGGAAAATCCATCCTCTTTGCCATAATTCTCCCACAGAGTGACTTTCAGGCTCAGCAACCAGTCACATGTGAGTAGCAGTCCAAGCTAAAGCCATGGCAATAGAGTTATCTTAAAGACCAGTGTCACCAATATATTGTGCAGACTAACCTGGTTCAGTTCATTGTCAGTGGAATTGGATTGGTCCTGGAGAAGGTTGGCAACAGAGCCTTTCAGAGAGTTGCTGGTTGTGGCACACAACTCCAGCACCAGTTGGACAGGCACTTTCATTTTACTGCTTCCTTCAGTTCGCTTGTACAGTCGATTGGCCTTGAACGCTAGCTGCAGGGCCGTTGGCACGGCTGCACCCATTTCACCTGAAAGGGCTTCAATGTTGGCATAGTAACTTTCAGCCGAACTATCCTTTCCAGAGAGCCAGTAACAAGAAACAATTCCAACTGAAGCCCACCATCTCACCACAGTGAATCCTACAGGAGTCATTCCCACCCATAAATACTATTTGTGTATATTATTGACCAGGTAACATACCTGAGTCAGGGTTAATGGTTACTTCTTTCAAACTGCTGTTCTTGCTATCAGAGCTTGACAGACTTGAAGTGGCCTCATCAGCGAGCTTTAGGACAAGTTTGAATGCTTGAACAGCCACTTCACTGTCCCTGCATGCCTGGCTGCTGGGAGAGTCGTCAGGGAGCAGAAGATAGTGGAAGGTCTCACAAAGCAGCTCTTTGCAAAATGACCGAGTGACAGCATAAGTCGGAAGGGCTATACCAGGGAGAAAATAAAGATATAGGTAACTCAACAAAACACCAACACTCACACAACAACAGACAGCCTTGGCTTCATAAACATATATGCAAACAATTGCATTAATAAATTCAGGTCACACACCTGCATTCCCAGAGTACAACTTGGGGCTGATGTCAACCTCTGCAGACCACTTAGAACCCATAAGGAATGCTTTGCCTGGAGGTGTCAAAGCCCACTTGAGAGGCGTGGCATAACCACCACAGCTTGTGACACGATGCCGATAGAAGTAATACCACTGCAAGTGTAACAAATGCAACTATTATTCCCATTTAACACTCTACGGGACCTCTCACCTTAGGCAGGTAAGAAGCATAAAGGAACGTAGACTGACTGCACAGGCCCATAGTGAAATACATCTCAGATCGCTTGTTCAGACTCATCCTGCCAAAAGGACCATCAGCTTCAGCAAAGTTCAGTGCATTGAGGCCAAGGAAATAGTTCATCCCGTGCATGTGTGACCGATTGGGAGCTGAAAACATGTTCAGTCATTTTAATAAAAGTCGACATCACCAGAAAAATGTTTGAGGGACTTACTTGCCAAGCCAATCTGGAGCAAGAGATGGTAGGTCTCTGAGAGGTCACGGAAAGATACACCCACTATGGTAGACGATTTGGACCCAACAGAAAACTTCTCAGCTCTTACAAAGTAACTTGCAAGCAACACTGCATATCTCCCAATCATCAACTGCAACAAAAATAAATTATGCAAAAAAAAAAATTCAAACATTGGGCTGAACAAAAAAAGAACACAATACATATTCACTATAACAATGCTTACTTCGAAGATTGCATGGGAAACAAAGTTCCAGAAAAGTCCAAGAAGTAAAACCAGGGAAGAAGTGGGCAGTGGCCTGTTGACAGCACACAGAGCCATCTCAAGGTTCTCCTTGGCATTAGTGAAGTCACCCTACAAGCACATTGTGCAGAAGTGCGTGAAAATCAAGTGCATGAACCTCCTCACATGCTTACTTCTTCAATGTTCTTATCTGCTTGTTTCCTATATCTCCAGTACTGAACTGACTCAGTCGAGTTGGCCACGACCCTAGGCATGGCTTTCAGAGTCATCCAACCAAAGCAAAAAAGAGCAAACATAATCCTGAAGAGCCAGAGACCCACATAGGCCACCGAGTACATCCAGGAAGACTTGAATACCTCCATGTCTTCGAAGGAATTGAGAGAACGAGAGTAGCCCATGGAGTGAGGTGCTACGTGCAACGAGGGACCGCCAACACCAGAAAGAGCAAGAGGGTTCACAAAGAAGATGGCCACCAGCATGACCATCATGAGGTACTGTGAGGCAGCACCATTGACTGGACGAATCGGGTTGTGAAGAAATTGACCAAAGAAAGTATTGTTCTTTGAAGAAGGGCTGGATCCATGACTCAGCATGCCATCCTAATAAAACATAATATGAATAAAACAAAAACAAATTGATAAATAGTTGCACTTACATTAGAGTCTGGCGAAGATGGATTGCCCGAGTCACTCTCAGAATCACAGCTACTCGCGAGCATCCCGCCTGGAGTCGTGGGTGGACTGCTGTAACTGGGAAGTCTTGTACTCCCAGTAGCTACACAGATTGACAGACACGTACATACAGTAAAAACCTGCACATTTCAAGTAAAGATCCAGCAGTACCTCTAGCCAAAGATTCCTTCAACTGCTGGTTTTCCTCCCGAAGTCTTTTAATTGTGTTTTGAAGATGATGAATGAAGTCAATAGTCTTTTGGAGTACGGCAGATTTTTGCAGCTAAAACAAAATAAATGCACCACATCAAAATAATCAAACAGTTTTTTTTCCCCACTACTACACACCTTTTTGCTGTCCTTTGAGTGTTTGAGAACCATCTCCCTCAGCACACAAATCCTATCATTAATACTGCAACGATACTTCTTCTCGATCAGGTTATGCACCTTCCGCTTGTTGGGCTCCACCTTTGGAGAGTCATCCTCATCAGCCTCAGGTGGCGGAGAAGTAGCAGCTAGATCTGGCAAAAACTCTGAAAAACAATAACAAAAACAAAGATAGTTTCTATTGCATAATAAGAGCTCAGTAAAACTTACGAAGATCAACAATTGGTCGGCACAAGTCCATAGACGGGCTGTCAGCAGTCTGGGTCAGCAAAGGAGAAGGAGTGCTGGAAGCACTCTTCTTTGGCTGATTGCACAGCAATGGTTGTGGACTAGACAAGTTGCTCCCGGTCTCCAACACCTTTGGTTCAAGTAATGACACACTAGAATAAGATGTGAAGAGAGGGGGGACAGTGGGGGGGATGTGGACAACGAGTGGGGGCAGATAAAAAGTAAAGCAAAATATTAACTACGAAATACTACTTACGCTGGAGATACAGGATTGCTGCTGCAGTTTGAACCAGGTAAACTCATAGAGCCTGAAAAGTTGCCTAAACCATTGACGTTGACAGTTAGAGGGCTATTCAATCCAAAATCTTGCTGTGGCAGCTTTTGCTGATCTTGTTGATTTTGTTGTTGTTGTAGTTGCTGCTGAGGTTGTGGTGAATTACCATTCACCAGTGAACCAAGTAGCATTGATGAAGTGCTGGCCATTTGGGTTGGAGAAGAAACTTGGCCTTGCGAGATAGTAGCTATCTGAAGTTGATTTTTCAAGATTTCAGTCTTCAGAAGAGTCTAAACAGAACAACAACAACAACAATGATGATGATGATGACGACAACCACACCATAATAATAATAATAACAATAATAATAATAATAATAAATAACAAAAACACCACAGTCCAGGGTTATTTATTTACTGATCAGGGGACTCACTTGCTGCAACTCCAACAGCTTCTGCTGCTGAAGTCTTTGCTGCCTCTCAAGTCTTTGTGTTTCTTCCACCAGCCACCTGTCCACTGGGGGTTGCTGTTGCTGGTGTGGCTGTTGTTGCTGGAGATGTGGCTGAATCTGCTGGCCTCCAGCTGTCCCGTAAGACTGAACCATTTCATTACTCACTTCAGGAGCCCCTTTTTCATTCTCCAATAAGTTGTCTTCGAGCTGTCCATTAAATAATGTAGTCCAATCATTAGAGTCCACTCCTGTCAATTCTGTGTTAAAAGTATTCAACAAAAAAATCATAAGTCTATCTAGAACAAATAATAAGTGGAATTTCGTGTATCACTTTAGGTGTGTGACCAATTCGGTTGTGTTAAAATAATTTGCTGCTGTCAATTTTCAATCACATTAGAGTGACCAACATGATGTGGAAATATAAATTTCATATAACTATGACCTGTAAGTGAGTTGAGCTCTCGTAAATCCTGCCATCAAGAATAGCTATTGTTCAAAACAATGTTCTCTACTCATCATTAGGTTAGTGAATGATCCCAAGAGCAACACTAACCTGAGAGAGTCTTGTCATCCATGTCCAAGAACCCTGTTAGATCCATGTCTGATATGGGAAGATCTCCCACAGGAACAGATACTTGATTACTCTCAACTCTACCAGAATCAATCACGGTATTAGAGTATAGAAAGGGACTGTGATCTTGTTGAGGGTAAGGCAAACGAGGAGAAGTGCTTCCTCTTCTTTCCTGCTTTACAACTACTTCTTCTTTTACACTAAATGTCGGCTGACCGTAGGTGGCCACGGTTGTAGCCATCCCTCCCAGATGTCGCCCGACTTCGCTCATGAATTTACGCACGACCAAAAAAATCAGGCCATAATGCATGCTTACAAGAAAATCATGTGATACTTGAAGGTGCGGCTGGGTGTGGTCACACATAAAAGAGGTAAAGGGGATTTCCCTAGAGAGACACGGTCGGTTACTAAGCAATAAAATACGGCAACACAGCTCGGCGCGCGCAGGATGGAGTTTCCTAAGGTTCCTGGTTGTTTCGATAAATCTGAGCTAAGTTCGCTATCTGAATGCCTAGGGTATCCTGGGGACATGCTAATCTGCGGGATGAAGTCTTACAGATCAATTCAGGTTGAGTCTGCATTGAAAAACCTGGAAGCTGGGCTGTCATCAGTTTCCAGTAAGCTCCTTGCAGAAGTCCTTGAGCAGAGGCACATGAACAGAAATTTAGAGCACCTTTTTAACAATCATTCAACACAGTACAACCAGAAAGTTTTCAAAAAAGCAATGCAGATGCTTCAGCATCACAAACTTGGATTCTCTGAGCTTTACAAAGCAAGAGTATCTTATGAACTCTACTCTGAACATGCTGGAGGTGGGATGAGACCCGAGGAAGATGCAGTGCTGCCAGCTCTCAAAATGGCAGGCAAAGTTATGGCACCTTTGCAATTAGAGTCAGTTCTTAAAAGGCACCATTCTGTTTGCGATCTTCCCCCTAATATCCAGCTATATGAATTCATTGACATTGTTGCTTCTGCTCAGTCACTTCAAGATGTAGTGAAGGAACTAGGAAAGCAGACAGAAAGTGCAGGAACTTCTAGCACATCAGTGATGTTATCCAGCTATGAAAGAACAATAATGACTGAAGATGAACAAGTCTTAACACATCTTGATAGAAAATACAAAGCTAGTTTGTACAAGGATGTCAAGCCTAAAGCACCCCCAGCTCAGTTTAGTCACGTGCAGCTTGTTTCTGGTGCAGCAAGAAAAACTGTATCTGTTATGGCTCGCAGAGAGCTTCACGCTCTAGCTCCTTGCTTAGAAGTATCTCAACAAAATGTACACCAAGCACGAAATGGATTTGTAACACTATCTGCCAAGCAGCATAAAGAAATATCAGCTCGAATGAAAACAAGACGGAATAAAAAGTAGTAGCTAGCCAGAATAATAATGAATTGGGTAACATGCAATCTCACAGGTCATCACTAGATAATCACAAAATAGATTTATTCAAATCATTAGTATAATAATTCGTTAAGACTTTTGTATTGAATCTCTTTGTGGCACAAGAATAAGACCAACTGTTCCACTCTCCCTGGCAGCATTGGAGGCACAATTAGACAACTATGAAGTAGTATAATTGAATCAGGCTGAAATTTATCTAGGCTAGAGGATATAGAATTAAATTAAATTGCCTTGGAAAGAGATGTTGTAACAGTAGTAGCAATAGTTATTACTCTTCATAATAATGTTCCCATCCACAAAATTGTGTTTCTATGTAGTAAATTGTATATTCAGGGAAGGACCATAAAAGGAGCATGACAAGTTAAAAAAGTGGCTGTATATTAAATTAGTGAATATTAACTAGTTTGCCAATTCAATTGCCAGCTGCATCTGGCTGCTTGTCCTCTACTCCACTTTCTTCACTGCCTTCTCCTTCACCTTTTTCTGAAGCTCCTCCCACTTCTGGAATAGACTTCAAAGGAGAGTGATCTTCCGATTCTGTTACTGCTTCCTTTGATTGTTCTTCGGAAATTGTTGCTGGAGGGTGGGAAGATTGTGGTTTAGGCTCTTTTTTAGTATCTACAATAATAGAATGTTTTGGCATTGAATCCTGCTTTGTTGGTTAACATAATGTATTAGTACCATTTGAAACCAAAGCTGCCTCTGGTGACTGTGGGGATGCCTCTCTCACATTTTTCTCCACCAACTCCCGAATCAACTCTACATGTAAATTTAGAATTATCAATAATAAAAAATAGTAATGAATCACATAATTAGACCAAATACAATTCAAAGAAACTTACCATCAAGTACCATTCGAGCCACAAGTTTTTCATCCAATGCTTTTGTTGCCTCATTCATGAGCCATGGCATAAATACAGTTTCGATTTCTAAAATAAATGTTTTTAGCTAAAAGGAGTTGAGGGAAATAGTTGTCTTTCTTACCTCTCTCTACAGGATCATAGAAATACCCATTATGATTCAAAGTTGCAAAAACAGATGGGACCAAATCTGACAAGTAACTTTGAGCAAAAGCTCTAGCAGCTATTTTTTCTGATGTTTCTTTTTCTTTCATCAGAGCACTTCTTTGTTGCTTCACTCGTCTTTCCTACAACAAAACAAAAGTAATATCACAGGATATGCAATATCATGCACTAACTTTCTCTTCATTCTTTCTTCTTTCTTGCTCTTCAAGACGCTGTGTTTCTACCAACTCAGCATTACGATTTTCTTCAAAGATGCGCTGTGTTAGAAGTATACTAAATGACCATAATTCCACATAAAACATATTCAACACTATACCTGTTGAGCCCTCAAATTGGCCAACTCTTCTTCTTCCAAGACTTCCAGTAGTGCCTGTTCTACTGTCTTGCCTACCAAGACCTCAAGAATGGGCTTCACTTCAATGTTGAAGTCAAAAAGCTGTGGAAAGAACCAATAAGCATGAAAATGTTATAGACTAAATTGTTTGTCTCTCTTACATCTCCTTCCTCTATTTGAGTTGCTGCATCCTGGCCTGTCTTGGCAGGCACAAAAAGTGGTGTTGGAGGACGGTCTAGAAAGGCATCTGTTTGAGTCTTAACATCTGCTTCCTCAATGCGGTCTATACATGTAAATATGTGTATATATGTGCACATTTACTATATGAACAAGTGCAATAATAACTATAAAATGTGTATGTCATCTTAGCACTATTTTTAAACACACTCTTAAATCTTATATGTTCACATATTCCCCATTGACTATCATAACTGCTGTGTTGTGAAGTGTATAACACACTGTATGCCTCATATGTTTCCATTACCCCATGCTTGGACTTTTTATAAGCTTCCAATTCCCCCGGGCAAATCCCGCGCAACCTCTTTATAAGCTTAAAAGGAAACAATGTATCAAGCTGGATTCAAAAGTTGAGATGGCTACTACCTTTTCTTCAACATCATTTGCAGAGGGCAGATTTAGACGTGCTTATAAAGGAATCTTTACTAAGCCACCTTCCAAAGAAGGAATGCAATGTGTCGTCAAAGAGAAGAAAGCTTCCTACACCTGGGCAGCCACAGACTGGGACATTGCTGTTGAAGTTTACAAAAAAGCTCAGTCCCTTGCTGATAATTTTAACAAAGAGCTTCCCTGTACAAAGAAAGTTATGTATGTTAACGCAGAAGTACAGAAAGTTACCAAAAGTTTGCATGGTACTCCTAAATTAAATGAGTATGTCCTAGTAGAGGATTATATCCCAGGAAAATTCACCAAGTGGTGTAACAACTATGGCTACATCTCTTCTGACAGCAGACTCATGCCAGCCTTCATGCACTGGAGTTGGGTGAGTTCCAAAGGGTGTATTATGATAGCAGATTTACAGGGAATTAAAGAAGAGGCGAAGTACATCTTAACAGACCCTGTCGTAATGTCCAACACGACGGGTGGAAAGTATGGATCCACAGACACTGGAGTTGAAGGCATTGCTATGTTCTTCCTCAAACACACCTGCAATGACTTGTGTCGAAAATTTCCCAGGCCAATGATTGGAGATGTCCTGACAAGTGAGGAAGCCAAACTGCAGATAGGCACACTGTCCACTTCCACGGCTTACTCTCACGAGCTCAAGATTCCAGATCATTACAAAAAAAGAATGATCACAATTTTCCCTACCATTGCATCAAGGACTTAAGTCCACAAAGTATGGAGTTCTATGTTTGTTGCTGTTGTTTTGTTGTTGTTGTTGTTTTATAATTTTGAGGTTTGTATAAATTTCAGTATCAAATTAATTATTGTTTATTAAAAGGCAGAAAATAAAAGGGGGGAGGTGGAAGAATGTACTACAATGCCAGAGGGGAATTTACTGGGGAATAACATCATTAATCCATGACTGTTATGGCTGTCTTCTATGCTGCATGCTAGTCACCCTTCAGGATATATCAAGGAGTGAATACCCCACCAATTATCTTGCTGTTTACATTTTTTATTAGGTCACCACGGAAAATTTAACTTCAATGACCCTTACGAGAATAACTTCAGCAAGAAGTTTAAACATCAGGTTAAGCTTTTATGTTGAGAAAAACTGCTTATTATAATCATCCTAGAATAATTGAATCATTGAAACAACAACATAACAAGGAGAAGAAAAAACATACTAAGTCATAGAGAATCTGCCACAAAATATTATTTAATTTTTGGAGTTCATGCTACCAGGAGGCAAAGGTACTAAATTCTGTAATTATTCTCTGAAACCAATAAAAAAAAACTCTGTCCTAGATTATGTTCAGTAGTGCATACTCCCCAATATGTTTAATTACCTGTTCGTGATTTTGATGCATTGTTAACATTTATGGCAAATCGCAAGACTTATTTTTGTACTTTTGGTGGAATTGTGCTTTTCCCAGCATGTCATAAGTCAAAAGTGGCCCCTCACCCCCCTTCTTTCACTCCCCTCCATCCCTTCAACCCCCCAATAGTAGTTTTAGTGACTCTTTACCAAATCTGTTTCCACAGTGAAGGAACAGCATTATACCAAAATAGATGGTCAATTAGAGACACATTCTGATTCAGTTATTTGAGTACTAAAATAGTTAATGCTATGCTTATTATAAGCAATGAACAAGACAATGTTTTTGCATGCTTCTTTTTTATTTTTATTTTATTTTATTTTTTTAATATTCTGTCTCCTAGTTATATCGACATCATAATTCACTAAGTCACACTTTTTTCACAAGTTTGGTAGACATTTAACTACCTCACTACAATTAATTGCCAGTTATCAAAAATTAAAAATAATCTCACCGGTTATTGACTCCAAATACAGTTCTGTCTGAACTTCAATATGCTTTCTTCCTTCAACTGGTGGAGGTGATTTAGCCTTGAATTGTTCCCTTGCTCTTCTCCTTGCTAGAGCCCTTCTTTGAGCATCTTGTTGGCGGTGCAATTCCAAGGGATCAGGCTGAGTGGACTAAAAGGAAAAGAAAAAATAGAATAGCTAGCCATAAAGTTTTAAGTTTTTATAAATTAAACTTACTGCTGGAAGGCTGCTCACTGCATAAGTATTTCCTCTTACAACACGTTTGTCATACATAATGTTGCCATAATTCCTAGAAACAACAAGAAAACCAATTATATACCCAATGTGCTATTGCCTTCAAATATTACGTACTCTCTGTAAGCACTCTGCCCCAAAGCTCGAGGCTGTGAGGAATAGGTATAGGTCCCCCCACTCTCCTGACCCGTCTGCAGCATGGAGACTACGACCTTTTGATCCAATGAAGAGTAAACGAATGAAATGCTGTAAACAAATCCCCTGGCTACGGCTTAGCAACCAATTCGCGCATGCGTATTGTAAAATTTCTGGAAAACGCTCACCGAAGCTCTGTGATTTTTTACAGAAAGCTTTTTTATTATTGTTTATTGCGTTATTGTAGCGGGTACGGTGGAGGACTAGTCCTTGTGTTCTATGCCAGTGAGCGTTATGATGCATGCTAACAGCTGATAGCCTAGGCGGTGACCACCCGGGCGTATGCGGGACAGGAAAACCTTATAATTGAGTCCGTGTTCGAGTTGCAGGTATTTTCTGGTTGTACCTGGCTACGTAGTGGCCAGTTCAGGAGTCTAGAGAGGGAATAGGCGGTGCGGCTCGTTGTCCTTTCATATCTTCTCACGACTACCATGGGTTATGAAGTAGGAAGGTTTGCTGAGTCTGTAGATGAAGAACTTATTTGCACCATTTGTGGTCAGGTTCTTGAATCTCCTGTTCAGATCAGGCAGTGTGAACACTGCTTCTGTAGTGCCTGCATTAATGAATGGTTGAAGCACCAGTCTGTTTGTCCTGTGGACCGCAACCCAGTGTCACCTAGAGACGATCTTATCCAGCCTCCTAGAATTCTTCGTAACTTATTATCCCGTCTCAAAATATCCTGCGTTTACAAATCATATGGCTGTTCAGAGACAGTGAGATTAGATGGCCTTCCAGCTCATCATAATCAATGTGAGTACAACCCCAAACGTCCTGTGTCATGTGAAAAAGGGTGTGGCTTGATTGTCCCTCTCGATGAGGTTCCTGAACACAATTGCGTTCGTGAACTACACAAGATTGTTCAGGAGAAATCAGACAATATTGATGAACTAGTGAGCCAGATGGGAGACCTGGAGTTACGCTTGAATCAACAACATAGAGAGATACTCATACTGAAGGAGATAGTGCGTGGAATGCGTACTTCAGGGTTATGTGGGGGTATCAACAATTCAGATGAAACTGAGAAAGCAATACAGACTGTGCGCTGGCTCTCACTTCTCAAACCGGCTCGTGTGAAGAGATGGGGAGGCATGATTTCAACCCCAGATGCAGTACTTCAAGCCATCATACGCAGAGCTCTAAGTGAGAGCGAATGCCCAGCACATCTACTTTGTGAGCTTATGGCCAATGCTCACGAACGGCGTTGGCCCACAGGTCTGAGCACACTTGAAACCAGGCAGTTGAACAGACGTCGTTATGAGCAATACGTGACTAAAAGAGTTCCTGGGAAACAAGCCATTGTGATCATGGCATCTGAAAATGAACACATGGGAGAGTCCATGATTGTATCACCTGGCCTAGTTATGATATTTGCTCATGGAGTAGAGTAATCATATTTTATCACATTATAGTTACCATGATTCTTAATGTCACAATGTCATTCATTAGCACATACTTATTTACGTAAATATTGCGATGACAAGTTCGTGTTCTAATTACAGGAATTCGTATTTCAATTTTCCCCCCTGCCCCGTTTGGCAGTATTGGTGAATGTGGAAAAAACATCCTGTACCGAAAAGCCGTAGTATAAAGAAAAAATAAGTCTGGGAAGGAGGTGAAAAGCGCTACAAGATTTCAGTCCTGGTGGGTAGTCTGTAGGCGCGTTTATGCAGTTAAGTGGAAACTTAGCACTAACCTTTCGTCCTGCTGGACCGCCACTGACTGGTATTGAGGACCGGAATAATTCCTATTTGCAGACTAGCTTCAGCTGGAGAAGTTTGGCTGAATTTGCTTCGGTAAAGTTATATCTGGAGAAAAGGCCCTATCTGCTAAGTGAATAAAACGAGTATTGAAACTGACTAGGGTTGCCTGGGTGACAGCAGCTGCAAAGGTAGAACTCTTTTTGGAGTGTACTGAAATGGATGAAGAAAACATATTCACAAAGCGTTTTGTAGACTGTGTTAAAAAGGAGCATGATGATAGATCATCAGAGGTAAGTTTAATTTTCAAGTTAGCTTACGTGAATGACTTCCCTTGTCATTCTCCTCTCTTTCATTTTGAACAGTGTAAGTGGTAACACTAAGATATGCCTTGTGGCAATATAAATGATTTGGAATATGAGTTGTAAGCCGGTGTTTGTTCTTGGTGTGCATGACTTGACTACTGTAACTGCGAAGAGGGATTTAGATGTACCGAAACAAACCATTCCCTGGTGTTCTTTGATAACTTGCTGTTGTCACATCTGTTCCTCACCAGGAATACAGCCAGTTGCTGTTGACCCTTCCTTCACAATTGACACTAGGCTGTTAGATGGATAAGTGGGGTATTAATTAATATCTTAGCATCACTTAATTTGCACTTGGACTAAGGTACACCATCTCTAATTTAATAATTGTATCAGAAGTTTTCCATTTGCAATTACGAATATGATACCGCTATTAAGAATGAGTAGAAAAGCAAGGCAAGCCGAAAAACTAGTAGGGTGGACTCTCTGACTGTAAAAATTAACTGATATTGATAATATTCCTCTAGTATATCTTTGTATAAACACTCTTTGAGTTTGGAAGGCCATGGAACAGATTAAATTTCTAGCACCCACTACCAATACTAGCTCGGGAGTTCTAGATCAGAAAAGTGTGATTTATTTTTCCAGCTAATGTGGTAGCCAGGTTAATTTTATGGGAACTGTTCAAGCTTAGATGCAGAGGATTGAAAGTGTTCCGGTATCAGTTTGACTATGTACATAACAAAAGGGCCCAGCTTTGTGTAGGTGCTTTAAAGGCAGCGGCAGGTTATCGGTAATGTTCATGGTACGCTACACAGATTCAGAACATGAGATAGTCTTCTCTGAAATGAAATATTTGCTCGTCTTCCTTCCTATAGGACAACACACATGAACTCGTGCGCACAAGCTCACGCACATACAAACTCAAGCTGTCACTCTCAACCACTACGAGTTATGTTCTAACACTCCTGCAGTATGCACTCTCTGCTGATAAACAAGGTCAGGGTGAGATTGGGGTTGCTTTTGTGAGTTAGCAGTGATGTCCAACACGGAAAGGGTTGTTTGAGTGCATTCTGGTGTCAACTTATTCAAGTTTATTTGGAATTCAGTTGTTTGTGTGAACTGTCTTCACGTGATGACCATAGCCTTACAATATGAAATTGTCCAGGTATGCAAATTAACCTAATTAGCGTCATTTTATGGCTTGCTTTGTATGGGCCTTTTCCCGTGAAATTGAGTAAATTTTATGATCTGTGGCACAATTTGCTACAAACAAGGTAACCAGCTTTTTTTTGTTTGTTTGTTTGCTTTAACAGTCAGTGGTAAGCATGATTTGTGTGGTTATTCTTCCTAATTTCTGCATGTACCAGTATTTGTTGAAGAAGTGTGTGACATTATTTGGTGAAAACAGGCAGATCTTCACCGTTTTGTAAGGTAGTTTTCTTAAACATTTTGTGCAATTTGTTCGAGCAACTGTTTAGGTTTCTTGGAAAAGTGATTCTTCTACCATGTCTCAGGACTTGAATTTTTTTATGGATTCATGATGTTAGCAGTATGAGTGGAAGTTCCACCATAGTTTAAATGGCACTATGCTCATAGAAATAGCCTTGGGCTGTCCAATAGCTTAGGTATATTTGTTATATGTGAGTTGGTATGTATGTTTAGGCTTCTCACTCGCTTCCAGAAATTGTTAACATTTATCGGTCATGCCAACATACTTGGTATGAATTTTGAAACGATAAAATTATGATCTTTCTTGGCATGTAGGCATAGTTTCTATGTTAGTATGTAGTCACAACAAACTTATCAAAGACTACCTTGGTTGTGTTCTGCTCAGCAGTCTAATTCCTGTGGGAGCTAGAGGGAAATTTGAACAGCTTATTTTGTGTTCTATTTATTCTGTGGTATACAATTAATGTTTAACTGTAGGATATTTGCCATTTGTAAATCAACTTTCCAGAGCTGTAATTCTCTTAATATTATATATACATACACATATTAATATACATACGTAATAGGAGTATATATTGCTAAGATAATGTTGTCACGTGCAGAGCTAGGGCTCAGTGGTGGATGAGTGCACAGGATGTAGTGCAGTAGCTATAGTAAGGGATGAGAAACAATAGCACACACAATTACAATAGCAAAGAATTCACAATGATTGAACTTCGTGCACATTCACTAGCCTTTGGTAGTAGGCACACATAGACAGTTACAAAAATGCTGTCAAGATTTTGGATAGTCTCCTCAGCAATGATGGTTTTAGGTTTTATGGGTCTTTACAGAAGATCTTGCCACAAGCATTATAGCATGGAGTTGTAAAAAAAAACAAGGGTTTTTTTCGCTGTTTGTTTTTCAATAAGCTCCCATTGGCGTCAAATTATCAATGTTTGTTGATTGAGATTGTTATCAATCTACTGCTATTGTGCCGGCTATCTCCCAGGAACGTTACCCACTAGGTTATTTGAAAGCACTCGCATCTACTTGCACAGGACTCAACCTGAATCAGTACATGCAGTGAATGTGTGTGTGTGTGTGCGTACGTGTGTGTGTGTGTGTGCGTACGTGTGTGTGTGTGTGTGTGTCTTTCCACATGGGTACCTGCACACGGTGTGATCTTGAGATGTTCTGTTCATGTCCTTGCGCAAACGTAACAAATTCTCAGGAGTCATGGGGTCAATATGTTGTATGTGATGTGCTAGCATGTACCTCTTTCATTTAAGGGTGGGTGTGAATTATATAAAGCTCTTCCTATTTCCAAGTGGGTGGAACAGGAACACTTGGCTTCCTGTGTTTATTTTGGTTTCAAAAAAAAAAATAGTTTTCTGGATATTTTTTTATTAAAAACACTGGTCTTGTTGTAGAGTAGGCTTTCTGTTTTAATGTGTGAAGCTATTCATCTCGGCTAAAGGAAGAATCCATACTTAATACCTCTGCAAACATTTGTGGTATCAGAATAGAATAATATGTTCGCATCAGTGGGTTGGGAAGAGCTATTATTTGGGCTCTAATCTGAGAACCTTGGGTTAGTGCTGCCCTGAAAGTACTCCTAACTTGAAATATGTACAGGTAATTTTGTGCTGGTTGGCAAACTAAAGTTTGTATACACCCAATTCTATTTCATTTTATTGATTTGTCCTGAGTACTTCTATATATTAGCTACATATGTGTCCGGGCCATGTGTATTGTTCTTGTCAACTCACTAAATTGAACAGGACCTAAATGAGAAGTGTTAGTTTGGTATTGGAACCTGATAAAACTAAGCAGTTCTCAGGTTAACAAGGTTTAGGTCAGATTATAAAATCTGTTGTGTATAATAACTGTGGTGCGTGGAAGTTTCAGGTTGAGCCTGTTTCTAATCTGTTCTGTATAAGCTATTCCAATGCTTACTGCATTTCTGATTCTGTTTTGCATTTCAAAACTGAAACTTTTTGATGTGTGGCCTGTCAGGATGTGATTGATTAAATGTATTGATCAGATTATTAAGCTATTTGAAAACAAAAAGGATGTGAAGTTGTATTTGTTGTTATTAGGACTTGGACTTCATTTGCCACACACTGAAGAAGCTGGCAGAGTTCAGGGACTACAACCCAGCCAAGCTAAAGTGAGTCTGGTGTGGCCAGATGGTTATTGTTACAATGGCTCTGGGCCATTAAGATCAGCCGATCGGGCCTAATTAAAAGGAATTTTAAATGGTAGATGCTTGGGTAATTTTGTGGGACTGGCAGATATTCTGTCATTCCTGGGTCTAGACAAAGTTGCTTTCTCGGGTGAAGGTACATGTGTTTGGGGTGGGTGGTGTGTGTGTGTGTGTGTGCATTGACAGTATTAGTTCTAGACATTTATTCCTTTTCTTTTCTCAAATAGAACTGTTCCAGAGAAATTGTGCTATGAAGAGCATGATAAAGACCACTTTCTGTACAGGTATATACTAGATCCATGCATTGTATGTACGTATTACATTTGCATACATCTGAATGCATATCTTCACATGCAGTGTTTACGTAGATTCAAATGTTTGTGTGTACATACATACATAAATGCATACATATACATGCATGCATATATGTGTGTGTGTGTACATACTTTTATTTGTGCGTAAGAATGAGGTATGTAACTGGCTAATTTAAAATGGTTCAGATATAGCTATATATTTGTTTGTTCTTTTGTTTGTTTATTATTTTTCCCTGTGTTGTTCCAGAGTTGGTGATGAGGCTTTAGCCTGGTACTATGTCATATCAGGCAGTGTCATGATTGGTGGGAACTATCTCTTCCAAACAGAGTGCAGGTGAGGCCATACATACATACATAAGTGGGCGGGCCTTTCCTCAGGAATGTCCTGAATGCATCTAGGGGAAGTACAAAATTCTTATAATAAACTGTAGGAAATATTATTTTTTTAATTTTTATGTGTGGGTGAAATTATTCGCAATTAGCATCCGTATAGTATTTGCATACCTTTTTGCTGCTGTCATCCTAAAGTGGTTATCTGTTAGCAGTTTTAGAGTTTCTTAATTGTCCGTGTTGTAGAGACCAAAACTTTTTGACTTTCTGTCCTATATTGTGTGCTCACATGCAACCGTGTGTGTGTGTGTGTGTGTGTTGTGCCAGATACATGTGTTGGCAGCATAGGTATATCTTGCAGATTAGTCTTGTGGTATGGCTGTGTGTATCTGTAGTGACTCTGGTCCAGGTTTGTGTAGTGTTTCTGTTGCTTACTTTATCAGGTGTTCTGTTAATTCTGGGTATCGGCTTAGTCCAGTCACACTCACACATGCACACACGCACACATGCAAATAGTTACAAACGGAACTCATGTTGTTTAATGTAAATGTGCATCGCTGATAATGTTTGGGATTGGTATGGAATTCATCTCCATGGTACTCTTACAAGTGGCGATACACATGGAAGTGGAATGTGGCAGTTTTATTGTCAGACACTATGTCTGAGCAGCTGGGGCATTTGAAGGAGAAACAATTGGTATACATAACACTGTACAGTATAATACAGTGTGGTAGAGAGGGAATAATGGAAGGAGTGACTATTTATTGATCTTTAAGTACCCAGGTCTTTTTTTCTTTTCTTTTTTTTCTTAGCCAAATGTATTTTACAGGAAACTTTCACTCTGGTTACTTGACTAATATGGCAACATTGCTGCCCTCCCCCCCCTTTTTTCTCCCTATTAAAATGATACCCAACTATTACATATCTACTTTTTTTTAGTGAATAGTCACAAATATTTTTTATGTTACGTCATTTTCTTTTTTCAAGTTTTGGACGACTCATCAACTCTCATACTCGGACTGACCAGTGTCATGTGCTGGAACATACTGCTCTCTTGAAGGTGAGACAGAGAAATGGGAGGAAATTAATTGGTTTTTTTTTTTTTTTTTTTTTTTTGTCCCCTTCTAATTTTCATTACATAAAGCATGGGAGGTCATTTTATGAGCTTATTTGGGGCAGGGTTTTACGCTAGGGGCGGACACAGCTGTTTATCTGCCTTCTGAGCTGGTGGAGAGGTTGAATGAGTGTTGAATTGGTCCAAGTGGAAAAAATTTCTCTTTTGAAGGGTCTATTGATGCAGTTCAGAGGTGGAGTCTAAGCTTGTGATTAATGGAATGTAAAAAATGGCCTTTATTATGGTTTTATGGGGCTTGAGCTTTAGAAGTAGGAAAGTGATACGAATGTTGCCAGGCCCATATATATATATATAAGTGTGGGCATATGCAGATCTGTTACACTCCGGAAGAGCTCAAGGGATTTGCTCAAAAGGCAGCAGCTCGAGCGTCAAAGAGTCAGTTGGCAGCACAGGAGGATGTCCAGTTGATGGGCATACACAATGGAATCACCTCTTCTCATGGAAGTAAGTGTTGGTGTATGTTGGAAGGGGGGTGGGGAGTAACAAGTGGGTGTGGTTACAGTAGAAGTATGGGAATAGAACTACCAAAGTAAAGTGTCATGAGTTGATGAAGTATCACTTCTTGTGAAATGGTTGGTAGGCAAAGAAATGTTTTCTGGTCACGAGAGTGGACAAAGTTCACATACAAAGATTGTGATCCTATACGATATTTAGGAAGTGCGAGTTATTGCTTATGTGTTTAGTGTGATAATTCTGCTTTGCTTGAATCAGTTTCCTATCACACGTCACTTTTCACGGCTTTTTACTTGTAGATCCAACTCTTGCACAGCTAGTAGTTTGTACATAAAGTATTGTTATGGTGTGAACTTGAAGTGTGTGTGTGTGTGTGTGTGTGAGGATAGACTTGGAGGTGGATTTTGTTGAAGGAATGGATTAGACAGGGGGAAAAAATAATTATACAAGTCTAGTCGCAATGGAGATGATTTGTTCACAAGTGTCTGTCTCACACACACACTTATGCTCGTGTAGGCAGTACTAAGGCGGAGAACACAGCCACATCGGTACAGAACCACTCCTGTTGTGACAGACCATCTCTGGAGAACATTGACGGAGTCATTCTGAAGTCTAACTCTGTGTCCAGTTCTGACGTGGTATTGCGTAGAAAAGGTACATCTCCGGGTTCTCCAGTGGGAACGGGCTGGGCCTCCAAGGAGTTCTCTCAAAGCGCAGAGTTTCTGGAGAGGAACAGAAGGAGTAGGAGCGAAGAAAGGTTAGAACGTTGTCAGATTATTATATTCCAAAATTGGCTTAGTCTTCTTTTTAACTAATTAACACTACACGACTACCACAGGCTGTTGAGTATACAGTACATGTATATTATGTGTTGCTTTCAGGATTGTGTTCTCGTTTGATCCTGAGCAAGTGAAAAGTATGACCCATGACCCACTGGATAGTAATACTGGAAGCAAACAACAGAGGCCCATGAGCTCTACGGACATTTTATTTGCTGGTGGTCTGGCAGGAAAAGAATGGCGATATTCTGCACCAGGTGGTGGCGATCGGAAGAGGAACAGAGACTCCGTGGGTTCCATTGACTACTTGTCAGAAGCAGGAGGTAAGTACATATAGGTGACTGGTAGGTAGGCAATGTTTTCCATGCATGTGAAATTCACTTATAACTGTATGTTAACTTGTCGTTCCCTTAATTTTATGTACTATTAGCTAGTTCGAACTATTTGTTGTAAGGTCTCCATATTGCGGTGGTTCCTTGGAAAGATTTTTATTGCAAGCAGACAATATCGGGGTTATCAAATTTTATTTATTTTTTACATTATCTTCCCAAGATACTCTGATGAATTAATAAAACTGGCTGCCCAATACCTGGCATGCCTCAGTATTGTGCATAGGTCAAACAACAGTGAGTTTAATAGCATTAATTTTTCCATAGTGAATTTTATGTTGAGTGAGATAGAATCTAGTGTTTAGTACACTAGTTCATCTAGGTACTATTTCATTTAGCTTGTTGTAATTTTATAGGGGATTCTGATGATGAGGAATCAGTGCAGTCAGAGGTGAGTATATAGCAGTAACTGATTACTTACGGCAGGATTATTATTATTCATGGGGTGTAGCTTGTGGTATACTTAATGCATAAGAAAAGTGATACTATATTAATAATATCTGCGTAAGAGGAATGAATACAACTATTAATGATATCAAGGCAATTACAATTGTCGCAGAGAGTTTTAATCTGTGTATTATTACCAGCAGTGATTAAGAGGTGGTGTTCTGCCTGCATGCATGTCAACTTACCTGGCAAGTCCATTGGGGTGGCTGATTGCCTTCATGTATTATGTGGTTGTTGCATAGTTATCCATCAACTGTTGGCATGTTTGGAAGTCAGGGGGGAACCCTACACCATACAGCCACTTTATTAGTCGACAAGGGAAGCCCTTCATTGCATGCTGTCGGCTCCCACCCTAGATACATACATAGTTGGCACTGTTTACCTTGTAGGGTCAGTTATATGTAGCAAAAAAAAAACAACAACAACAACAACAAAAAAAAAACAAGAATATAACTGTGACCCTAAACATTGCTTATCATTTCAAGAGAGTATAATTCGTCATCTTTTTCTCTTCATTCCCTTCCTTATCCACATGCTGATACATGCTTGCGTGTATAGCTACCGTAGGTAGACCTCATGCTTATCTTGGGATTTGTAGATTTAGTTCATTTCGTTCAGTAAATTTGTATTTGTAGAAGAGAAAGTGTGTAATAACCAGTGGTGTGTGTGTGTGTGTGTGCGTGCATATGTAGTCCTCCAGTGCAGCCAGTATGGATGCAGTGTTGGAAGTATTATCCAAGCAGCCTGGAGACCGATCTCCTGAAGATGTCGGTAAGTCACTTGCTCACCCCTTAAGCGTGACACCTGATCCATTAAGTATGGAGTGATGAAGCTACAGATTTGACTGTGCTAGAATTGACTTTGGGGATGAAAGGGTGGTAATAGTAGTAGTAATAGTAGTAGTACTTAATTAGAGGCACAGATTTATGGATATTACTTGGAAATTAACCTTAAAGCTCTTTACTTTGTTGACTTGGTGCTCAGGTGAGCACTGGACTGGTGCAAAAAAAACAAGAGCTGCAAGAGGTATTCACTATAACACATGGTTGTAGGCGTGGCTAGTTGGAATAGTGATAATGATTGTGACAAAGTCATCTAGAAAACACACTGGATTATGCAAAGTACAGAGAAAAGAATATTGCCAAGTACAGAGAGTACACAGATCTGGAAAGTACCAGTAGGGTTTAATTACAAGAAGCAAGTCGATATATTTTTGAGAGAATTTTTTTTATATTTTTTCATCGTCTACAATAATCACTTAACTTTGCTGTATTTACGTGAATGAAAAAATAATATAGTCTATCAATATGCTAGGAACAGTGAAGTAAAAGTAAGCTTGCTAATAACTTCTACCATTCAAGTATTAATTGAATTTGGATAATTTGCATACTTACTATCCAGGTGTGTATCGTCATACCAGCATGTTCACTGTATTCCCATCAATCTTGTGAACTGAAGTGTTTACACACTCATGAAGTACAAGTGATAGTTTCTTGCTTTTGTTTTTTCAACTCATTAGGACAAGACTTTACAACTAAACCCGTAATAGGAGTGGTCAACGTATAGTGCTTGCTTATTTTTATCAGCACAAAGGGCTGGAATGTATTATTGGGTTGGGTGTGTGTGTGTGTGTGTGTGTGTGTGTGTGTGTGTGTGCATAGGGAGGTGTGAGCATGAGTGGTATGGGAGTATATATGTGTGGGGGTAGGTGTCCTGATGGTGCACATGCATCAGGCGTAGCTGGGTAGACGTGCATTAGGTACAGATGGCCCACGGAACTGAGGCTGAAGGTAGCAGCTGTATTTCACTATTGTGTGTTTGGTATAATGGAACAGTGTGTAAGTACCTTGTCAGTGTGAGTCATGAGCATGGGAGCTGATGTGTACCGTACGTACAAGGAGCCAGTAATTGGTCTCCACTTGTAGAGTTCTGCAAATAGTTACCCAGAGGGTAGTGTACTCAATGTGTCTGTGGATGACTGAAGTAGTTGTGTGTGTGTGTTTTTCGCCTTTTTTTCCTCACGAGGTCTCTTTGCTTCATTTGGAGTTTTCACAGTTATGTGTGTGGTTTGTTTGTTTGTTTGTTTGTAGATCGTGTGATGGACGTCCTGCAGTATATGCCAGTAAGTGCAGTTGACATCTTGGCTCCATTCTATACTATGTAAAATGTGTGTTACTGTGTTTTGTTTTTCTACTTCAGGTTTTCTCCAATATGACATCCAATATTCGCCGTGCTCTGTTTGAAGTTGTGATGGTGCTCACTTACGATAATGAGAATTCTTTGGTCTTGGATAATGGAGAAGATGTGAGTAGTATTTGCATATTACTGTGATTTATATGATGACCAAACGAAGGTAATATGTTATTGTTGTTATTATTGTGGTTGTGGTTACAAATGGTTGTATGTGCCAACATAGGTTGGCCTTGGAATTTGTAAAAGGAAAGAGGGTTTGATATTGAAGTACTACTTATAGAATAGCTACTATTTAGGATTTTTCAGTTAGGTAGATGCCTATGAAGCATAATTGGAGAGTGTGACTTTAAACTGAATAGCATTGTTCTGTTCCTAACTTCTTTACCATAACTATCCATTTTCTAAACCTTCCCCATCTCTCAACTAATTCTCTCCCTCCACCCCTCATCCTCTTTCTCACATTTCTGACCCTTCCCCTCCATCTAACCTTTCCTGTTTATAAGGCTATAGTTATTGGACCTTTACGGTCGTGACTATTTCCAGTATGTTATGCATGAATGCTTCAGTCAGTCAGTATCACAAGCTGTAGCTCAGACTGTTTTGCTATGGGTGATGGTGTGAAGTGTTGTGCATGTGACATAGAAATAGTCTTACATATTTACAGAGCTCTATAGCTGTGTCCAAGTTTCATGTTGTGTGTTGCAACTTCAGGATTTCTTGCGCGGAGAGACTACAGCATTAAATGAATTAATTGCTCAAAAGCACACGTATCCATTTCAAAGTATTTAATGCTTGGCCAGACTTTAGATCATGTTGCCTGTAACTGGATTACCCTGAGTGTTTGGCTGAGTATGGACCAATATTAGCTATATTATGAGACGAGATACTGCCGTAAGTACTTGACATGGCAGGACTCCCAGAGCACTTGAGTCGCAGTGGTTCAAATCTTTGCCTCGGCCATTATCCTCCTCTCTAATTTCCATTAGGTGGACAAGTGGTATGTCGTACTAAACGGCCAGTTCAAGCAAGTGAGGGACTCCTCAGACGTCAAAATCTACTCTATTGGAGACTCGTGAGTGTGTAATTAGATTAGTTGTACTTTGGCCGTCTCTGTAGTGGAGGGTGAGTCGACCAGTGGTGTATTTGTATGGGTTGGTGTGACTCTGGACTGTGTCAGTTGGATAGGCAGCAAGAGTTTACAAAGTATTTATAATTTCAATTATTATTATTATTACTATTATTATTATTATTATTATTATTATTATTGTGATGAAGGTAATGATTATGATTATGTGATGAGTACCACAGTTTGTAAGGGTACATTTGAAGTGTTTCTGGACCGTTGATATCATTCCCCCCTCCCCTTCTTCTAGGTTTGGGGTGAGCCAGAGTATGAAGGTCTTACCATTTCTTGGCAAACTCTATTCAGCTGAGAAAACTTGCACTGTAAGATTTACAGCTTTTTCATTTTCCGTATGAGTGATTTATATATTATGTTGTAATGTTGCCAGCTGGGTTACGTACACAAGGACGACTACAGCAGGATCTTGACACAGGGGGAAGAGAACTTGAACAAGGTTTACAACGAGGATGGAGAACTAGAAGCCGTATTTGAAAAACGAAGTGTTGATCGCAAGGAAGGTTATTTCCTCATACAGGTGAGTGTGTGTGTATGTTGTTCCAGTATCTGAGTTATCTATCTTCAAAACAGTGGATAGCTCCTTTGAAGTTTACGCTTGAGTAATAAGGAAAGACAGTTACTATGGCATGTTTAGTTTTGTCCAGCAAGAATACGTGTGAGTGATTGAAGTGCTTGAGGTGATTCGTTGTTCATTGTCTGCTGTTATCCCTTGACACTTTCCAAACCGGTCTTGGTTTTTTCTGATCTTCTGATGCTGTATTTTAACATCGTTGTGTGCAGGGTACACCAGAAAAGCTACTGGATGAGCTGATGACGGCATCCGTGGATGAAACTTTCGTGAAGGACTTCCTTCTGACCTACCGCACATTCCTCAAGTCCCCCACTCCCATAGTGGAGAGACTGAGGAGCGAATGGGAGGACGAGACTCTGAGGAATAGGGTAGGGTACTTATATATGTGGAATATAGCACTTTGGCTTGTCTGGCAGACACATTATACATGCATACACAAACACACATGGTCTTGCATACCTCAGGCAGCACGCTCGTGTATGTGTGATATCACACGTGCATTATCACACATGCATGTATTTTACCATTGAGTTGTGTTCATGTATGCTATCATACAGAACCCCAACTCCTACAACTTACCTTACACACGCACACATGCGTGCATATATACATACATGCATGTACATTACATATGTACGTGATTTTGTAATAGTAGTCAAAAGCCATACAAGTGGCATGTATTGATTTTATGTTCTCCAGCACTGTCATAAAAGTGTGTATGTGTGTTCCTGCTAGGTTTCTACCGTAGTTTTATCATGGGCTTCGGAACACTATTCTGACTTTGAGGGATTTCCTGATATGGAAGAGTTCTTGGATTGGTTTGAGCAGCAGTTGATTGAAGACGTAAGGGAATGTTAATATTAATTACTAAAAAAAAAAGTTTTTTAATCAGTCATTATCTGTGAGTGTATGTGATATACCTGTTAGAAAGAGTAACATATATTCATTTTGATGTGTATTGATTAGGGGCGTTTGGACGACAAAAGTGAGTTGGACAAATCTCGGACTTCACACTCGAAAACAAGAAATGTTGACCTGGTACGTACGTGTGTGTGTTAAATGAATTTTAACTCAATAGTGCGGTGGTGGTGACTGTGTAGATCTTTACGGTCTGTTTACTCCAGTTAGGTGTAATGGAAGTTGTTGCATGCATGTAGGAACTTGTATAGATGATATAATCACCATGTCAACAAACCTCCCATGTGTTAGTTGTATAGCATGGGGGGTGAAGTAAAATAATCTAATATTTTCAAAATAACACCATCTTTCCTATCTATTGTTAGTTTATTTTACTTATTGCTTCTGTTGTTGTTGTTATTTTGTTCAGGATCGTGCTGGAACCAATTCACCACTGGAGTTTGAAGTGGTGGGTGGAGTTGAAGTGGGACAACCCATCTTTATACATATGGTGCAACCCAACTCAATCCCAGCAGAAGCTGGCCTTCGTGTCGGAGATCAGGTATAGTGTGTGTGTGTGTGTACATGTGTGTATGTGTGTTTGTATGTGTGTATGTGGGAAGGGGTGGGGTATGTGTTCATGCTGCCTGTCCTATTATGTGTTTGCTTGGTGAGGCCGACTTGTTTGCTCTCTTCTGAGCATTGTTGAAGCTGAAAACAAAAACTGAAAGTTGTTTGTGTGTGATATGGTATGTCATATATGTGTGTGCGTACGGCAGCTTTAAATGAAAGTTGTGAGTTAAATGAAATCAAGAAAATTTAATTTTAGTGTTTATTTTTTCTTTAGATACTCCAAATCAATGATTCCAAGGTCGACAAAAAGGAACTGAAGGCTGTAAGTATGATGCTAAGGGAGGGAGGGAGGGGGAGGAGTTAGATATTTACTCTATATTTTATTATTGTATCCAACTTGTTAATTTCGTAATACTCTTGTCTTGCAGGTAAATTCGATTCTTCGCAAGAATTACAAGCTATCACTAGTTCTTCGCTCCAACTTACCAGGTATGTTTGTGTTTTAGTATGGGTTGAGTGCATTGTAATACAGTAGGACCTCAGAGTTACGGAACCCTTGGGAAATGGAGGTTTCCGTAACTCTGAATTTTCCGTAACTCTTGAAGCCCTCAATGTTTTACATCCATATAAGCATTATAACTGTGTATGTTCTGTTATCACATCTTTATATATTTTTTTGCTTTGCATATACAAGCTTTTCAAATACAAATGGGAAATAGCTAAGTGAAATAAAAATAGCTAAAGTTTAAATACAAAAACAAAGTGATAGATCGACCATCGACGATCGACGAGTTAGCTAGCTAGTACGCATGAGTGACATAGCTAAAGTAAAGTGTTAATGTCCTGAGTTTCAGTAACAAACTTCATAATCTTGGGTCTAGCAGCTTTCAAATCATAAACGGTGCTCTTTCCTATTCCAAATTCATCAGCAATAGTTGCTAGTGATATATTCTGGTCAATCTTTTTCAAGATTTCCAACTTTTTTTCGATAGACAAAACAGTCCTCTTTCGCTTTTTTCCACTAGTAGAAGCCATAGCAGCAAAATGATTGAGAATAGAACTACAGTACGCCCGTCCGCGGTCTGCTCAGCGCCTGCTTTGCATCAACGACACTTACCCGACCGCGTAATTTCAGTTCGTTGTGGCGATCCTTACCGATGTCAATTAACTACGGTCCGTTCGGTACCTGTATCTCCGGATCTCTGAAGTCCGTAACTCTGAGGTCCTACTGTAGTATACACATTTACATTGTCCCATTGCATGTGGCAATTGGCATTATGATTCTTTGTTGATGTCCTGTAGCTTATCGTGCTTTCATTGCTGACCCTCCCAAGGCTCCATCAGAGGTTAGTATGTGTGTTTGTGTGTGTAGCACATTTTTTTCTCTGCTTGATCATGTACAAGCATAAATTTTATCTCCTAGGCTACTCAATAAAGTACTGGTATTTGTTTGTTTGTTTGTTTGTTGTTGTTGTTGTTTTTCAATTAATTGTTGGTAAAAAGATCAGATGTTTGATTCAACCTTTTTTTGTGATCACAAATAACGAAGTGATACATATGCTGTTGTTTCGTTGGACTTAGTGTATGCATGTGTATTCTGGTTGTAGAAGTCAAAGACCCCTCGCCCTCCACCTCTGACGAGTCACCACGCCCCTCTTTCTCTCATGCACTCCATGGATGGCCACGCTATGTCTGTTGCTCTGGATGGAGATGGAAAGGGGCGTGGTTCATCTACTTCTAAAGGTGTGTCCTGGACTTCATGTAATCAATCACATGATGAGTTGTGGACAAGCAGAGATGTCAATGTTTGTTTGTTTGTGAGCATCAGTCGTAAATAATTGCTAATGACGTGTGCCTCCTTTCCAATGCATGTTTATCTGGTGCTATCACGATTCATTTTCAAATATCCAATATTAATGTATTGTGAATTATGAGTTTATCTTGTATTGTATGTGTGTTTGCATGTTGTGTTCATTATTTGCTTATATTTCTATTGTTCGATTATTTAAATGTATGGCTTGTGATTTTTGTTAGTGGTGCTTACTTACTATTCTTTTCTTTTGGCCAGGCACAGATTCTCCGAAGTCCAAGAAGAAGACTCCGGTAAGTTTTGCCAATAATACACGTGTACAATTGTATTCCACTAAATGTAGTATTGCATACAACTACCATAACCGTGCGTTTATGTTTACCTTTAAATGTACACAAGTGCAAGGAGGAAATTATACGTAATCAAGCTCCTTCGACTATACCCCTACTGCTCTTACTTCCCAAGTGATCCCTAGTTGTTGTAGTTGTTGTTGCACTTTTTCTAATCTCTGTTATATTTTATGTTGTCACAGAAAATCATCAAGCCCCTTCATGTTCTTGGAAGAGGGATGAAGAAAATTCGCGCCAATGCTGCAAAGTGAGAGATTATGAATATGTTTGTATTCACTTACAGGGCTTCATATAGAAAAAGCATCTAGGAGGGGCCAAAACACTTTCTTAGATTTTTGGAGGAGTAATGAGAGTAAATTACAAACACTTTCTGTTGTATAGATGACTTTGCAGGACATAAATGTGCATGATTCCTGCTGCATAGTCAAAATGTAACTAAAGGATTTTGAGGTTGGGTGAAAGCTTTTCTAGGGTGTCAACCCCCCCCCCCCCCCTTTTGCCCGCCCCTTAAATGAAGCCCTGACTTATCAGATCCAATAGTTGAAGTGTATTCTTGTGTCATTTCAAAGCATCTCGTATGACTTGTCGTTGGCATGGTTAACACTGCACTGTGACTTTAGTGGATAAGGCCCAATCAAATGGTTATATAATTGCTATAGTCACATGACTTGTCACATGATTCTGTTGTGTTAAACAGTCGCAGTGCCAGCCAGGCGTCTCTTGGACACAACAGCGCCGACTCAGCAGGATCTGGTCCCCTCAAGGCTAAAAGCAAGATGACGGTTCAGCGCAAGGCATCGGTGGAAAACCTGCTGGAGAGTGACAAGCCTGTGGCACCTGTACGAGCCAGCTCTCTGGAGGACATCCACTCAATGGCTAATCAGCAAGGGTCCTCCTCTTCCTCAGGTGGAGCAAGGAGTGGGAAAGGAGGGAACAGCGGAGCTTTGGCTGGGAAGATTGTGGATGCAGTCGTGAAGCTTTATCAACCTGATCACTCCTACAAGTATATTGACATCACTCCGGTACGGTGGACCAAGGCTCGTGGGGAGGAGGGAAAATTTAGTGTTGTTAATTAAGTGGTAAATTCCTACTCACTCATAAGCAGGTGTGATCTAATTGGGTGTAGTTTGCACTGGAAACGAAATGTATTGAGTTGGAGTCCATGCTCACATGTGAAGATGAACAGGGCTCAGACACAAGCTGAAACTAGCACCTTCTGCACTACTCTAAATAGTGTCAATTTTGGGAGTGCTAGTTAGTTCACGCCTTATGGGGACATGACCATAATACATTGTGATCATATTCTGCCATTTTCAAATATAGCCTAGTGTCATGTGAAATACTGAACGAGTCGAATGCATGTGATTTCAGTGTGAGAGTTTTGTCACGTGTTTAAGGTTACTTCACGGTGTATGTGTGTGTGTGCACATGTAGGCCACGACTATAGCGGAGCTGATCCAGCAAGGCGTGAAGGAGTTTTATCCAGACAAGTTTGTGGTGGCTCCAGCTGAGTGAGTGAATGTAAAACATCCTGTCCCACCTGCTGTGTGTATAGCAGCTCATGTGCACAACTTTCCAAACAGACATCAGAGAATTTTCAACATACCTCTTTAACACACCCTCACTGTAATAATTTAGCGATGGCTTTCGGACCTAGTCACAATTACAAGGACACTAAGTGTCCCCTCACACGTTACATCATACGCTACAACATATGTATGTACCATGGTACGTACATTCAGACTGTCCTGTCGAATTGCTCAATTCTAGGTGAATATAATCCATACCCACCTCCTAGGAGGTGAATAAGAGAATTGTATAATCAAAAGTTAGTTTTTATGTGTTGCCTAGAACCATGGTACAAGTCAGTTGCACCACTCAGTCCTGTTGGTACGGGATTACCACCATCCTCAGGCCTTCGTCCCTCAGTTGTGTAAACCCCATACCAACCTCAATGTCATAGTTAAACCTTTACATATATCAACTCTACACATGTCCTCTCTGTTGTTGAATGTGACTTGCTATCCTGTGTGCACAGAGAGTACTGCATCTGTATGGTGACCATTACCAGTCGGAACGGCCCAATCAGGAACTCTGTGCTGCCCAGCCACATGGCTGACCTGGCTAACCACATCGGCATTGAGAGCAGGTGACTTGAGAATGGGCAGTTCATCACTGAAATTTTTAATATTAGTGCCTGCTTTTACATTAGCACAATTTTAATTTTGTGGGGCTATTTTCCCTCCTACATACTGTGTGAGGTTATTAATCCTTTTCCCAGTGCCAAGCAGCACCAATGCAGTATTGGCTTTATTCACATTCTGTTCCGCTGACTGTGTAAAAACAATGACTGATGTTCTGTCTTTACAGGTATTATTTGAAGGAGAGAGCCTTCCATGGGACTCTAGTACAGGACGAGGAAGCTGAGGTGAGACATTACATGTGAACCTGCACACGTAAATGTCATGTCAGCCACAGTGTGGGGGTGATGTGAGCTGCTTCAGACAGCTTTCGTTCTCCTTAATGTGATCCAGCTGTCTTAGTTCACCAGAGTGTGCTAAGTGGGCATGTTAAGGTCTGGACCCTTGCATGTCAGTGAGGTTTATTATTGGTGCGTGACTTTGTGTTGTCGTGTGTGGGCATGCTGGTTTCAATTTATGTTTCTGTCGGTCTGCATACCTGGCAGTGTGCCCGTGTGAGTGTGTTTTGTGTGTGTGTGTGCGTATGCGTGTGCCCGAGTGTGTTTGTGTGTTGATCTGTATGTTAACTGAGGTCAAGCAAGACGCATTGAGATTAGAGATTAGTTCTGTGGTACTGTATGCATATGTGTGTTTGTACGTGCACATATGCAGCTTACATACATGCACGTTGATAATTGATATCTAGTTTATGAAATGTTAGTGTTGATTGTAACATAATTAAGCATGCCCAGTTTCTCTTTCAATGTTATCTAACTATCATCTGCCAGTACTTTTAGAAGGAAAACATGTGAATGTGTGATTAGAAGTTGAGAGTTTTGTGTATCATTGGTCACGTAAATAATTGATTGGTAGATGGAGTGTGACAGGGTCCATGTGTGTAAATCTTGACCCAACACTAGTTAAGTATTCAGGTTTTATTGATTTTTTTCCCCTGCATTTTCTGTGCAGCACATCTTCAAGGAAAGCCGGCAGTACGAAGGACTTCTGAACCTCAAGCCCAAGCAGATAGCAGAGGAGCTGACTTATCAGGTGCCATGCCCGTTGATGTAGCTCTTGTTGTTATTCCCACCCACCCCTGTATGCATGTGTATGCTGCACAGCAATAGCTCAGACCCACCTCCGTGCTGTGCAAACACAGCTGGGACCCTCTTAGTACTTCCTTGTAAGGCTATGTTCCTGTTTGACCCTAAAAGACAATAGTATTGGTACTGGCCCACCAATCAGTATATACAACTGGGTAGTATATTCCTTGCGGGGGATGCATGTAGTTGAAGCTTAGAATTCTTCCTTTTTTTGTGTCGTATTTTGTTTATGATGATGATGATGATGATGATGATATGCTTGTGTGTGTGTGTGTGTGATAGGACTCGATAGTTTTCTGCAGTATTCAAGCCAGCGAGTACATTGCAGATCTGTGGCGGTCATCTGACCCAGAGGCCAAGAAGAACCTACAACAGTTTGAGAGTGTAAGTGTTTAATGGTCAGCTTCTTTCAATGATTGAAGCCTTCATATTCCTTTCTCCCCCTCTGTCCCCCCCCCTCTCTCTCTCTCTCTCTCTGTCACTCCCCCTTCCTTGTAGATCCCCAATGATGAGATGTACTGGGTGGTGACTACAGTAGCGTCTGAGACTCGGAGTGAAATAAGAGCCAAAACTATCAAACATTTCATCAAAGTAGCAAGTATGTTCTTTTCAAAGCAATGCACACGCACACACATATGCACACATCATTTTCCTCAGTATTTTGTGCTATTGATTTACTTAGCGTCTTCGAAGGACTACACATGGTTTGTCTTCCTCTAAGTGGTCTTCCTCTAAGTGTAAAATACAATGCCCTCAAATAGAGCAAGCATTCAACTAAGTGTGAGGACCATCATTACCGAATTGGTTTAATTAATGATCCTATCACATGCCTGTGCCTGAAGCAAGTTAAATTGACAATATTTACTGTTAAGAGTACTTTATGAGGAAGAAGAGAAAGAATGCATGGTGGAAGGCTAGAAGCTGAGACTATAGCAAAGAGGGCATCTAGCAAATAGCACTATTTAGTTTCTTTGACTCTAAAAGAAGGAAATGGACCATGCTCTTAAATAGTCCATGCTCTATTTGAAGGCTTGAAGATAATAGACTGTGTGTATGTGAAGAGGAGGGTACTGTACATAGAGATGGACAGAGTACAATCATTCCTCATATTTATAGTTGGGGCACTGGTTCTGACACTCCCACTTGTAAACAAGCTGGTTACATGTAGACACACATGTAGTCTCTTGCCATTGTTTGAAGTCTTGCTGTGCTGGATTGACAGACAGCTGCTGTCCATGTTGTTCTCATAGAGTGGTGCAAAGAGATGAGGAACTTCAACACTGTCTTCCATCTCGTCAGCGGTCTCAACCATGGCCTGGTGCAAAGACTCAAATCCACCTGGGAGAAAGTGCCTCATAAACACAAGAAAGTTTTTGAGGTAAATAGAGTAATACATAATACCTGCTTATTTGGACTAGAATTATATTAATTATAATCTAAGTACATTCATGTTGTTTGCCACAACTTTATGCTTTATTATTTATTTGTTTTTTTTTAATTTATTATTATTATTATTTTTTTTTTTATGTAAAGGATTTGGCTGGTTTCATGACTCCTTTCCACAATATGGCCAAATACCGAGAGCTGCTGCGCTCCACTTCCCCCCCACTCATCCCTTTCTTCCCCATCACCAAGAAGGACCTCACATTTCTCTACGATGGCAATGAGACCCAGGTGGGGGGACTGGTGAACTTTGAGAAACTGAGGATGCTCTCCCAGCAGATTAGAGCCATCAAGGGCTACTGCCAGCAGAGCATTGTGGTAAGGTGGCGGCAAGTTCAAGTCTTGTCTAGTGAACCAGTGTGTGTGTGTGTGTGTGAAAGTCTAGAGTGTTACAGCTACTACTTAGCTAAAGCATAGCACAACATAGACAACTAAACATATTACCTGCCTTTTACACTGCTTTTTCGGCTACTGCTGTAGTAAGCAAGTCACCATTTATGGTAAGACTATAAACTGTACGGTAATTCCTTAGAAATGCATGGTTTAGTTGTTTGTTTGTTTGTTTCAAGTCAAATTGTTGCAGAGAGTGGTTACTATGGCATTGAACTCCTTACCATATGTCATTTAAAAACTTAGGCCGTTTTAACATAGCTGGAATGCTTTTTGTCAGGAACACGGGTCACTTAGATAAAGCTATCACTACTATGGTCAATAGCTATATATCTAATCTTAGGACTAAATAGACTGAATGATGCCTTCTAAGACTAGGTGAAGGATCCAAGCATTGACTTCAGGCAAACTAAATGAGTGTAGCTTTATTGTTACTTTTGTATACAGATTTAGTAATCAACTTTTATCAGATTCTACCTTGTGTGAACTATTTGTGCTGAAGCACATCACTAGTTGTAATACATATGCACCATAATTAAAATACATGTTTAGCAGTACTAAAGATGTAACTTTTATTTGTTGTTGTTGTTGTTGTTGCAGCCCTTGCCTCCGCAGATCGATGTGAATAGATTAGGCGGCGTACTAAAAACAATCCATCACTCCATACGTATGAGGAATCGCCACACTGCCAACGCCATGGCAACGCTTACTGACAATGCTCTCAAGGAAGTTTATCACCATGTGAGACTTTGTTTGTTTGTTTGTTTGTAGTCTTCAGTAAAGTGAAAATTCCTTTACTCGTTCACAGTAATAACTTAGTGTTAATACTAGTTTATGGGGGGGGAGGGGGGGAGGAAAGACAAACTTAATATTATTATTGTCATTATTATAATACATTGTTGTCGTGCTCAGCCTACAAATATAGTTTAAGGTAGTTAATAAACTACACAATGGAATGCTGAGGGTGTGGGGATGGGTGGGGTGAATGAATCACGCACATGTACTGCCACCTGTGGGTTATCTTTACATGCCAAGTGTAGGACTACCATACATGTGAAGCAACAGAGAAAGTCTAGCGTTATGTGTAGCTATAGAATTACGTACAGCTATGGCATTTGTAGACTGTGATAATATTTACAACCATAATCCAGGTTCTGTTTAGTGCGGGAGAGGGGGGGGACTTTTACACTTCCCAGCTTCTTCCCAAAACTTCTCAGCTTATATTTTTTTGTGTGCTACACATGTGCAATATGATGTTGAGGTTGAATCGTAATTGCCACATTTAGTTTCTGTCGTGCTCAGCCTACAAATATAGTTTGCGGTAGTTAATAAACTACACAATGGAAAGGTGAGGGTGTGGGGATGGGTGTGGTGAATGGAGCAGTGGACTTGCCCTTCCCCTCCCCTGCCCAAATTCTTTTCTAAATAGGACCCTGACAGCGTTTTGGGTACAGCTAGTCCACAGTATTTGTTTAAGTACTATCCATTGAAAGTGTATGGCAACATTCTATGCCTTATAGTACTGACTTCTAACCACCGCAGATATACTAAATGTAACCATTTCACTTTGCTATTTCATTCAACATACAAGTGAGTGTCGTGTATTGTTCAATGTGGAATCTTTGCTAGGTGTGGCATCTTTGCTAGGTGTGGGATGGCATGTATGGTTCATGACTGCTCATGTAATGCCATGTTCCCTCATTTTATTGCTTGCAGCATCGCATGAGGAAGATGGTACGAAAGTATCTTGCTCAGAAATACGTAATTCAAGAGGAGGATCTGCTTGAGAGGATAGCTGACAGCAGTGAGAAAGGTGTGTGTGGGTGGGGTGATCAGTAGAAGATGGAACTGGGAAATGAAGGGGTGTGGTAATGGATAACCCCAGCTATTATGCTGATGCTACTTAATTATGAGTTTGGTAAATACTTGTCTTGATTGTAATGCTTAAAATATTAATTGGTTGATTAATTTTATTATTATTATTATTATTGGGCGAGCGAAGCGATACTCTCATTAACGCATCTCAATTGAAATTTTGGTGTGTGTATATATATATATGAAAATTTGATTGCTTACCCCTTGAAAATCCTTTGTCCAATAGTCAAGTTACGAAGAAAATAGAACGCAGGTCTTGCGCTGGTATACCCAGTGACAAGTATGTATAAAAGTGTTGTGTGTTGCTAGAGAATAGCAATAAACTAAACAAAAATATTTTAACTAACAAAAATTATTAGCAGGTAGCATTCAAATTTAAATTTCAGTCAGACCAGCTCGCTCGCCATTTGTGCTGAAGCACATCCTGGTTACTATTATTATTGATTATAATTTAATATGAAGTTAGCATAACTGAGTGAGACTGGTATATAATAAGCGTGATTGACATTACATTGTTTTACTTATACATGTATTTTTTAAACAGTGGTCCAGATGCGTAAGAATCCTCCCAGTCCCCTGCATAGAGGCAAGAGGAAGTCTGGTCCTCCTACAGACAAGCACAGTAAGTGGATAGCAATGAACCTATCTACTATAGCCCTTATTGTTACCATGTGTTTTATTTCAGGGGCTCTTAATATGACTTACTCTATTTCTCCTTCTTCCACTACAGCCTCTTTTGGATCAGGTACTGTATGTAGAATATGCTGGCTTATAAGCATAGAAGTATGTAGAATTTATGCTGGCTTATAAGCATAGAAGTATGTAGAATATGCTGGCTTATAAGTATAGAAGTATGTAGAATATGCTGGCTTATAAGTATAGAAGTATGTAGAATTTATGCTGGCTTATAAGTATAGAAGAAATTTTATTTGTGAGTCTTTTGTCAATTTGTGTGCATTAGATTCTTCAGCTCCACTTGCCGACAATGCTACTCTGACCACACCCCCAACATCTCCACGGAAATTGTCTGCTCCCTCAATCATGGGTATGTTTGTTGTGCATGCTGTGTGTGTGTGCGCACTGTTAGTGTACAGTGTGACTTGGAGAGACAAAGTGTGATATTTTTGTTGTTATAATTAGGTAATGAATCTTCTGCTTCATCTTTTCCTGATAAACCACCGGTATTAAGTAAGTAATGAATTGTATCTTGCTAATCTCAATATCAAGTTGATATTAATTATTCATCTATTTATTTTTGTTTCCAGCTGGCAATGGTGCAGTTCAAGTCTCCTAGCATATCCTGTCCTGTAAATACAACTTATACTTTTTGTTGTTGTTTATTTTTACAAACATTTAATTTACGTATGCATTACTGCAAGCAAGTGTGACTTAATATATCATGTATGTTGTTGTTTGTGATTGTTAGTCACTGTCTTCATTTTTACTGGACGTATTTTTTAACGATGGAATAATCAAGAATTTGAATCTTTGAAAAATGTAACAGCAGTTTGTTTTGGCCACTTATTCTGAATCATGAAGGTCAATCTTAGCAGTAGTCTCGTAGCTGTGAGCATATAATCCCAAGAGATTCCAGTGTAACAAGTGGAGACCAGGGGGTGGGGCCACCCTTGCTGATCCAAGCATCAAGGGGGGCAGGGCTGAGCAATGCCCATATATCCCAGCTGAACTGGCAAACCTAGAGGAGAGGCTGAAGAGAAGTGCAATAACACGAGCTTTGAAGATCCGTACATTGTACAGTCGCATCTACATTATGGCAGAAGTAAGTTGGAATGACGATCATTTACCTAACCCGGTTGGGTTAGATGAGAAAACAATCGATTTAGGAATGACGAGAGTTTGTATTTACAAAGCATATGAGGCTATGTGCACACTGACGATCGTGTTTTGTATATGCAGGGAAAGCTAAGCAATAAAATAAGCCAAGTTGCTATAATTAGTAAGCATTTTTTTTTTTTAAAGCTCTGAGATCAGTGGTTAGTCAAATTTTTACATGCTGCAAATCCATTACCACTGAAAAGCAGATAAACCGTTATAGAAATAAATATAATAATAATAATAATAATACAAAATATTAACAAGACATTTTTGTGAATGAGACTTACGGAACATTACTTGATCATCTAATACATCTATTTCCTCTGGTAATGGTATGATTGTAAAACCCATGACTAGATCTCAATATGACATTACCTGGAAGAACTCTGTCTCTCTCCTCTACCAACTGAAAATTATTACATAACAGTCAGCAATTTATTCAGGTGGTTCTTCTCAAAAGCCCTTCTTAATCGATATATTGGTGGTATTGGGTTTGGTATTAGTAAAATTGTTTCAATCTTTCAGATGAATGTATAAATAAGTGAAAGGTCAGAGCATAAGCTAAAAATAGTAGTTTCTGACATTCCTCTGAGTTGAATAGTGTATACTGCATAGTGCCATGGTAACGTCCCCAGTAAAATAAAGTGATAAATAGATAGTTTTGTGAAATGTTTGTTATTCAGGTAGCAAATCATCCCCAAGCTCATCATCGTCAAAGTCGTCATCTTTTTGTTGTTTAGTAGAACCTGAAGCCAGCCTTCTAACTTGCAGCTCTCCAATGGGATCTTGATAAGTGGCATCTAAAGCAAACACACAACATGGCTTATTAGCTGTGGTTTAATTGATAGGGATGGTAATAAATGGAAGGTGGGAGGGGTGGAGGGGATATGTGGGAAATCTTTGTGCTATAATAGATATGTTACACAGGTAACCTTGATATTCGGGATTAATAGTATGAATAATACGATTGAAATAGCACGAGGCGAAGCCAAGTGCTATTTCAATTGCTTTACGAGTACAATTGATCCCTGATAGCACAGGTTACCTACGCTATCCTAATATATAGTAGGACAGCTTTTTTAAATCATTTGCACTTGTAGCTATACTGTATCGTTCACTCACTATCTCATTATTTCAATATTAAATTCCTCTGGAACTGCGTTTTCAATGTAAGGCTCCTCCTAATCTGTTGAAAAACATTCTGTTTAGGGTAGAGCTTCTGTGGTAAAGAATGACTCGAACTGCATATTTCCAAGGCTAACACTGCACACGTGTGCACTTACCCGTACTATTTCACTTAGCTACCGTGGTATTTTACTTAGTTTCCACTTAGTTACCATGCTATGTCACTTAGTCACGCTATTTCACTTCCCCATGCGATTTCAGTTGAACAGTGATTTTTCCCATACATTTTTTAATGTGGCAACTTATGCGCCATACTTATTACACTCAAAACTGTGTGATAATTTCTTAGAAAATTTTTTTTTCTTCAAGTCACTAAAAGTTGTGGTAAGTGGTCACCATGGCAGTGAAAACTCTTTGCTATATGCAATAAAAAAAATCGGCCTGTCGTTTTTAGTGGATGAGTGCTTTTTGTCATTAGCTAAATCACCTACAGAAGCTATTACTATTGGAAAATTAAGCAATTCCATATTTGCTACTGGTTAACGGCTACACACCTGTACTTTCAAAATAAATGGACTGAATGATGCCTTCCTAAACTGGAGTTAGAATAAACCTAGCCTCTTTGTTGTCATATAGATCTTGTAATGGCAGAAATCTACTTTATTTAATTTTAAGGTTTAAATTTGAGTGTTTTACATGCTTGCTTATCATTTCTGTTGAAGCACATCACTAGCTACTATGTATTATTATTATTATCATTATTATTATTATTATTATTATTAATATTAATACTATTGGTGTGCAAGTGAAGTGAGTGAGACACTTACAGGGGCTACACAATCAAGATTCCACAGTGTTTATTTATTTTTTTTGGCTTATTTATGGTACGTGCAACCCTTTTTTCACTCATGCAAATGATTAAGTGTTGTTGTTGTTCCTATTACTATTATTTAATTGTGTACTTACCAACTTCTCTTCGTTTGGTGCTACTGCTTTCCCTGGAGTCAACTGTGCAACACATCATTTGAAGATGAATAAAAACTATAAATGAATTACTCTATGGGAGATAGATTTAATTATGTCCATTCATGCTCTACTGTGGTACATCATAGCTAATTTATTAATTTCATTGTTTTCCTACTTACTGCTTCCTCCGCTGGTCAGTCTATCTGTGTCTGGCTGGTGGAACCGACTCCTCGATGGAGTCATGGGTGAGCCAGCCTGTCTCTGAGTGCTAGAGTCAGAGTCCACACTGTTCACACCTCCATTACGAGATGGCATCGTCACTGACAACTTGGAACGATTATCTAAACTTTCTCTCTGTATATAGTAAGAGACAACCACATAATATTAAGTTTACTCATGATTTTGCTGCTTATGATAAATGATCAGTTATGAAAAAAAAATACTTTCAATCTACTCTAGATAAACTTTACAGTCAATATTGAAATTTGTCTTCTTTTTTTTTTACTAAGACTTTGCAGAAACTATTTTTGTGTCACTTAATTCATTGTTAGCTGGCGAGATGTACTTCATCTCACATTACAATTGTTTGGTATTCTAAGGAAAAGCAACTCCTCCCCTTCTACCATGGGATCAGGACATACAATGCAGACTGAAGTGGCATTATGCCAGGATGAAAGAGAGTACCATATATATACATGATTGGGTACGAAAGTCACTCTTTAAGAGAATGTGATATAGTAGAAGGCAGGGGCACTGCACATCAATTAATAAAGCTTAAATACTGACAGTAGTTTTTCTTTACTTTCATTCTTCTGACTCCGTTTTACTCCGACTATAGTCTCACAAAATATTTTTTAGTAATGCCGTAGATGCGCGTTAAGTGCCCATTTTCCTCCTGACTTTTATTAAGCACTCCATGCATCTTGTCAACTGCTGATTGGTAGCACTCAGCCCCACTTTTCAGGTTATCACTCACTGTTTAAGCCATTTCCTTAGCGTTTGAGGTAATAAGCTTAACAACCCAAGTCTGCGCTAACCCTTAAATGAACACATGGCTTTAAAAGGTGAGTAGTTCACCTGCTTTTTGCTGTCCATCAGTTTCTCAGCTTTCTTTAGTTTCAAAGAATACTCCTGTACTTCTTTCAACCGCAGGTCACTGCAAAGCTTTACTAGAAACTTGAGGCAGTCTATATCATCAGGGAATTTAATATGAATTTGTTTGTAGATCTGAAGAGCACGCTGATAATTCCCTGAATAGAAAGAATAGCAAGCAAAAATTAATTTCATCCATGTACCAGCCTTGCAGTAGCAAGCAAAGACCTGTTTTTCTGTAGCAACTGGCAACCATTAACTGCCACTTGACTTGAGTAGGCTGTATTAATGCTGCCTTCTCAAAGTAATGAATGGCCTTGTCGGCATACTGGGAGTCCATGTAGTAAGCTCCGAGCCATGATATCACGCTGATGTTGGTGGGGCAGTAGCGGAACGACTCATAGTGGTACTGGTACGCCTGAGACGGGTCGTTGTTGTCATCGTGGATGGCACCGAGTCTCATCAATATGTGTGGGTCCGTTGGAACTAGAGTGACCAGTTGCATGAACCTGTAGGAATACGCACACTTTATTATAAGTCATCTGGTTTTACTGGGAATCATGGTTACCATTCCGAGGCATGGGGGAAATCATTCATTTTGTCATAAATATCCCCCAAGTGGTACAGGACCTGTGGAGAATTCTTCAGTATGGCGTGAAGCTTCAAGAAAGTGTCCATGGCCTTTCCCAAGCTCTCCATCTTTTTGTAAGCCAGTCCCAAGTTGAACAATGCCTCACAGCACGTTGCTTCTACATTTAGTGCTTCTTGAAAGTACTCTGTGGATTTCTCATATTCTCCATTGATGTACAAGCAACAGCCTTTGTTGACCAATCCTGCAAATGTAAAGTCAATTAGCAAACTGAAATTAAACCGAAATTTTACATGTACTGTATATGCATTCCTTACCAAGTGGATTGTAATGGTCTAGAGAGATAGCTTTGTCTGCACACTTCTCTCCACGCACAATATCCCCTTCCTAAGTGGATTTATAAATTACATATTGTAGATGAATAACATTTGTTTATTGTGATAATAAATTTCATACCAAGATGTAGATAAAAGCCAAGTTAATTGCAGCAGATCCAGCCATTTTATTATCTTTTTTCCCACAATCCTTGAATGTTTCTATAGCCTGAAAATGGGCAGGATAGAATAAAGACATTACCGATACTGTTGAAACAGTCTATTGTTTTGGTAATAGGGATTTTATAAGGACGTATAATGCAACCCAGAAACAGAGCACAACATCAAAGTAAACTAACTTTAGGAATGTCACTCTGCTTTAGATATGTGAGTCCTTTGGTGATTTCCAGTTCACTGGCTAGATCAGAGTACTGTGACTCCATCACATTCTCAATGCACCAGTCAAACCCAACAGCAAACGAGGACTCAATGACAGGGGCAATAAGTTTGGCTGTGGTGAGGATGATTTTCTCTGCCTGCTTCTGCCTCTCGTTTTCAATTTTTCTCAAAGTGTCGTCTTTAATTGCTTCATGCAATAGCCTCTGTTGGGGGTCTTCATCCTAATAAAAAAATATATTGTGAAAGGTTGACGTTTGCCTTAGATTAATATATGTGTGAAGTTAACTAGATAATAAAACAATGACTAATAGCAACAACACTTTGGTTGAGCACTGACCATCGCCAGATAATATCTTTCTTCGTCATGTCCTCCAGTTGGTATTGACAAAGTTCTTTGGAAAGTTCTTTTAAGCTTCTCTCTATCACTGATTGCATAGTAGCACAATATCAAATTTAATGCTACGAAGAAAAAAAAAAAAGGAAGTTTTCTTTAAAAATTAATACATAATACAATATCTTCATATACCTGTCTTAAAGTTGGGTTCATCATCCATTATGTTTTCAAATGATGTGATTGCATCTGAATATCTCCCCATCCTAACAAATGCTATGCCTATATTTTGTAAGATCTTTAGTCTTATGGCTCTGTGTGTATCTGAAGTCTGGTCTAGTGCCATTCTGTAATTCTTGATGGCTTGAGGATACTTCTTCTGGTCCATGTAAATGTTACCTATGTTGATCCTCAGACGACCTGATCAGGACAGCAAGAAGCATGAAAAAAATTTTTTTAAATTTTTATTGTAAATTGTTGAATAGTTTGTTTCAGTGGATGATCTATTTGTCAGGTGAATGCATTAATTTGGTTACACAATAATAGGACACTCATTAAAAATAAACAAACAAACAAACAAACAAACAAATAAAATAACTTACTTCCTCCTGTGTTGAACATTTTATTTTTTACTATTATTAAGTAGGTATTAAGAGCATCTCGGTAGTTCTTATTGGCATAGTACTGATTGCCAATATTGAATAGAACCTGCAGAAATAGTCCGTTATATGGTAAGGTGTGGGGACGTGAAGAAAAACACTATACGTACACAATATGTGAGGTCAAAGTTGATCTGGTCAGTGGCATTGTTCTGTTCCCTCTCCTTGCACAACATTCTCTCTTTGTTACCTGCCTTCTTGGCCTTCGCTAATGCCTGTGTTCCCAAACATTTGTTGCATAATTTTTCAAATAGTAAACCCTATACAACATGGTTGACATACTGTTTCATAATCCCCGGCCGCTGCAGCTTGGGTGCTTTCTTCTATCAACTGGTTCACAAGCTTCTCTAGCTTCTTGATGGTTGCTTGAGGACTAGGATAACAATAATCGTCATTTATACTTCATAGCTGGAATTACACCATGATAAACCATTTATATAATAGCTAATACGCTTGTGTGTCAGTGACGACGACGACGACGATGGTGTGTATTCATGAATAATTCATGAGCTTTGTATGGTCGGTAAAGCATCGTTCATTTATGGTAGATAAATTATTGTTCATTTATGGTAGGTAAAGTACTGCTCATTTATGGTAGGTAAAGTACTCCTCATTTATGGTAGGTAAAGTACCGGTGATTTAGGTAAAGATCCGCTGATTTAGGTAAAGATCCGCTGATTTAGGTAAAGATCCGCTGATTTAGGTAAAGATCCGCTCATTTAGGTAAAGATCCGCTCATTTAGGTAAAGATCTGCATCCGCTCATTTAGGTAAAGATCCGCTCATTTAGGTAAAGATCCGCTCATTTAGGTAAAGATCTGCTCATTTAGGTAAAGATCCGCTCATTTAGGTAAAGATCCGCTCATTTAGGTAGAGATCCGCTCATTTAGGTAAAGATCGCCACACTCGATAGAACGTGCTGGTTACTTCTAAAAAGCGGGTGCAATTGACGATGGAAGGCAGCGTAGGTTTCAAAAAGGAAGGCGAAAGTACGGAAGAGAAGGTAAAAGGCGATTAATCTCGTAAAGCGAATGGATTCGGCGAGGTAAGGGGTGTAGGTTTAAAATGGAAGGGAAGAGAAGGCAAAAAGGCGAGTGATTAATTATAACTAAAAAGTGGGTGGAATACGAGTAAAGGTGGGGGTTAGTTTTCAAAAGAAAGGCTAAAGTATGAAATAAAAGACAAAAGTTTCTCAGGACAGAAATTCAGAAGCAGGAGAGATAGACAAAGTAAAAGGGGGCTCCATGACTCAAGAAAAAGAGCTGAAGTTAAGAGAGGTGGGTAGAAGAATAGCTCAGATAGTTCAGAAAAAAGAGAGCAGGAGAGGGAAACTTATGTAACCTTAACCAATGGTAGAGAATCATAACTGAGTAAGATAACTTGTGCTACTGCATTCTTACTTTGCAATACGTCAAGCGCCACTATGTGGCTGGGTACTTGCTAGTACATATAATACCTGTTATTTATTTTCTCCATCCCTGGAAGAGACCTTTTAGTAGCTTGACTCAGTGGGTCGAACTGTTGTTCTATGAAACACAAATATATACATTGACATCAAAACCATTGATAGCAATTTAATTTTGTGCTGAGTATAATTCTTCCCATCCAGAAAATTATGCTAATGTGAATTGCTGCTTTTTCAAGTATATGGTATTATTTCTGACTTACTTTTGGAAGAAGAGAACCCTGCAGCTGTAACTCCTGTCATGGGTCTAGCTTGGGCATCCTGTATACACACATGCATGCAAGAACAGATTAACTAATTACTAAATCAGAGTTTTAATAGAGAACTATTTGGCTGTATGTGTAAGCAGCGCTCACAGGTAAAGTTTTTCTTTCTTTTTTAAAACACTAATTATAATTTCCTCATAGCAAGCATCATATCAAAAATATATTATTCCTGCCTGATACTAAATGAGTGGGCAGTAGTTTACGAAGACACGTCAAGCATTACTACTACTATTACTACACTTACTTGTGGTGGTACCAACATAGCACCTCTACCAGCTGTAGGTGGGGGGTGAAACTACAAACATCAATACAATATCATTAGAAAGTAAAATTTATTTATTTATTTATTTATTTACTTTATTTACTTATTTGTTTACTCATTTATTATTTTATTGTTAGTTTTTTTATACTCTTTTGTAATTCTAAATCTGTTTATATATATAAGGAAACTGTTGGCTACACTTGTTATACTACATGGACTAAAGCATACACATTTACATTTCGTTATACTACATGGACTAAAGCATACACATTTACATTTCGTTATACTACATGGACTAAAGCATACACATTTACATTTCGTTATACTACATGGACTAAAGCATACACATTTACATTTCGTTATACTACATGGACTAAAGCATACACATTTACATTTCGTTATACTACATGGACTAAAGCATACACATTTACATTTCAGTAGTATCCAATCAGCAGTACAAGATAATCACAACATAGCAATTGTAACCATGAAAGTTTTGTAAACTTACCCCGGGAGCCCCTGTTTTGAGACCAGCACCAGTCTAGAAGTAATTCAATAATAATTGACAATAATAATTGACAAATTCTTATGCAAAATGCTATTGCAGATCACCATTAGTTTTCTTCAGAAAAGAAGTATCACATATCAGTACATTACCAGGTGAGAATTTCAAACATCCATAACAATGCTATTCACAAGACTAGCTTAAATTTATATTGCTTCTATGTAATTATTATATGGCACTCAATACTGAATATCAATGCAAAGTGTACAGATGCATGGGTTTCAATTTTATAGTTATAGCTAAATAAAACTGCACATGTGGATATAGGAAATTAAAACGTACAGCCAGCATTGGGCGATTTGCATAGCCAGTTTTTATAACTCTCTGAAATTCTGGGTCTTCCTCCAATTCCTGCAAGAATAAATAACACAGAGCAATATTTACCAAACTTAATAAACTTATACATGCCATGTACATACATCATAGGCAGTGCATGTGGTCTGGAAAATGTCTGGACTACATTGGGTTAGATCACACCACTGGTGGTATTTCTATGTATGTTTCCACAGTGTGTGTGTGTGTGTGTGTTTTAATCAGTGTGCTGGTACTAAATTTTCTGTGACTACTAAAGATTTGCCTGCTCCATTGCACTCAAAGTAGATAGGGCAGTCCAGTGTGTTATATTAAGCTGAGATAAACTATTACCTTCCACAAATTAATCTTTCTCAAACCTAAAATTATGTGGTGAAATTTTGTGCTCCTAGCTACTGCTACTAGTGCCTAGTTTCTGAGCTTTCTTTGGATTGTGTTGTGTGACCAACTTCAAATAAGTTCGAAGATTCCCACCCCCACTAGGTACAGCTACCTGCTAACAACTCACATTTGCTATTGTAGAATATTCGTACCCAGAGTATAAATCATCGTCGTCCCCATCAGGGGCTAAATGGACATTTTCCATCTTCCTGCACGGCCAGAATATGCTCTAGTCGCCTTAAACGAAGACTTTCTCCCTTATTCAGCTGTTTACTAGACAAAAGGTCGTCATGGTGACGATTATTTTGTAAGGAAAAAAGTGCGCTCATTAAAAAATGTGCGTTTCCTGCAATTTTGGCGTGGTTTTTGGCTGCTAAACAATAAGTAAAGTGGTGGTGGGCAGAGTCTGAGCAGTTTCTCCGTGGTGGTGTATCTGATGTGATGGCCTATATGAACGAGTGGTTTGGGTCTGTGTGTATATGATATAAAGGCTCTTCTCCTACTTATGTGTGTACAAGAATATGGATGGAATTTTTCGAGCTCTAGGCTTTGACAGCAAGCCTGTGTATGCGGAAAGAATCCCTGAGTCTCTAAAGGCGTCTGATTTTAATGTGCACGAAGTAAGTGTTTTAGACACCCTGGAAGAAAGGTATGACTTAACTTGGGAGTCTATTGTCTTCAAGGAGAGAGGGAGCTGTAGACCTTCTGCCATGATTGCTTGTTTGATGAGGCATTTGAAGTGCTCTGTTAAAAGTGTGGAAGACATAGAGATCAGCTAGCTATAACATTTTGTTTTTACTTCAGCATGGTTGATTAGTGATGCATGCAGCGGACTTTAGGGAGTCTGAAAGTAATATTTAAACTATTATTATTTGCAGACTTTTCATCATGGGTTTCCTAGCCAACCCACAGTTTTGGATTATGATCCCATCCTGAAGCTGCTGGCCATTGGGACAGAGACTGGAACTATTCTACTATATCCTTTCATAATCAATAATAATAGGTTTCTAGATGCGATCCATTAGGTCACTTTTCTCTGAATACATTTTTTAATCCCTCGTAGCGTGTCCTAAAGTACATTGGATTCTTGTCGTCTTGTATACTGATGTAGATGTATTCTAGCATACCAGGTACTGGCACTATTTAAAAGAGTATGGGGATAGGACTCAGGGTGGCATACATGTGGTGAGCGGAGGGAGGAAGAGTTAGTACTATTTTCATTTCCTCATATGAGCTTACACGACATTTCGTGGAGTTAAGCTTGTGTAGTTGTGATTGGTAGACCATACAACATTTCCTTAACACCTTACCACACTCTTGGCAAGCCAGGACTGGAGCGCTACTTCTCCCACCCCACTACCACTGGGATCACAATGATGCAGTTCATTGTCAACCAGGTATATAGTAATAGTTACGAAGATAGCAAAGATGCTTCCTCATTCGAGATTAATAGTTTCAGTGTTGTATGTAATTTAATATTCTGTTAGATAATTTAATGGTTAAGCTAACAAGTGGTCTATATGCATAAGTCTTTGTGTAGACTGCCACAATACAGCTAGTGGGCAGTAGGTCAGTAGCTATAGACTAAATATGAGAATGTGTGATGTGCAGCCTAGTTCGCAGTAAGAGTTCAAAGGATTTTTCTTAGTAAGTATTTTGTCAATTTACGTTGGTTAAAAAAAAAAAATCCCACATTACCTCATAGCAATATGCATAATAACATTTTGCCTCTAAGCTTCCTGGTTGAATAGCTTGTGAAAGTATGTTGATTTAGGAATGCAGCCGATAGAGTGGTTGATTTTGCCCCTGGTGATTGTTGCTTTAAAGTTCTGTTATATCAACAGCAAGACGTAACTGCTTTTTATTTATAGTCCTACATTTTTTATGTCTGAAATTTATTTATTTCTACTTCTGTGGCTGAAGGAGTCAAAGACAAGGTTGGCATGTTAATTTTTAGCGGCAATATTTAGTTAATTTGTTTGTGGATGAAGGTGGATTGAAAGTCAGTTGGATAGTACTAATTAGTGGTTTGAATGAATTAGAAGTATCATTTTTATTTTCTTGTCCTTCAGGGTCTCTTGGTCACTTTGTGCGACAATGGATCTCTCTACCTTTGGTCCATCAAAGAACAAGTCCCAAAAGTCATTCACACTCTAGAGTTTATCAAAGAGAATGAGAGGTAATATATTCCAACTTTTCATCTTTTCCTCCCATTAGTTCAGTTGTTCACAAAACTCAGTTTGACATATCCTTCCATTTCTCATCCTTTGTTTCTTCCTCCCTGTATTCCAGGCCTTCTTGCATTTCCAGTCACTACAAGTCAGACTGGCTCTATGTAGGGTCAGAGAGTGGGAATGTGTACATTGTGAATCTTCCAACCTTCCAGGTGTCTGGCTACACCATCTACTGGAACCATATCACTGGACCGTGAGTGAATGAGTGAATTAATGAATGAATGAATGAATGAATTACTGAATGAATGAATGAATGAATTACTGAATGAATGAGTCGATTATTGAACAAGTTGATAAAGGAATTTCTATGTAACAATCACATGCACTAACACTTTTGTGGTTATAAATAGGTATGTAGGTAGCATTTAGTCCAGTAATTGGCCATTGAGACATTGTTGAGATGTGTAACATACCTTTTGAATTAGCCTGGAGTTTCTGGGAAAATAATCAATGACTCTAGATGGCATCTTCTGTTTGTGTATGTGCATGGGGCATACGAGAGTGTGTGTGTGTGTGTACATAGGTGTGTGCATGTGTGTGGGCGGGCATATGATTGTGTGTGTGTTATGAGTGTATTCCTGTTTGTGTGGAATACTTGGCTGTTAGAAAGAAGTGCACTCACATGTAACTACCAGTTCTAATGAAAGTTTTATTTCAAAGCAAGCAATTAGCAATGAATTGTTGCCAAATCACGTGTTGAGGATGATAATTTATGTAGGTAAGATGTGGGTAAAAGTTTTGTTTGGTAATTTTTTTTATTAAGGGTTAGTTTGGGCTATTTTAAAATTATTAGCTTATTAAATCAAGAGAAAAATAACAAAAATCTGTCCTGCCCTATCCCCTCCTCCTTTATTAATTTGTCAGCAAAAACTTCCTCATCCTTTCCAGTGAAAGCTTTAGAAGTGCTCTTCTTTCTATACATTAAGAAGCCTGTGTGACGTCAGCTCTGCTAATGTGTTAAGTCAGATATGTGGTGGCTATACAGGCCACACCCACTTTTATTCTCACGTGATTGGCATTTTGAGTTGATTGACTTGGGTGTCGACCATTTCCCCAGGTTTATATCGCACCTTGAGTGCCGGGGAGGTGACAAGTGCAATGCCTTCGGGCGAGGGCCACGTTATTTTGAGGTTCTTCGTCGCCAGTGATCGCTTCAATCTCATAAACCCTTTACATCATTGATGTAAGACTTCTGAGTTGATAGTAGCAATTGAGTTGTGATACAAGCAAGTTCCTATAAACTTTTAGGATGTGTGTGTGTGTGTATGTATGCATGTGTGTACATCCGTGTGTATGTCCGTCCATTAGGTAAAGATTAAGTGTGTTAGTTAACGAGTTAATAATTAAACATCAACACAATAGCACACTCCTTTCTGATAAAGCCTGGAGTGACATGCAACTCCTTTGATGTGTAGTTTTATTAAAAGGAAAGATACATGTCATGAAGTCTCAGTGACACAATGTTCTGGCTGGTTATAGCATTGTACAGGCATGTTCAATATAATATAGGACAGAGAAAGAGGAGTAGTGTAGGAGTGAGGACGTGACGGCTACAAGAAGTTGACTAAGTAAGAGTTCCACGAGTGACTTTGAGGACAATTCTTTTTATTATTCTTGGACCTATGGTTCCTGATGTGGTAATTAAAATCCCGTTAGCCTCAGGGTTTCAGTGGGAAGTGCTTGGAGGAAACTGTTTGGAATACAGCCAAGTGAAAGGGCACACACACACACACATACACACCACTGGCTAATGCACAGCTTGTTCATCTCTCTGGCTCATGTCACTAATGACTTGCATCATGCACATGCATGATAATGTCATGGACATATGGAGAACAAGAAGCATGCTTACGGAATGATGGGGTTAATAGCAGAGCCTCGGGTGATGGGTAAGAATAGGAGCTGGGTATGTTGTGAAAGAGGAATAGAAGGGAAAAAAAGAAAATGCTTCAATTTCTGTATATATTTAGATGTATCTGATTGGTTTGTATTTGTATCTTTTGTGGCGTCATCATAATACTTCAGTATAATTTTTTATTTAGTGTCAAGTAGTTTGCAAATTCCATTTAAAACAAGCAAACAATCAAAACATTGTTACTGATCCCTTTTGATTCATTTAACATGGTTTCATTTATCTGCTTAGTTTTCAATTTCACTATTGATACTTGTGTGTGTGTGTGTGTGTGTGTGTGTGTGTGTGTGTGTGTGTGTGTGTGTGTGTGATCATTTGTTGGTTTGTACATAGGGAGCTGGGTTATTATCTGCTCTCATTTGTATATGTGCAGTATGTAGGTAGTCTAAGTAGTAATGGGGTGTTTGAACCTAATAGGGCACACACATAGTTGTAGTGTTTGTCTTGATTAACTACGGAAGGTATTGCTGTACTGGCAGTTTTCTTTGTACATGCTATCAATTAGAATATTGAGGAAGTTATTGAAAGTTGTGTGTGTGTGTGTGTGTGTGTGTAGGTCACATGGTAATCCAGGTCGTGTGTTGAGTGTAATGGAACATCCACTGGATCAAGGCAAGGTAAGAGAGATGGTGGGTGTGGCATAACGGAATTTTAATGATTTGTTTGCTATTGAACGTCTGTGAAAGTTGGGCCGAAACTTGTGACTCGTTGGGATAGGGTGTTATGTAATTTATCAGCTTATGATGTATGTATTTACATAGTAACCGTCAAATCCTGCAGGTTTATTTGTTTATGTAAGGTCTAGACTTTCATTTCCTTGTTGCATGTTGTACTATGTATGTAGCATCTGTAGATTAAAGAAATAATATTAATATTTATTAACTCATTAGCACCAGCCATGCACGTATGGTTAGGTTGAGAGTCTTGTCCAACTTACTATAGCACTCAATAATTTAAATTCCTGTGGTTGTGAGTGTCAGGTATCTTATTTTGCAGTCAAGGATAGTCCAGAGGAGGTTTGTCTAGTGTTCTGAAATGTCTCCAGTCATGTGACCTTAATTGCATCCCATAATTTGTGCTGAGTGGTAATAACTGTAGCGGTACAGTGCGACAAGGTAATTGTCTTTGACAAAAGGTGTGCAACAAATAAAGATAATTGGCACACACATGTTGCATGCATCAGACATCTGAACAGTTTAGCTAACCAAGAATTACCTACTCGGGATTTTAACAGTTTTATTGTAGTGTTGAAACTATCGGTGAGTGTCCCTTGCATGGTTAGCTTCTTTTATGAAGACAGCACTTGCATCTACCGTTTTCATTGCACAGCTATATTGATACCTGACTAGTCTGAGCAATGATTTTAATAGCTACTGTAGCTAGTTTGTAGCGCTGGAGGTTCGCACCATGGTGCTTCATTTTTGTTATTGTTTTTCTTTCAATCCAAGATCTAAGTGCCAGGGGAGAGCAGCGTAATACAGATGTCCAAATGTTAAATAGAAAGTTAACTTCAGCAGCAACTCCTGATTAGAATTAAAATACTGCATGGCTAATGTGTGCACTGCTCAAGTGTAGGTGTGAAATACCAGCATTCGTCCGATGCAGTTCTATCAATTCATTCTGTACTGGATCGGCTCTCACTCATTTGCAATACAGCACATACTTGAGCAGCTATTCAGGCTTTGCATTGAACAGAACGTCTGGGTCACAAGCGACTAGCTCACTTTTCATCAGTCAGTTACCTCTCTAAACTATAGAAGCAAAACTAGAGCTGATTATAGGCTTTCAATATTTATAATATGTATATTATGTATATTATATATATCTGGTATACATTAATATCATGGAGTAACATGAATGTGTATTATTATTGTGGATGCATATGTAATGATATAGTTAAGAGTTTGTATGGTTGTGGCTTCAGATCTTCTAATAGTTGACATGGATTGTGTAGTCAGTTTTTTCTAAGATACCTGTGCCCTTCTCTTACTTTGCACATGCTCAGCTTGATACAGTCACAATGCATATACACCCAGCACATATACCGCGACACTACACACATAAATTAAGCACACACAAACATCTTGCTTACCCATTTATCCAGATATAGGAGCATGTTTCTAGCTATGGGGATTTGTACAATTCTCAATTGACAATTTTAGTATTAACGCATGCACACACAAACAGACAGACATACCAGTGCTGCTGCTTCAGTATTGACAGGACTGATCGAGTTCAAGTTGAAAGACAACATCTCGTGTTAATTATATAAACAATGTAATACCGAATTCTAAATAAAGCACAAGAAAAATGGTTGATGGTAGAAGTTTAGCAGCTAAGTTTCCTTCCTTATCTTTTCTGTCTGCCTATAGCTTAGCATAATAGTAATAATAATAATAATAATAATAATAATAATATATAAATATTAATATTTTTTATTATTCAGTCATTCTTGGCTGAAATAGCGTATTTGTCATTCTAACAGCCAACATTGTTTTAATTAACTTAATATTGCTTGTTAAAAGTGAGAAAATTGCTATTATTATTATTATTATTATTATTATTATTATTATTATTATTATTAACCCTCAGCGCGCATGTGTAAGAGGGTTAGTAGCTGTCTTGCCTGCTTGTCCGTCAGTCTGTCTGTCTGTCTCTGTTTGGAGATTACTGATAATTAACCGTTGATATAGGTGAACTTACTCAGAACAGCAAGAACTTTTATTGAGCTACTTTTTTTTAAAGTTTGGGCTGATTTTTGAGAAAACATGAAGCTGTCAGTCCACATAGGTACTAGCTTTTGTGAGTAACACCCCCTATCGTCATGTCGTAATCACATGAGCAAATAATTTCTTGCTGCCCGCGGTGTATTGTTTATCCTGGGAAGTTAATGGAGTGCTGGAAGTTGAGTTTCACAATGACAATATATACCAGTGGGTGTCTCTAGCCGGTTTTTCTTTGTTTTACATCTACCATTTTCATTGCTCAAGCTTTGATAGAATAGTCCTGAGGGTTTACTTCTTTACTATTGTATTGGTACTATAGTTATTTTGGTATGGTGGTACCAATTTGTCCTAAGATCGCATGGATGATTTACTACACAGGACAAAGCAATGAACCAAAAAAAACCTTGAAACATTAGCTGCATGCTATTAACTGATGAGTATATTTTGTGTGTGTATGTGTGTGTGTGCTTTGTGTGTGTGTGTGTGTGTGGGGGTGGGGTGGGTGGGTGTATATGATTTGGTTTTCTTGGTATGAGCACTCACAAACAATTACTATGGTAATTATAGGACATTTGATCTGGCTGTGTTCCCTAGTCTCTCCTTTCATCATCTGATCTGTTTTTCCCCCCCATCCCATTAGATCTTCATTGTGTACACTGGCGGCCATTGTGTCCTGTATAGTCTGAGTCATCATCATCACGGATCAACCAGTCCTGATCCCAGACAGTCGTCTGAGCACAAGTACTTCCTCTACGACCCAGGAGACAATCACGTGAGCACATATACTTACGTACACATACTTTTGTTTGGCAATCAATACATGCACTGGTTGAACTGCATGTGCTAGCATGCAGTTGGACAGGATATGCTCTGATGAGGCATGACAGGCGGCTCAGATGCACTTCAAACTTAGAACTGTTTAGGAAAAGAGTTCACATTGAAATTTGAAGAGCTCATATAAAGTACCTCCCTCTCCCTATGGAGGAGTGGTGTAGTTAGATGGGTGTGGTTACATAATTGCTTCAAGTCTAGGAATGCATGGAGGCATGCAGCGGTGCTAATGAGATTATTGAAGGCCATTAGGATGTAATACAATACCTTTATCTGTGGCTCCATCCTTCTGAAGCTTAGCTAGAGGTTGAGGGACCCAGTGGAGTAGGCCCACCTGGATTTTCCTCTTCTCTCTCACACACATACTTACACATACATATACAGTCTCAACAATGTCTGTTTATAAGGTTGGCATGGAATCAGAGTGAGCTGATGAAAATAGTGGCATTGAGAATTGTCACTGATACTCGGGTAAGGGGAAAGGGTCATGAGTGTGGGATTTCCTGTATGGGTGCCCCCCCCCCCCCACCTCCCTCCTGATCATCATACATGTTCAATCCTCCCTCCCCACACATGTTCACATGTTCCCATCACATGCAATGCTGTAGTCAACTTGTCTTGGCTTTCCTTTCTTTTCCAGATCATCACATCTGTGTGCTGGGCGAACTCTGGTCGCCAGGTAGCCTGTTCCTATAGCGATGGAAACATTGTTGTGTGGAACATGAAGAGTGAAGCTAAACCAGAGAGGATTTTCACACCTCATGGTGAGCATGCTCATAGCCACTTTTTAGCTCTACTAACAATTTGTATGTATGTATGGATATGTTTTACTTTGTTGAATTGTTCCTTTTGTTAAGATTATTATTATCCTGGCTGACCTGTAAGCTTCATGTTGTGTGAAGTGTGCTGTCTGTTAAACTGGTTCAAATAGGATTGTTAATTTGACTCGAATTATTGTGAGATAAATTAATGGTGACGTAGTATTTATCAAGTTCAGAGCCTTCAATAATGACTCGGCACTGCAACTAAATAAGCCACTAGTTGCATTCACTACAACTTCTTCTTGCTTTTTTTTTTTTTTTTTTTTTTTTTTTAAACAGAGTAAGAGTAAGGTATTATTAAGTTGGGAGTAATTACATTCACTACTGGAGTATTGTTTTGACAACATGTTCCTTCAGCTTTTTTTTTGGTTGGTTAGCATTTTGTTTACTGCAAAACTTTACTTCTGAGTTTCTAGTTTTAAAGCCTCTAGTATTCCAGCTCTTGCAAGATTAGCAACAATATTTTCACCAGTAATTCTGCCATCTTACTCTTACTGTGATAAATAGGTCTGTATGTGATGTGTGTGTGTGTGTGTGTGTAATGTGTGTGTGTGTGTGTGATGTGTGTGTGTGTGTGTGTGTGTGTGTGTGTGTGTGTGTGTGTGTGTGTGTGTGTGTGCCACAGATTGTGATCCAACTCAGTTCAGGCCTATCTATAAGATGCAAGTGATGGAAACAGACAGGTGAGACTCTGGTTGGGAAGAAGTTATTCAAGGTTTGATTATTATGGTAGAACTTTATGTATGCGCACGTGTGCACACTCATTAATATCTCTCCTATCGTTAACTTCTCAAGTTTGATTATTCTTGAATACAGTAGTCCCTAATTATTGCCGTCTAAGACTATACTCTATAAAGTTCGCTGAAGTGGCCAGCACTATGTGGCTGAACAGTAAAGTGAAAAGGTGGAGAGGTGAAATAATAATAATAATAATAATAATAATAATAATAATAATAATAATAATAATTGTTATAATAAATAATAACTGGTAACTTTTCCATTAAATGCACAGTATTTGTGTAACTTACGTTGCTATTTTGTATGTAGTTTGATCAAATAAATATCAACATCTGTTGAATACACTCCTGGGTGTATGTGTGTGCATGTACGGGCATGCACTGTGCATGCATATGTGTGTGTTTGCGTCCATGTATGTTTGTGTGTACATGTTAGCATGCATGTACACTGAATGTAATGTCTGGCCCTTGCTCTGCTCTCCAATAGGGTCTTGTGGTCCTGTAGGGCATATGTAGTTGTAGAGTCTATAGTGAGAAGGAAGTTGCCTGCTGTTTCCCTTATTGTTGTGTGCATGAGTGATGGCTGGCGAGTGATGACTGGTTATGAGTGGAGGCTGGTCATGAGCGGAGGCTGGTCATCTTGTTCTATTCCCATTCAAGTGTTGCTGTGTGGAGTGTGGTAGTCTTGCTACATAAGTTTAATGATAGTGGATGGTACTTGCTCAGTAAACCTACATAGTAACTAAAGTAGTATTTGATGTCACAGAAAGTGAGCCACAGTGAGCAGTAATAAAAGTATTATTATTGTTTGCCTTGTTGTGACATAGTCTAATGGAAAGGTCACCCCATCTTACACTTGCATGGCTCAGATTTGACTTACGGAAAAAATAAAGCTGGCACTGTAATTGTCCAGTGCTCTAGTTTGACGTCATATTCAATGCTTGCGTGGCCACCATCTTCAAACTATTGCTGTGCATGTATGTATGTACGTATTGATGGTGTGCTTTATCGAGATAATTGCACTGAATGTAATTCACTGTGTTGTGTGTGTGTTGCCATAGTGACCCCATGTACCTGTGCAGTGGCGGGTTCCCAGAGCAGAGCAGTGAAGCACCTCGTACACTCACCATCATCCAGGGCAAGTCCATCTCCATGATCTCGTCCAATTCCACCATCATTGACTTCCTTTCCTTGCCTTCTTCCCCTTATCTCAGTGGTAAATATTATGGTTTGTTGCTGGCTATATTGCCAGTTATTCTTGATGATGATGATGGCATTGTCACACATGTAGATTGTCAGAAACCAGTGGCTCTAGTCATTTTGGCGAAGAATGAAATGATCATTCACGACCTGACCACACCAGGGTAAATTTATGGGTTTGTACTCTGTGTGTGTGTGTGTGTATGTATGTGTGTTTGTGTATGTGTGTGTATGTACGAGTAAAGAATTACATTTGCTGTCATAGGCACACACACACACACACATGCACACACACACATGCACACATACTGATATCCACTTGATCAAACCGGTTCTGTCTTAGAGAATGTGTTATTAGCTGGAATTCTAAGCTTGAAAGAATGACAGAAGGTCTACCTGTTTATCATTCCTGTGTGGAGGCAGTCCTAGCTGCCTCCTGGTGCTCTGTCCTGTCCCATGTTATTATAGCCACTGAAAGTAGACTCTCAGAGCATGCGTACAACATCGCCACTCAGCGGGCAAGTTTGAGCTGCAGGCTAAAAGTTAGTGGAAGATCTGCTGTGGGGGATGAGGGATATTCCTAAGCATGAAGTATTCTTTGTATGCTAGTTGGCAGTCAGTCTGTAAGATTGTTCAGAGAAAGCTTGTATCATGGAGGTTGTAAATAGCAGTGTTGCTTTGCTTATGGTAATGTTGTAGTTACATACAGTCAACATTTAGTTCAGTTCATACCATTAACCCTCAGCAAAGAGAGCTTAGTAGTCATCCTGTCTGTCTGTCTGCCTGTCTGTCTGTCTGTCTGTCTGTCTGTCTGTCACGCTCTAATTGTGGATATTACACACACACAATTAACCATTAAATTATGTAGATCTTACTCAGAATGACAATTTTTGTGCTACTTTTTGCCGATTTTTTTTAAAACTGTGAAGCAGTCAGTTCTGTACTATGTAGCTTCTGTACACACAACCAGGGCAAGCAACAAACAGGAAACAGGAGGAAATAGACCAGAAAATACATTCATACAATGCATATGTTCACTTAATTTATGCTAAATGTTGCAGTGTTAGAACTTCACTAGTTGAAATGCATTTCTTATAATGACTTTTCCTGACATTTGCTCCATTAGTAAGTTCATGAATGGCTTCTTTCTCCACATTCTGCCCTCAAACCTCAAAGTTTGTGCCTGCCCTTGATTATTTTTCTCACATGCAGTATGTATGTATGTATGTATTATGTATGTATGGATGTATGTAGGTATCCTAAGTTTCCCAGCTACAGTCTTCCTTATGCCCTGGATATCCACTTACCTGCAGTTACTAACGTCTACTACTCTGCAAACTGTCCCGAGGAATTCATTGCACAGTTGCACTCGGTCAAATCCAAAATGATGACTACCTCTACCAAGGTGGGTTCAATTAGTTAGACAGAGAGTGCATGTCACGGCATGGCAGAGAGACGGATGCACTTCCTTGCAGGCAGTGCGTGTGTGTGTGTATTTATATTGGTGTGTTGTGTACATATTGCAGGCAGTGTGTGTGTGTGTATTTATATTGGTGTGTTGTGTACATATTGCGACCATTTGTTGTTTGTTTTGCAGCCCTGGCCACTGAACGGTGGCAAGTGGGGAGAAGAAGTGCCACACTCCACCACTGACATCATAGTGACTGGGTATAGTGTGTGTGTCATGTGTGTATGTTTGTAATATATTTCCTAGTAACAGTGACTATTTCTGGCATGTACTCGAGATTTATATTTTTGTTTCACAGGCATACAGATGGTTCTGTCCGACTGTGGCACTGCAATTCTGGTGAGCATGCTCAGTGTTGTATATGTTAGAGTATGCACAGACCATGAGGCAGGCATGCTAACAGGAATATATACCAATTAATCTTAGGCATCCATATTGTATTACTTTCAATGCCAATGTCATTTCTGATACAGTATACTGTTTAAATTCATAGTGCTAAAGGTGTCTAACTGTTTTAATTAGCTCAATCAATTGAATTGAAATGAATAACTTTGTGTACTTTTACTTTCTATCAAATTACACATACATTTTGCCTCCCTTTTTCCCCTGCTCTTTTAACTAATAGTGATATTCCAGCCTTTTTTCACCATCGACACATCTCGCTATTTCAAGCCACGTGCGAGTAGTGAGAGTCCAACTAAGGCTAGACCAAACAGTGGCAAGCAAGCCCCCTCAACCTCCTCCTCCTCCTCGACTCCTCCCAACCGCCCACCTCCCCCTTCACACGCACCGCCTAGGACCAAGAAAACACCTAGTGTGGCAGAGACACAAAATGTGGTGGAGGAACTTGAAGTAGGAGTGGAAGAGAAGGGCAGCTCGGTGGAAGTGTCAGGAGGCAAGCATATCCAGTCTCCCTCCGAACAGTCTATACCTGAGCAGCAGCAACAGCAGCAGAAGCAACAACTCCTGCCACCAACAGAATACACTGATGATGGTGCGTATGTGGTGGGTGTGGCCTAGTGTGCTCTATTCTTTGGGATGTGCTCTATTTGCTCATCGTTTCTCCTTTTTCTATTCTTTATTTATTATTATATTTTTGGTTAAGTGTGTTCTTAGTCTATTTTATTCAAGTTCCTGTTTTATTTCCTCCTGTTACATTTTATTTCCTGTCTGTCACTAGTCTAATTGTATTTTCCTTATCTATTTATTTGCCTGTTATTTCCTTCCAGCAAGTGGAACTGATCGGTCTCCGGCAATGGAGAGGCGAACTATTTCGTATGATGACAAGAAAAGCAAAAAGAAGAAGAAAAAGAAAACTTTTTCGTTAGACACACCCTCATCGGACTCTAAACTTAAGTCTTTCCGCAAGATGGCAAAGCTCGTTAAGTTCAGTCAGACTCAGAGTGTCAACATTAGGAACTCCGTGATCGAAGAAGACATGGATGGAAATGATGAAGTGTTTGAGACAGAGAAGGGTGAAAAGGTTGAAGAAGGAAGAAAGGAAGCAGAAGATGAAGGGGAGAAGCAGTCTCTATCAAAGCCCAAGCGTCCTCCTCCCCCAACTTCCGTGTCTCCTGTTCCTCCTAGCAAGCTAGAGTCCACGGAACCACAGCAACAGCGCAAGAAGAAACCTCCGCCACGCCCGACCAACATTGTCCTGCAGCAACCAGAGACTGAGTCGGAGCAGTCACAACAACAGCAGCAGCAGAGCAATTCTGGACCTGCCTCGGCTAGCTCAGTATCGTCTTACTCCAACAGTCCCCATTTGCCCTCCAGGAGAAACAAGCGCCAGGTTCCTCAGCCCAGCAATGGCGTCAGCGGAGGAGGAGCCTCCCATCATTCGTCGCACTCCTCCAAGAGTGCTCCATCCATGGATTCCCGCCACTCCCCATGCCGGCTGACCACACGCTCCCAGTTCTCCAGGGCCTACATGGAAGCTGATGACGAGTTCTTTGTCATCAACTACCTCCACATCTGCTTGTGTGGCCTGTGGCTGTGTGTGGCCAACGAGGGAGGCAAAGTGCTGGTGTTCGACTTCTCTGCCAAACCTAAAGAACACACAACTGGAGTGAGTCTCACACTTTTCTTTCTTGTCTCTTTTTCTTTGCCACTGTGTAATAGAGATAAAGATAAATACTTGAAATGATTGCCTGTGGACGGTTAGTCTGAGTAATAGCGTATACAGCAGTGGATTGTAATGGCTAACTCTCATAGCCTCGACCGTCTGCTGCTGACTGAGGATCTGAACTTAGTCTAAACCATGCATGTACTGTACAGGACACGTCCACTATGTTTGGTTGGCACTTACAAGTGCAAATGTGAGAGACACAAGCTGTCTAAAACTTTTCTTTCTTGTCTTTTTTTTCAACTACAATGCTCTTTGACATGTGCAGAAGGTTATCATGCACACGTGTACAAAATAATTACTCTTTTATTAATTGTTATATTGACATGGGTGTAACTATCTGCCATGGGTGGTGTGTGTAACTGTCTGCCATGGGTGGTGTGTGTAACTGTCTGCCATGGGTGGTGTGTGTAACTGCCTGCCATGGGTGGTGTGTGTAACTGTCTGCCATGGGTGATGTGTGTGGGTTTGTGGACTATTATGTACAGAAAGTGTCGTGTGTTGATGTTTGCTTCAGGTTTTAGATATCAACTTTGACTACGACTCAGTCAAGAAACTCTACACAAGCCTTCCCCCCTCACCGGATGACATTTCCCCTTTATCACCAGTAGGAGAAGGCGAAGAAACCCCTATTCAAATAGCAGTTTCTCCAAGTTCTAGTGGGTGGGTCTACAATGAGCAGATCAACGACTCTTCTTCCGGTTACCAGCTGACGCAGCTATGCCATTGCTTCTCCACTCGCTCGACATCTCCCGCGCTAAGTCCAGGTGTGAAATCTCTTGGTGCACGGGCACCTGAAACTGCCTCCACCTCCGAGCCAACACAGGAGAACAGACAGAGAGTTCCTTCCACTGTGACTGTCATTCAGTACAGCACGGCGCTCAGCATGTGAGTGTGCGACTTTTTACCTCGGCTGTGGTGGATGTGGCATTATCAGGTTATTTAAAAAAATAAATTTAAAAAAAAGGAAAGAAAGAAAAGAACAAGCAACATGGACTCTGCAGTTTTAATCTTTTTAATTGCAGTATGGTAGTTATTACAGGCACAGCATTTCTATTAGTAGCAGTTTGAGGAAGTTAGGAGGTGAAGCCTGTTTAAGGTTGAGTAATTAATTACTAGACACAACATGTTCTCTGTCAGAGCACTCACTCCAGGTGACAGTGTCAACCTTTAGAGCTCATAGCACTGGCACAGCACGAGCTGGAAGGAAACTAACTAAACACTTCATACAGTAACTCCCTTTCCTAAATTCCCTACCTATCAACAACACTGGTGACTATGTAGTGGTGATGTATGTCATGCCTCACTGTGTGGAGGCAGTGCTGTGCCAGTGGGCAGAATGTAGTTATGAGGTGATCAGGGAGGCATTTCTCTGGAGCAGCTGTAACAAACACTGATCTTAAACCTGTGCACGCTTCTTTGGCAGTAATGATGCTTGTGTGTGACAGAGAGTAGCATGTGCCTGGATAGCAACAATGTAGAGTAGCACGTAGTTATAGAGTACATGTATTTGAATATCTAATATAGAGTACATGTATTTGAATATCTAATATAGAGTACATGTATTTGAATATCTTAATATAGAGTACATGTATTTGAATATCTAATATAGAGTACATGTATTTGAATATCTAATATAGAGTACATGTATTTGAAATATCTTAATATAGAGTACATGTATTTGAATATCTAATATAGAGTACATGTATTTGAATATCTAATATAGAGTACATGTATTTGAATATCTAATATAGAGTACATGTATTTGAATATCTAACTATAGAGTACATGTATTTGAATATCTAATATAGAGTACATGTACTTGAATATCTATAGACTAGCATGTGCTAATATAAAGTAGCATGTGCTTGGAAATTGCTTAATGTGAGATAATGGATGGAATGTTGGTTTGATACTCGCATGCAGTATAATTATACTACATCAGGTGCTTCCTGGAAGCCATTAGCTACAGGTGTCTATTGTTCACAGAATTATTTTATACACACATAGCTACGTATTAGATTTGTTATAATAATAGCATCCCTGCATTAGTGATAACTAGAAAATGCTCGTGTAGCATTGGTTGGGCGAGCCAGCGAAGTTCTGGAATGCGCGCGCGCGTTTAAACGACGACGTACAAAAACGACGACGTACAAAAACGACCACGTATTCAGGATTTCCATAGACTACATCTTAGAGTTGCTCGCTCGCTTCGCTCGCTCGCCAATTAGTCATTATAGTATTGTATTAGATAGAGTTCATAGATAGTGGGGAATAGCCTTTATAACAGTATCTGTGTGTGTGTGTGTTCTTAATATTTATTTATTTTTTTTGCTTGCAGTCTTGCCATTGGCACTCGGAGAGGCTTTGCTATTGTGGATTCCAAGAGCAACTCGTGTGTGTACATTCTGAGCTCCTGCACAAGCATTCTGTGTGAGTGGAGTGTGTGCGTGTGTGTGTGTGTGTGAGAGAGGTGTATGTGTGTGTGTGTGTGTGTACAAGTGGCAAAAATAAATAGTCCACTTCATAATGAGTGATGTCTGTTGTGTTAATCTCTTGCTGTCTGCAGACCTTTCTGACCCCTCCAAGTTCACTAGCCAGATGCGCAAGGAGAGCAAGAGTCCTGGCACGCCATTACGTCCTTCTATAAAGCGTCACGGCACAGTCATCAGATTCAGCGAAACCAAGCGGCAGAGCTCCATGAATCTGAACAAGTCCATGGGCTCCGTAGGATTGGCCAACATGAAACTTAAAGGAGGAGAAGGGGGGAGAGCTGTGTCTCATCCCAACTTTCCTGTCCAGGGTGGCAGTCGTATATCTCTTGGCAGTGTGTCCACACCTTTGGACGAGAAGGATGAAGGAGGTTTGACTGAGGTGTCTGTTGAATTAGATAGCTGTGTCTCTTCTATGGAACTGGTACAGCTACAACTGGACAAGACAAGTGAGGCTTGGCATATTTCAGGAGGGGATTGGTTAGGTGGTCTCCATATGAGCCTGGTACTGTAATCCTTTCCTACATGTATATGCACACATTCACCACACCCATACATGCACACACTAACACACATGCCCACTTCCAGTCGTGAAGGCTGTCGTGAAGACACATGTATGACAGTTGATGTAGTTGAGTCATGTGTCCTGCACTCAACAGAGACAGTGTATTTTGCCTTTGTGTTGCTAACATGAACTGCAGTTTGATGTGAATGCAAAGATAACTGTTAAGCATTGTTATTGTAGTATAATTAACAGCTGTTGGTTGCCAGGGAGATCAGTAATCAGAAAGACGGAGAGTATGGGGTATATTGAATTGCTAAACTTTTACAATAAAATTATCACTGATGAGAATACATGATTCAAATTGCTTAAACTGTCCTGCCCCTGTCCTGCCCCCCCCCCCCCCCCCCCCCCACCACACCTCTCTCTCTCTCTCTCTGTCTCCCAGCACCTCTAACTCTCACATTGTGGGTTGGTCTTGCAAGTGGACATGTGGTATCGTATGCAGTCAACATTCCAAAAGCTGCCGGCAAGAGAGTTGAACTCCACCCGACCAGTGAGTAGAAATTTGCTTGCAATGGGAGCACAATCTTATTTGTTCACTAAAGTCAACTGTATGGGCTGAGATATTGCACCCATTGCAGCTCTTGTAGTTCAATTCTAGTGGATGAAATTCATAGTGTTATGATCTTATTTCTTTTGCAGGGCTCATTTGTGAAAACAAAACCCCCATAGTCAACATTTTCTTTCTGAATGAATGGGGTGACCGCCAAGTTGTCCCTTACCGATTAGACACTCTTTGTGTGGGAGAAAAGAAGGATCTGCTGAACTCTCCTCAGTTGGGCAGAAAGTCAGCCAAGTCTTCAACCCCTTCCAATGCCCCCCTCCATTATGCCATTATTGTGGATGAAGTGAAACTCAGGGTTAGAGAAGTTGTTTTAGTCCGGCTGCAGCTGCCATATTGTTACCTACCGCTAGTGTTAATTGGTGTTTTTATAGTTTGTGAGTATTCTTTAATTGTTTTTGTAAGCAGGCTACATAAAAGGAGCCTATGTAAAAATAACAACAATGTTCAAACTAGTGGAACACTCAATAGTAGTAGTGCAGTGAAGGCAAGCAAGTCAGCCACGCAAATTACAAGTTTACACATTATGGGTTGTCAGCACAGTATTGTTTTGGTGGTGATGCCTTACCAATTTTATACATATTGACTTTTTTTTTAAAAGTTTTCATTACTTCCTCTGTTTTTGATAGTAGAATTAAGGACACCCATGGTGGAGTGAACAATAGTATACATATGTGTAAATACTATGAAATCAACAAAAGCTCTACCCAGTTAACATAACACACTCGTATATGTACAGAATCAAGAGTATCTTGCTCAAACAAGAAGCTAATTTCAGTGTAAAGATTATTTTCGCCCATCAGCAAATTGTAAAGACTACTGATTACGACCTAAAAGTTGAAACACGTGAAATCAACATTTGAAAATATGACTTGGTTAGACTAGCTCGTTTGACAGTCACTGTTACAATTTTTACTCTTCGTTTCTTGCTTAAAAAATAACGTATTTAGTTGTTTTATTGTGTATCAACTGTATTTATATGTTTTGTGGGGGTGTGTTTGCAGTCATTCAGTTTTCCTGGTTTCAATAAAATCAGTGTGGTGAACCCTCCAGTGGTTGAAGGCAACGTCATCCTCAGGAGCGAATACTTCACTTGTAATGGTAAGTACATGTGAGAGTGCATATGAGGGTACATATTGTGAGAGAACATATATCTATTTATACTGGCTTGATTTTAGCCACAAACTTTTTTTCTTCTATAACTCATCCTTGTTCATCTTGCAGCCCTTCCTTGTTTGGCAACCATCACGTCTTGTCAGAAGCTCCTTATCCACACCTTACCAGGTCTCAAGCTCATGATTTCTCACATTTTCTCTCCCCTGGGAGATCCTCTGAGCATGGGCACCTTCAGAGCCTCAGGAAATGGCCTGGGGCTGTTCATGCCTTCCCCGTCAGAGATACAGCGAATAGCCATCGTTAAAAATGACATGTGAGTGATAAAGCTCAAGTCTGAGATGGGAGTGTGTAAAGATAAACTCTTTCTGCATTACTAAAACTCTTACAGTAAACACTGGCCATTTTTAGCTGTGCATTGTTGTTTATTGAATTCATGTGGGTGTGGCTTAGGTTAAACTATCCTTCATGCCTCCCGAGTGTGTTCACAGACAGAACTGATGTGAGTCCGAGCAGCTATGGTAAAGGGCTCTGGGGAATGCTTGGCATTACTGGCAACACAACCACTATCAACAGAGAGGAGCTGTGTAAGTGTTCTCAGAAGTAATACTAATCTACATACCTTGTAACTATATTCAACTTTTCCTTATAGAAAATGAAATAATGGATGTATGAATGCGAATAGAGCTACAATTCATGACTAATATAAATCCTTAGGCTAGCTTGCATGCTATTTGTGCTTTCTTAACTCACTCACAATGATTCACCTCTTTTATTTTACTCTTGTGTTCCTCACAGTTGGTAAGTCTGCCAGTCGAATCATTGGAAATTTAGTGAAAGTAGACGGCCAAATAACTAGAGCTTATGGGAACAAGCAACCTAGGTCTCAACAGCCTCGAGATGACAGCGATAGCCGGGGCAATGATGGGCGGGGCCAGGGTGGTGGCAGAGATAGGACTGGTCAAGACAGAGAAAGATTAGGTAGTCAAGGTCACAAAGCCACTGGAACCAGTTATCGTAGGAATGATGGAGGAGGAGGAGGAGGCTCAGGATTGTCAAATCAGATGAACAGGAATTTAGTGGTGAGAAGGCAATTTTTGTACGTCTTTTTGTTTGTTTGTTTTTGTAATATTATTACCAACCAACCTACGAATTTTCATTTTATTTTTTTAAATGTATTTTTGTTTTTAGTCTTTGGATGAACGCAAAAAGAAGCTAACTGCAATTGAAGACAGAACGGCCAAAGTAGCAGATGCGGCCTCCAGTTATGCAGATCTAACTGCTCAGTTAGCACAAAAGTACAAACACAAGTGACGATAAATATTGCACCTTTATCATTTGAATTATCTTCCTGGTCAGTTTTATTATTTTTAATTCATTATTTTTATATCTTTTGTGTTGTTTCATTGGAAGTAAACTCGTTCATCTCATAGTGACCACACTGGTATCATTTCATTTGGGCTGTTATTGTCGTTTGTGTGGGTGATTACTTAACTGCATAATTACTGTCGGGGGTTGCAATTTGACAAACCAATCGATCAAAAAAATTGCCTGCCCTACTACTGCCTAGCGTACTCGCGCAGTATGTGACATTGTGTATACAATGCGCACGCACAATAACCGACGCCGCTCATGATTATCTTACCCTTTACCTGATCTCGAGACGGAGTTGTTACAATGGTCAGCCTTGGATAACTGAAGTTGATTTTTGTTGTTTTAATGAGACTACGTTACAAATGCACAACTAAAAGTAATGTAAAAGTTATGTATGAAAAAGAAAAAAATCAATTACAAGAATGTTTCAGCATAGTGCAAATTGAGTCATTGTCTCACTTAGTAGCTAAGTCAACAAACACTCCAATACTACTGAACTGCTGCCATTTCCTGAGCTTCAGTAACTTCATGCACTGCAGTGGAATCTCCTACTTCTTCTGGCGCTTCAACTTCATTCACTTCTTGAACAAGAATATCTTCTTGCTCCAAATTAACTCCTTCCTCCTCCACGATTTCTTCCATATCACCATCGTCTTCGACTTCCTCCAAAACTTCCTCTACCATTTCTTCAGTTATCTCTCCCTCTCCGTCCTCGCCTTCTTCTGCCTTGTACTCAGGATCTGCCAGAGGATCATCGTCAAACTGCTCATATATGGACAGGAGCTGATCCACATGAGCTGGATCAGCCCTCTTTCTGCGATGGTTGACAGGAGGGACTGCAGGAGACTTGCGAGGCTTCTTGCGAACTGGAGTGAGCAGGGGACTTTTCCCAGTCTGACCTTTGCGAGGAGATGCTGATGACGGCTGCTTGCGCTTTGCTGGGAGCCTAGGGCTCGATCTTGACCTTGGAGTCTTAGTTATGCTGGAACTAGGAGACACGTCAGCAGCACCAACACACTCCTTCTTATGGAGCTCAAACATCTCGTCGCTCTCGAAAGTGTCCTTGCAAACTGGACATTTGTTCCAGTGGCACTTCTGAATGTGCAGCTTCAAGTAATCTTTTCTGGCAAAGCACTTGTTGCAATGGGGGCACTTGACATCCTTCCTTTTCTCATGAATGGCAGCAATGTGCCTCATCATGGCTCCCCACTGGGTAAACCCTTTACCACAAATATTGCATGGGTATGGGTTTTCCTTGGTATGTGTATAAGTATGATCCTTCAAGTTGGATGGGGATCCAAATCCCTTACCACAAGTTTCACACACAAAAGGGTGTTCCCCCGTGTGGAGACGCTCATGGCGCTTCCTGTGGGAGGTGCACACAAACCTTTTCTCACAAAAGGCACATGGAAAAGGGCGTTCACCCGTGTGAGTACGCATATGGACTCTCAGCTTGGCATGATTGTAGAAGCCTTTCCCACACTCTGGGCAGATGACATCCTTAACCTTCTCTGTGGTTGTGTGGTGGGTCCTGACGTGAGTGGCCAACTTCACTGGAGAGAAGAACATCTTGTCACACTGGGTGCACTTGGTCTCATGGTTGTGTCGCTGGAGATGCTTGGTCAAGGTGGAGCGGAGAGAGAAACCCTTGTTGCACTCAGGACATTTGTGGATTTTCAGCATTCCAGACTTAGTCTTCTTGATTTCATCAATACCGTCTTCACCACTCTCAGTGCCTTGGTCAGCTTGATCTTCATCCATCAAAGACTCAATGGCTTGGGCACTGTTTTGTACTGCCTGTGCCATCACAATCACTTCAGAAGCCACCTCATTAACGAGAGACGAGACCAAGTGAGACGGGACCTGAAGCATCTGCTGCAGATGAGCTATAGCGTCTGGAGTAGACATTCCACTGGTTTGACTGGCCAAAGCCTGAAGAGCTGCAGCAGCCGCAGCGTCAACTGTTGACGAAGAAGTAGAAGGCACAATTTCCCCTTCTGCCACAACAGGCTCAGCAACAGGAGCAGCCGCCTCCCCTTGATCTTCAGGGATTTGATTAGAAGACAATGTGATGATCTCAGCCTGCTCCTCAGAGGCTTTTGACTCGGCAGAGCCTGGTGGAATGGCTTGTCCCTCTGAGCTGCTGGCCTTGGGTGTGGTAGGAGTGGCTGGCATCTCTGCAGTCTGTGCATTCTGCATCTGCTGAGCCATGACGATCACCTCAGAGGCCACTTCACTGACCAGCGACGACACAACGTGAGAGGGCACCTGGAGCACTTGCTGAAGGTGAGCAATTGCCTCAGGAGCAGACATCCCACTGGTCTGTGCAGCCAGTATCTGCAGAGCTGCGGCCGCATCAGCTGTGGATGAAGCAGACACATCCATACTGCTGTCACCATCCAATTGGCCATTGGAGGAGTCTTCCCGGGGCTGCTCCGCATCTTTGATGGCCACTGTGATCTCCTCACTCTGAGTTGAATCAGCAACTACTTCTTCCTGCATGATGGAGTCACTTTCTTTGGCCACATCATCCTCCACTATAGTAGCACCAGCCTCTTGGTTGACAACTGCCAGAACGGCTTCAGCTTCTTTGGTTGTATCAACTGCCAAAACCCCATCTGCTTCTTTTGTCAGACCAATTGCAGAGCTGGCATCTTCTTGGGCAAACTGTGTGGCACTCTCTTGAACAGGTCCAGTGTTATCTAATGTGGGAGGCTCTTCAGAAATTTCACTTTGTCCTGTACTGTCAGGTTTTGTCACCACGGTTTCAGGATTTACCTCACCATTGTTTGAACTGACTGGTCCTTTCTCTGTACTCTCCTCAGGAGTAGGCTGAGAAGAGGCCTCGACAGAAGCCATTGGATCAGAGCAGTTACTTTCTGGTTTTCTTCAACAGTTCTAAAGATATAAAAACAACAAGAGTAAACACGAGGAAGCATCTCGGTGTCTCTCATGACGAACGGGGTGGCTACTGCAACTGAGAATTTCCGTCCTTTCCTATTCTAAAAGTACAGGCAACGACCAACCCCTAGTTACCCAAAGGGTCGAAGCAGCCACGGGCGATAACCCAAAGGTAGTAGCCACACCGTGCCATATGAAAGAAAAATAACTTAAAGATTAGTACTTTTCTAGACCCTTAAAAGAAGAGTACAACCCACAATCGAGGAGCAATCTTCAAATTTTCTGTTCAAACTAAGTAACTCACGCGAAACTCCTGTCTCTGGCTGTCAGAAAGTCAAAACGGCCTAAAAGTAGGTTTGAATGGGTAAAAGGCGTCGTTTTGAAAGGAAGCGCACGTGCGCCGCTTTTACGTCATACTTTCCTTGAGAGAGCGGGAAACCATTTATCACGTGATGCAACTCGTATATTTAATTGATTGCATACATACAAAAACATTGTGGCATAAAAATCAATCCGCAATAATTATAAAAAAGTCACTTGATACTTGCTAACTTTAAGCTATTAACAGTAACATTTCCTACAGAAGTTTGGAGTGGTATGCCTTTGTATGTTGCTTCCAGATTATCAGAAGTGAGCAAGTCAGGCTGCAGAATAACAGAAGACAACATTCATGGGTTATTAGCCAATAAAATAACTTAGTTTACCTGAATTTTTTCAAAAATTTTCTTCTTAGGATTGATCTGCTCATCTGGAGCTGTAAAGATGCAAACAAATACTGTAAACACACAACACATTCACAACATCCAATTACTTACGCCCGCACGATATTTGCTCAAAGCCTGCCACAAAAACTCGATCCCCAGGCTTGCACGAGTCAGGTGGATTCAAAGGCTCTACTTTAGTGTCGCTAAAACCAACAACACACAACATAATCAAAATCACAAAACAAACAGTGTCACAAATAATCACAACCATTATAATAGCTGCAGTGAACCCTGCCCACGTGAGGTCCAATAATCCTGTAAGCCCAAGCTGTACTAACCTAAATGCTGCCAGTAGCATTCCTTCAGACAACACTCCTGAAAGTAACAGTAAAAGGTATATCACATGCTCAAACACATGGCATCTCCACCCACATTCACCAGTGGGCGTGTACCTCTCATTTTGGCCGGTTTCAGATTGCATAGAATGACAACCTTTCTCCCCTGAAGCTCCTCACAAGTCAAAAACTTGACCAGACCACTCACAACTGTCCTAGGAGCTAGCACCGCACATACACACACACAATTAGCAAGTAACTAGACAGACAACTCATCACTTTATTTACACCTCCATCTTGTAATAGTTACCTGTATCACCCACATCTATCTTTTCCACATATAGAGATTCGGCATCTGGATGCTACAGTCATAAACACATGCTCACAGTAAACACACTGCAGCTGTCCACCGCTTACTTTCTCCACAGAAATCACATGACCCACTCGTATGTCCAGTCTGGAGATGTCTATGGGTCTCTCTGTGTCACCTGGCACAGAACAGATGGGGAATATGATATTAGAACAACTAAGTACAGTCAATTACATGAGAAGAAACTTAAGTACCTCACTCAGCCAGTCACACAAATGATGATCACAATTGTCAAATGACACCATCTATAGATGACCATGTGGATTGTGATTGAGATAAAAGATGCTGATTATATTAACTAAATAATAGATAGACAATGAAAGCGAGGGATCTACCGCCCATAGAACCTTGAAGGCTGTGGGCTGTACCGTCCCGAACGTAGTGAGGGCGATACTAGCCGCCCAAGGGGTTCGACTGGTGGTAGTTCCCGAGATTTTGTTGTCTATCTGTTTTAGAACGTAGCAACTATAGCCTTAGTTACCAAATAATTTTTCGCTCCTTTGTTCTATGTTGGCACTCTACCACAAAGACGGTAGGGACATTACTGAGAGGTGTCCAGTAATTGCAGCAATTCTAAGGAGCCATAGCGCATAGAATATTTTCATGTGTCGTGCGCTCGACTCCAGTGAACCGGCAATAGTGATGGAATTGGAGTCAGGAGAACTAATATCACTACGTTTTCAGTGAACTTAGTCAAAAAGAACATTCCAGCCCACCCATCTACATTACCTATTTTTCACATTTCAGCTCAATTTGTGAGGTAAAATTTACAAAACGACTTTGTTTCTCCAATATCTTCTTTCAACCAGCTACTCTTCCACTTTCTTCAACTCAGAGCCCTCCAGTCTAGCTCCTCACCGTCAACTTTCAAGTCAAGTCCCTCACAGTCAGCTCTAGCTTTGCTCTTTACAGCCAATCTCCAGTCTAGCTTAGTTTTTAATCAAGGTTTGGTTAACCTTTACACGATGATGAAATTTTGGAAGATGTATATAGGCCATGCAAAAAGTTTGTAATTATCTGACATTAATGAACAGCTTGTGATGGGTACAGAAGGATTTAGATTACATAAGCAAAATACAACGAAAATACCATGAATGGAGTGCTGTTACCATTGCAAACAATCTTCTACTAGAAGTGGTGCCTTTAATTTTTATAACTGTAGTCAGATGGGAAATATAAAATGGATTCATCGCATGCCTTACACACTAACAATGTTTTCTTAACTAATAACAATCATCACCAAAGTGAGAAAGAAACCAGTAACATAATAACAATAAACAACAATTATGTTCTTTATTTCTATTTCAAAAGTTTTAGTATTGTTCTTGTAGATGTTTATATCACCAGGGAAACCGCACAAACAACATTCTTGCACCATTTATAAAATAACAATTCTTTTATCAATGCTTGCACTACTCATAAGCAAAAAACTAATAAAACACTAGAAGGGAGAATACTATTAGCCAGAAGGGAGGATACTATCAGTAGTATCCTCCCTTCTGGCATTTAATATCCCTGTGCACTCACTTGTACAACACTATGCTGGATAGAATGCCTACTTCACAATACAAAAAAGGGGTTAGCTATGTTCTAACTAATAGTTAGGTGCTGCTTCAGAGGGAGCTACTGTTTTTAGGGTCCCTTAAGGCCCTTGATTGTAGCGTCCCAAGCGCAGCGAGGGCGTTACACTTAGGGCCTGAGGGACACTAAAAACAGTAGTTAACGACTGCCGTGCAGCGCCTAACTAATTTAGAACCTAGCAACAGTTCCTAACAACACAATTAGAGGGACTCTATTAAAGTCCCTCTGTCACAATACAAAAACTACACCAGCTATGTTCTAAATTGGGACTGGTACCTAGGGCAGCTTCAGAATATGCCATTATCAAACATATATTATTATAAGAACATCTTGGCCATAAAGAAAGCCATTGTGATTCAAAAGGTCTTATCATGGCTGGGGGTTATAATATTAAGTATGAAACTTTCCTATCCCTCCCAAGTATGTATCCTAAAAAAAAAAAAAAAAAAAAAAATATATATATATATATATAATATACATATATAATATATAACTTATTACATGAGTCAGAGTGTGATATGGCGAAATATTTCACGAGCAGGCTAATTTATTTTCACGAGCCAGAGGCGAGTGAAAATACAGCCTGAGAGTGAAATATCTTGCCATAACACTCTGACAAGTGTAACAAGTGGTTTATTCCACACTAGATATCTTCACTACCATAGTTAGTACTAGAGGAAGGGTAACTCACAGCCCATAAAATTGGTTGTAGGGGCTACCCACAACCCAGCTGATATTTTAGCAGCTTCTCTAACCCTGTAGAGCAGGGTAAAGAGCAGGGTACACCAGAGCAAGGTAACAGAGAAAATTGAAAAGTTTGGCTGGTTGCTATAACTACAGGGGTACTGAGCTTGCGCAGTATAGCATGAAATAACAGCGTGAAATATTGTGAGTTATTTCACGGGTCATGTACCTAAAAATATCATTGTGAAGATATCTAGGGTGGAATAAACCTTTATTTTCACTTGCCTCTGGCTCGTGAAAATAAATTAGCCTGCTCTGTGAAATATTTCGCCATATCACACTCTGACTCGTGTAATAAGTATTATATATAATATATATATATATTTTTTTGCCATTTATTTAGGTGAAGTGTAGTGGTTACTTGAATCACTAATCTGAAATGAGAGTTAAGAGTTTATTGACGAGTCCAAAAGCAAAATGAGGATATTGATCAAGCTGGCCAGCATGCAGTGGCACAAAACCTGGAGAAGGGGACAGGGGGCCAAGTAAAAGAGTCAATCCTCCCCACAACTCCCCCCCCCCCACTGATATGAATAGCTTCTTTGATCCATTCGTGCCAGTTAATTTTTTAGTCTATCACTTTGCTTCCACTCCAATCTATCCAGTGTCCTTCTTCCAGGCAGTATTATGCTACGGCAAATTACTGGTATCTAGGTTCCTGCAGCACCTCTTTCAGTTCCTGAAGCTCTTAAAATGCACTGATTATTTTCTGTCTGATTGTACAAACCTCTCTCTACCAACAATCATGGACCTCCTCAGAATGTGCTTAGAAGTTACACACTTCATACATGAACACAACTGTCAAAATGAAGGTGCAGCAACGGGATTTCCCCTCTCTCCAATTATAGCCAATATCTTCATGGAGCACACCAAGGAAATTGCCTTCAGATCAGCCAGCCAAAAGCCATCACTATAGTTACGTTAAGTGGACAACATGTGTACTCTACAGCCCCAAAACCAAGACTCCCTGGATGAGCTTCCACACCACCTGAACTCCATACACCCTCATCTGGTTCACCATGGAGACTGAGTCGAATAACCAGTTACTGTTCCTAGATAACACTACAGAAATATATTGCAAGCCAACACACACAGACTGCTACCATCAACGCTCTGAATCACTGTGCTAAAACAATCAGCAAAGATCAGACCTCCCTGGCTCAAGAGTCCAACCATCTGAGGTCAGTTTTCAGGAGCAATGGTAATCCTCATGCCATGGTAAATAGAATCATTCAAAGTACCGAACAAGAACAATCAAGAGAGAAGAGCTACAGCTGAAGGCAAAGACAATCATGACCATCCCCTCTGTCCAAGGCATCAGCGACAAGACAAAGAGAGTATTCCACAAAGCAGGCATTTCTGTAGTATTTCATTGAGGGTGGACACCAAGATCCATCCTGACTCAAGTGAAGCCAAGATCAGATGACAACCATCTGCATGGTGTGATTTACATGTTTGGACTGTAACTGCTCATTCATTGGTGAAACAGGTCGGCACAAGAGATGCTGCAGGAACCCAGACATCAGTAATCTGCCGTAGCACAACACTGCCTGGGAGAAGGACACAGGATAGATTGGAGTGGAAGCAAAGTGATAAAGAAACCAACTGGCAAGAGACAGATCAAAGATACTATTCATATCAGGAGAATTCCAAACTTCAACCACGATGAAGGACTTGCCATCAGCCCTATCTGGACAGGTGACATTTTATAATGAATCACTGATTTACTAATATCTATCATTAGTATTATCCATATAATAATACACTTGTGTGTCAGTAACGACTGACAGTGTGTATTTATGAATAATTCATAAGATTTGGACAGATTGGTAAGGCATCGTCATCAAATGTTAGGTAAAGTGTCGTTACATTCAGTAGAACTTTCTGGTTAATTCTAAAAAAGCGGGTGCAATCAACGGAAATAGGGAGGCGAAAGTACGAAACAGAAGGTATAAGTCGATTAATCGTAACTAAAAAGCAGGTGGAATCAGCTAGGTAAGGCGGTGAGGTTTAAAATGGAAGGGAAGAGAAGGCAAAAAGGCGGGGGTTGTTTCAAAAGTAGGGCAGAAATTCAGAAGCAGGAGAGATAGGAAAAGGGGACTCCATGACTCAAGAAGAAGAGCTGAAGAAAGGAGAGGTAAGGTAAAAGAAAAGCTCAGATAGCTCAGAAAAAAGAGAGTAGGAGAGGGAAACTTATATAACCTTAACCAATGGTAGAGAATGATAACTGAGCAAGATAACTTGTGCTACTGCATTCTTACTTCGCAATACGTCAAGCGCCACTATGTGGCAGGGTACTTGCTAGTTATAATAAATATTATTAGCAGTATTATTATAATTATCAAGTTCTAACCCTTCATAAAAACTAGATAGAAACTTTCTCACCTAAAGGGGTCTGGAAAAAAGCAAAGGGAAAAAAAATCAGACCCTTTTTAGGCGAGAAAGTTTCAATCTAGTAGTATTATTATAAATCCTTTTTTAAATTTACTTTTCCTCCTTATTATTTTTATTCATTGTTCTCTCTTCCTTTTCTTTAATCTTTTAGACTGCTAATCAACACCTGTTCTAGCACCCTTAGCCAAAGCCATTCACCTATTTATTGCATTCAGCTTAGTCACTCCTGTACCTGAAGAAGACCAGCAAACATGGTTGAAACCATTGCCGTGTGTAGTCCAACAAGAAACAACTAGTAAATTGGTCTGTTATTAGTATCCCTACTACTTGATTTAGTTGCATCAGTTTCCCTCTCCTGCTCTCTTCTTCCTGAGCCATCTCCGATCTTATTATACTCCTCATAACCTCTCTTTAGCTCCTTCTTCTCGAGTCATGAATTTCTTTTTCTTCCTTTGTCTATCTCTCTTGCTCCTCAGTCTCCGTTGTTGTTTTTATCTATGATTGTGGACTTACTTTTGTGAAACTATTGCCATCCTTTCCTTGTTCATTTCACCTGCTAAATTTCACCCGCTATTAGCTACAATAGTCATTGCTTACGCACCTAAGTTTCCTTAATAACCTTCTACTGAATGTGATGACGCTTTACCCATTCTGGCAGTGGCGATGCTTTACTGACCTGGCCCAGCTAAACAATTATATGAACACACACTGCCATAGTTTCTTTACTGACACACAAGTTAACATTATTATAGATAGAACAATTATGTAACAAGCTCTATACGTGCCACACTCCAACCTGGCTTGTAGGCCGAGTCCACCACCACTTTACAAATGTAGTCTCTGTGATAATACTTGATCTGTTCCTGTCAAGCCGAAGTGATTGAAAGGTGTCCGCCTCCAACCCCCCACCCACCCCCACCACTCAAACCCCCATTTTCCTCACTCTAATCATTACATATGTACACACTTACCCATAAGCTCAGGATAAGCAAGCCTCCGTGTTTTCTGAAACTCTGGGTCAGAGGCAAAGGCCTTTTGAACAGGTTCCATTAGCTAGAACAGAAAGAAAGGGGAAAAAATGCAACAACAACAAAAAACAACAACATCGCAACATAAAACTCAGCCTCAAATCTAACACTCATGATTTTAAGTAGCTAGCCTGTACCTTCACTAAATGGGCAGTAACTCCATTCTTCAAGTCGGCTGGATAAACCTCCTCCTTGACATAAGCCTCCTCCAGGCTCTCATACGATATAAACTCAATAGTACCACCATACTTCTCTGGCCTTTCTATAACAAATTCTAAATGCAGAATATTCTAATGAGAATCCTAGACAAACCAATAGTTGAAGTTACTCACTCTTTCCTGATAATATAGGAAATAGCACATACTTGGCGAAGGCCAGAACACCATTTCCTTCCACTTTTCCAGGCTCACAAAATGTCTGTTACAAGCAAAGCAAGTAAAAATGGGAATGAAAGGGGGAAAAAAATCTAAAGTTTTTAATTACCTTTTTCAATTTTCTTTTCACATCTTCAGGACTGTCAAGGACATCTATTTTTGAATCCTGCACAGAAAATATAGCTATAATGTATCAGTTTTTTTGTTCTAAAACTCTATAAGGGACATGACTCACAGGATCTGAAGCACTCATTTTCCCACCAGTCAGACCCGGCACTACAAACACAGCCAACAAATATAGGTCGCCATGATGGCAACATGTTTAAACCACGTTCACATAGCTCACATGACCACAAGTACAGGTTGCCAAGATGCTCACATGACCACAAGTACAGGTTGCGGGGATGCTCAAATGACCACAAGTACAGGTTGCCATAATGCTCACATGACACACTAGCACAGGTTGCCATGCTAATACAGGTTGCCATGACACTCACACAACACACTAGTACATAAGAGCACACATACACACACACTTACCCATTGGGTTCATGAGATGAATCCTCTTTTTGTATCCTAAGCGTGGCAAGTACTGAACACACACACACACACACACACACACACCACAATTACTCACTGCAGTTTTTTACTGACTCAATATTTGAAATTTTGACTACATAGACTTGACATGCACTAAACAGATCACATGCTGGCTTCACAAATATGTATAAATATAATAAACACATGTGTAGGTGAAATGTTAAGATACACAAATTTGTTATGTACGCAAACCAGGTGCCACTTATTTCATACCATTTAGTCATCACTAACCTTTTCAGCAAATGTGAAAATTTTCCTCTGATCCACTCCTCCATGCTGGGCATCAACTTTCAAGTACTCCTCATCCAGGGCCTAATACACATGATGCTGGTGACTGACAATTAGAAACAAGACTACCAGCGCTACTTGCCTGAAGGCCTGGATAGAGCAACCCGCTCAACAAAGAATTTTCAACCTGTTTGACTACTTCAGCTCCTGCCTTCTTGGCATCATGCTAGAAGAACACATCATGAAATTATCCAGCAATAAATAAAATAAATTGATCAATTAAGTTTGTTTGTTTTTTCCGGGAGACGTTCATATACATACCTCAGTAACAACTGATGTCATTCTGTACACGTCCAGAGTGTATTCTCTGCAAATAAAACAACAAATGACAACAACAACAACAAATAATAATTGCACAGATCCCCATCTTTTGGCCACACCTGCTGAGTTGGTAGTCTGTTCCACGCACAAACTTCAACTTGTCCAGAGGCACACCAATAGATTCCAACATGGCCTGTAGTCAAGTCAGCAGTAACAGATGTGGTGACCCACCATCCCCACCCCCTCACCTTTATGACTAGCTCATAGTACTTGGTCCTCTGGGCGAGCAGTTCCCAGGGAGCCTTCTGGTTGTCCAGGTATCCATGGAGATCAGCTAGCAAGACAGTCACCTAAAATATAAAGATAGATTCACCACTAAAAGAGATGTTACCGTATGTTAATCAACCCTATCCTTTCCATGCCTGGGATAGTAATAAAAACCAGTGGGAGCCAACCACACACATCGGACAAGCTAGTCTACCTATATTAATAATAATAAGCAGAGCATCAAAGGAAAAAATTAATAAATAAAATAGGGAACATATTTGGTTTAAACAGTTAAAGCGTCATTGTAACTCTGTATGTTTGGCCATTTAGGTTAGGTGGGGTTAATCCCAGGCGGGGAATTCCTGCACGTTGGTAAAGGGATACTGGGTCTGTGGGCCCAGGCATCACGTGGGAGTAAGAGCGGGAGAATAGCGATCAGTTAGTTCACGTGGAGCACTTGACGCCATAGAGCCTGACAGTCTATTTCCCCACCCTCCCACACCTTTACCAGGGGTTAAATAAGGGGGGGATTGGTTAAACTCAACTTCCGGTAGGCAGCTTCGCTGCTTTGCCGTGATAAGGTGTGCCGGCGGGATTAAAGGGGCTTGCCCCGCCCTGTTAATTAGCCCCAATTAGCACATGCTGGTTGGGGGCGGGGTTTCTTCCGGCCACCCATGCCAAACTACTCAGCACATGTTGCTGCGGACTAGGAAGGAATACCTAGGAAGACCAAAGGTGAGTGGGTAGGAAAGGGTAATTAGGGGGTAATTAGGGAGTAACGGTGCCACCCACCCCAGGTGCAAGGCCACACGAAGGAGGGACGGGTGGGCCGGGGGGTCGTTGGGCAGGATGGGAGCTGCAGGATTAACATACTTTTAGTAGAGGTATGTATTGACACAAACAAACACACACACACACACAAATTAAAAATAAAATTATATTGAACTTCCTTAACTTCCCTGGGTGATGTTAGTTATGCAGTATTATTGAACTTCCTTCCTCAACTTCCCGGAGTGATGTTAGTTCTGCAGATCTCACCACCAACCACCAAGGGTGAAACTTTTCTTGTCTATACTTGCTTGAAGTACTAGTTGCACACTTTACAACTCACAGCTTTTACTGTTACAGACTGCGTTTTGTGACCACTCTATTTGGTAAAGGGATTCAATACCATAACCACAACTCACCAGCTTTTCACAACCTGGCAATTCCTCGTAATGGCAAAAAAAAAAAAAAAAAAAAAAAAAAAAAGGCAGTGCCTATCTTACCAAAAGGAACCAAAGCAGGAATTCCTATAAACGAAATAATCTGCTTTTACCTAAGTCCCTGCCACACAGTGGAACATGATGTAGTAACTTCTGTAAGTTAGAAAAGTAGGAGTATAATTCACTTTATCCACATGTATTATTCTCTACCACTTGGGTTGGTTTAGTTAAGAGCCGTCCACTTTTTTCCCCTCTCATTTACGTTTCTTGACACATGTATTCATGAATGCACACGCCACCGTCACTATCGGCACTGAGAACACTTTACCAACTCAAAGTTCACACACGCGGCAGCGGTACTGACGATGCTGTACCAACCCGCCTGAGCTAATGAATTATTCATGAATACACACGCTGTCGTTGTCAACAAGCGAATTATTATCATTATATAGATACGAACTGAACACACGTTAATTTCATTCACATTCACAATTAACATCTGGCAGAGAACTCAGTTCGAGCTACAGCATATTTGGAAGAACAACAACAACAACAAAAATCACAAAACGACTCGGTATGCTGTGTGCACTACACTTTGGCTTAAAGAAATCTAGAGGTTTGAAATTCAGAATATATATGATGTACTTCCCTTTCAGGGCTGCTGTTAGAAGGCAAACACTTCAGTTTAGTAAGGTAAGGGGACTACTCTTCAATTCCAGTGTTGTTTCAATAAAACTAGGTGAGAAAGCATGTAAATTGAAATATATTCCACATTTAATAGTTATAGTTGAAGTGTATTATATATATATATTATATTGGTTAAAATTCTTTTAAATTAAAGCAAAGGCAGTCATTACTCATCTATCCAATAATTTATTCTTTAGCCCTCAGCATGCATGCACACAATATAGCACTAATCCTGTCTGTCTACTATCAATACTAAATTTAAGTCCTGACATACCGCACAACCAGCCTTCAGATAGTCAGCTATTTTAGTAACGCCAACATAGTAGGCCACATGAGGTCTGCCAGTAGTAGCAGTACCCCAGTATATACGCACTGTCTTTCCTTCCTTTAACATTTTCGTCAATACATCCTCTCCAAGTACTTCCTGCAAATTCAGTCCCAAGGGCCAAAAACAATAAAAAAAATTTCAAATCTCTCAAAGCTTCTCCTTCCGACCTGTAAATTTCTCGTTATAAGGTCTTTCTTTTGTTCTGGAGTGAGTGTACTAGGGTCCACCATAAAAGAAACCTTTGCATCTTCTTCTGCCATGATTATATTAGCCTTCTCCGGACTAAGGAATTTAATGGCCGGTAAAAGATCGTTATGTTTATGATACACACACACGTGGCTTGACCTTTGAAGAGGTTGATGGGAACATCAAAGGTGAAAGGGGTGTGGTGTTTGGCGTACGCGCTGCCTCTAATAATTAGGAAGGGGTCTAAATTGTTAAGGTGTGGCTATAAGACACTCACGCTCGCTTACCCTATCTACCCGGCTGACCTCCGCGCCATGTTCGTCTGACTCTGCTTACCTAGCTTTCTTCCTTCTCTTACTGTGGTATTACAAGCCTGTGCTGCACCTCATGGCTTTCCCAGGCTGGTTGAGAGCGTTCTTGGGATGGCTGAAGAGAAGAAAGGTCACAGTCATCCTTCTAATATTCACTTTCATAGTTAGCGGACTTGTGGTTAACTTCATGCAGTTATTCACTCTGCCTTTATACTGGACAAATAAAGCATTATTCAGGAAACTCAATTCCAAGATAGTTTATCTCCACTGGTGCAGTAAGTAAATGGTTGTGTTCGCTCCCATAGCACGCTACTTTTCTCACAATTAGTTCATGTTGTGCAGAGCAGCTGATTACTATTATTTTAATTAATGCCTATTTGCAAGTGTGAACATGACGTCTAAAAAAAATGTTTATTTTGATAGTAGAACTCTCTTATTGAAGTAACTAAAGTTGCAGTAACTTAAAAAATTATTCTGGTTTCCTAGAGAATGCAATGCATACAACCATCATTCCATTCACTTATAATTTTGTCCACTTATTATGTGGGCACCTTTGGTCTAACGAGCTAAGAGGTTTAGATTATAGAATTAGTGTGTAGGATTTTCATCTTATTCACTTATTTCTAAATATGGACTGTGTTCAAGTTTATGTTGTGTACTTGGTATCAATGTTGTTTCTTACATTGACTTGGTATTGATGAGTTGCCCTACATGTTGTGGTCATGTGCTGTTGGTTTACCTTCAATTGTGCATAAACAAAGCTCTCCTCGTGTGTTTGCTGCAGTCTTGCCGTGGACTTTAGAGAGTTGGGCAGAATATGATATACGGGGATTCGGTCAAGAAGATCTGGTCAGTCGCTATGCCAACAAGGAACATGCGCTCGTGTTGCTCAATCACCGTGGTGACTTGGACTGGATGATAGGCTGGGTGATGATTGACAGGCTTGGCATGCTTGGGGTAAGTGGAGAGCCATAGAGACACAGTCAGCCAGTGTTACTACCATTCTGTTGTCCTTTCTAAATTTTTATCTTCTCTCTCTCTCGCTCCTCTCTCTTTGCCCCCCCCCCCCCCCCCCCCAACCCCAACTCTCTTTCTTTCTATTTGAGTACAAACCATCGTCTCATAAGTAGATTTTATTAGTAAAGATCCATGAGGCACTTGCTGTAAAGTTTCCAAGGAAATATTTTGCAAATAATATATATACACACACTGCTCTCTTACCTTAACTAGCTAATGCTTTCAAATAGAGATTAACTATTATTATAAACCAAGCATTTCATACTCAATGCTGTACCCAGCTGCATTAGAAAAATTTATTGGGAGACGTGTTTCTGAGTGTCCCACAGACAAAGTGGAACAGTAAGCGTGCACCACAAATTGCCTTACTGTTTATTTTTTGTTTTCACCATGGAACATCCAACTTCACACGGATTCCTGAGGCGGATTTTGGCTAGAATTTGAAGCACTTGTTTAAAGAATAATTGGTTGTCAATATGGTTTTAAAAAAGTGCTAGGAAGATGCTGCATGTAGAGTGTTGTATGAGAGAGAGCCTTAGAGACTATGTGCAGGGTTTCATACGGGGGGGGGGGGGGGGACTTTGCTTTCCTCCCCGAAGAAGTGATTGTTAATATGATAGTACTACTAATAATAGGACAGCAATTAAATTGGCAACGGTTATATTCTGCAATTTTAATATTTCGTCCAACAAACAATTCCAGCCAATATATACATTCATTATGGGTTTTCTTTGATGCACTTTATACGTTCCCCCCCCCCCCCCCCCCCCCCCCCCCCCCCCACCCAAGTGGAATCTTGTAGATATGAGCCACTATCAGTATGTTGTGTTGTGTGTGTGTGTGTGTGTGTGTGTGTCAGGGTATCGAAGGCAGTCATGATGTGTGTGTGTGTGTGTCAGGTACGAAGGCAGTCATGAAGTGTGTGGTGTGTGTGATGTGTGTCAGTGTACGAAGGCGTCATGAAGTGTGTGTGTGTGTGTGTGGTGTGTGTGTCAGGGTACGAAGGCAGTCATGAAGTGTGTGTGTGTGTGTGTCAGGGTATGAAGGCAGTCATGAAGTGTGTGTGTGTGTGTGTGTGTCAGGGTACGAAGGCAGTCATGAAGTGTGTGTGTCTCAGGGTACGAAGGCAGTCATGAAGTGTGTGTGTCTCAGGGTACGAAGGCAGTCATGAAGTGTGTGTGTGTTTCAGGGTACGAAGGCAGTCATGAAGTGTGTGTGTTTCAGGGTACGAAGGCAGTCATGAAGTGTGTGTGTGTGTGTGTGTGTGTGTGTCAGGGTACGAAGGCAGTCATGAAGTGTGTGTGTGTGTGTGTGTGTGTGTGTGTGTGTCTCAGGGTACGAAGGCAGTCATGAAGGACATAGCCAAGTACATGCCAGGCATTGGTTGGTCATTCATATTCATGGAGTATCCACGCCTAAAGAGGGACTGGACCAAAGACAAAGACAGGCTGCAGAAGTCCTGCCAGAAGCTCTGTGATTATCCAGTCAACATGCTGGTGAGTGGTTTGAAGATATAGTCAAAATGGTTTCCAGCAATTCAATTGAAGTGAATGGGTTTATATGTGAGTCTTTACATATCTACTGATGTAGTAATCAGGCCTTCATACAGGATTTTTTTCTGGAGGGTAACTTTTATTTTTATTCCTACCTAGGAGGACAGCTTCAATTGAAAGATCTTTCAGCTACATGAAGCTCATTAAAACCTGTATACGCAACTGTATCACTGACCAAAACCTTGGTCGGCTCATGAGAATAGCCATTGAGGGTCCTGAGTTTTCGGCTGTAAACTTTGATGAAGTTCTAGAGCTTTTTTAACTATATATATATATAGAAGCATTGTGCTTTGATTTACATTTTTTACTAATAAAAATATTTTGCTCCGAGTTATCATTTATAATTAAAATTTCAGATTTCTTTTGGGGGGGGGCGGGGGGTGGGGAGTGGGGGGCCTCTATGAAGCCCTGAGTAATAATATTTGCTGCAGTTGTATAAAGTTATTTTTATGGGAGAATTGAATGTGTATATATATGTGTGTATATACATTATGTGTATATATTAATTTTTAAAAAATGGTTTTGGCATTGTATGTAGAACGTATTCCATTAACTTGTTACTTCTTTTTGTTTTGTTTCTTGTTATGTATTTCCCGGCTGACTCCTGTCACCTTACTCCTGGTCACTATCATCACTCTATCCCAACACCCGTACTCACTCATCTCTTGTCTTCATTCCTAACCTGTCCCTAGCTGTGCCTGTTCGCTGAGGGCACTCGCTTCACTCCCGAGAAGCACAAGCTCAGCATGGAGTACGCCCAGAAGAACAACAAGCCCATCCTGCGACACCATCTCATCCCACGTACCAAAGGTTTCTGCTTTTTGGTCAACAACCTCAAAAACACAAGTAAGTGTGGGGTGAAATAGCTACAGTATTGGACAATAGCACTTGTACGTAGTTTTGTGGGATTGGTGTCCATTGATGTCTTGTGTAAGCATTTGAAGTGATTAGATTTTTTTGTTTAAAATCTCTCCTTAATTTTCTCACCACTCTCTGCAGTTGGAGCTGTGTATGACATCACAATATGCTACAGAGGCACGAAGGAGCCATCCGTGATAGGTGTGGTCAATGCGGAATCTTGTGCGGCAGATATTGCTTTTCGTCGGTTCGACATGGCTGAAGTCCTGAAAGACAACCCAGACGACAGTTCTCTTGCTGATTGGCTCGTCAACGTTTACAAGGAAAAGGTGTGGCATGTGGTGGGCATTAAATAGGAGGGTGAAATTTCCTGCACACATGAAAGTCATTTTGACGCCAGTAAAATGGAGAAAAAAAGGAAAAAAAGAAGAAGAAAAAAGAACCAACAAATTGAATCCAGGTTCAGATGTGATGTGAACTCTCTTACGAGTGTACTAACAGACATACATGCACACACATATATACATACACACATAATGTCGCTGGTCTCATTGCAGCATACTTGTGTTGTTACAGGACGATCTCGTGGAATATCACAACCAGCACAAGAGGTTCCCACTTCCTGAAGTGAACCTGCCCAAGAGGATTTGGGCCGACGTTATCGTGACAATGTGGGTGTGCCTGTGCAGCATTCCCGTGTTTTTGATGACCCTTTACTTAGCATGGATCGGCTATTGGATCATGCTGGTGCTCATCATTGGTGCTCTAGTCGGAGGTGAGATGACGGGTATGATCAGTGATGTGGGAGATGTGTGATGAGAGAGCATATGTGACAGGGAGTGACCACATATAACATATCTAGGAGAGGGCACTAAACACTTTCTTAGATCGTGGAAGAGTAATTCAGAGTCTGTTGTGTTTATGACTTCTGCTTAGAAGCATATGCAAAGATATGCTGATTTCTGAAGTCAAAATATTAAGATTTCTAGTGGGGCACACCCCCTCACACCCCATTCTGCCCTAAATGCAACCCTGGTGGCATAGTGGTGGCAAACACCTGCTCCATTGCTGCTGAATCAAATTGGCTCTGAAATTTTAAATGCTATCAAATTTGTTCTTGCAAGAATAAATGTGCACCTTTAGTTATTAAATATCAAACATGTTTGTTCAAGTTACCGTTTCTTTGGTATTAGCTTTGTTAGGCATCGTTTAATTACAAACTGCCTGATTACTGCCTACTGTGCTTTTATAAATACAGCAGTAAGCTGTTCTACTCAAAGATATGGCATCTCACTACACATGCACACACTCTATCTAGTATACTGTAGGCGTTTGTTTGTGTGTGCATGTGTGTATGTGTTTTCCTTCCTTACTCCACTCTTTTTTATGTTTATAAACACAACTTTTTTTTTTGTTTTTCCTTCTCCCTCCCTCCCTCTCTCTGTCTTTTCAGCGGATATGTTGTTTCAGTTCATCATCAGACAGACTCAAACGAAAGTCAGCAGCTCCTCTTACGGTTTGGCTCCTGTCACAACTACACCTGGTAATGGAGTCCACCACAAGGTACCGGGCAGCACTCCGAGCAGTGAGGATGCAAGTAGTAGTAGTAGTCAGTCTGACAAGAAAACAAACTGATTAGGCTCTTATATATAAAATTATTTATTCATGTATCTTGTGGCCCCATCACCCCACCCCTGTTGCCCCACCCCCTAATGTTATGTTTACTTTCATTTTTGTCATTGGCAAACATTTACTTGGTAGTAAAAAAAAAATTTTTTTGGCAAATAATTTCAAATATCAAGATAGAAATTGCTGATGTATAAAACTTGTAAAATGTTTAAAATAGACCTAATATGTTATTACAATGCGAGGGCAATCCTTCAGTGCTGGTTTGGTTCGTGTTATGGTCACTGGTTGCAGTCGAAACGCATACTTCACATCCTGACCACCAGTACCAGCTGTGCTCTCTCCTGGGGTCCTGCCCTGAAGCAAGTAAAAGTTGGCCACTCTGTAATAGTTGCTAAAGGCACGCCCCCAAAACTTGTAAGTAGTGGTCAGAGGCTTGATCTTGATGTCTTCTGGTGCCCCAGCCTCCATTTTTGTGCCACGCCCTATGCTGTTATCGGTCACTATGAGAGATGTGTAAATGTTAACGTGCTCGATGGGGTCCAGGTCGCTGGCAAACGTCAGCCATGACAGTGTGAAGGAGGCATGTGTACAGTCTTCAGAAATGCTGACGTCGGAACACTGGATGCTGGTGAGTGTGGGGGGCCTGAAGGTGGGCGGAGTCAGGGTCGTCTCCATGATCTGAACAACACATACGCACATCAGCACAACTTCAGTCACTAAGATTGAGAAGCTGGGAGAATGGAACGAGAACATGATAATATTCCACCATGTTGGATATTCATTAGTTACTTAACCTTTAGACAGCAGGCAAACCAACAGCAGAGTTAACCATTGGAAGACACTTTCAAAATGCTCTCTTTCAGACCAGTTAAGTGAGCAGACAGAAAAAACGGTATGGGATATACATATATAGTGACATACTATATACACACACACACACACACACTGACTGTCTATAATTTTGCAGTAAGTACTTGCTGGCAAAGTTGTCCTAACACAAGTTGTCAAAATGATATTTGACAGTTAGCACATATTCACAGTGAAATGCCACTCCCATATTGTACGTGTAATAAATTGTTTATTGAACTTTGGATATTATTTTACAAAACAGTAAAACGGGTTAGCTTCACAGCCTCATTGTTTCCAACCCCGCCATGTATCTATATTATGGTATATATGTTACGCTCGCTCTGCAATGCTGCAAAATTACATGCTTTCATGGAACTCCTTCCCTCCTCTTAAAGATGTGATGGTTACCTTGATTTCTCCAATCCAGAGAGTGAAGGGATCAGGTGACACTTGAGAGGAAGAGGTCTGAGCTGGTCTACCTGTTGCGTAAAACCCAATGGACACTTCTTGCATGAGTAAATCCTTCAGTTGTGGTTGCCAGACCACAAAATACCTACACACAATATTATATATACAGGAGTCAGAGTATGATGAAAATGTTTCATGAGCAGGCTAATTTATTTTCACGAGCTAGAGAGGCCGAGTGAAAATAAAGCCTGAGAGTGAAATATCTTGCCATATCACTCTGCCAAGTGTATTAAGTGGTTTATTCTACCCTAGATATCTTCACTACTTATTGTCAAGTTCTGACCCTTCATAAAAACTAGATTGAAACGTTCTCACTTGAAGAGGTCTAAAGAGTAGCAAAGGCAAAATCTCAGTTGTTGCCGGGGAATCGAACCCAGGACCCCTGGCATTAGCCACCAGTGCTCTAGCCACTGAGGTACGACGACCCACAATTTCAAGACCCTCACATTTTACCTTTATATTGTTGAGTAGTACCGCTTGCTGCAGTCTCGTACTCAACAGACCACCAATTATGTGCCATCTTAATGTGAGAAAGTTTCAATCTAGTTTTTTTTTTTTTTATGAAGGGTCAAAACTGGATAATAGTGATGATAAAGCATTTTCAGTCCACTAATTATGGCTCCTCTCCAGAGAGGGAAGTGTTTCAGGTCGATACCGAAAAGGTGTTCTGATGGCACATAATTGGTGGTTTGTTGATTACGAGACTGCAGCAAGCGGTACTACTCAACAGTATAAAGGTAAAATGTGAAGGTCTTGGAAGTCTTGCTCAGTGGCTAGAGCACTGGTGACTAATGCCTGAGAAAGTTCAATCTTTAATGGGGGTAGTTTGTACTAGAGGCTGGTAATTCCCAGGTGGTGTAAAGTTGGCTAGGGGGGGCTCCCCACAACCCCAGCTTCTATTTTAGCCGATGCACTAACCCAGAGTGGTGAGTAGGGAAGTTTTCTTGGTTTTTACTGTAAAAACCAGGAAAACTGGGTGGTTAAGCTAGGCTGGTTGCTATAACTACCAGGGTAAATGAGCTTGCATTGTGAAGATATCTAGCATGGAATAAATGTACTTATACCATGGTTCGTTCAAACCGTCCAATCAGATTTCTCAATTCGGGGTGAATAAATCACTTATACACCGCCTAGGAGGTGAATATTTTTTGCCCGTGGCCTAGAATTACGATCTGTAGCTAAGCGAAGCGGCGACCAATGAGGCTACAGAAAAAAAGGTTGTTATGCGTTTCTTATAGCCTAGAGCCATGGTACAAGTCGGTTGCACCGCTCGGTGCGCGGTCGGTACGGGATTTACACTATCCTCGGGCCTTCGGCCTTCGGTTGTGTAAATCCCATACCGACCTCCACCTCGTGATGTAACCTATACATATTATATTTACTACTAGTGATGTGCTTGAGCACAAATGGCAAGCGAGCCTAAAACTACACTATTGTTAAACGATTAATTTTAACTTCAACACTCAAGCTACTAAAAAAATGTCAAGTTTAAATTACGTGTATACCACTCCCTGCAACAGTTAGAATTGAACAAAACAAAAGCAACAAACACAAGTAGCATTATTTACACGTTTTCTTTGTGGTATTCTTTAGCTAAGTAAAGGCACAATACTTTCACACAACTGAACATACCTACACAGTAGGTATGTTCACTCTAGTGGACAAAGAATTTTCAAGCAAATACTGTTTAGTAGGGCTTATAACTGTGACAAATAGCTTATTAACTTACCACCGTCACTAACTCGAATAGAAATGGAACTCCGTTACGTTTTTGAGTTTTAACTAAGAATTCAGAGTGGTAAACAATTCAATTTTTAGGATGATACGGATAATGATCGCTAAACCGGAGGATTCCGTTTAGTGAAGTTTGGGACGGGGTCGAACGAGCTAACACAAAAATACGAGAAGGTCAAAGTACAAAATGACATACGTACGTCCAAACATATATATAAACAAACAAACATCCCCGATTTTCAATGTGTTACCCTTGTAATTGTCTCGCTCGCTACGCTCGCTCGCCAATAACCTCTACTTAAATATGACCTGCCTCTAAACTGCAGCAGAAAAGGTGCTATAATCTTGCGCCATTAGTGTGCGGCAAATGAAGTATTAAATAGAGCCACTACTGCTCCACCCCTTCCCTATCCTCAACTAAAACCTTTGCTCAACAAAGCCTTCTACATCTAAGACTAACTTCGTCTTCCAGTCACTTGAATTGTCCTCCTGAGTACTTCCAGTGAATTTTAGTCGAAGTTGACTCGAAGCAGCAGCAGATAAGGGTGCAAGGACACAGCCGGGAAGTTGTGGGACCTTCATCGACACCGACAACCCACTGGATTTTTCTTCATCCTTTTGATCTTCTTCACTTTCTGGGATTATGGAGAATGGATCGAGGAAGACACGACTGGGAGAGCCGTTGGTGTGAAGCTGAAGAAAGTATCGGCAGCCGTGGGACACTAGGGAAGGGTCAGAGGTCAACTTGTACGTGTACGAAATGATGAGAGGATTGGAAAAGTTCAATTTAGTTTTGAAAAGGCTATTGTAACACATGGCAAAATTAACTATATTTAAAGCACACTGGATTGATGTAGTTTACCGTAAAAGAGAAGGTTTGGTTGAAAGAGGTTGCTGCTCACACTTTTTGACTCCTCCTACCAGCTTCAGGCATGCGCCATTGTTGAATGGTGATGCAAGATCAAGACTGGCGCTTTCTAGAACAACACTACTCTGATACATATACGCACACACACACATACAAACACAGACATATATATGAACTATGAACACACATATATATGCATTAGTTAGGTTATTTAGCTCATCATAGCATACTTTTTCTTAAGTGAAATAACCTAATCAATTTATTCTACACAGCAACAAGCCTGTATGATTACACACGCACACACACACGTATTATATATTACACTTCCATTCAAGGCTTAGCAGTTAATCGGTATACACGCACACACACACACTCCCTTACTTGAGAATCATTCAATATAGAGAACTCAGTACAATAGCTTGGTTGCAGGTCCTGAGCACTATGGCAGTTCCAATCTTCATGATACACAACCTGTTGCCAGAAACCATACATACATACATACATACATACATACATACATACATACATACATACATACATACATACGTGACTATAGTGGTGTGCTCAGCACAAATGGCAAGCAAGCTGGTTAAAGTGATAGCTGACTTGGAGCTACAGTCCTTGGAATAATTTATATATATAATTGTTAAAATTGAATTGTTTTAACTTGACCTACCCATTCAATGGCGACCAAGAGAAAATAGTGCTGTTGGGTCTGCCATGCTTTTTAACATAAGTTCAGCTTAGGTCTGCTCCATGTAGCTTGCTTTTCAAGGCCAGCAAATCATATGGTCATCAGGTGCATTACTTTGTTATGTTATCAAGAGGCCAAGATACATAATCAGTGGCATGGGCAAAAAAAGGTCACACGTACCATATAAATAAGGGGGAAAAAAACAAAAAAAAAACACCACGGAATCTTGAGTGTGTAACCCCTGTTAGTGTCTCACTCGCTCACCAAATACATACATACATACACACACACACACACATACACACATACATGGACTTGCCTGTCCATCTATGGCTAGACATTTCCCGAAGCCCCTTCCAAATGACGTCACCAATGGCAACACAGAAGCAGGTGTCACAGGAAGCCATGGCTGCAACAAAGACCAGAATCTGTATTCACATACAAACACATGAACATCATCACATCCGGGTCCTTGTATCGTTGCTTGGGAGAGGAGTTGGGAAATCTGGAGGAAAAACTTTCCTCACTACATACATAGACAGAACCAAACACTTGAACTTATCACACACAAAGACATGAACACAGTCCACCTGTACATAAAACACATTTACACAAACTATTTTACTAGACTAGCATCAATTCCATAATTAAATCATTACATTGAATAGCAGCCCTCTGTTCCCACCCACCTTGTCACTAACCTCTGCCCCACCCACCTTATTGCTAACCTCTGCCACGCCCACCTTGTCGACAACTATGCTCTCACTTGTTTTGGTTGATGAAGAACTTTTCCTTGTCCAGTGTTTCGTAAACCCAGCCTGGGGCAAAAAGAGCACTGGAAAGACCACAATTATGGATGGCTTCCAAAGCCTATAAGAAAAAATACACACACATACACACATTAGCACTTGAACAAACAAACAAACAAACACACACACCTACACTGACCTCACATGAATTGAATCCTCCACCCCCGGGGCACCCTCGTCCGAACACATCGATCCCAACGTACACTTCCCCCCTCCTGTTTCCTGCCAAGCTCCTGGATGCTTCCAATCCCAACTGTGTCCAGTTGTAGTTCAGGAAAATACCATCACAAAGATCAAAGTATGGCCTGGGGCAACAAGAGGGAGTTAAGACAGCAATCATAACTGAAAATAATGCCAACCATGCATGTACACGCAAACACACATACACACACTAACACACATACACACACACAAACACACACACATACACACACACATACACACACACATACACATACATACATGCAAAAGCAAAGCAAATTCTCTTGCTGCCGCTAGGCAGTCACGCCCACCTGGCAGAGCCAGGATGCCAGTGCACTAAGCAGGCACTGTGAGCCGTGCAAGCAAAGCTCCAGGAGCCGGGGCTAGGAACTCGCACGTGTGCATACACACGCACACATGCACACACACGCAACATGAATGGGAAACTACGGATGGAATAATTGCATTGCCTTAGGTTAACTAAATAATACGAACATAAAAGCTAGTCTTGCAGAACCTGTTTTTCAAGTTGAGCATGTTCTGCCACTTCAGCTGGCCTTCGGTTGTCACACTGTCGTACCAGATGACCTTTGAACCCGTACAGGCGCTGTGCATCCCCGTGGTAACAAGACTGAGCAGCATCTGAAGTTGGTCCAGATGCTGCGGCTGCAACATAAACCAAATATAATCATGACATTTATCTATTTATTTATAAAACAATATTATGGATAAGTAAAATAAATTATCTAGTGATGTGCTTGAGCACAAATATCGAGCGAGCTTGCCCAGTTAGGCAACATAAAACTACAGTATTGTTACTACCTAATGCTTAGTTCATGCAAAACAGTATAATAGCAGTTGACCATTAATTTCAGCAAACAAATACAAAATTACTCTCTTACCTGAGTAATGGTAACTTCTGTAGTATCAAACTTAAACATTCTGACTACCTCGATTACCAGTATATAACACTTAAACATACAATCCATCCATACATATATTGAACATATACCCGATTTTCAATTGTCCGTCCACCCCTAACAGTATCTCACTCACTCGCTAATAAAATAGTTCCAATCAGATTATGATGCTCTTAGTAATTGATTCCATACAAGATGCACTCAAACCATTCATCTTTTATGGTGACTTCACTCCTACTCCTTCCAATATTTTTCTTTTAGTTATCTGGTCTACTCCAGCTAATATCTTCGAACGAATTTTTCCATTGTGGAAAATGTCTGTTGTCCCATGCACGTTAATACAGTGCATTGAACATATTCCCCTGTTCTGATAGGATCTTGGTTTCTCTTACTAAGGCTTGGTTCCTCTTACTAAGGCTTGGTTCCTCTTACTAAGGCTTGGTTCCTCTTACTAAGGCTTGGTTCCTCTTACTAAGGCTTGGTTCTGTTCCTCCAATGCAACAGTAATCATACACAGAGCATCATATTTGGTATACTATCCTCTTCTTATCATCTATATAACTTGTTCACTCTCATAACTTGCCTCCTCAAGTTGCTGGTGAATTTGAAAACCACTCTTTCTAATCGTTTATCTTTAAAGTTTGAATGCCAGTCTCCTCTCTTTCATTCTCCTATGTATACATTCTCCTCTTTTATTCTCTCTTCTTTCATTTCTTTCAATATTCTCTTTGTCACTTTTTTGGATATCCATTCTTTTTTAATACATGGGTTGTAAAGTGGTCATGGATAGATCAAGATAACTAATTTTACCCCTCGCAAGATTTACTTTTTTGTATTGGTTATGAATAATTGACAGACACACGTACGCCAGAGTTTGATATTAGCGATGCAAAAGAAAATTAAAAATGGGAAGTGTCAAGTCTTGTAAGCATGATGACTACTTACCAGTCACACAAACAGCTAAAAAACTTCTTTTCTGTAGAATGAGCCTCAAAAACTTAACCTACTTATTCACGTTATTTTGATAGAAAGTAGCACAAATCATATTCTTACAAGATGTCTTGTGATTTGTAATTTAGTCATCAAAAAATTTCCAGTCCACAGAGAGTGCCATGATAGCTTGCTGGCTTCTACAAATTGAATATTTAAACTCCCAACCCCTTAATTAAACATTAATACCCCGGTCCTGAATACTTACATGAATGGCATTCTCTATGTTTATGAGCCACCCATCAAACTTGTAGTACTTGGCAATGCTCACCAGCTGCTGTGCAAACATCACCACATTCGTTTCATTCTGAAACAACCTTGATAAATGGTAAAGGGTCATCAAATACAGTACACAAAGGAGCTACTGTCCTCCAGCCTTTTTTTTTTTTGTAGGAGGGACATCAGCATTAGAGGGTGGGGCTATATTGGCACATGCAGCAATATCTCATGAGTATCTAATTTAACATGAGAAAATTACGTGCAATTAGAACTTCTAAATCCAGACCCTTTTACCCAACAACACCAAGCATTTTAACTGTACAAAATGTTACACCATTTTACAGAAATTGTACATATTGAGGAAACTTCATTTCCAGGCGTGGGGAGAACCTCTTTTAGGGGGAGGATGATGGAAGCTCAGCTTAAAAGACCCAGTGTCCCCCCCCCCCTCCCTCTGAATGGGGCATTGTACCTATTAGCAAGGTGAACTGTATAAAAATATATAACCTCATTCTAAGCTACAGAAATTTTTAGAGTTAAAAATTTATTAGAGAAAATTTCGTCTTAGAAATATATTTTCAAACACACACAAACTAATTGCTTACTCGTAACAAATTTTATATCCTTGTTCCCACTCCGTAATCACCGTTCCCATGGAGAGGACGCCATGGCGATGGGCAGCATTGGTCCAGGTAGGAGGAGGAATAGTAACAAAGTGATGACTGAAATACATGAAAGCACCAGTATTCTGCCAGTTATAGAAGTAGTAGTCACTGATCTTCCTGCACACAAACACACAAACACACAAACACATGGAAGTTCGTACATGAGCAATGCACAGTGGTCCCAGGATTGTTGGATTCTCCAGTCTTATTTTTAAGGCTGCTTTTGAATGCACTGATGGGCTTTACTCAGAGGCCACAAGTCACTCCTATCATAGATCACTGTATTCGGTGAAAAGTATCTATATAATAATACGCTCGTGTGTCATTAACAACGACTGACGGTGTGTGCATTCATGAATAATTCATGAGCTTTGTGCGGTTCGGTAAAGCATCATCATCTTATGGTAGGTAAAGCATCATCATCTTGTGGTAGGTAAAGTATCGTCCTCTTATGGTAGGTAAAGCATCATCATCTTGTGGTAGGTAAAGCATCGTCATCTTGTGGTAGGTAAAGCGTCGTCATCTTGTGGTAGGTAAAGCATCGTCATCTTGTGGTAGGTAACGCATCGTCATCTTGTGATAGGTAAAGTGTCGTCATCTTGTGGTAGGTAAAGCATCGTCATCTTGTGGTCGGTAAAGCATCGCCATCTTGTGGTAGGTAAAGCATCGTCGTCTTATGGTAGGTAAAGTATCGTCATCTTGTGGTAGGTAAAGTATCGTCCTCTTGTGTTGGTTAACATATCGCCATCTTGTGATAGGTAAAGTGTCGTCACATTCAGTAGAACGTGCTGGGTGTAATAGAATATGAAAGGAGGCATAGGTTTCAAAAAGGAAGGCGAAAGTACGGAAGAGAAGGTAAAAGACGATTAATCATAACTGAAAAGTGGATGGAATCGGCGAGGTAAGGCGGTGTAGGGTTTAAAATGGAAGGGAAGAGAAGGCAAAAAGGCGAGCGATTAATTATAACTAAAAAGCGGGTGGAATCGACGAGTAAAGGCGGGGGTTAGTTTTCAAAAGAAAGGCTAAAGTACGAAATAGAAAGAAGACAAAAGTTTCTCAAGACAGAAATTCAGAAGCAGGAGAGACAGACTAAAGAAAAGGGGGGGCTCCATGATTCAAGAAGAAGAGCTGAAGATAGGAGAGGTGGGGTAGAAGAAAAGCTCCGATAGTTCAGAAAAAAGAGAGAAGGAGAGGGAAACTTATGTAACTTTAACCAATGGTAGAGAATGATAACTGAGTAAGATAACTTGTGCTACAGCATTCTTACTTTGCAATACGTCAAGCGCCACTATGTGGCGGGGTACTTGCTATAAAATATAATTAGCTTGTCTTATAAAGATCTCTTCTGCACACATAGAAAGTTGTTAAATGGTCATACTTATTACTGCTACAACAACCTTTGATAGTCCTGTACCAATTTGACTGCAAATAGAGTGGAAGGGTCTTTGAGTTTTACTGAATGGTTACCGGTTCAAGAAAAATATATTATTATTGGAGCACAATGTGAAATGCTGTGTACCCAGTGGTGAAGGAGCAGAGGTAAGCACTGATGACATGATAGACTGAACACAAAGGCTTTCTTCTTTGGGCACAGATAATCAATGATAACAAAACAAATTTAATGTATCAAATAAACAGTACTCACTAGATCTTTAATTCAAAAGAAGATTTGTACAAATGTTATTTTCTGTTCCAGTGCTACAGGAGAGAAGACCAAGCCTTTTGTGATAGAGAAGTCTATAAACCCCAATGTTAAATATAACAACGAGTATTCACTATGAATATGAAATGAACAAAAGTTTAAAAAATGAACACTTCACTCCCAGAGATTCAAGGGAAAAAAAATTTGAAGTTGGTATCTTTGCCACCAAAGTACAGTATCAGAACTGGGGGAAAACAAGTTTATGTACTGGATGACTTGCCTATGACTCGAGCACAATAGAAGTGCTTGATTCATTGTGGTTTTAAAGAAGAGAATAATCAATCAAACTGATGGCTTCAATAGCACAATCTACCCCCAGTGAAAATGCTGATGCGGCTGTCCTAGTGAGGAACAGGTTGATGGTTTATTATTCGAGGATTTCGTAAGATTTAATGGTCGATGATTTTGTCCGACAATGAAACTATTGAAAATGACTGGGAACAAATAAAACTAAAGGATGACTGAGGAAGTACAGGATGATAGCAGAGATGATGACGATGAAGAAGATAATAGCAGAATTATTATTGGTGATAGAGAAGTATTCTTTATGGTGAATGAATCAAATGCTCTAAATTGAAATGATACTTGCTTTCCAAAAGCATTGAGCGAAGCAGAAGATTTATTTGAGCATTCCATGAAGAAAAAAAATAATACAGCTCTAGGCTGAAACAATCCACAGTTTTAAAATGTCACACAAGACAATTATTCATACATTTTGCCCTCCAGTGAATTCTCTTAATTATTGCGTATAATGCATTTTATGAACAGTAAATAATGCATTAAAAACTTTCTTTTTAACCTTTTGGTTTACCCCTAAATTATTAGACCACCTCCGACATAAAATCACTTTCTGCCATCCCAAGGGTTGTTCTTGTAACCCAGGGATCGCTGTACTAGAGGCATTTTGAAAACAGTCATTCAGAGAATGTGTTCACCAGTTGTTGATAACCTATTGAAATATAATAAAGAGGGACTGCATGCCAGAAACTTATGTATGTAAATAAATCCATTTAATATAAAGTTTTAATGAACAATATTGGCTGTTACAAGAAAATTTGCTATTATTTAATATATCGTATTCTTCACGCACCACCCCTAATAGTGTCTTGCTCGCCAATAAAGAATACCTCGTCAGATCAGAGTACACAACGGTTGAACTGTTACTAGGTACTTGTGCTTATAGGCCAGTAGTAATTATGTGCAATCCATTCCACTCTCACCCGGTTCCTTGCGTGTACTTGTCATTGACGTATCCACCCATCATGTCATGGCAAACTATCATCTTCTGCTGAGACGGGTCATCCATGGGCGTGTCCGTGACATGGAGCAGGGGAACTGAAGCCACACAGAACTCGTCCACACCACTCTCCCATGATAGAACCTAATTAAGCACACAAGCAACCAGTATGCGTGAGTCTTGTGAACCAGCCGTTCTCCGCACGTAAAGGGTGTGGCACAGGGGAAGGAGAACGTCAGAGTAATTTTTGCAAGGTATTCGTGAAATTGTCCCAGAATGTTGGGACAACCAATTAAGTGTCAGTCTCACGCACTGACCATAATTACTCAACTCTACACTTACTGTGATTTACTTCGCACTGATGTGCTCAGTAAATATCGCGGAGGTCTATGATGTCACAAAAACGAAATTAATTGCATTCCACGGAAACCTGGCGAAAGTTACCAGATGTTCTCCGAGAACGGCTGGTTAAAGGGACTATATGTGAGAAGACTAGCGATTCTTTACCAGACGACTGAGGCACACATGTTGCACCGCTTGGCTACAAGCTTAAAAAAATTTTTTTTGATGCTAAACACAGCATACAGGAAACATCCAGCTTGCCCTCATAATGGCTAATACAAAGGCCTTCATAACAAAAACAATAGATACTTGCAAAAAGTTAAACAACAACAACAAACAACAACAAACAACAACAATGAATCAATGGTATCTTTTCTTTAAGCAAATGAATAATACAACTAACTGGACTAAATAATTTTAGTAGACACTGCTGCAAACTGTAAATGCAGCATACAAATCCACTTGTGTAGTGTTCAACTTACTTCAGCGAGAGACCCCATAGGAGAAATCACTGGAGTTCCGTATACATGGTCCAATTTAGTAATCTGTCCAGAACGCTGCTTGCAAGACCTAAGTGAGACAGAAATATTCTCAGCCATCCCGACACCACACTCCACAGTTTGATTACTGCCCAGTCTTCTGCACAGCAGTGGTGTACACTAATGACCCCTGATCTGCTTAGAATATACAACTGTCGCTCTTTACCTATTTTCTGGAGCAAATGTCCATCCCAAGTAACGATTATTACCTATTTATTGATGCGTAATAGCCTTACAAAACGGCATCAACCATATTGTGTTAACAAAACTGTCCTGGAATGGCCAGCACAGTTCTTGTTCAAACTTAATTGAATAGGCTATAACTATCTTTCCCTCATGAAATGTTGAAACTGTTGCTTTATATAAAATTTCCCTCAAGACAATGTACAAATTTTACCAAGAAACAGAGTAACTCGAGTAAATTTACAGCAAATCAGTTTTTAATAGCAATAAGGATAGTTATTTATTTAAATAATTAAATTTTATAATTCCATGAATCAGTAATTTGAAATTCTATTTGAACAGACTGGTCCTTCATCAAGTAGCTAGTGATAATGTTGGAGAGATATTTTGTAGCTCTGAGTCAAGTCAGAGTGAAGCTGGGAAATTGATGATCTGAGCAAACTACGCAAGCATGATTTTCTGCAGTTAAATATTGAATTCAATCTATTCTGTTTTGTTGTTGTTGTTGTTGTTGTTTTTGTCATAGTGAATGTTACAAACTTCACATAAAGTATCCTGTGTTAGTCGTTGCTCCTAAAGAGATGGGTTTTTATTTACTTATCCAGCAGTTGTGACATTATACTTTATGTTGGTAACATAGCTAGATTAGGGAGGGGCACAGACAATTAGGCCAAGTCTAATTCTTGGATATAATTTCCTTGGGAAATTTCAAGGTTGTGATCGGTGACCATTAGCCTCCACAAATGTCCCAATGTGTCATGAAGAGCTTCATAATCCAAGAATGACTGAAACTACTCAGTCTAAGTAATAGTACTTGACTCCACCCCCAGTGCTGGAGTGCCAAATAGCATGGCAACAACCACACCATGGCCGGGTGATGGTTTTCTGTAGGAAATTATTTTTATGATTCTGCTAAGGAAGGATAACATTCATTGTTCAGGACAAGGAACTCATCCTGAACCAGAAGAGCTGGAACCTCAACCTATCCCACAGGATGTAGCACAAAACTCATCGCTTAACATGCCAAGTATGCACACACACACACACACACTCACACACACGCACTCACTGTATTGACCCTTTACCATATCATTAGCAGAATGTTACTCATGGCCAACATATACCTATTGGTGTATCATTGTACATCATCAAATAAATGTGTTGTAAATGTAATGTTCTTGTTCGAAGTCAAAAGTAACTAGTGAAAGAGAGATAACTAGCAGGTTCCTGTTTGCAGCTGGCATTCTGCAGTGATTCGTTGTAAGGCGGCTTCCTGGTCCTTCAATCCTTATCAATCGACTGACCTTTACCAGCTCGGGACTTTACACACCCCGAACATTCATTACTTTATTATTGAAGATATAACTTTTGAAGAGCATTATTGCAGCCATTCGATACATCTCAGGCATTATAGCTAAGTAAGTTTTGAGTAGCTAACCAGAATAAGAATACCAATACAGGAAAAATCTTAGCACAGGTTTTCCCTACCGTATGTGTGCATTTGTTTTAATTTCTTCAGATCATTACAATCATGGCCACTTCAGCAAAATTTCTGAAGTAGCTAATAAGAAATTTAGTTGGCAGTATAAGCAGATAAATAGAATTACATTGTAAGGTGATGCTACAAGTGCAGTACAAATCATGAAATTGATATCCAATACAACATGTGGTATAATTATATTGCAATGGAGATAAAAAATTAAAAAATAGTTACGAGTTTCAGTCATGTGAAAAATTTGAAGTGCAAATTATTACACAGTTGATGAGTATGCTGCAACAAAAACCGAGTATCACAGACATTGAATGGCTAGTGAACTGTCTACTTCCCTGATACAATGGTCCAAACTAGCTAAAGTGTCACTCAACTATATCACAAAATCTATATTGTGTATATAGACCTATCTGCTACATCTCATGGACATGACCCACCTAATGTGAATATAGAAATAATCACAAACTAATGCTCCCCATGGAAATAGCTGTGATCAAAACAATCCTGCACATATCTATTGCTAACAGCTGGATCATCTAATCCCCCACGCATTTTAATATAGGTCATTACTTGGTCGTTTCTGACTGGATAAGGAGACGCCATGTTGCTGGGATTTATTCTGAATCTCCTCCAATTTGTCTGTAATCACATCATAATAGTAATAGTAGTAGACATGATGCTGATGACCACTGACCTTTTAATTTAATGGTGGTTGGGTGACAGTCCATTTTGGTTAGTGCGTTGCATAAAGAAGCAAATAACTGCGAATCTTTGATAATTTCAAGATGAACTTGAAATAATATTTCAGTGATCTGGCTGATCTTTTCCTCCATTGTGTTTGCTTGTGGTTTTGTTAACTTGCTTATTTGACTTCGGTTAAGAATGAACTCAGATAACAGATAGAAGCACAGTCGTCTTGGGTCAGGTGGTACGGCAGTGGCCATATCAATCAGACATCCTTGGACAGCTTGAGCCTCACAGCTCCGCTCATTTGGAGAAGTGGCCTCTTCTGAAAATAAAAAAAAAGACAAAAAATAATTTTATGCACAGCACCAATGCATGAAAGAACTGTCAGAAACTTATTTCAATTTTATTTGTAATACTAGTCACTGTAATTACAATTCCACTTGAACATTACTCACTCCATTTGTTGTTGTTCTCCTATGTACTAATGGAGAAAAACTATAATCTTTGAAAATTTTTACTCTTAAAAAAGATAAGGACCATACTAAGTTAAAAGGCTCTTAAAGTTGCATATTAAAAAAAAAGTCTGCTATACAACATGGTCATACCTCTGACTACAGGCAGGCATATATCAGATGGCAACAACTCTACAAACAACTTCGGCTCATCTTGGTTTTTACATATTCTTTCCAAAGCCCCGCCAATGCAAACTGCTATTTCACTTTTCTTTGGTTGATCTTCATCAAGCACAGACATTTTGATGCAAAACCGTGGAGGAAATTCTTTCTGTTCACACATGCATCTCATGGTGGCAACAGGAAACTCCATAAAATCCAGATCACTCCTTGATATCTTACAACACAAAATGTATTTTTTGAGGCATAGTGCCTATAAACATTTTCTTCTTACCTTGTCTCTCTGCCTTCAATTGTGGCCTTCCATCCATCTTGCTCTAACTGGCTATAATTGGCTATCTTAACAATTATGTCATTGTGTGACGGAAGAAATGAGATCACAGTCTTTTTCTTCAAAGAATACTCACTGTCTGGATACTGCTCTGTAAGGGTCTACAAAAATACAATTTTATCATGAAAGAACTTTTCATTAAGAAAACTCATTTCAGCGATCTCTTCAATTGATGCATTTGGCCGTGGTGGAGTCTATTCGTCATTTTGATCATTTCCTCTATGGAGCCCAGTTCGAGGTTCTGACTGACCACAAACCCTTGACCTCTCTTCTCTCGTCAAAGAAACTAAACAGAAGACTCCAGGGTATGGCCTTGCGCCTTATGCCGTATGCTGCATCTATTTTCTACCGGAGAGGTTTGGAGAATTCCAATGCAGATGGTCTCAGCCGTCAAGCATGGTCAGCGTTGGTGGACGAAGTGGACGACCCCAGTACTGTGACTGACAGCCGAGACACCCGGCTCCCAGTCTGAGCACGGGGTTTGTGGGGCCGTCCTAACGGATGCATTAGAACTTTAATTGACTGTTCATCGTTATTTATCTGTTTATTGTTTTTCATCTGTTTTGTGTTCTTACAGTCTTCCGTCTGTATTGTGTGGAATGTGCGTGTGATCATGTTAGAGTGCCATGTGCTCACCCGATGGGCATGCTCACACTGTTTTTCTATTTGTTTCCCACCAGACTTGCCTGGGTTGTATATATTCTGGCCTTGAGCAAACCCATTTTTAGTCACTGCTCAGTTTGTGCTCCACTGCACTATTCTGTCACCTTCATTACTTTGAATATAATTAGTTATTCCTCAAGCAACCTTCTACCCTAACTCAGGGATTAGGTAGAGGGACTAGTTAGAGTATTAGGAACAGATCAGTGGCCACTCAGGAGTAGTAACTCTGGTGGCAGCGTACCAAACCCTTCCAAGTCCAGGAGCTTCTGCGATAGAGGGAAGTTTCCTGGGCGACATTGTGTGCTTCTGAGGCCGGGCATTGAAAGGGACCGACTCCAAACCTCGGTTTCTTCGCGGTACGTCGGCCGGGGTAGAAATCTGCCGAATGAAACGTTTAACTTTTGGAGTTAAGTCGTCACCCTACATTGCCACGCAAGTCATTCAACACTGGGCAAAGCAATCATTGGAAACTTACCCTCTCGCTGCAAAAGGCATTTTAGAGAACTTCTATGTAGACGACTTTCTTTTCAGTGTTGACACTACAGAACAGGGAAATGCAATCAGAGTACAGCTTTGTAACCTCTTGGACAGACCAAATGACTACTGTAACCCCCACACCCATACGCACCGACGGTAATTACAATTACCTTGAAGTATGTAATCATTGTATACAATTATAAATAATTATGATTACAGCAACACTACAGGCAAGTGCCTAAATGTTATACCAAATTGGACAATACTGTGTGCTTCCTTGTGACTCTGACAAATTTTTTTTAATCTTTGATGACATGGAATAATTCTGCTTAAATAATCACATGGAGATCATCAATGAGTGCGTGCTATAGAGCTAGATCTGCCTCAACCAAATCATCTATCAGTAGACTTTAGAACAACCTCATATCTTCTACTCTATCTACACCAGAAGTCTTATAACTACAACCACATGTGTGCTGTTGAAATATCTGTGAAAATTTTATCCAATCACTAGGTCACAGCTGGAAATTCCAGTTTCTAATCCATAGCCTCTTCTCACCAGGCAGAATACAAAACAGGATTTTCCTGCTGCAACCTCAGTAGTTAACTTAAAAAACATGCAGCTGACCCACAGGAAGTTCTAACAGACTAAAGTGTAATTCAGAGTATACAGTTAAAAATTGATTGATATCTTAATTTAATGTAGCAATAGTTATTAATCACGTTGTTCTCAAATTTACTTTTCTTAGAGACTGCATCAAGCACAAACAGTGCAATTATAATGGTCACTGCTTGCAGGCCTATGATTTACTGAAGTGTACTGCTGGAAAATCTGTAGTGTGCTTGAGAGGAAACTATGTAGTAAACTCTTATTCTGGAACAAAAATTACACTGGATTGGTAAAACAGGAGTAAAACATAGCAAGTTGTACATGTGGTTTGTAGTTTGTTCCAGAATTAGAGTTTACTGCACAGTAAACTTTGCAGTAAATTTACAGTAAACTTTGGTAAAAAAAAAGCCTAGCAAGCAGTGGGTGCTTCCCACTGCTGTTCCCCAAAACCACTAAAGTTAACTGTGGTCTACCTGTTTTGATAAAGTAGGAGTACTCTGTCTCCTACTTGTTGAATTAAGTGCTGCTTTAGGTACTATCGATCTCTTTCCTTCCCCTCTCATTTGTCAATAATAAACCCAGTTCAGTATGGATTCAATTATAGATTTAACTACATTCAACACAGGCCCGTAGCCAGAAATTTCAAAGGGGGGGCTCACGGGCATGGCTGCGAATTGGACTACATGGAAGAGAATGTGCCCTTTTGATGGAAACAAATGCATAAATTAATTTCCTGTAAAATATTATCAAACAACAAAAAAAATAGTTATAATAATTGTTAGCTTTACAGCAAACTGACTGATTGCATTCGTCTTGGGTTTTTCTCTAAAAAAGATTTACATACTTCATTAACATCAATGCTAGTTTCATAGTTCATATGTATTAGAGCAAGAGAACTCAATCGTTCTTCTGTCTGGGTGCATCTCAAGTATGAGTTCAGCCTCTTTAAAGCTGATGCAGATCGCTCACAAGAGCATGAACTCAGCGGAATAGTGGCAAATAATTTCAGGAGTGTAAACAAATTTAGAAAACCATGCTCACTACATTGCTGGAGAACCTCATGTAGTGTATGGGGTCTATTTTGGGATGGGATCAAGAGCCACTTGTGTTTGCATCAATAAAGCTCCTCATCCACAATACCTGCATTAGGCAAATCTTCTGAATAAAATTCAACGGCATCTTTTATATCAGAAGGAGAAGATGACTTAGTTATAAATGTAGGTAATAAACCTTGCAAGGAAGCCGCTTGCTTTGCATGCCTGTCAAATCGACAGCTAAGATCGCTGATCAGCTGATCTAAAAAAGGAATAGTTATAGTGGTCTTGTAATACTCTTCTGGAGAATCACTCTGCTGATTCATGTGATGTTGCTGTCTTTGGCAAATACGTGGTACTGTAACAGACACATCAGACCTTGCAGCTAATCGGCAACTATGCTGAAAGATGCGTTCAGAATAATTTTGTATGTCACTCCTCAAATCCTTCAGTTCCTTAATACAATCTTGTACTAGTGCTATACCTGTCACAATATCCTGTTTTTTCCCTTGAAGTTTAACCACAGCCTCTTTCATGTACACTAATAGTGTACGTTGCAGGGTAACCAGAGAAAATATGAACTGAAAAAATTCCAAAATCTTTAGATACGCCAAAGCATTCTTTTTATCTTCTGCTGACCATCCATCATTGTACAACTGTAACTGAGTATCCCCATAGAGAATAACTTCACACATCTTTACCAAAAATGGATGACAGAGTGTAAACCTCTCCCAACCTTCAATATTTTCTACCCAGCGGGTAATGCATACATTCAACAGTGGTGTGCGAGAAGTACCACTGTTGTGCTTATTACCAGTAATATTAACAACCGCTTTCAAAAGAGCATCCCGTTTAGGAGAATTTTTTATCCAGAGTGTAATACTTTTAACCTGATCAATGCAGTTTCTGATAGGAGGCAAAGTACAAGAACTCAAAATAGCTAAATTAAAGGAATGCCCAGCACAATGAGTATAACTTGCTTTAGGCTGCTTCTCTCTTATCCTTTTCTGTACACCTGACTTCTCCCCACTCATCGTTGAAGCCCCATCATATCCCTGACCTCTCAGGTTGTTTAAAGACAGTCCAAGTTCTTCCAAACAACCAGTAATAGCTTCATATATGTCAATGGCACGTACTCTTTCTAACTTTATGAAAGTAACAAAATCTTCACAAATATCATTATTGGCATCAACATAACGCAAACATATAGCCAAATGTTCAATATTATGGCTGGAAACTTCATCAGCTAAAACTGAAAAAATTTAGCTACCTTTACTTTTTCAACAATACCAGCACGAAGCACATCATAGCCAATGATGTTAATAATATCATTTTGAGTCGTAGGTGAGAGATAAGTAGCATTCCTTAACTTGGGGCTATATAGATGATTGTACAATATCTCATCTGTCTCAGCATAGCTTTTTAGCAATGCTAAAAAATTTCCTGGATTTTTTGGTGAGCTAATCTTTTCAACATCACCACGGAAAGGTATACCCTGCTTAGCTAAGTAAATGACACCACGAACTATTTGTTGAAGAATATGTGTATTCTCAGTCATCTGGCTTTGAACTATTGAATTTGTAGCCACATCAATTCTTTGCTTGGGATTTAGTACTGTACTTCTCAATGTGTCAGCTGCTAGTACAGAATCCAAATGGTATTTCAGTTGTGAATGGTTAGATAAAGTGCTATTGAGCTTTTCCCAGTTATTGAAAGGTTTATTCTCTTTTATCAGTTGTAAGCAGAATAGAACAAGGGCCACACATTATTGCATCTAATTTTGGGCTGTACAGTACCCAAGGATATCGCTCTATCCAACTCGTATTAAAGCGACGATTTTTACCATGAAGCAATGTACTTGGCAATGTTGAGGGGGGTAAAACATGATTATAAAGGTAGAAGTATTTTTCATCACTAGAAAGATTTTTTACAACTTGAAGAGAATCTTTTGTAGAAAAAGATGACAAGAAAATGTTCCCCAAATCATAACACGGGTTAGATATTATAGTACCTTCCATTGATGAATTTGGATTGCTAGTAGAAGGTTCAGAAGAGATAGAAGATACAGCTGCTCTAGGTTGAATATAAAACATACCTGCATTTGAACCCTCAGTCTGTAAGGGCATATCAGAGAGACAGTGTTCCTCTGCACTGTTAGTGGTCACTATTGGATTACATGTTGATTCCTCATTCTCGGGTAGAACAGTTTGTATATCAGCAGGTTTGGTTTCTAGAATCAAAAGCACACCACATTATTGCCAGCTATTATATTTTCCTATAATATATTTTACCAATGTTGGTGGCTGGTTTCTTGAAAAAAAATCGAATGTCCTTTGAGTCCCTCTTTCTCTTCATCTTGACCTTACAAGAAGTTTAAGCTGACAGCAGTTCCAGCTGCTTTTAGTTTTCAGTGTAAGCTGCCCAGGTGGTATTGTGGTAAGTGTGACAATTAACACTTATCAAACATATATGTGTCAATTGACTTACTATACTGAAAGGATGATGTTTATAGAATTAATGCATTCAGATTGTATGAAATAACCAACTAATGTATAAAAATATGCATTAATAATATTGACTAAGCATGCATCATATTTCAAAAGGGGGGCTCACGTGAGCCCCCGTGAGCCCCCCCTGCCTACGGGCCTGCAACAGTAACTGGGTGTTCATGTATGGAGTTGAGACATTGTATGCTTCTTTGTTACTCTGACACTTGTTTTTTATCTCGATGACATTTAATATATCTTCTTAAACGGTGCAGTACCACTTGAAACCGCAGCGCTAAACCGCAGATGGAGGAGTTATGCTATGTATTTTTTTCTCGTTGTCTGTTCAATGTATGCTTACTTTGTTGTTGCAGTCGAAACAGACACCAACAGACAGCTCTTATAAACCAAGTTTCAAGAAAAAAGACCGAACAGGAACGGAGAAACAACGGTACAAACCTTAAGGCTATTCAGCGAAATTCCGGGGCGACCGTTGCAGTTACGAAGTCAATTTTTTTTTCCCGCGGTAGCCTAGGGGCTTCCCCACAACATTACAACGCCGTATTTTTGATATTAGTATTTGTTTTCCATTTTTTTAAATATTTTTATTTATTATTTTTTTCACCTTGCACAAAAGTTTTCTGGTCATTTAGTCTACCAAGAGCATACGATTATTTTTACAAGAAAAATTAAGGTTTGATTTAAATGATTGCAGTGTTTTGAACTGCTAAGGTCAATTTACAAAATGTAAACTCACCTGCATACTTGTTCTTTAGATTGAGAAGAAATTCTCTTTTTGTCGAATCTTCATCAAAGAAATCAGAACAACTTACCTCTTTTTGCATGTAGGTATTGTAGGCATTCTTGATAATGGTTATCATTACGGTTCCATCGACAGTGAACAGAATGATTCCTTTCAATGTCCTCCAAATGGTCGTTTAATCTACATGCCAGAATTTTTAATAACAAAAAAATCCTATCAGTAAAAAGTACATACTCTAAATATTCTTTTCCAATGCTGTCTTCTGATATTCCAGAAATCAGCTGATCCCTATAGAAAATAATACAAGAGTCATGCTAATGACTTTTTAAAAACAAGCTAAAAACCATTTGAGATAATACGAATATAATTACTTAAGATAAACAATATAGCTATCACTCACTTCAGACAATAAAAATGATGCAGTTCCTGAACATACTCAAGCGTCCATTTTGTAAATCCTGTTAAAAGTAAATGGCAAGTACTGTAATACCACATGATCTGCAAACTTAGCATTATTTCCTTTCACTTGATACTAATATTGAGGTACACTTATACTGGCCATATATTATACGTACTTGGGTAAATATCATCAGATTGCTGTAAACTAAGTCTCTCTTCCTCTAGCCACTTTTTAATTTTGTCTTTTTCACTTTGATCTACAAACAAAACAATGGCTAACAAAAAAATTACATTTTAGTGCCAATTACCATAAAAAAAAGTAGGACAAGTTTCCTTCAAAGATTCCTCTGATAAAGTCTTACACTTTTTTGCTATATCCCACCGAAGCAAGATCAAAGAAGCTGTGAATTTACAGAGGTATATTATTTTTTAATAGTGAGAATCTTAACATCATTACCAAGTTTATTCTTAGTCTTAAGTCCATAATACTTAAGAGCACTTGAAAGAATATCTATTCGATGTGATGGCCTCATTTCTTTTGTCATCTTTCCAAAACGTCTCAAAAATGACCACAGCCGCTCCATGTTTTCTCCATCACTGAGACCAATTCCTTCACACCTTCGAGGCCCAAATATCAGCTAAAGAATGAAGTCATTTCTAAAACCAGATAGCGTCAATAGACATTGAGCAGACTAGTACACCTTCCTATCAGTCACCATCACTTATCAACTATAATACATTATTTCCAAAAATAAGAATAGCTAATCTGTGACCTCAATCGCAATCTTGTGAATACTAGAAACAATAGTTTGGATATTTTACAAGGTTCATTGAGTCCACGTAAAATATTGACTCACCAATTACCAAATTACACAAACACAACCTACCTGACAAGATACTGTGTGTCCATAAGAATGAAAGGTGGGCAAGCTCAGGGTCATCTTTTTAAGAATGTCATCTCGTCCTAAGTTCTAAAACAGATTTATCGGTAAACTGCAGGGACTAGGTATACTACTGCAGCATAGTTACCAGCAAATATTTAGACAATCAACATGCCACATCATACCTCACAAAAACTTTGGAAAAACAACTCCTTGTGGATATTTTGTCCAGCATCCAAAGTGGGTATGTCAATCTAAATCCATAAATATAATCAATACTCTTAAAGATCAGCTATAGAAATTTTAGTGTTATTTTGGTTAACTCAACTAAAAAGTTTGCAATAACTAAAACTAAAACTAAATTTACGGTTGGCAAAAAACTACAATAACCCAAATTATTGAACAATATGAATGAAGAAGTTTAGCACAACTGTTGTAGATTCCAGCAGGTGGGACCTACTTATCAATATAAAACACACATAAAAAGTCAGAAAATGTGGACTAAATTCTGTATTATTACATATAACCCAAAGTAAAATTGCTGTCGGTATATTTAAATAACCAAAACTAAAAGTTGGTAACTTCAGAAAACGAAAACAAAAACTGAAGTCTGCACTTTTGATTAACCAAAACTAAAACTAATATTAAAGCCATTTTAGTTAAAAAACTATAAACAAAAACTAAAATATAAATGTTAAACCAAAACAACAGTATAGAATACAATATCGTTCTCCCAAACTGATGAGGGAATTCATGACGGCAGCAATACCCAAAGACACCAGTTTCATCTAATGCCTTGTACCTTGAAGCACTGCGTAGCATACTTCCTGCTACAAAGTCATTACAATCCTACAATAACCATAAACTTTTCCATATAAATACAATAAAAAATATTTTAGACTTACTTGTTTAATATTACCGGATTTTTTATTACTACTTTTATTCACAAACTGGTCTAAGTCTTGCTGATCATTGCAAAAAAAATGTTGTCATAAAGTGGAGATCTAAAACTAGAACCAGCTGCTTTTTTCCTTGGAAGACCAAAAATCGCATCCATGGCAAACACTGATTTTTTCCTTTCTTCACTGGCTACAAAATAAGATAGAACAAAAGTAAATAACTTCAACTCTGTTCATTTATTTTCACTTGATTTATTCATTTATTCAATCACCTATTCATTCAATTTTTTTTTTACTATATCAACAACCCCTTGATTTATTCAAAATTGTGCTCCCACCACCCTGAGTTACAACAGTCAACAGGCAAACATGCAAAAATATATAATTGCTATTCATCTCATTTTTGTCAGGACTTCTGGTTTATATCCAAGGCACTTGTCCCACCCCATTGATTGATTTTCATCAAACTATCCCCGGAGTTTGGCTTTAAAACTGTAAATTGATGCATGCATGAGGCACCAAAATATACTTTTTTTAAATTCTTGCATTTTATCATTAGGTGTACTCACATGCCAAGATCATTCAAATAACCCAGTAAAAACAATTGTTTTGCGCTTTGAAATATATTTTTTGTACTATACAGTGCCTACTGACATCCATATGAAGAGTCCTGCAATTTGGTGTGAAAGTTCCATCCTATCAAAAAATCACATATATGAATATTTGTGTAGTAAACACTACTTATACAACCATAAAATTCATTCAAAATATTGTCAACAACTAGAATAGTAAATATTTTGTGCAATTCACTACATATTACATGTTGTGTCCAAGATGGAATAGAATTCCCTGTCACAGAATCCAAATTTATAATGCTAGCAGCCATAATTCTTCTGTATTTGGATGTCACGGATTTCTTTCCTCGTGTGGGTCGACTAGTGTGTTTAAGTGGTGAAATGCAGCTATTCCTGAGGGGGGCTATTACGTTAAAAAAATAAAATGAGTTCGGGTTCATAGGGGTCAAGTCGGCGAGTGGAATATGTGGAACCTAAATCCAATACGAAGTATTGGGAAGGTTCCATATTCCTCTATGCACGTATTGGTAAAAAGTTCACGAACCGGGTGCCCCAACGGTGCTAATTTTTTTGGACGAGGTTTTGAACTTAGAATAGTCACACAGGACACTGGACTGGGAAACTCTTGCGAAATTGCGAATATTGAATTTCACATAGCTATGTGCAATGACTCTAGCATAGGGTTTTCTGAGTTCTGACATTAGTTTGTAAATCCGAATTAAGTTTTTGTATTTATTTAAAATGTTCATTTTAATTTTGTGGGTGCTCTTGTGATGGCATTGTCATCTTTGAACCTGTATCATGGCCTATTTCAACATCATAAAGAATTGTTCATGAAGCATGCTAGATGCAGTAAGACGGGGCAAAAAAATGGTCTTTGTTGATTTGGCTTCATTTTAATCATCTATAGGATATGAACAGGGCCATAGCTACTAAACTTTACATTTTGTGAACCAATTTCTTGATTTGTCATTCACCACTTGTATCCAACTATCTGCTCAGACTTCAATCCATTTAAGACTCATGTTAAGCATTTGGAGCCAATTTCTTGAAATGCAAAAGTTAGGCATAAGAACAAGTTACCCCAATATCATAGAAAACTCTGATAAGTTATTTTGAATCTCTGAGTGGCACTAACAATGCTATTTGAAGAGGAGTTGCTAGTATATCTGTAAAAATTGTTTTCTGGCTGACTTTTGACAATATTTCCCGTAGTTGTTGCTTTGAAAAGAGCAGATATCATGGTCAACATGATAGCGATAATTTTCCTATCATTTTCAATGCTGTCTATTTCAGCTTGCTCTTTTCAATAGCCTCACTTATGCCATCAATATAATCAGGAATTGCATGGAATAATTTTATTGCATTTGATGTTAATACAATTAGTAATGAATATCCTGGACATGATAAGGTAATTAGCTAACCTTTAAATTTTTCAACCATCACCTTTCAGTATTAGCATTCTTCTAAAAAAACTCACTTTCTCCTGCTTTCAAATACTTCACATTTATTTCCAGCAGATATTGAACAACAGAATCAAATGCAATATCATTCAGTATAGTATTTATAACACAAAGCCTAGAAAACTGCAAACTTTATTGGTCAGGGAGGCAAGAAAGCTGCCATGCAATCTACATGGCACCTCACATTTGCTTCATGCAAATCGGGAGAGAAACCCTCCCATTTTCTAAGATTGAAATTTCTTCTGGCCTCACAAGCTCTAAAAATAGCTAGCTGCTCTTATAATTAAGTTTTTTTTTAATCCAAATGTTCTCCCTCCCTGCAAGTATATCTGGATGTCATCTGTTTGAGAGCCTAGAAAAGTCTTTCACAATGATGCAGTCCTCCCCACAAAAGAGGCAGTGTTGCTAAAAAAAAAAATTGAGCTATTCATATCATTTTGCACTTTTAGGCTTACTGGTGAGACTTTGGTAGTTTTCCATTGCACTATTGTTTTTTATACAAAGCTTTTTGACTTGCTTTCTTGTGAAAGTATTTGTTGACACATTTCAATGAATACAAACTTGTTTATGCTGTTTGCTAATTGCTTCAGCTCAGTGTGAAGACCATCTTCGTATTACTTACTTGCCCTCACTATTCTCTCGGCTGAAGTTTGTGAAAAACAGAACTAAAATAGCTGTCTGTCTTCCATGGTGTATGTCCAGATTTGAACTTGGTGTAGCAATTATAATACTACTATGAATTGTAAAAAAAAATTGTCTTCAGGCGAGTTTCGATTTCTAACCTCATTTTTTATGTATGTAAAATGAAGAAAACCTCCAGCAATGAAGTGATCTTTTTCCTAGGATTATCAGTAGAACCAGTCTCATTCCAATAATAATACATTTGTCTTATTTCAGAATGCATATACAGCCTAAGTTCAGTATGACAACAGATACCCGCAACCTAATCTTAGATTTTCTCTATAATATTCCATAGCTAATTGACTGACTTGCTGAAATGGTGTAATTTTATTGTGACAAAGTATGTAGCTAGTTATAGAAATTCATAAATTGTTTTTGTAGCTAGTTACACAAAACTGACACCATACACAATCCTACAACATATAGAAAGGTTTGCAAAAAATAAAAAACAAAAGGCTTCCATAGGTAATAATTGAGCTTTTTTCACTTTTTATTGGAGGTATATCCCAATAAGGGTGCTTTACTGAACTATTATAATTGTGGAGTAGGTGGGTGCATTATGTTTTTTTTTGTGGGGGAGGGGGCAGGGTTGGAGGGTTTGTGAATGTTTGTTGTAGCTAGGGCTCTACTTGCCAATAATGTTCATAAAGTTACACCAAATCCGATCTTGCAATGCTTAAATTTAGATTATAATAATTACAGCAGCATGTTACAGAATGCACACATGTATGTAGCTATAGGTATAAAAACAAAATTATGGGGAAATATGCATCATATAACAATATAGAAAGAGGAAAATAGCTAAATGACTAATTTAATGTTCAATATTTCTACATAATATTTTTGTAAGTTAGTAGCATTGCATGAAAAAGTTAGGCATATGTTGTGAAACTTCCAAACACTGTGGCATCACCTGGAACATAAACTTCCTTCAAATCGATTATATTCTTGGCTGGAAAAAGAATATTTTTTAGTGCAAAGAGAGAGACACTGGGAAAATTATGCTTCAGGGCAACCTTCAAATTTTCGGTCAATGCTGAATTAAGATTTTTCACAAAGGATTGCTGTAATTCTCGATCATTACATTTACAAGCACCACCTGGCGGTTCAAGATTTCCTTTCATATCAGGATTAGTTGAGGAAACTGTGGCAAGTTGTAACTTCTGGTCTTGGCCTTTTCCAGATACAGTGAAGTCTAAGTTGGCACTCATAGTAACTGTGACTTGGACACTGTAATTTTTGTAGTCAATGGGAGACCAGCTATATCTTGTTCCATATTTGAAAGTGTAATCTTTATCTTTCATTTCAAATGACATTTTAGCACCCCAGTTAGAACCATTACATTCAAACATCATGCCTTCCAAGGAAACTGTCGCAGTATTATTGGGAACTGCTATATAGGCCTCAACGATACCTACTGAATCAATATAGCTCCCAACCTTTGTTTCTGGGTAATGTCCAGAAATAGATCCGGCTTTTGCTTTCGCAGACCACTGGCCAAGATTAATGCTGGGCTTGAAACCTTCAATTTTTAATCCATTGGTGTTTTCAAAACTTGCATTCATAACATCACCGAAAAATATTTTGGAGGAGATAATTAGTGAACATTCGTATTTACTTGGGAAGGGTTCACTTATCTGGAGTGCTGGCTCACATGCTAATTCAGAAGTGGTTGCTATAAATAGTTGAAGAACATCACGATTACTTTTTTCAGTATGATACACATTCAGCTGAAACTTCGATGGTGTCATGGAAGGAAGTAAAGTAATATTCTTTGTGTCGAGTGTTCCGAGCTTATATAATTGATAATATTTTGGCAGTTTTTCTGTGAAATATTTATTAAGGGCATCATTCATAGATGGATTAGATGTGCCTGGTTTAAAGTGTTGACTTGAAAATTTACCTCCTTTGAGTTTGAGAGCAATATCCATTTTAGTTGAAACTTCACCTTGGACATAACCAAGAGGGACTTCTCCTTGGATGTAGTAATTGTCAGATTGTTTAACATCAGCTTTTTCCCAAGCAGTCCATTTATCGTCTACGTACATGTCATACTCATAGTGGCCCGACAAAATTGGAAGCATAACTGTGGCATATGCTGAATTATTCAGAATAAATTGAAGCTTTGGGGCATTAAACTGAAAATCAAACTTTGTTCTGGATTTTTTACCAATTGAGGATGTACTCTCAATTGTTACCTCTCCATCAGTGCCTCGTAAAAAGTCTTTATTGTTTTGGCGATCCTTATACTGGTTCATAAGATTATCATTGACTTGAGTAGAACTCAAAGAAAATACAACATCACACCCATAAACCACACTTTTACTGGCCATAGTCTCAAGAACATCAGATGTGCTGACATTTGGTGATTTTTGAACTAGTGCCTTTGAAAAGGAATCACTCAATAGCATGTCAGGAGTAATTTCTATGTTACGAGTACGTAATACTGTGGCTCTATGCATTCTTTCAGATAATGTAAGGCTTTCTTTCTCTTTGAGTTGAGCAAAGAGATAGAATGTAAGGCGAATAGTAACCCCCCTCGGACAATCATCAAAAACAATATTTTCATTGCTTGAGGTTGGAGGTAAAGATATACTCCAAGTAGAAAAGGGAGTAATTTTTGACACTTTGTCCCCAAAATGATCATCTGCTGATATACCAAACTGTTGCAATTGGTTAACTTCAGCTTTCAAACATTCATGTGACTTATCAACTGTCTGCAGCAAGTCCTTGCAGTGCCTACTGCTAGATACATTGTATTTATAAGTGTAAAGACGAGGCTCAGTCTGGAAGGTAATCACCTCTCCATTGAAGCCACGATCCATGAATGGATCACCGTAAAAGTTAAGTTCAGCATAGTATTTTCCACTGTTAGTAGATTTAATGCCTCCCACTTCTGCTTCAATTTTATCAACACGCACATAGTTGTAGGAAGCAAACTCACGCTTATTTACTGGAATTTTGAAAGTGTACATATTTCCATTTGTAAGATTTTCCGGAAATACTCCATGAATTTCGTACACTACAGGTTCAGGCTGACTTTGAGGTATGGGTTGTACAGTTAGACCTTGTAAAATGCTCTGAGCTTGACTAAGTATGCCAAACTGGAGATCAAGGAAAGAAAAACTTGGTACTGAAGTTGGAGGTTGAAGATTCTCGTACTGCAGTGCACGTCCCTGAATTTCAAGAGTAGATGCCATAGTAGCAAGCATCTGGCGCTGAAAGAGCACAAGTTTACTGCTGAGGCCAATTAAGTCTACTTTTGACTTGTTCAGGTCTTGGGGTTTTGTATTGAAGTGAACTTTAATTTCATCCAGACGCTTCTTTTGATCATCATGCATACGTTTGTTGGAATATGTCGATGTGAGATTACTTAGTTTTGCTTGCATGACATTTTGGACTTCCACTAGAGCTTGACCTCTCAATACAAGAATGTCAAATGCTGCTGCAAGATGTTTTTTGGCACCTATGTCTGGACCTGAATTTAAGGTATCACTCATTTTAACTTTCATTTCACCCCATTCTAGTGAAGAAAGCAAATCAAGTCCTTTTAATGGCACATCAGATAGGACGTCAATAACTCTACTAGGATCTTTAGGTAAGCTCTTGTAAGATTTGTAAACTTTTATTATGGCTTCAAAAACTTTGAATACTTTTTGTATGCGACCAACTAGCTCCCCTAGATTTTTCAGGGCTTCAACAGCTGTGGATGGTATAACTATAGCAAACCCTAAAGCAAAGATGTTAGAGGCTATATCTAGAGCTGCACTGATGGTTTGATTTTTTTGCCAATCTGCTACAGCATCTTTGTATTTTTCCACCTCATCTCTAACAATAACCCGCTGTCTGTTTATTTTTTCCTGGAGAGTACTTTCTTGTTTAGTTAGAAAAATGATTTCTTTCTCTGTTGTTTGAATGACTGAGTCATAATGATTCCCCATAGATTCTTCAAACTGTGCCTGGGCAGAAATGTAATCAGAAATTAGATGGCCAGTTTTGATAATATTCTCATTAAGCTGCTCTTGCCTCTTAATGGCACGCTCCTCAGCCTTGCGATCTCGAATCTGACTCTGATAACTTGTGAGCTGTAAGTTGGCAGTTTGTATCACTTTTTGAATGCTGTCTACAGCATCTTT